>Ga0114970_10001178_pt1 | contig 19513 bp, 21 predicted proteins | sample M_140205_XF_Meta_FD_87030 | JGI IMG/M metagenome (GOLD analysis project Ga0114970, IMG submission 87030) | Freshwater microbial communities from Lake Montjoie, Canada to study carbon cycling - M_140205_XF_MetaG | ecosystem: Environmental > Aquatic > Freshwater > Lake | place: Lake Montjoie... | reverse complement strand
CGTGCAAAAGGAAAGTTTGATAAAAAAATGGCTGATAGAATAGCACAAATGGTGCCATTTAATCAATTAACAAAAGACCAACAAGACATAGACCGCGTAGTAGCAGAAGCGTTATTACAGGCATTAAAAGGTCAATCAGGTGTGGCGGAAGAAGCAAGCCCGATGGTTAAGCCGCCCTCTAATCGTTTTGACAGCAAGCCAGAAGCATTTGCACATGCCAAAACTCACGGCGGCAAGGTATTCAAGAGCACATATACAGATCCCAACACCGGAAACAAGCATGTATCTTTTGTTGTTAAAAAAGAGCAAGATGTTGAGGAAGGCTGGAAACAAAAGCTTGGTGCAGCAGCGTTGGCAGGTTCGATGGCCATGGGTGCAAGTGCAGGCGGCGTCTCGTTGCCCGGGTCCGGTGGCAGCTTTACTCCCGACGCTCAACAAACCTTAAATCAGCGTGTACAAGCAACAAAGGATGCCGAAGCTAAAGAGCATGAGGAAAGCATGGCTCGGTACGGCGTCGGATACTTAAAAGGAGTGGTGGCCGCAGGACCAGGTTCAAGAGCATTAGTCCCATACGAAGATGCCAAAAAAGAATTAGCCCGTCGTGAGGCAGCATACCAAAAACGAGCTCAAGGTGTAGATGAAGTCGCACCCCCGGGTGCTAAAGCCGAACGCATGGTCAAGCACATCAAGCAAGGTTATGCTCGAGATGGTAAACTGACCGGTAAAGAAAAAGCCATTGCGTATGCTACCACATGGAAAGCACACAACCAGGGACAGGTAGAAGAAGCCAGCACAGATCGGGTCGGATTCCACTTGGATACCGAACGTGCGTACAATGCTGTGATGGAGAGATTTGGTGATGTGGTCGAGCAAGACCCTGAGTCGGGCATGATGACTGTGCCGCGCCGCTACTGGCTGCAGCTGGAACAGGTTGCACATGATGCTGATGGTATTGGTGCTATCGAAGCCGGTGGTGAAAACATTGCAGTAGACGAAGTTGAAGAGTCTTACTGGCAACCCCAGATTGACGAGGCCATCGCACAGGAAGATGTGTTAGACAAAGAAAAGCGCAAACTGGGCGACTACTTGCAAAGTGTAGCCGATGCAGTCAAGCATGACGCTGCCTTGGCCAGCAAACACACACCTACCCACAGCAGTGACACAATTGGATCTGCAGTCAAAACTGTCACAACTGATGACGGGCATGATCTCAAGATTCACGGCAACGAAGACGACGGATTCCGTATCAGTATCAAGGGTCGTCCCAGCAGGGTCAAGTTCAAGAGTCTAGACGAAGCTGGCCTGGCATGTGAAATGTATCGCTCACACCGGCGCCAAAAACTTGAGTCGGCTGACTACATCGAGGAGCAATGATGATTGTCGATGACCTGTTCGAAGACGACGCTGCCAGTTTAGAGTTTATCAAACTGGTACAAGAAAGTGTACAACAGCAGGATGACATCCGTGTTATCCAAAACATGCTATATAAAATGCGCTCTGAGCGCGAACAGAACCAAGCCTAGGACCGTTAAGGTGCGGTGGGCGGCTGCTGCCCGGGAATCACGGATTCGCTACCCTGTGGTCCAAAGTGAGCATATATATTCATATGCTTGATAAATGGAATATGTTAGTGCCCAGGGAATGGACAGGTCGACCTAGTCAGTTAGACAATCGATGGTCCCAGAACTACTATGTGCAGTGGTTAAAAAAATTTCCCGATACTTGGTATCTTGCCCTTTGGCAAAGATGGCCATCTTTGCCAGGGCTAGGCAAGTTAGATCTTCCATTGGGGTGTGATGGTTATGTAGTAAGCTTCCACTTGGAACCAGTGGATGTCGAGTGGGTCAATCAACAAGCAAAACGAGTTCAGGCGCCGATTATTGTTTTGTCAGACTCAGAATATTACAACTGGCCTCATGCCAGTAATGTGTATCCTTTTACATACATATTTTGGCACTCACAGATTAAAAAAATGCTGGAATGGTTTCCAAACCCTGGGTGGGATACCAAGCGACAATATTTAACCAGTGCCTTTTGTAATCGTATTACACAAAGCAAGCTGCTGGTGTTTACTGCATTGGCAGAGTATATCGGAACAGATCAGTGCTTGCTCAAACTCAGCAACTGGGTAGAGGAGAAAAATGTTCACTATCGAGAGCCAACAGGTAACAAATTGTTGGACACTCTGGCCAATATATTTTGGGACAAATACGCAGGCCGCCCCCGGGACATTGGGGATAACTACACCGAAGACAAGAATTATCAACAGTACACAGCTGACCCATGGGGTGCAGCATATCAACAAGCTGCTATACACTTTACTAATGAAAGCTTGCACTACAGTTATATGGACAATGATCAAGGCAGGTTCATTCGTCCCGGGCCGTTCATTACTGAAAAAACTCTTAAATGTCTAGTTGGCGGAACTGCATTTGTGCCGGTTGGACAATATGACACCTACGGTAGACTCTCACGTTTGGGATTTCAATTTGATTATAAATTTGATACCAGTTGGGACTCAGATCCCGGTAACATCACACGGTTAGTTAGCATTGTAAATTTGATAAAACAGTTTTCTCAGTACAGTATCCAGGATCTTGTTGATGCTACTCAAGAATCTAGTCGTTACAACCAAGACTATATCATGTCTGGAGAGTTTGCCCGCCGGGCACAAGCTGAAAATATTGGTATAGTTAGTACGATTTACCGACTTTTCATAAAATAGCATTTGGCTCAATTGTTGGGATTAATGCTAGCTTTTCTTCCAGGAATACTGTATAATATGCTATAACTTACCTAGGAGATTTACATGGACACTCGAGTATTTTCTGGCGAACAAAAAGCCAAATTGGTTCAAATCATCAACGAAGGCATGCAGATTATGCATGACGTCGAAACCCTCAACGCAGGTCTTTCGGAAACGGTCAAGGCCATTGCCGAAGAGCTAGAAATCAAACCCAACGTACTAAAGAAGGCCATTCGCTTGGCACACAAAGCAGAATTTGGCAAAGAAAAACAGGATCATGACTTGCTGGAAACTATTTTGGAAACTGTTGGCCGAACACTTTAATTAAATCTGCATGAGCTATATTGATGCATTGTATGATCGTGACCGCGATCGTATTCACTTGGTGGGCCGACGCAATGGTGTTCGTTATTACGAAGACTATCCGGCCAACTATGTGTTTTATTACGACGACCCCAAGGGCAAGTTTCGCAACATCTACGACAAGCCAGTAAGCCGGTTCAGTTCTCGCAACAACAAAGAGTTCCGCAAAGAAATGCGGGTACACTCGGGTAAAAACATCTACGAAGGTGATATCAACCCGGTGTTTCGTTGCTTGGAAGACAACTACAAAGGGCAAGACGGGCCGCCGTTACACACAGCATTTTTCGACATTGAGGTCGACTTTGATCCAGTCAAGGGTTACAGTCGACCAGATGATCCGTTTAATCCTATCACAGCGATATCAGTCTACCTGGACTGGATGGATCAGTTGATCACTTTGGTGATTCCGCCCAAACACATGAGTGCCGAAACTGCGCAAGAGATTGCTGCTGAGTTTCCCAACACGTTTGTGTTTTGGGAGGAAGCCGAGTTGCTAAAAACGTTTATGTCATTGATTGAAGATGCCGATGTGCTCAGTGGATGGAATAGTGAAGGATACGACATTCCGTACACAGTCAATCGTGTGATCAAACTGTTGAGCAAAGACGATACCCGTAAGTTTTGCCTTTGGGAGCAACTGCCTAAACCAAGAATGTTTGAACGCTTTGGTGCCGAGAACATGACATATGACTTGGTTGGCCGTGTTCACTTGGACTATATGCAACTGTACCGCAAGTACACCTATGAAGAGCGTCACAGCTACAGCCTGGATGCTATCTTGGAGTACGAGGGACTGGCCGGCAAGACCAAGTACGAAGGTACCTTGGACCAACTATACAACCAGAACTGGAAAACGTTCATTGAATATAACCGGCAAGACGTGGTCGGTCTTGCCGGTATTGACAAGAAACTCAGATTCCTGGATCTAGCCAACACCCTGGCACATGAAAACACTGTGTTGCTGCAGACCACAATGGGCGCAGTGGCAGTGACCGAGCAAGCAATTATCAATGAGGCCCACGAACGTGGGCTAGTAGTTCCTAACCGTAAAGAGAGACTCAATGACAGTGATACACAAGCGGCAGGTGCCTATGTTGCTACGCCCAAAAAAGGAATCCATGAATACATCGGTTCCATTGACATCAACTCGCTCTATCCCTCGGCTATTCGTGCCCTTAACATGGGCCCAGAAACCATTGTTGGACAACTCAGAAGCACAGCAACCGACAACTTAATCCAGGAACGCATGGCCCGGGGCGATAGTTTTGCGGCATCCTGGGACGGTTTGTTTGCCACACTAGAGTATACCGCTGTGATGGAACAGCAGCGCGGAACCGAGATCACAATTGACTGGCAAGACGGCAACAGCTCTGTACACTCGGCTGCCGAAGTATGGAAGGCCGTGTTTGACAGCAATCAACCCTGGATCCTGAGCGCCAATGGCACTATCTTTACATACGAGAAAGAAGGTGTGATTCCGGGATTGCTCAAGCGTTGGTATGCAGAGCGTAAACAAATGCAGGCCAAGCTGCGGGAATGCACAGACAAGACTGAAGAAGAATACTGGGACAAACGACAACTGGTCAAGAAGATTAACTTGAACAGTTTGTATGGTGCTATTTTGAATCCCGGATGTAGGTTCTTTGACAAGCGTATTGGGCAAAGCACTACGCTGACCGGACGTAGCATCGCCAAGCACATGGATGCTCATGTAAATGAATGTGTGACCGGCAAGTACGATCATGCTGGTGCGGCTATCATTTACGGTGATACAGACAGTTGTTATTTTTCTGCCTGGCCCATGCTCAAGGAGGATGTAGAAGCAGGGCGTATGGAATGGAACAAAGATATCTGTGTATCCTTGTATGACAGCATTGCCGAACAGGTCAATCAAAGCTTCCCGGGATTCATGGAACAAGCATTCCATTGTCCCAGGGAAATGGGCAGTGTTATCAAGGGCGGTCGGGAGCTTGTTGCCAGCAAAGGCCTGTTCATTACCAAGAAGCGGTATGCTGTACTTTACTATGACAAGGAAGGCAAGCGTCTTGATGTCAATGGTTATCCGGGCAAGGTCAAGGCCATGGGCCTGGATCTCAAGCGGTCGGATACTCCCAAAGTAGTCCAAGAATTTCTAAGCGATATCCTGGAGAATGTGCTAACCGGGCACAGCCGTGCAGATGTGATTGAGAAGATTCGAGCATTCAAGTATGTGTTCATGGAGAGGCCGGCCTGGGAAAAAGGAACACCCAAGCGTGTAAACAACTTGACCAAGTATGGCGACGCAGAGCTAAAGGAAGGCAGAGCCAACATGCCCGGACATGTACGTGCTGCACTTAACTGGAATACTATGCGGCGCATGAACAGTGATAATTACAGCATGCAAATTATTGACGGAATGAAAACAATTGTCTGCAAGCTAAAGTCTAACGCTCTGGGCTGGACTTCGATTGGCTATCCCACAGACGAAATGCATTTGCCGCAGTGGTTCCGGGACTTGCCATTTGATAACAGCTTGATGGAAACTACAATTATCGACAGCAAGGTATCCAACTTGCTAGGTGTACTGAACTGGGACATTAGTCAGGCCACTAATACAGAAAATACATTCCAATCCCTATTTGAATTCACATGAAACTTAGCTCTATAATTAACTATAGAAATTTGTTAGCACGCCTGGATCCGGCCGACACAGATCTTTTGATTAATAGTCACCTTGGCCCAATACTGTACAGTATTGGGGCTAGCGCAGTGCAGTTTCCGGATTTGCTAGAACAGCTTAATCGTGACCGTGATCAGATACACGGTGCGTTTATGAAATTTCGATCCACTGTTCGAGAAATAAGAGAACAATTACAAGGCTTAATTGATCAGTTAGAGCCAACATATTTCACGAACAGCTTCGAACTCTATAAATCAAGTCAGCATGTAGATAAATCCGACTATTTACTTAATCGACAGCCCGACTTATCACAAGACGCAGTTGATTACATTCGTAGTAGACTTCGATTGCTTTCTGACTGGCACCACCCAGCAATGGTTATTCGCCCAGGTAAAGCAGACTGGATCGAGGATTTAGTTGGATCAGATCCGTTGTATCTAGTTGATTACTTCGAAGAAATGATTCAGCCAACCCTAAATCGTTTCCGAGAAGAATATCGTCGGCGCCTGCAAGTTTACATTGAGCCACGTGACGGTGATTCTATAGTGCTAGAAACTCTACCACAGTCGCAGTTTGGATTAGTTGTTGCGTTGTACTATTTCAATTTCATGCCCATGGAACGTGTTGGCCAGTATCTAACTGAAATATTCAACAAGCTCAAGCCGGGCGGAAGTCTACTAATGACCTTCAATGATTGTGATATTGGTGGCGGCGTCGAACTGGCTGAACGCAGCTATATGTGCTACACTCCCGGGCACATGATCAAGACACTAGCAAAAACTCTTGGCTTTGAAATAACCCAATGGTATTATTTAGAAAAAGCCAATGCTTTAGTAGAACTAAGGCGTCCAGGGCGACTTACATCACTGCGCGGAGGCCAAAGCCTGGGCAAAATTATACCGAAACCTGTTGTAAATTCTAAATAACTGTAATACAATTAACCCATATAGGAGAACTTATAATGAGAGATTATCTACTTGACCTAGTCGAACACACGTTTGATCTTGGCTGCATTGACTTGATCAAAACCACCGGCACTGACCAAGACACTATTATTGATGGCTTGTCAGAGGATCGCAGCGTGGTTGTAGAAGGGAAGTTTTTGACCCCGGTGGCTGAATTCATTGGCACGTTTGGTATGCCAAATCTTAACAAGCTCAAAATTTTGTTGAACTTGCAAGAGTACCGCGAAGGTGCTGATATTACTGTGCTGCGGCAGGATCGTAACGGAGAAGTCATGCCAGTGGGCTTGCACTTTCAAAATGCTGCCAATGACTTTACGAATGACTACCGGTTTATGACATCGAAGATCATTGCAGAAAAACTCAAGACCATGAAGTTCAAGGTTCCGGCCTGGCACATTGAATTTGAGCCCAGTGTTGCTTCCTTGTTAAGACTTAAAATGCAAGCTCAGGCCAATGCAGAAGAAGACACTTTCCAGGTGAGAACCGACAAAGGTGACTTGAAGTTCATGTTTGGTGACCACAGCACACATGCTGGTGAATTTGTTTTCCAGGCCGGAGTGTCAGGCGTGCTCAAGCGTTCATGGTCATATCCCAAGGCACAGGTGATTAGTATTCTAAACCTTACCGGAGACAAAATTATCCGCATCAGCGATGACGGGGCTGCACAGATCACTGTGAATTCGGGCATTGCCGAATACAACTATATCCTACCTGCAATGGGCAAGTAACTGCCGATGATTGAACAAGACGACCTAACTGCCAAGCAGAATGACTATGCTGTTTTTCTGCCAGCTATTTCCAGTTTTTATGGCAGCTACATTGGGAAACAACGCGCCGGCACGTATGTAGAGCAGAGTCGCATGCCTGCGGGCATTCCTGACATGGAACAACTAAACTGGTTGAATCCACAAAAAGCACTGTTCCCGTACCGCTGGAGTCTTTACAGTGCAGGTCACGCCAATCTTGACATGACCAAGCCCAGTGCCAAGGAAGACATGGTACGGGACCGAGACCCTAACAGCTTCATGCTGTTGGACTCGGGCGGGTTCCAGATTGCCAAGGGCGTGTGGCCGGGACAATGGGCTGACCCTGCAGACATAAATGCAGAGAAGAAACGCAGACAAGTGCTTGAGTGGCAATGCCAAGTTGCTGACTATGCAATGACCATGGATATCCCTACCTGGACATACCTGGACAAGGAAGCATCTGTGCTGTGCGGGATTCACAGTTATGATGATGCAGTCAATGCTTCCAAGTACAATAACGAGTACTGGATGGCAAATCGTTATGGCAAAACTAAGATTCTAAACGTGTTACAGGGCAGTAACCACGGCGAAGCCGATCATTGGTATGACATGATGAAAGGCTATTCTGATCCCGGCCTGCACCAAAATGCCTTTAATGGGTGGGCCATGGGTGGGCAAAATATGTGCGATGCGCACCTGGTGCTTAAACGCTTGGTGTATTTGATACATGATGGATTGTTAGAAAAGGGACAACATGACTGGATGCATTTCTTGGGAACATCAAAACTGGAATGGGCAGTATTACTCACAGCCATTCAGCGTTCAATTCGGTACTATCACAATCCCAACTTCACAATTAGTTTCGACTGTGCGTCACCCTTCTTGGCCACAGCCAACGGGCAATTATACCATAACATCACCACAGAGAGCAGGGGCAAATGGTCCTACAACATGAGTCCCACAGTGGACGACAAAAAGTACTCTACTGATTCCCGTATGTTTGGTGATGCAGTGCGGCAGGATAAGATCCACCCCAAGTTTGAAGACAGTCCTATTACCAGCAGGTTAAAGATCAGTGATGTGTGCTATTACCAACCCGGCGACCTAAATAAGATTGGCAAGGAAGGTCGTACATCTTGGGATAGTTTCAGTTACGCCTTGCTCATGGGGCATAATGTCTGGATGCATTTGGAATCGGTACAACGGGCAAATCGAATGTGCGATTCTGGTGTTTACCCAGACATGATGGTGCATCCAATTTCTGAGGCATTCAATGTTACTAACCTAATTGATAGAATATTTTCTGCTCGTGATCGCCAAAAGAGCTTGGAAATTATCAACGGACATGCTAAAGTATGGGAACGGGTTGTGGGAACCCGTGGTTACACCGGGAAACGAGCAGTCAACGCCCATACCCAGTTTAACAATTTATTCAGCGTGGTCGAGGAAGAAGCTACAGATGAACTTGATCAATCTCGACTTGATCAACTTGAGGACAGTGTATAATGTATGAAACTAGAATTCGACATTTAGAAAACGTGCATGCCGATCTAGATAACCGTGTTGATGCTATGGAAAAAAACAACATGTTCGAAGACCGGCAACTATCAGAAATTAAGAAACGGCGACTTGCTGTGCTTGATGAACTACGATTTCTGCGCCGGCAACAACACGAACATGACCAGCGGGTAGATCTTGACTCGGAGGACCGGCAATGAATCGAGAAGGACACGAGGACATCAAGTTCTTTACCGGCATCGAAGTTGAAAATACTCCACAGCAGGGCAAGAACACCTTGTTTGTTGTAGGGGTACAATCCGTAGATGACATTGCTGCTCAACTCAGCGCCGGCGATTCTATTCAACATATCTACTTTGGGGCCAATCACAGCTTTCCTAATCTAGCAATCAATGATGCGAAAAATTGGGGTCAATGGGAAGAGATGATTAGTTTCTTCTTGAATCTAGATTATACCTGCACACTTGACATTGATGTGAACTGTGTGGAAGGATTGCTTGAAAGCGGATTAACCGAGAATCATAAATTTATCCCTATGATATCTGTTAAAATTCCCTGCATCCAGCAACTGGGATACAATGCAACAGTAAAGATTGATGATTATGACTTTGATGCCACAAACCCCGGGGTATGGTGTCACAGTGTACATGATCTCATGGCACGGGATCGCTTCACAAGCTGGGATGAATATACAAAGGACAAAACACTATGAGTGTACCAGATATTGTTTTTAGGGCCGGGGCATGTGGAAACCATGTTCGATGGATGCTGAGTGTTGATCCAAAATTTGATTTGACATTTTGTCCCAATGTTGCCGAGAGAGTTCAATGGATTCACGACAACATCTATCAATCCCGTACCTGGAATAACTGGTTAAACAATGAATGGACTTATCGTGAACATTTAGATTCAATTATACGTGTAAGCCACAGTGAATTTGATCCAAGGGAAAGCCCAATGAACACCGCCTGGATTAATCGACCACAGCTATATTTGCTGCAAAAGGATCCTTGGTTGGCCGGACTACATTACTTTATGCTTAACTTGGGCATGAACAACTCTACCCTTGATTTGTTTGTAGAAGACTGCCAGCGATGGCAACATAATCTTTATTATACTAGATTATATAATGAATCATATAATATGCCCAACAAAAAAATATTGTATGCCGACACGTTGTTTGAATCTGAGCTGGATTATACCTGGTACAAAAAACTTATCGATTGGGCCGGATATAGCGACTGTTACGAGCAAGCAGCACAGATACACAGATTTCACTTTCAAGCTCGCTTAAGGGCGGCCCGAGACTTTGTTGATTATTTCAAAAGCGAGCACTTTTGCAATAATCTTGAATTTTATCAAAGATTTTTAGAAAAGAACTAACATGAACCAAGAACAAAGAGATACCACCGAGCGCATTCGCAAAGCTGCATCCCGGATGATCTGGGTTACCTTTCAAAAAGAAGGTATCCACAAGTATCCGGCAGCATTGACTGATCCGGCGCTGGCCACCGGGGACGAATATGATGTAAGTTTTCTGGGCTACCCGCATCGTCATATCTTTCACTTCCGCGTTTGGATTGATGTGTTCCATGATGACCGTGATATTGAGTTTATTCAGTTCAAAAGATGGTTGGAAAATCTCTACAAAGATGCTATACTAGCGTTGGACTATAAAAGTTGCGAGATGATTGCAGATGACCTATATACTCATATCAGTTTCCGACATCCTGGACGTGCAGTATGGATTGAGGTATCCGAAGACGGTGAGAACGGGTGCCTTGTACGTTACGAAACTCACCAACCTCCTACCCAATTGAAAATTTAATTAAAATTATGGCTAAAACTGTTTTTGAACCTAACCCCCGTGTCCACCAAATCTTTGATGATCTGGATCAGTACTTGGAATTTTGCCAAGCCTTTGGATACATGTACGACGAATCCGATCTTTACAATTGGAAGAGCTATGCTTATCAACAATTCACCAAGAACCAGCAGAACAAAGCTGCCAAGGATATGTGGGTGATTGACGGTCGCAAGCCCGAGGATCGTGTGTTTAGGAAGTACACCAATGCGTAAGTTGTTTTACATGGGCCTGGAGGCTTACGAGGCTCGATACACACTTCAACTCACTGAGTGGAATCGGCGAGTATTTGATCGCCGCGGTCTTGATGTTGTGTATGTGCCTGGGTCGGTGATCGACAACACCAAAAGCATCAGTGTAGGCCAGGTGCTGGATGCACACGGTCGCAGCTATTTCTCATTGAGCCAGATGATGAATTTGGTACAAATGATGCGTAGTGGTGATGTCACAAACGAAGATGTCATCTACTTTGAGGACATGTTTCAGCCCGGCATTGAAAGCTTGCCTTACATCCTGGATCAAGTGCCGCTTGACATGCGCCCTAGAATTTATGTGCGCTGTCTTGCACAGGCCATTGACCCCGATGATTTTGTTCATGTGTGGGGCATGGCCGGCTGGATGAGCACGTATGAGAAGATGGTTAATGAATTTGTAACCGGCGTGCTTGCTACCAACGAAGAGATGGTTGCTCACATGCGTATTGCCGGGTGGCCTGCTCCGATCTACAACATCAGTGGCCTGGCGTTTGGCAAGGAAGAAGTTCTAGAGCGCATTGGCGGTGCTGAGAATATTACTCCGTTCAAGTCGCGAGATCTTCGTGTTGGATTTGCTGCCAGGTTTGACCAAGAGAAACAACCGGACTTCTTTATGGATCTGGCGCAGGAGTATCAAGCAACATATCCGCAAGTTAAGTTTGCTGTGTTTTCAGGCGGACCACTGCGCAGTAACAATCCTCGATACATCACCCGTGCCAGGGCCATGCAGGAACAAGGGCTGCTCGAAATCCACGAGAACCTCAGCAAGAATGATTACTATGCACTGCTGAATAATACTCGAGTACTGTTTAACTGTGCCTTGCAAGACTGGGTCAGCAACACTGTAAGCGAAGCAGACACGCTAGGATGCAATGTACTGTATCCGGCTTATCGCAGTTTCCCGGAAACGTTTGCAAATGATCCGGACCGTTTGTATGTGCCGTGGAGTGAAGACGATGCCTTCAACAAGCTTACTGGCCTGCTGCAAAAACCACATCACAACATGGGCTTGATCTCTAATTGGAACAACAGCACAGTGGATCGTATTGTGGATATCCTGGAGGACAAAGGCCTAGGCGAGCAGTGGCGTCGTGTTGGTCCCAGGTATCGAGATCATGTTGCACACGCCAAATATCCTGTGGTCAAGATCGAAGCATGATTACTGTAGTAACTGGTGCTGCTGGCTACATAGGTGGCCATATTGCATTACGTCTTAAGGATGCCGGGCACACAGTCGTTGGTATTGACCGGCGGCCTTTGCCCGGGCATTTTGATAAAGATGTAATGAGTTTTCTACAAGCCGACTTCGATAGTGATATTGCTAAACAACAGTTGCTTGAGGTTCGTCCAAATGCTATCATACATTGTGCCGGCTCAAGCTTGGTTGGCCCAAGCTTGTCAACTCCGTGCGAGTATTACAATAACAATGTAGTCAAGACCATACATCTGTTGGACTTTATATTGAACATGCCAAAAACTAAGTTTATCTTTAGTTCATCGGCAGCAGTGTACGGGACACCAGTTATGAATCCGTGTTACGAAGTTGATCCACGTGAACCAATTAGTCCATATGGTGAGAGCAAACTTATGGTCGAACAGGTATTGGAAAGTTATCACAAAGCATACGGTCTCGACTATGTTGCTTTTCGCTACTTCAATGCCTGCGGCGCAGATATGAGCGGGAGACACGGACAAGAACCCGGGGCTACTCATATTATTGCAAGGGTGCTTGAAAGTATTCGCGATAACAAGCCATTTATTTTGAATGGTACAGACTATTCCACAGCTGATGGTAGTTGTGTAAGAGATTATGTCCATGTACAAGACATTGCTGATGCGCATGTGAGTGCAGTATATGATGACATGCGCCCTGGCGTATACAATCTCGGAACAAGCAAGGGTACTAGTAATTTAGAAATTATTAGTGCTGCTGAACGCATTACCGGAAAAAAATTACAAGTGGAAACAGGTCCGCAACGACCCGGTGATCCAGCTGTGCTTACTGCCGGTGCAAATAAATTTGGTAGGATCTATAAAGGCTGGCAGAAATTTACTCTCGACGATATGATTTCACACGCTTGGTCCTGGTACAGTGTTCGATAAATTATTGCAGTTTGAACGTGAGCTAGCTGAGTACACGGGTGCACCCTATGTGGTAGTCACTGACGGGTGCACCCATGCTATTGAACTAGCCATGCGATGGTATCAAGTCGGGCAGTGTGAATTCACTGCCCGAACCTATATTAGTATACCGCAATGCCTGACTAAGTTGGGTATCAGATACACACTAACTGATGAAACTTGGCAAGGCGAATACCAATTCCATGGTACCAACATCTGGGATTCGGCTCGTCGGCTTGAACCTGGAATGTACCGGACTGGCCAAGTACAATGCTTGAGTTTCGGGCACAGTAAGCCCATGACTATTGGTAAATGCGGCGCTATCTTGCTTGATGACAAGCCGGCATACTCACAGTTGAGTCGTATGCGCAGCGATGGTCGAGACCTTAGAATTACGCCCTGGCACACCCAAGTAACATTCGGCTCCGGGTGGCACTATTGCCCGACTCTAGAAGATTGTGAGCGGGGGAGTAAGTTATTGCCGACTATTCGGCCACAGTCCCAGCAAGCGGTTTATCCAGACCTGCGGCAAATTAATTTTGTTAGTTGACAGCGATCTAAATAACCTGTACAATAGGTACATTCCTAACCTTAACCAACACATATATGACCCAACTAGAACGCAATCTATCCCAAGTAATTCGAGACCGCATCAACGCAGCCGGTGCCCGATTTCACAGCAATGATAATATTGCTGAATTTGTTCACGAAGGTGAACTTGAAGGCCTTGTTGACGAGGTGGCTGCAAAAATGCAAGGCGTTCTCGACTCTTTGGTGATTGACACTGAAAACGATCACAACACACACGACACTGCCAGGCGTGTGGCCAAGATGTTTGTGAAGGAAACCTTTAGCGGCCGCTATCGTCCGGTCCCCAAGATCACTGCTTTCCCTAACATGGGCTATAAGAGCTTGTACACCACAGGGCCTATTTCTATTCGCAGCACTTGCGCCCACCACTTTCAAAACATTGTGGGTAGCTGCTGGGTTGGGATTATACCGGACACTGAAGTGATCGGACTGAGCAAGTTCAACCGTTTGGTGCACCATATTTGTGAGCGCCCTCAAATTCAAGAGGAAATGACCACGCAAATTGCCGATGCACTGAAACAATATGCCAAGACTGATAACATTGCTATTGTGGTCAAAGCAGAACATTTTTGTATGACACAACGCGGTGTGCGGGAACACTCTAGTGACATGACCACAGCAATCATGATGGGTGCATTTGAGAAGGATCCTGCATTGAAGAAAGAATTTTACGACATCTGTTTGAGCATGAAAGGCCACAGCGGTAACTAATCATGGAAATTGTGATTGGGCTTGAGCAGGCTTGTATAATCTAGATGTAGTGTGTATAATAGATAAATTAGCAGGAGAGAACAACATGGCAAAAAAGTATTTTAGTACAAAAACGTACAAGCAAATTGGTCCAGTCGCATACCGGCAATGGAGAGCAGATAGTCACTGCAACTTAATTCATGGCTATGCTATGAGCTTTCACTTTGAGTTTGAATGCGATACCTTAGATGCACGTAACTGGTGTACTGACTTTGGTGGTCTAAAGCCCTTAAAGGCCGAGCTTGAAAACTGGTTTGACCATACCTTGCTGGTTGCACAAGACGATCCCATGCGTGAACACTTGCTGGAGCTTGGTAGACTTAAACTGGCCAAGATTACAGAAGTGGAAAAAACCGGATGCGAAGGACTTGCTGACTTTTTGTACGAGTATGTCAACACCATCTTCCTGCCAAACTGCGGCAGTGCAGAGGCTGCACGAGTCTGGTGCTACAAGGTCGAAGTGCGGGAAACCGACAGCAACATGGCCGGTCGGCAAGGGCATCGAGAAGATAACGAGTTTGCCGAAGCATGAGTTTGGCTACTGCAGTGCCAGGCCTTAGTATTCTATTGCCTAGCCGAGGACGAACTGAACAGTTGGCGCGCAGTGTCAACAGCTTGATTGACCTGGCACAAGAGCCTGAAGATATCCAGTGGTGTTTTGGGTTTGACAATGACGACTCGGAAAGTTTTGCGTACTTTCAAACTTATGTGCTGACTAAAATTCAAGAGTCCGGTGCAAAGTATACCTGTCTAGGCTTTGAGCCAATGGGCTATACTCGGTTGCACGAGTATGTGAACCAACTTGCACACACCAGCACAGGAAAGTGGATGGTGTTTTGGAATGACGATGCGATAATGCGTACTGCAAATTGGGACACAACGATCAAAAGCCAAGGTGATCGGTTTTGTTTGCAGGCATTTGAAACACACAACAAACACCCTTACAGCATTTTCCCTATTTTGCCTCGCAAATGGCTTGAACTGATTGGGCACTTTAGTCAGCACCAGCTGAACGATGCCTGGGTAAGTCAGGTAGCCTGGCTGTTGGACATCATGGTTAAAATTGATGTACATGTGGACCACGAACGATACGACCTTACCGGAAAAAACAACGATGCTACCTTCAGGAAGAGAATTGTGTTTGAAGGGAAACCATCAGATCCGCGAGATTTTAACTATGTGCCGCGGCGCCAACAACGTTTAACAGAAGCCCAAACCATTGGCAATTATCTTATATCACAGGGCTATGATATGAGTTATTGGACGAATGTTGCACAAGGAAAACAACTGCCCTGGGAACGGATGATAGCAGCAGATGTGAACAAACATCTATCGGCCCCGTCGATGTAATATAAGTACATTATGAAGAAAATTGTCTACGTGACCGGATGTTTGGGGTTTATAGGATCGCACGTGACACGTCAATGTTTGGATCGTGGGTGGTATGTGATTGGGGTAGATAGTTGCACATACGCCAGTAATTGTGATTTCATGACTGAGTTTGAAACGTGGCCCACGTTCAAATTTATCAAATCTGATATCAATGATCTAGATCGATTAGTTGATTGTGACTATGTTATCAATGCGGCTGCAGAAACGCATGTAGATAACTCGATCATGAGCTCAGAAGTTTTCATCCGCAGCAACATTAACGGGGTACATCACTTGCTGGAACTAATCAAGCAACAACCCGGTCACAAAGCGCCGGTGTTTTTGCAATTTAGTACTGATGAGGTGTACGGCGACATCGAGTCAGGAGCCCACACCGAGCAAGACATGCTAAGACCCTCAAATCCGTATTCGGCATCAAAAGCTGCGGCTGATATGTTAGTACTGGCCTGGAACAGAACGTTTGGTATCAAGTACATTATAGTACGACCGACCAACAACTATGGCATTGGGCAGTATGTAGAGAAACTGATTCCAAAGTCGATCAAGTATCTTGAACTTGGCAGGAAAATTGATTTACACGATTATGGTAAGCCTGTGCGTACCTGGTTGCATGCCAAAGACACTGCGTGTGCAGTAATATCTATTATTGATGCTGTATGTATCAATGAGATATTCAATATCAGTGGCAATACTGAACTACCCAATTGCGAAGTAATTAAAAAAATACTATATCTATATTACAGAGTTGATCACAACAGCGACTGGGAAACATTTATCACACCTAGTGCCAGACAAGGACAGGATGTGCGCTACGCTATTGATGACAGCAAATTAAAAAAATTAGGTTGGTCACCAGTGGCCAGTTTTAACCAAGAACTAGAACAAATAGTCGAGCATTATAGGAATAATTTTGTATGGTAAAGAACTATCTAGTATGTTCAGTTCGCCCTATATCAGAGAACTGGATGTATCGAAACAGTGCACAACTGCATTTAGACTATCAAGAAATGTATCGTTTAAGATTAGCCAGTTTTCGACACTTTGTAAAAGAACCGTTTGAAGTAGTATTGTGGACTGATCCTGCTACCAATAGCGATACTTGCACCTATCAAAATTGGTTAGATATCAAAGAATTATGGCACAAAGAAACTTGCAACATATTCTGGGCAGGTGCCGATACACTTATGATACAACCTACAGAATTGTTTTCAGATAGATTTCCCGAATATCGATTATTCAATTATACAGATCCAAGAAGTTATAAAGATTTTGTACACCATTACAACGATGATATACAATATTACCCACACACCATGTCAACCGATGTATGGAAATTGGGCGAGGAGTGGTTGACTCAAAGAGAAACCCACCCAGATCGTAATTGGGGGTTTGATCAGTTAAGACATAATGCCATGTTCTGGAGTCAAAATATCTTGAACTCTGACCGACTACATCCAGAGATGGCCTATCAAGCAATGAATTTAAGAGTCATGGACCAACAGGCAATAGATTGGCACAATGAATGGAATGCTTTACATATAAAGCAGGCTCACATATTACATTTTCATGGCAGTCGTGGCACCCAGGCAGTAATAAACATCATGAGAGAACTGTGCAATCAACTCGCAATTAAAATATGAAACAAATATTAGAAGATATTAAAAAATATATTGATGATAAACAAGCAGACAAAACTTGGGTTGCAGGCAAAGACTTTGTAAATTATGCAGGGCCGCATTTTGATTCCTCAGAGTATGTGGCAGCAGCAGAAGTACTGCTCAAAGGCTGGCTTGTTATGGGTAACAAGAGTTTAGAGTTTGAGCGCAAGTTTCCAAAAGAGTTTGGTAAGACTCGCGGAGTATTAACCAACTCCGGGAGCAGCGCCAACCTGCTTATGATGACCGCAATGAAGTCCAAGCGCGGGTACAACTTCCCGGCTGGCACCAAGGTACTGATGCCTATTGCAGGATTCCCTACTACGTTGAATCCGACTATTCAGAACAATTTCACACCTGTGTTTTGTGACATTGAGATTGATACACTGAACATTGACTTGGATCAAGCAGAACAGATTCTTGCAACTGATCCAGATATTAAAATTATCACATTTGCTCATGTGCTAGGAAATCCTCCCAACATGGACCGTGTTATGGACTTGGTGCGCAAGTACTCGCTTGTGCTGCTGGAGGACTGCTGTGATGGCTTAGGTACAACATACGACGGCCGACCCCTGGGTAGTTTTGGTGAGATGGCCAGCTGTAGCTTTTATCCAGCGCACCACATGACCATGGGCGAAGGTGGGTTTGTTGCACTGAACGATACCAACCAAGAGATCATTGTTCGCTCTCTACGTGAGTGGGGACGCGGCTGCTACTGTGTAGGGCCCGAAGCTAACAAGCTAAAATGTGGCACTTGTGGCAAACGATTCAACGAGTGGATTCCTGAAATGCCGGGCGTGATATTTGATCACAAGTATGTGTATGATGAGATTGGTTACAACTTGAAACCCATTGAGCTGCAAGCTGCCATGGGACTAGAACAGATCAAGAAGCTGCCAGAAATTCACGCACTGCGTCGACGAAACTACGATCTGCTGTTTGCAATTTATGAAAAATACGAAGAGTTCTTCCACCTGCCCCGTGCTCAGGACAAAGCAGATGTAAGCTGGTTCGCTTTCCCACTGACCATCCGTGAGGGTGTACCGTTTACACGCATGGATATTGTGGATTACCTTGAAGAAAATCTAATTCAAACCCGTCCTTACTTTGCCGGCAACATCATGTTGCAGCCAGCCTATAGTCACTTGATGGATCCGGCAGCAGCCAGAGACAACTTCCCTGTGGCCACATTCACAATGAAGAACACATACTTCCATGGATGCAGTCCAGTTATTACACCGGAACAAATCAAATACATTGGCGAGAAGGTCGATGGGTTCATGAGCCTGTATCTATGAACGATGTTGAAAAAAGAATAATAGAAATCAGTTATCGAGAAAAAATATCGCACTTGAGTTCAAATTTGAATGCGGTTAATATCATCGAAGAAATCTATAAAAACAAACAAGCCGACGAGCCATTCATCTTGAGCTCCGGGCATGCAGCCCTGGCTTGGTATGTGGTGTTGGAAAAATATCTAGGTAAAGATGCTGACTACTTGTTTCACAAACACGGTGTGCATCCGCATAGAAACACAGAAGATGGATTGCCGTGTTCTACCGGAAGTCTAGGGATGGGGCTTACTGTCGCTGTCGGATATGCACTGGCTGATCGTGGTCGTCGTGTGCATTGTTTGATCAGTGACGGCGAGTGTGGCGAGGGGTCTATCTGGGAAGCACTGAGATTTATCTATGAATCACGGCTGGATAACTTAGAAGTATATGTTAATGTTAATGGCATGATTGCGTATGATTTTATTGATCGCAAGTACATTATTCAACGTCTTCGAGCGTTCTTGCCACGTATCAACATACGCAACACTACACCGCCAAGTTGGCCGTTTGCACAAGGCATCCTTACACATTACTATGTGTTAAAACCCGAGG
>Ga0114970_10001176_pt1 | contig 19549 bp, 12 predicted proteins | sample M_140205_XF_Meta_FD_87030 | JGI IMG/M metagenome (GOLD analysis project Ga0114970, IMG submission 87030) | Freshwater microbial communities from Lake Montjoie, Canada to study carbon cycling - M_140205_XF_MetaG | ecosystem: Environmental > Aquatic > Freshwater > Lake | place: Lake Montjoie... | reverse complement strand
TTACAAGATTTTTACTCAATGCAAATTCATACAGGACTGGCAAATTCAAATGTTCAATAAAGGAATCTCTTATTTCTCCCAAATTTTTAGACTTTTTTAAAATCCACCTAACCACAAATTCAAATTCATCTCCAAACAAACTATCACATTGATTCCAAGGCTTCGAGTAATTATTCAATTTTATCCACTCCTTATCACCACCAGTCAACCAATATAAACATCTTCGACAATCAACCGTATCTAAATCAATATTCAATTCTTTTGCCCAGATAGATTTATCTACTCTTGTGTTTCTCATCATTAAGGCAACGGCTTCAGCTACATCTTCTGTTATATTCTCCTCGATTTCATAAAATGTTTGCCCGTTTTCCTTTTCGATGACTCTAATATCGTCCAATAAATCATCCTTGATACAATTTTGTCTTGTTAATCGTTTCTTTCCCATATAAAAAGTCTAATTTTTTATATCTAGACCAGTTTTACACCACTTAGAAACTTACCATAGAGATTTCCATTTTCAAAGATACCATTTTCAAAAGTACCATAAAAATTACCATTTTTAAAAATTCCGTAATTCCAGAATCCTGAATAAAAATTACCCCCATGCCAAATCAAAGTGTTTCTTCTGATTTCGATTTGTGCATTTTCAATTTCTGAATCTATTAACCAATGGAAATTATTTTTTTCGAGGACGGCTTCTATCTCTGATTGATTTGTAATCTTTTTGTCCCCGTAAATTAATTCTGTAAATCGCATAAATATCTAACATTTTTATATATCTATATAGATTTATAAGTAATTTTTAGTTATTGAAATTTATTGAAAAAAAAAGACTACTAAGAAAAAAATTATTTATAATTTTCTTAAAAACCTTTTTTCTTGTTGATTAAGGGATTTTATGCCCATAAGGTTTATCTTATCGAGTATTTCATCTAAATCCAACTTTCTTCTTTTGAATTGCAAGGGTTTCAAATCAAACATATAATTTACGAAATCATCTGTAAATTGAATCTTTTCGGAATCACTACTTATTATAGCTATAATGTTGAACGTCAATTTATCATAGAAGAATACATCAATTACATCTTTGTAACTGAACAATTTTTCTTCAGAAATTAAATCTTGGGGAATATCATTATCGTCTCTGAGTATTCTACAATCCTCCAAAGACTTACACATCCTCAGATCTAATTTCACAATATTATTAGACCAATTCATACTATAATATATTTATTTATTTTTCAAAGTTCGAATAATAATATATACTTAAAATTTAGCTTGGTCAAAATGCGATATTTACAGAGAAGAAACGAATTCTTGATAGACAAAAATATCAAAACTTTAGAAAATATTAATATTAACGAGGAAATTAAAACCTCAGCAATCATAAATGAAACTTTCGAAAATGATATCACATGGGGTGGTTCAATGATTGGTAGATTGATAAACTCCACAATAAGAAGAGTAAAGATCGGATATTCTCAAACTAAAATTGACCCATTAGTTACTAAATTGGAAGATGAATTAAATTATCTTCTTAAATCTTCAATCCAAGGGGAAACTCTAAGGAAATTCAATGAATTAGTCATAAAACAATTTATGGAAGAGATGAGAGATATTTGTTTGAGTAATAGGACGGATCCTGAAAAATTGAAATTGCTTCTTGGTCAAGATACAGGACTTTATGATCCGAATGATCCTAAGAAAAATCAGAGAACTATTGGAGTATTACAAGAAGCACTTGATATTATCACAGATGACCTTGAAGATTTAGAAAAGATATTTGGAGAAGAAAGAAATAAACTAATAGACAAACTTTCAGATTTTAGTGATGATTTGAGGAAATTAACAGTTCCGGCCGGAACGCCGGTACAACCAACTCAACAATCAGCGGTAAGTGATTTCAGTTTAAATTTTTTACACACACTAGACAAACTGAAGAAAAGTGGTTTGATTACCGCTAGTTTTAACGTTTCAACTTTTTCTGATTTTGTTTACGAAGCCGAATCCACAACCATACAAAAACAAGAAGCTAAAACAAATCAAAACCAAGTAAAAATTGACCAAAAATATAATCAATTACTAAGTGATTGGAAAAAAAATCAACAAGCAGCTGGACAGAATACAAATCCGGGCGAGGGAACAAGAAAAAGATTGATGAGAGAGGCGGAGGCATCACTTTCTGGAAATACACAAAATATTACAACTAAAGATATTAAAACTTCTACTACACCACAGGTTACCAAAAAAGAGATAGATGAGGTTATAAACATACTTAAAAATCAAAAGGATCAAGAGAAAGTTAAAGAAGAACCAAAAGTCAAAGACTTATTGAACAAAATAAGTCAACTACCAAAAGATAAAGTTTCAAAAATCAATTTAGAATTCGATGGGGAAGATTTATCTTTTGTAGACGGTATAAATAAATTGAAAACAGATATTGTTAAGGAATCAATATACACTATTCTAGAAGCCAACGGTGGTTTAAACACACAACCAGGTACTACAGGTTCAACCAGTGGTTCTGGTGGAACAAGTCCAAGTAATACCGAGGATCAAACCGTAAAGGGCACTTGGGACCTTTATGAATGGGATAAAAATCGTGAAATGACTAGACTCACCCAAAGAGAAGTAGATGAACTAAAAAACCTATTTACCAAAGGTACCGATAAGATGAGATATGATCCAGAAAAAAGGCCAGATCCAATAGTTTCTATTGCTAGAATTTTTGGAGAAGCTCATCAACTTTATTTTACCGATGTAATTCCATCAGGCAGGCCAAATGGTAGAGTTTCCCAAAAAACTTTCAGGGAATACTATAAGTTAGGTAAAGTTGCAGCTAAATGGGAACAAGGTGTGGCACCAGAAGGTCCTTTTGCGGTAAAATCAATTTTCAATAAATGGAAGACAGGTGTTGAAAAACTAATGATGAATCAAGAATATAGAAAAGTTTTTGCTAATGTGAAGTTCGTAGTTCCTGGAGCTGCTGATAAATTCAATGATAATTTTGATACAAGTATTTTCGAAGCCGATGGAGATGATGCGGCAAAGATAGCTAGAGACGCGTCTCAGGGGCAGATTTTATTTGACTTTATGAATAGTATGTTAGACAAGAACAAATTGGATGACTTCGATACTTTAAGATCTAACTTGATGTCTAAATACTTTGGTATTAGTCTTTCTGATAAACAAAAACAACCAGAAAGTAATCAACCTAATAGAGAACCGACAAAAGCAGATTTTGAAGCTAATGTAGCTTATTTTACTTCATTACAGGATCCGACATTAAATACTAATGTAAAATTTTATGCTATTCCAATCAAGAAACGTGAAATTGGTAAAGCTGGTAGCGGTAAGTACGCAGATATGATTTTCTTACAGGTTATCAAAAAAATTACTGTTACTAACTCCGGTGATGCAATTTTGGTTAAGTTCAGTTATGAACATCCTTTTATTATGAAAGCTTATTATGATAAGTTTCTCAAAGGTAAAAAATATGTTGACTGGGCCTCACCGAAAACACCCACATTGTTTTTATATTATGGATTGATGTCTTCCAAAGCTTCGAACTTGAAGTTATCTAATGGTAAGGATTTCACTATTGTTTATGGCAATGTGAACCAAAATTCAATACGGGATGTTTATACAACAGATTTCAAAGTACAAGAAGGGGAAAGAGAAATAGTTGGAGGAAAAGTCCAAGTAAAAGCTTCCAAATTTGTTTTCAATGACGATGTGAAAGTAAACGATATTTCACTACCGCAAGGATTTGAAGCTAAATTGATGGCTAGTGACAGTGCAAAACATGATGAAAATCTTGCAAAAATGGTTGGGGGTAAAAAACTCATCGAAGAACTTAAAGAAAAATTCAAAGCTATCCCATAATATTTGTATTTCTCACAAATTGTCTTTACATTTGTAGAATAATCCAAAATTTATGTTTAAGTTCAATTGTTTCTGTATCGATTTAACAATGTTTGACTCACAAGAAGAAATTCACGATTTTCTTGTATCCAATCATATTGATAAATATCTCACTGCCACTAATCTCTATGATGCCAAGGTTGGTAATTTAACACATGGTACCCCAATACATAAAGTTTGGGTCGACTCGGTCACTTATTGTGTAACCGCGTACCGAACTGACTCTGAATCAAAGTTCACAGTTGAATTTGTAGATTATATGAACTCTTTAGAACCTTTGGAACACGGTCAGGGTGTAGAACAATTAACACCATCCGAAAATCAAGATCAAATCCCCACATATACCTCAATTGATGATATCTTGGATAAGATCAATAATTACGGTATGGAATCACTAACAGAATCAGAATTGCAAATTCTTCAATCCCAATAGGTTATTTACCTCTAGCATCATCCTTGATGTTCTTGTGTACATCTTTCCAAATGGATTCAGCTTCCAAATATATGTTCTTTGCCAATCCTTGATCTATATCAAGTCTTTCGTATTCGGAATGGGCAGATCCACCACCGTAGGTCTTTTTTTGGAACATACCACCCTGTGTATCTCTTATTTTAATCCCCCTACCACTCAACCGGTCACCGTGTTGTCTTTGAGTCATACCAACTTTACTTATAGCAATGGTATATTCAGGAACATTTTTAGTTTTAAAGTCTAGGTGTTTGATCATGTCAATTTTATACTTCTCACCACTATTCTTAAAAATCTTACCCATGATATAATACCAATTGTGCACATCAGAATTCACAGTAGTTTCATCAAAATCACCAGAACGATTATAGGTTCTAGGTAAATCTTCAAGATATTTCAAAATGGCCTTTCCCATATCACCATCTTCCTTGAAGAGTTTATCTACTATATGTACATCTGGTAAAGCTCTACTCAAATACCCAACACCCTTTCCAATCAAACCACCCAGTCCCGAAAAAACTTCATCGAATCTTCTAATATGTTTCATTTTTCATAATATCAATTTTGAATATATATTAAAAGAAATTTTTTATAAAATACATTTGTTCGGATGATAATCAAAAACTTCGAAAAATTCATAAATGAAAAAATAGCAGTAGTGAATAGTGACACACCTAGTGTAGCATCTGCTGCCAATACTATAAACCAATTAGAAGAAAATATTAAAGAATTCAATACTAGACGTATAGAATTGGAAAACATCTATAAAACATCAATAGATGAAAAAGACCTTGTTTCAAAACTATCATCAAGAAAATTTATTAATCCGGTTAATACTAAATCTAATATGGAGTTTTTCAATCCACTTTTTGCTAAATACTCTAGAGTATGTGATTTACAGAAGCAAATGATGGACTTGGAAAAGGAGCAATCTAAGATTGACACATCTATAAAAGAGACTGAATCACAGATTGGTCAAAATCCTAGTTCGAAAGATGGATTTCTGAAAGACATACAATCGAAAAAAACCGACATCGAAAGAATCAAAACTAAACTATCAACAATAAAATCTGAAGCTGATAGACTCGAAAGACTGACGATGACTGAGATCAAGGATATCCAAAAACGAATCTTAGACGAGACAAAAGAAATTAAACAGGGACGAAGTTTAACTTAGAAAAAAGTCGTTTTTTAGTTCAAATATATAATTTAATTTTAAAAATATAAGGCAAAAATTATCAAAAATCGATTTTTTGTTTTTATATATACATTAAAATAAAAAAAAAAGTAAATACTATGGCAGCAATTCAAATTGGGAAATATAAGAGACCCGGTATCTTCTTCGAAGAGTTCGACCAGTCAATTATACCAAATCCGGTAGTACCTACCCTCACAATACCACCTACGCTGGTTGTTGGTTTTTCTAAAAAGGGTCCTGTAAATACACCAATACTGATTTCTAATGTTTCTGATCTAGAAAAGATCTATGGTCCTTTAGACAGAAACTTGGAAAGAAAGGGTTCTTTCTTCCACAGAACGGTAGCGAAGATGTTAGAATCTGGACCAGTTTTAGCTATGAACCTCTTAGCTACTAATGATACATTAGATAAAATCGAATATAGGTCGCTATCCACAGCCACCAGTAAGGTTAACAGTTCTATAATTGAAATACCTTATAGGAAGGTACATGATACTTCAAGTTTCTGGAAGAAAGATACAACAACTTTCATCGACACCATCACAACTGAAACATCAGGATCTGAAAGACTTTTCCACATTACTAACCTATCCAACAGATTTGTTAGTGTGTTCATTTTCAAGTCTAAACTAACTGGTTACAACCAACCACTTCTTCAGTACTACGGTACTGCTGATAAGGTTCCACCTTATACTAATCAATTGGATTTTGCCTCTGATTACTTAGTTGACGTTTTAATCGTCGGTGGTGACTGGTCAAATTATGCTGAACTTTCTGTAGATTTACAGTGGTCAGCATATTTTAATTCAACTGGTCTTAAGAAGAGTGCTGTATCAGCTTTTGCTCAAGATAGAAACGTTAACACTCTTGGATTCTACGAAGGTTGTTCATTGATTCCTTATTTCAAGGATGAAAATGGAAGAAATATCTTCATCGAATCAACAATCAATGCTGATACTGACAGAACTGGTGTTTTCTGTGCATTCAACGCTGATAAGTTAGAAGGAGATTTTCCAAATGGTATGGTTGATATCATCGGAAACAACTTAGCAGTAAACAATGCTCTTGTTGATTCTGAGTTGGATGAGATTGATTTCCTTTCTTATAAAGAAACAATCACTGAACAAAATGCTTATCCGAGTGTTTATTTAGATACCGCAGAAGGTTCAGCAGGACAGAGTGTAGTAGCTTTTGGAACAGCTTTCGGAAATGCTAGAGGTGCTGAGTGGCACGGAGCTACCGCAAGAACTGCTTATATGTCCGAAGGTATCGTTAATGGTGTAATTTTTGGCACCGATGCACTTTCTGGTCCAGCTGTTAGTGGTTTCACATCATCTACAAATATGATTGTTACTTTCCAAGTTGGAACATCTTCACTTGGTGGACAACCATATATTGTATCAGGTGGTCAACAAATTTTAATTGGTGGTGGAGTGGATAAGGCAACTTATACTTTCTCTATAGCCTCTTCTGATTACGCAACTTCTTCAGCAACACAAAGTTTTATCAGTTCGTTTTATGTAAATACTTCTGGAAATGTTGAAAAATCTCAAGGAACTTTAGCATCAACACCACCATCAGTTGCTACCACTGATACCGTTTTAGGTTTCGTAAGCTATGATGTTAGTGCGTTCAGTGGCGACCTCAAAAATCACACATATACACCTGTTTCCGTAACTGCTAGTACATCCTACGCTACTGGATTCATAGATTTCCAACCAACAACTGATTTCACTGTAACTAATGTGAGCCCTGGTGTAATCACTGTAACTTTCCCTGGAACAGCTGTAACACCAGACCCAAGTGCATACGCAAGTTATAGAAAAATTAAATTGTTCAATTTCTTAATTTCAATGCTTGATTCTAGTAATCTATCTAAAATGTGTATGTTAGCTGATGTTAGCACAGGTCAAAAAGTATCTCTTGTCAATGCTTCGGTATCCAATATCGTAACATCAACATCTCAAGTTAAATCATTCACACTTGATTTGGGCACAGGAACAACCACACCGGCATCAATCGCAGCAGGTAACCTTGTATTCTACAAGTTAGATAATGAATTCATTTATGGATCTACAGGATATGTGACTAAAGATACTGTTGCTACTCCACAAATAGGTGTCGCTGCTAAGTATTCAGATGTTTACTTAGATTTCTATAATGGTATCTACAACACTGGTGACTATTTCTACGCTGACTATTCAGTAAATTCTAGTAGGGTTTTATTCACAACTGACACAGCTGGTAACAATGTAGTTGTATTCACAGCTTCACAAACTTGGATCGTTTCAGGTACTGAATCATTTATTATTCCTTCATCTACTTTAAACACCAAAAAGTACACTCTAGTTGCAGGAGCTACTGCAAATGATATCATAAATCCAGTAACTGGTTTCTCATTCAGCACATCTGGAACTTATCCATATGTACTAGATAAAACCGTAACATTAGAAGACCTTGGAACAGTAACAAGAATCTGGAATCCTGGTACTAGGTATTACGCTGAAGGTTACATTGATACAAGTGACAACCTATCTGTTAAATTCAAAGATAGTACTCTTTCATCAACCTTCTCAGTTACTCCAAATGGTGACCTTAACTTCATATCCGACTTAACAGATTTGAAAGAAACAATTGAAATTGTTGAACCAGCTGGATACACACCAATTGATAACAAAGTTCTCATCCTTGGCAGCAGATACCCAACCTTAAAAACCGGTGATTTCTTACAAGCTGAGGTTAATGAGGATCCAGATGTTTTACTACCTGGGATGATTGGAAGAAGACTTACTAGGATTCTTAACAAGAAAGCTTGGTCTGTTGATCCAACCTATTCCGAAGTAACTTGCGACTCGGCTATCAAAAAGTATACAATTGGAGACGGAATGCAAACATTGAAGTATACTTCAATCGACACTTATGTTGATACTTATAAAGCTATACCACTAAAAGGATTCAGACCAAGAGCTGCTTCTCAACCTGATGGAACAGAAGATACACAGAACTCAATCCTCAACATTGTAGCTAAAGGTACTCAATTATTCAAAGCCCTTGTAAACAAAGATTCTATCGATTACAGATATGTTGTTGACTCCTTTGGATTGGGATTAACTGAATACTCTAAGCAACAATTAGTAGACATCGTTGGAGACAGACTTGATTGTTTCGCATTCTTAAACATGCCTTCAATGAGACAATTCAGAAATTCAGCCAACCCTAGTTTCACAGATGCAAATGGTAACCTATCAACAGAACTAATTGCTGCTGGTGGCGACGCTGAAAAGAACCCTAAATTCCTCTACTCTTTCGGAACTGGTAAGGGTACAACATCAGCTGGTTATTTCTTACCATACCTCATCATCAATGATAATGGTAGACCAACTGAATTACCACCAGCTATGTTCGCAGCTACAACTTATATGAGAAAGTTCTTAGGACTTGTTACTTCTGTACTTCCTTGGACAATCGCAGCTGGCGTAACTAACGGTAAGATTCTTGGAATCCAAGGTATCGAACAAAACTACAGTTTCACCGACTTAGAAAACCTTAACTTAGCTCAAATGAACCCAATCGTGTTCAAGAGAAATAGAGGATTCGTAATCGAAACTGAAAATACAGCACAAACAATTTACAAATCAGCTCTTTCTTACATCCACGTTAGAGAGGTGTTAATTGAACTTGAAAGAGAACTTGGTAACATGCTTCTTGACTTCCAGTGGAAATTCAACACTCCAGATGTGAGAGCTGAAATTAAGTTGAAAGCTGATGTAATTTGTGAGAGTTATGTAGCTAGAAATGGTCTCTATAACTACTTCAATAAGTGTGATGAAGAAAACAACACACCTGACCTTATCGACAGACAAATCGGTGTAATCGATACATATGTTGAACCAATCAAAGGTATGGGTATCATCGTTAACAACATCACAATCCTTAGAACTGGAGCTATCGAAGCTGGTGGATTTGCTTAATCCACATAGCAATAGATATTATAAAAAAACCCTCGAAAGAGGGTTTTTTTATTTTAGGATAAAAATTGAAGTATCTTATCTATATTCTCTTTAGAGAAATCAGATATATTATCTTTCCCACCAGCTTTTAAATAAAGATTGTAGAGATCTTGAAACTGATATAAATCATATATTACACCATCAGAACCCTCTATAACTGTAGTATCTTTACTACTTATTGTGTTTCTCAATTCTTGCCTCGGCGAATTGGGACCGAATGGCATCACATCAAATGTACCACTTATTGCCTCTTTGAACCATTTCCAATTTTTAATTCTCATTTTCCATGTTTATTTTTTCGAAATATTCATCTTGTGATTCAAGATAATATTCATCTTTTTTTAAATTATAGGTTATTTTATACAAAAATTTATCGTATATTTTTGAGCGATCTCCGTGCTTCAGTACCAAAACACAACATTCTTCTTCGAATAAATTTTCTAAACTAATTATTTTATCGTTGATCCGACCATCTTTATCAAATAAATTACAAATTACTATTTTTCCCCTTTCCAATAGATTACATAACTTTTCGAAAACTTGATTTTTGGATAGGTGTGAAAATTCTCTAAAGTCGTTTTCAGAAGAAATTTCGAAGTTATTTAGAAATATTCCCTCGGATAATGTTAATGACTTACCATTATTGATCTTTTCAAGGATCTCATTTAGATGTTCTTCTTTCACAGAAGACCTATCTTTATATATTGTTGTACTCTGAGAAGCCATAAAGTATATATTAAAGGATGTTTTAATAAATTATATATACAATTAATAAGGTTTATACATTTTAATGGATAAGAAGTTACTAGAAGCTCTAAATAATCTATCATTTGCTTTAGATACAATATCAGATATCTTATCCAAAAAGGGTGATAAAAAATCTGATACAGCTAAGGCATTATCTAGTGCCGATTTATCAAAACAATTCGAAGCTCTCAACAAGTCTCTCAAAGACAACATAGAAGAGTCTAGAAAGGAAAGTAAGAAAACTAAGAAGGATCTAGGTTTTGATACACTATCAAAACAAATGAATCAATTGGGTAGTTCAGTTAATGAATTAATAAAGAACAATAACAAGATTCTATCACTCCAAAAAAGCTTGAGTGAGATGAAGCCAGAGGTTGTAATAAAAGAAACTACAATCAAAATACCCAAAATCAAACCTATTGAAGTACCTTTGAGATATGGTAAATTGGAACCATTAAAGTTACCAATTCCAAAACCAATCACAATATCTTTCAATAAACCCACACTTCCAACTTTACCAACAATAAAGTTTCCAGCGATTGATTTAAAATTTTCTAAATTACCAACCTTACCAAAACTTCCTCAACCTCTCATAACAATTGGTTTTGAGTTTTCTGAAATACCCAAATTACCAACCCTACAAAATCTTGTAATTCAAGTCGAATATGGTAAATTACCAAACTTACCTGAATTAAAACCATTTGACACTCAATTAATCCCATTCGATTATGGTAAATCTCCTATTTTACCAACACTGGACAGTTTCGATGAACAGATTATACCAATAAAATATGGGGATGTACCAACTTTACCCAAATTGGGAAGTGTACAAGAAGTGATTGTTCCTATAAGTTATGGGGATGTGCCAGAATTACCTATACCGAAGGTAATACCTCCTCAAGTAGTCGATATAATGTATGGTGATACTCCAGTATTACCCACTTTAAATCAAATACCCCCACAAATAATTCAATTGAATTATGGAAATCCGATATTACCAAAACTTGCTAAAATAGATGATCAAATAATTTCAGTAAAGTACGGTGAAATACCAACTCTACCGGAATTAGCGAAATTTGAAACTCAAATTGTAGGAATATCATATGGACCTATTCCACAATTACCAGAATTAGCCAAAATACCTACACAACTTGTATCAATTGATTACATAATTCCTAATCAATTACCAGAATTAGCGAAATTTGAAACTCAAGTAATACCAATTTCCTATGGAGATGTACCAACTCTACCAGAGTTGGGTAAGATTGAAGAACAATTGATCCCAATATCTTATGGTGAGTTACCAGGTGCACCATCTTTACCAGTAATACCAAAACAAGTAGTAGAACTATTATATGGACAAGTACCAAAGTTGCCAACTATTGATGAAATTCCGGCACAAATTATTCCTATAAATTACGGACCAACTCCAAATTTACCAAAATTAGCTAATTTTGAGAAGCAGGTTATACCAATTGAATATGGAGAAACCCCAACTTTACCAAAATTAGTCGGATTTGAACCACAAATAATAGAAATAAAATATGGTAATATTCCAAAGGTTCCAATATCTGGTGAAATAAAACAAACAATAGATCTTAGATATGGAATTCTACCAGAATTACCAAAATTAGCGCAATTTGAAGAACAAGTCATTTCACTGAAATATGGTGAAATACCAAGTTTACCTAAATTAACTCAATTCGAAGATCAAACTATTCTAGTAAAATATGGTGAAATACCAAGTTTACCAGAATTGGGTAAGATGGAACCACAATTAATCCCATTATCATTTGGAGAAGTTCCAAACTATCCACCATTAAAGGAAATACCACCACAAGTTATTCAAATATTATATGGTGATGTACCAAAGATTCCAACCTTAGATACAATCTCACCACAAATAATATCTTTAAATTATGGTAATGTTCCAACTTTACCAGAACTGGCTAAGATTGACGAACAGATGATTCCTTTGAAGTATGGACAAGAGCCACCATTGGAATTAACCGAAATTCAAAATCAAATTATACCACTAATATATGGGGAGGTTCCAAAGATTCCAACTTTGGAACAAATACCGACTCAAATAATTTCTTTGAATTATGGACCTATACCAACTCTTCCTAAATTAGCAGAGATGGAACAATTGATCTCTCTTAGATATGGAGAGGTACCTACTTCACCTAAATTATCCGAATTTGATGAACAAATAATTCCACTAAAATACGGAGAACAACCATCATTAGAATTAGAACAAATTGATAGTCAAGTAATTCCGTTGATATACAGTGGTCTACCGAATTTACCAACGTTCAATCAGATTCCGGCACAAACTATTAGTTTGAATTATGGGGTGGTTCCAACATTACCAAAATTAGCTAAGTTTGAAGCACAACAGATTGAATTGAAATATGGTAATATTCCAACATTACCAGAGTTAGCTAAGTTTGAAGACCAAGTTATCGGATTAAAATATGGTGAAGTTCCGACATTACCAGAGTTAGCACAGACTGAACAAGTCGTTCCGATTAAATATGGTGAAGTTCCAACTTTACCAGAGTTAGCTAAGTTCGAAGATCAGGTTATCGGATTAAAATATGGGGAGGTTCCAACCCTACCAGAGTTAGCACAAACTGAACAAGTCGTTCCGATTAAATATGGTGAAGTTCCAACCCTACCAGAGTTAGCTAAGTTTGAAGATCAAGTTATTGGATTGAAATATGGGGAGGTTCCAACATTACCCAAATTATCCAAATTTGAGGCACAAGAGATACCTGTAAAATGGGGCAAACTTGATAAGATTCAAAAATTCCCTAAGATACCAACACAAGAGGTTCCTTTAAAATGGTCAAAAATTCCAAAACTGACCGATTTACCAAAAATTAAATCTCAGGAAATTGAATTAAAATATAGCAAACTTCCAAAATTACCGAAGATTGCTAAACCAAACACCCTCATAATACCGGTACAGTATGGAAAACTAAATAAGTTACAATTACCAAAACCAGGTAAAGTGATTATCCCAACAGAATACGGCAAACCAAAGGGTAAAGTCACTCAAACAAATGATGGTGGAGTTTTCGGAAAGGCTGGTGATCCAAAAATGAAAGAATCTATCAAGAGTGGAATATCTATGATTCTATTGATAGCTGGTGCAGTTGTAGCCATAGGACTAGCCTTTAAGCTTGTCGGTGGTATTAATTTTGCATCAGTAGTTGGACTTTCAATTGCTATTTCATTATTGGCAGTAGCTTTTGCAAAACTCGCCGAACAAAAAGAGCTAACACCTAAAAAAGTTTTAGGATTAACTGCCGTATTAGTTGGTATATCCCTAGCAGTTATGCTCTCATCACTTATACTTAGAGGCGTAAAACCAATAGGTATCTTCCAGTTATTGACCGCTATATTTATTGCCGGAATGTTCACCGTGATATCTTATGGTTTGGGCAAGTTATTGACAGGAATATCCAATATTTCACCAAAAGGTATTTTGATGTTACCACTACTACCATTTATAATGGTTGGTATATCGTTAGCTATAACATTATCCTCACACATATTAAGAGGTGTAAAACCAATTGGATTGTTCCAAGCAATAACTGCGATATTAATTGCAGGTGTTTTTGCTGTTATATCTTATGGTTTGGGTAATTTATTAGTTGGATTGGGTAAAATGGGTGTAAAGTCAATGATATTTATACCACTATTACCCATAATATTAGTATCAATATCTTTAGCAATCCTTGGCTCGTCCTTCTTATTGGCAAAGGTTAAACCAATCGGGTTGTTCCAAGCAATAACTGCAATTTTCATAGGAGCAGTTTTTGCGGCTGTCAGTTACGGACTCGGGCAAATAATTAAAGGAATAGGATCTGTTAAAAATCCTGCTCAAGCTATGTTAATTGCCGCTATGTTACCAATCTTAATGGTGGCAATCTCTGCTGCAATAATGGTATCTTCCCACCTTTTTGCAATGATTAAACCGGTTGGATTGTTCCAATTATTAACCGCAATATTCATAGGAGTAGCCTTAATACCAATCTCATATGCAGTTGGACCAATAGCCAAAGCGGTCAAGAATCTTAATGTGGCTCAAATGGCTAAAATACCCGTTGTAATGGTAGCAATGGCCGTGACTATAATGTTAACTTCCTATATCTTCCAATTAGTTAAACCAGTTTCAATGGGTAAATTATTGTCAGTTCTTGGTATATCAATTGTTATAGGTGTTATAGGTTTGGGCATGGGTAAGGTGTTACCTCAATTAGCTAGATATAAAGAAAAAACCATAATGGAGGGGGGTAAGAATCTCCTTATAATAGCAGGTGTAATTGCGGCTTCATCACTTATCTTAGGTATCGGACAATACAAAAAATACCCAACTTTTGAATGGTTATTCTTTGTATCGCTATCTATGGTGGCTTTTGGAGGTGCCATAGTATCATTAGATAAGTTGAAGTTAACTCAATCCAAAATTGAAAAGGGTGCTAAATCAATTATTATTTTAGCGGCAACTATAGTTGCAACATCTCTGATTTTATCAGTTGGTCAATATACCAAGTTCCCATCATTTACGTGGTTAATGTACACTTCCCTATCTATGGTCGCATTTGGAGGTGCGATATTAGCCTTAGATAAGTTAAAACTGACACAATCCAAAATCGAAAAGGGCGCTAAATCTATATTGATCATAGCCGCGACTCTTGTAGCAACTTCGTTTATTCTTTCTGTTGGAATTTATAACAAATACCCAAGTTTAACTTGGACCTTCCATACAGCTATTTCACTAGCCACATTTGGACTTGCTTTCTTCGCTCTTGATAAATTAAAACTCACCCAATCTAAGGTTCAAAAAGGAGCTGTTTCTATTTTAATCATAGCTGCTACCCTTATGGCAACCTCTCTGATACTTTCAGTTGGTATTTACAACAAATATCCTAGTATAGAGTGGGTGATGTACTCAGCTATATCGATGGTTGCTTTTGGATTCGCCATTTACATCCTCGACAAAGTTGGATTGACTCCAGCAACCGCATTAAAGGGTTCAATTGCTATTTTACTTATAGCAGCCACGATAATGGCCACATCACTGATATTATCAGTTGGTAACTACACAAAGTACCCATCCTTTGAATGGACACTAGGAACAGCAGCTGCTATGATACCATTTGGTATTGCAGCAGTATTGTTGGGAACTATTGCCGCTAGTGGTGCTGGTGCGGTTGCCCTATTGGCTGGACTCGTATCTATAATTGCAATTGCAGGAACCATATTAGCGGTTGATTTTATACTCTCTAAGGGTGATTTCACAAAACCAGTACCTATCAATTGGACTCTTTCTACGGTAGCAATTATGGCACCATTTGGTTTAGCGGCAGTTTTCTTAGGACCGTTATTGCCTCTAATTATTCTTGGTGCTACTGCAATTATTGCAGTAGCCGCGACTGTTTTAGCCACAGATTATATTCTATCAAAAGGTGATTACACAAAACCAGTACCTATTAACTGGACAACATCAACAATTGCCATAATGGCACCATTTGCATTAGCAGCAGCTTTCTTGGGACCTTTCTTACCACTATTGGCCTTAGGTGGATTAGCAATCGTTGGAATCTCATATGTGGTGGTAAAAACCGCCGAGATTCTATCCGGTGGTAAATATGATAAATACCCATCCGTTGATTGGGCAAAAGGTGTTGGATTAACCTTAGCAGAATTTGCCACAGGTATGGGTGCACTAGGAGCAATAATCGCTGGCACACTGGGTCTCGGAGCGGTAGCTTTAGCAGCCGGCGGTGACGCGGTATTGGGTGTTGCCGAAACTGTTGTTAAAGCTTCTAATATCTTATCAAAAGGGAATTATACAGCTGGTCCAACTTTACAATGGGCTTCTGGTGTAGCTATAGCATTGGGAGCCTTCAGTGAGGTTTATAAGATGTTAATGGCAAATGCCATCTTTGAAGTATTCGGAGGTGGGGGAATTGGTCCTAAAGAATTCGGAGAATCTATTGTAATGATTTCACAGTCAATCAATAGTGCAGGAGACCAATTAAGTAGGGGTAATTTCACAGGTGGTCCGAAATTTGAATGGGCACAGGGTGTAGCAATTGCAATTGGAGCATTTAGTTCTGTTTACAAAATGCTACTTGATAATGCTGGCCCATCTTTCTTTGCAAGTGGAGTTAGTCCAGAACAATTCTCAACTGCTATTGTTACAATCGCCCAAGGAATTACAACAGCTGCTATGGTATTTTCTATGGGGTCAGTTGCATATAAAATGGGACCTACTAAAGAGTGGTCAGAGGGTGTATCATTGGCTCTGGGTGGTTTCGCACCAATTTATAAGATACTTGTTGATAATGCGGGAATTTGGAAAAGCGGTGTTAGTGTAGATGATTTCAAAAATGCCATAGTATCAATTTCAAGTGGTATAGTTGTAGCCGCTGCTATTCTCGCTACCGGCACCACATCCTATAAAATGGGACCTACTAAAACTTGGGCAGAGGGCGTTTCGACAGCACTACAAGCATTCACAGGTGTTTTCCAAGCATTGGGAGCAAACTCATCTTGGTTCAAAGGATCTCTAAAACCAGAAGATTATCAAAATGCAATCAAGTCTGTCGGAATGGGACTTGCCGAAGCAGCTAAAGCAATAAGTGGATCCGACGTTTCATATGATTTAAATAAAGTACCTAAGAAAGAATGGGGACAGGCAGTTAGTGATACATTCCAAGCATTTATACCGGCTCTTAAATATATCAACGAACAAAGTGGTTGGTTCTCGGATGGAGCGGAGACAACAGTAACAAGTATGAAGGCAATCGCTCAAGCTATTGCCGATACGGGTAATACATTGAGCGGTGGTAATTTCACAACGATGATCGATCCTAAATGGGGTAGAGGTATCAAAATTTCATTTGATTATTTTGTCATCATTTTGAAAAGTCTCAATGAATCAGAAATTGATATGGACTCAGACGGTGACTTCTTTAAATTACAAGAAACTACTAAAACGGTTGTTAGCATCAGTCATATTCTAGCCTCTGGTAATTATAAAGAGATTCCAAAAGGTTATATGGAGCAACTCCATAGTAATATGACAAATTTCTTGAGTCTGATGGTTGATGTTAAAAATTCAGAAGCATCCACTGATGAGATGGATCTATCAAAGCAATATACTCAAGGCATAGTTGATATTTCCCAAATTATATCCAAAGGCAATTATTCTGTAATGATTCCTGAAAATTGGATGAAATCAATGAGATTGAACCTAGTAAGTTTCTCTCAGATGCTTAGTGGGTTCAAATCTGGTGGTTTATTCTCATTCTTTGAAGATTCTGTAAAAGAAAAAGTCAATACCCTCGCAGAAGGTATTATAGAATTAGCAAAAATATTTAATGATAATAAAGTCCCATTTGATGTAAGAAGAGTTCCATCAGCACAGTGGTCACAAGGATTTAGCATGGCAATGAATGCTATAATGCCAGGTCTTAATTATATTTCACAAAACAACGGAATATTCTCCAGCGGTGAAGATAAATTTAAATCTGGATTACTTGCCATAGCAGAAGGTTTAGTACAGGTGTCAAGAAAACTTGCTCAAGGCAGGTTCAATACTATGATCAATCCGAATTACTTTAAGAACCTTTCACAGAATATAACATCATACCTTAACATTTTAAAGAGTGTTGAAGAAGCAGACGCAGATTATGACAATGTTGCTGATATGGCAGATTCAATGGTTGAATTAGCCAAAGCTTATGATAAATTGGGAGAAGCAGTAATGAAACTGAACGGCCAATTAGGAGGTGTTGATGTTGAAAAAATGACCTTATTAAAGAATCTAGCTGGGTCGGTGGTAATGCTCTCTCTGATGGATTCTGACCAGTTTGGAAGTATGATGGATGCTTTGGAGGACAAAGCCAAGATTCTCTTAGAGGTTATGGACGATACCAAAACATCAGCTCCTAAAGAAGCTGAGACTAAACCAGCTGCTGGTGGAGGTGCTACCAAGCCAGGTGGTGGAGCTACTAAAGGAGTTACATCTGGTGGTGCTGGTGGGGGAGCAAAGGTTAAGACGCCAGAGGTTAAGAAATCGGCACCACCTAAAGAATCCGAATCTGATAAGATGATGATGGAATTAGCTAAGAGCATGTCATCTCTAAGCTCAGCAGTTGCCGGTATTAATTCTGTCATCTCAGGCGAGGGTGTAAGTTTAAAAACTTACATAGCTTCCAAAATGAAATCTACAAGAAATCCACTAGGTGGATAATAAACTTATTTTACTTAATCAAATATAATTATTTGATGAATACAAATATATTTAAGAAGATATATCTTTTTTTTGTTTATAGAAAAATTTTATTGAAATCTGAAACAGATTTGAAATTACTATACAACATAAGGGTAGATAACATATTCAGATTTTACACAGTTCTCAATATCCCAAAGGAGATAATTGAGGAACCGTATAATTTTAGGAAATCGGATATAGAAATAATAAGTAGAAATTATATAAATGAGTATAGTAACCAAATGAGTCTTTATTTGAACCAAAGAGGAATGACTGAACTATTCAAACTCTATGATTTAGAGAAAGTTGATAAGTATAGTTACTTAATTATTTTTGGATTTTCTTTAATTAATACTAAAAGATTTGCAAATTCTTTGATGTATTTTTGGACCCCGCTTACTATTTTAACTATAATATCTATAATAACTTATTTAATAATAAAATAAATCAAATATGGCAAAATTTTACAAAATTTCAGATGACACAACCAATGTATTCAAAAAAATATTCCAAAAGAAATCTTTTCCATTTAATGTAGGATTTGAATTTATTGGATGTGAATCTCAAAAAAATCTTATTAAAATCTCTAAACTCCCAGATCAATTTGCATTTACTCTTGAAAAAGAATTGCTAGTTCAGATCAACGAAGATTTGATGAGTGTTTTCGATGAAGAATCAATACAAATTTTAATGGAACAAGAAATTGATAAAATTTCTGTCAACATGGATACCGGAAAAATTAAAATGATCAAACCCGATTTAACTACATTTTCAAGTCTTATCAATAAATATGGTATTGAAAAAATTGCAAGAGCAAATAAAGTTGAAGAACTTTATAGCCAACAAAAAGAAGATAATCAAGAAGATATATTAAATTAAAAAAAAATAAAAAAAAAATAAAATAT
>Ga0114970_10001175_pt1 | contig 19550 bp, 13 predicted proteins | sample M_140205_XF_Meta_FD_87030 | JGI IMG/M metagenome (GOLD analysis project Ga0114970, IMG submission 87030) | Freshwater microbial communities from Lake Montjoie, Canada to study carbon cycling - M_140205_XF_MetaG | ecosystem: Environmental > Aquatic > Freshwater > Lake | place: Lake Montjoie... | reverse complement strand
GGTGGATATGTAAATTTCAAACAAAATTATGTTGTACTTGAATTAGAAAAGAAACCAGTTGCTACTCCAGTTGTGCCAGAAGAGAAACCTGAGTTGGTTGCAGAAGAAAAGCCAGATATTATATCTCAAAATAAATCTACTGAGACTTTAATTCCGATTGAACAAAATTTAGAAAACCAATTGGAAAAAGAGGCGGTTGTTCAAACTCCTGTAATCTATCCTGAAATCCCGATTCAATTTTCAGAATTAGATAAAAATGATTTTAATGAAACCAATTTTAACCCTATAAATGTCACTTTTATATTAGATGTTTCAGCATCCATGCGGGCTGGAGAAAAATTAGAATTAATGAAATTCTCCTTGTATGCATTAACTGAAATGTTACGAAAACAAGACCAAATATCGATAGTGACCTATGCAACAAATGCTGCTATTTTGTTACCAATAACATCCGGTGCTAATAAAGATGAAATCAAAAGTCTAGTTAGCTCAATAAAAGTGGGAGGTTCAACAGCTGGTGGAGCTGGAATTAAATTGGGGTATAAACAAGCATTGAAAGGCTTTTTAGAAAATGGAACAAATCAGGTAATTGTGATTACGGATGGTGCCTTTAGTGGTAGCAACGATGATTACAAAAAATGCATCAAAAAGTATAAGAAAAAAGGAATTAATATGTCCGTTGTAGGGATTCTTAACAAAGAAAAAGATAAAATTTCTATGCAAGAAATAAGTGAATTAGCTGGTGGTCGCTATATTCCTATCAACAAATTGGTTGATGCAAAAAACAATCTAAAGGAGGAAATTCGTTTTATTTGTTTCAAGAAATAATTCAAAACGTGACTTCATCATAGTCATTAAATAAGTATTCACTTAATGCTAGACCTTGTGAAACACTTAAAAAATTATCTCCTGTTTGAATAGGAATTAACGGGAAATTCTCTTTGAATAAAGTCTGGATAGCTCCTACCATAGAGGTACCTCCTGTAATAAACAAGCTGTCAATTTCAGAAATATTAATTTTATTGGTCTCTAAAAATTGATCTAAATACTTTTGAATGGCAAAAATATCTGGTTGAATAATTGAATTATACTCCTCTAAGTCAATTTCTTCATTGATTTCTATTTCGTTTCTTGAAAAATAAAACGAAGATTTACTCTTTTCTGATAATTCAATTTTTGTCTTCTCAATGGCTTGAAATAAAGAAAAACCAAGATTATTATCAATCAAAGTGATGAGATTTTCAACTAATTTATTCCTTTTGGTATAGACATAATACTGATTAACACTATTTCTGACTTTTGGACCGTTGAAAAAATTCATTTCTTTCCATGAACAAATATTTTGAAAAAAAGAGGTTGGTAAATCGACCATTTTTCCTGGCATAGATTCATACTTGACTCCCCGACCAAAGTGCGGAGTTCCTTTTGCCCACATAAAACTAGCATCTAGACTATCGCCGCCAACATACACTCCTCCTGTTGCTAAAATATCTCCTCTCCGATCTACAATTCCAGATTTCAAAGGGTCTAGTTCAATCAACGTAAAGTCAGTTGTTCCTCCTCCTAAATCAGCAACTAAAACCTTCTCCTTTTTTGATAGCGTCTTTTCATACGCAAACGCAGCACTTATAGGTTCAAATTGAAAGCGAATAGTAGAAAATTGAGCTTTTTCAGCAGCTAATAATAAGCGCGTTTGAGCTAATTTATCTTTTGTTGAATTTGCATCATCAAAAAAAACGGGTCTTCCAATGATGGCGGAATAACAAGGATAGCCGATGAATAAATCTGCTTTTTGTTTCAAATCGAGCAAAAGGAAGGAAACTAAATCAGAAGCTGTAAATTGTTGATTTCCAATCCTTGTTTCTGTAAAACTAGAAATAGCTAAAATTTGTTTAATAGATTTCATCAATCTTCCTTTCATCCCTTCGAGCATGTATGCTTTAATTGCATCATTGCCAACTAATGTTTGAATACTATTTTCTGAATTTTGATGAATAGGGAAATATAGTATCGATGGAATCGTGAATGTTTTTATAATTTCCTTACGATTTCTGTCGTAAATAGAAAGTACAGAGTTGGTTGTCCCGAAATCGATTCCGTAAAAATGCGCTTGCATCAATTCTTGTAAAATTATTTTTCAATTAAACAAAGTTAAACTTAAATCACCTTTTTAGATGAAGATTTTGCATTACTTTTGTGTTGTGAAAAAATTATCCCTTCTTTTTTGTATTGTCCATACTGTCTTTCATTCTCAAATTTTAGATAATAAGCGTGGTCTAGCATTTACAGATGAGCCTTTTTTTAATGAAGTGTTTATCAAAAAAAATAAAATAAAAAGCCTTAAAGGTGAATACACGTTCAAAAAAGTAGGCGATATAATGCGCAAAACGGAATTCAAAAGTATCTATCAATTTGATTCCTTAGGACGAGTTGTTTCTACTTTTGAAACACGCACAGAAAATGGCATCAAAGACACCGTGAATAATATGTATATATATTCTAATAAGAATCAACTGCTTATTCATCGAAAAAAAGATCAGGGTGGTTATTCATCCATTCACTATGAAAATGATTCATTAGGTCGAGTTATTTCTGAAGAAACGCATCGCGACATTGTTACTAAAGAAGGGAAATTGGAACGAACTATTATTCTGAATAAAGAGTTCATGAAATATGATATTTCCTCTTCTCTACAGAAGAAAAAAACAATTTATAATAGCTATGAATTACCATACTTGGATGAAATAAGCTATTTCAATGCAGATGGTTATTTGATTGAAAGAGTTGAAAATCTGAAAATGACTTCAGGTAAAATAAAATATCTTTATCAATATAATGAGAAAGGCTATTTATCCGCCATCCGTTCAGCCGCGAATTCAAATGGTGTTTTTGCTGAGGAATGGCTTTTTAAATATGACACTTTTGGAAATCTAATCGAAAAACATGTCTATAAAAAAGGTGTTTTTACAACCGATATTCAAATTATTTATAACCTGGATACAAACTTATTATCCTCTGTTTTGACAAGAGAAGTGCAAACAAATTTTATCATGATTTTACGTTTTCAAGGGTATGAATTTTATAACTAGCAGCTGTCAATAAGGGTATACTATGGAAAAATATAAAAATCTAATTTTTATTTTATTATTCGTACTTATATCATTCCTGTATAAATTACAAATTTCAATTAAATATCCACCTTCCTCGATTCATCAATGGCGACAAGCTGATGCAATCTCCATTACAAAGAATTATTTCGAAGAAGGTATGAATTTATTTGAACCTAAAATTCATTCTCAAATATCAATTAATGGAAAAGCAGTTGGTGAATTTCCTATTATATATTACGTAAATGCTGTTGTTTGGAAAATTACTGGACAAAATTATATAACTCCCAGACTACTAAATTTATGCATTGTGTTTTTAGGTTTATTTTTCTTATTTAAAATTTGTGATCATTATTTGAATACTCTTTTTTATTCCCTCTTTTGTCCTCTCTTTATTTTTTCATCTCCCTTATTTGGGTATTATTCTAATAATTTTCTTGTCAATCTTCCTGCAGTTGGGCTACTTTTTATGGGTTGGTATTATTTCTACACGTATCTGCAGACAAAGAATTTAAAAACATTACTATTTTCAAGCTTTCTTTTAACATTTTCGGTTTTGTTAAGGCCTACTATGCTGATGGGTATTCTGCCCATTTACTTACTTGTGTTTTTGGAAATGATTGGTGTTCTGAAAAAGAATTATTTCAATAAAAAATTAGCCGATTACTTCCTTTTATCAATCCCAGCGTTACTTTTAATCGTTTGGTTTTTAATCTCGAAAGATTATAATATACAAAATCGTTCGATCTATTTTTTATCTACAATTAGACCTATTTGGGAAACTCCTAATAAAATTGAGATTTGGAATCGCTTTGTTGAATTTGTTTTACCAGAATTTTATCATGTCGGATTTATCTTTTTACTCTTTGGAATACTATTTTTCATTGTTTTCAATCATAAAAAAGTCAACCGGTATTTATTGATCTTTCTGTTTTCAATTTTAATTGAATTGATTGTTTTTATTTTACTATGGTTTGAAAACTTAAATGTCCACGATTACTATTTACTTGATTTTTATATTCTTATTCCCGTTTTATTTTTGACTTTTTTTAAACTTCTTCAAAATAATTTTAATTCAATTTTTCAATCTAAAATTACGCACGTACTTTTATTAATTGTTTTAGTCATTTCATTTTGCTTCGGTATCGCAAAAACGAGAATTAAATATTTTAGCAATAATACCTTTGTCACTAAAAACTTTCTTTCAGAGGACGAGCATAAATATTGGGATTGGCTAAAATGGGATTACGCGACAAAAATTGGATCCTCAGAAACAGTCGAACCATACCTCAGAAAAATAGGTCTGAAGAGAACCGATTTAGTATTTAGTATACCTGATGTGAGTCCTAATATTACTTTATCTTTTATGGATCAAAAAGGGTATACTTTACTGGGGAATGATAAAAAAACAATAAAAGAAGGTATTGAAAATGCACTAGAAAATCATGTAAAGTATCTTATCATTACGGATGAAGTTCTTTCTAAAGATTCAACAATTTCAATCTATACAAGAAATAAAATTGGGTCATTTAAAAATATTTCTATCTTTAAATTAGAAGATTAATACATTAAAAAATGATGTTCTTTTAGTATACTAAAGAGGTACCTGTCATCTCCATCGGAGTCGAAATCCCTAATCTTCTTAAGATCGTTGGTGCCACATCAGCCAAAATTCCATTTTTTATTTTAAGACCCTTTTGATTACTTACTAAAACCACTGGAACAGGATTTAATGAATGTGCTGTATTTGGAGTTCCATCCCCATTAATTGCAAAATCAGCATTTCCATGATCCGCAATAATTAGAAATTCATAATCGTACTTCAAACCGGTTGAAACCACTTCTTTCAAGCATGCATCTACCGTTTCAACAGCTTTCACAATCGCTGAATAAATACCTGTATGACCGACCATATCTGGGTTTGCGAAATTTAAGCAGAAAAAATTTGGCCGATCTTTTTCAAGACATTTAATAATATTATCTTTCACTTCTACCGCACTCATTTCAGGTTGTAAATCGTAGGTGGCGACCTTCGGTGAGTTGACCAAAATTCTACTTTCTCCAGAAAAAGGTTGCTCTCTACCTCCATTAAAAAAGAACGTGACGTGAGGATATTTTTCAGTTTCTGCAATTCTCACTTGCGTGCGATCAACTTTTGATAGAACCTCTCCCAAGGTATATCTTAGGTTATCTTTTTCAAATAACACCTTAACGTCTGTAAAAGTTGAATCATAATTTGTCATCGTATAGTAATGAAGATCTAATTTCTTCATCATTAATTCAGGAAAATCCTTTTGTGTTAAAGCAGTTGAAATTTCTCGTGGCCTATCTGTTCTAAAATTAAAACAAATCACTACATCTTTATCTTTTATCGTGGCAATTGGAGTGCCATTTTCTGCAATAATACAAGGTTTAATAAACTCATCAGTAACAGAATCGTCATATGATTTTTGTATTGCCTCTGTAGCAGATGAAAAAGAATTTCCAGTGCCATGCACTAAAGCATCATAAGCAACCTTCACTCTCTCCCAACGATTATCTCGGTCCATTGCATAATAACGACCCGTTATTGAAGCTACTTTTCCAACCGTTTTCCCAATTTCATTTTCTAGCTCTTCCATAAAAATGAGCCCACTTTTTGGGTCACAATCTCTACCATCCGTAAAAGCATGAATAAAAACATCCTTCAATCCTCTCTCTTTTGCTAATTTACAAATGGCATAAATATGTTCTTGCGTGCTATGCACTCCGCCTTTTGAAACTAACCCAATTAAATGCAAACTAACTTGATTACTTTTTGCTTTATCAATCGCCTCTAGCAGCGCAGGATTCGTGAAAAAATCCCCGTCCCGTATCGATTTATTTATCCTCGTTAAATCTTGATACACAATTCTTCCTGCTCCAATATTCATATGACCAACTTCGGAATTTCCCATCTGACCTTCCGGTAATCCAACATCTTCTCCAGAGGTTTTTAATTGAGCATTAGGATATTCTTTCATCAATGAATCCATAAAAGGCGTTTCTGCATTGAATACAGCATCTGATTGAGATTGATCTCCAATTCCCCACCCGTCTAATATGATTAACCCAAAATGTTTTGTCATCTTCACAAAGTTATTTCAAAATTCGACCCACATGGTTGATTATTTTTATACCTAATCTTTCCTCCATGGATTCGTATAAATTCAGACGCGATAAACAACCCCAAGCCCGTACCTTTCTGCGAACGAGTTTCCTCATTTCCCGATCGAACAAACTTTTTAAATATTTCTGATTGAAATTCCAAAGGAATGCCAGGACCCTCATCTTTTACCCCAAAAATAATTCTTTCATTATCCAATTTTTGTAAATATAAAACAATTATTTTTTTATTTCCGGCATATTTTAAAGCGTTTTCAACTAAATTATTAATAATAGCTTCGATCATGAAAAAATCTGCTTCAATTTTACAATCCACTAATAAATCGGTCTGCACTATCGTATTTTGTAAACTTTTATTAAATCGGTCTGCCACACCTTGCAATAAATCGGATAAACTGAACCATTCCTTATGCAATTCCATCACTTGATTCTCAAGACGGGAGGCATTCAAAATATTATCGATCATTGCTTCTAATCGCTGATTTTCAATAATTGCCTTACCAAGTAATTCGTTTCTCTTACTAGAATCTAATTCCCGCTTCACTAAAGTTTGGAGGTATAATTTATTGGCTGCTAGCGGCGTTTTTAATTCATGTGTTACAGAAAGGAGAAAATTATTTTGTCGTTGCGAAAATATTAATTCTTTTTTTATCGAACTTCTAATTTTCCACAATCCCAAAATAAGTATCAGAAAAAAAACGAAACCTTCCCCTATAATCATAAAGAAACGATTCGAAACGATTCCTTTTTGAAGGTCAATTTCAGCAGTTAATTCAATTAAATGATAACCCCACCAAGCAAACTGAAGAACTACATACGCCCCTAACACATAGAAAAATATAGCCGTTTGTTTTTTCATTACCCCAATTTATTTCGTTCTTTAATACATTGAACCACCACCCTTATATGTTCTTAAATCCCTTATATGGTTAAAAAAATACAGCCCTTTTTTTCCATCACCCAAAAAACTTATATGTCCTTATATTCCTTATATGGTTCAAAAAATATAGAACTTTTTTTCCATCACCCACAAACTTATATGTCCTTATATTCCTTATATGGTTCAAAAAATATACCCCTTTCTCGCTAAATCACCCACAAACTTATATGTCCTAATATTCCTTATATGCTTCAAAAAATATAACAGTCTAAAAAATCAGTAAGCTCTTTCATTCTTACCTTCCACCCAATTCATAAATGCTCTGTTCACCACTTTATTTCCGCCAGGGGTTGGATAATTACCCGTAAAATACCAATCACCTAAATTATCTGGACAAGCATCATGTAAATTTTCAATTGTCTGATAAATAATTTCCACTTCCGCATTCAACAAAGGTGGAGTCAATAATGTTGATATTTTAGCCGAAATTTGTTCCGCTGTAAATGAACTGTAGATTTCTTTTACGTAGTTTTTTATTTCTTCTTTCGGAAGATGGATCTGATTTTTACATTTTTGATACACCTCATCTATTAACTGCTCTTTCCCATTTTCTTTTAGCAATTGAATTGTTGCTTCAAAAGCAATAAAATCGCCCATCTTTGCCATATCAATTCCATAACAGTCTGGGTAACGAATTTGAGGAGCTGAAGACACAACAATTATTTTCTTCGGATTTAATCGATCTAAAATGCTTAAAATACTTTGCTTTAGAGTGGTTCCTCTTACAATACTATCATCAATAACCACCAAATTATCTTTCCCCGCAACAACACTTCCATACGTGATATCATACACATGTGCAACGAGGTCATCACGTGAATCATCTTGCGTAATAAACGTGCGCAATTTGACATCTTTAATAATAATCTTTTCAGTTCTCGCCCGTTGGTATATTATTTCTTTGACAATCTCTGGGTCTGGATTTGCACCTAAAGCCAATATTGCGTTGTACTTTTTATTATCTAAGTGACTTTCTAATCCCTTTAAAAGTCCGTAAAAAGAGACTTCAGCTGTATTAGGAATAAAAGAAAAAACAGAATTATCTAGATCATAATCTATTGCTTTTAAGACCTGAGGAACAATATTGCTACCTAATTTCTTGCGCTCTTCATAAATCCCCACATCATTTCCTCTCGAAAAATACACGCGTTCAAATGAACATGCCTTTCTCTCTAATGGCTGCTTGATTAACGTTTCTGCAATTTCCCCATTTTTCTTTATAATTAAGGCATGACCAGGTTTTAATTCTTGAATCTTGTCAGCTTTCAAATTAAATGCGGTTTGAATGACAGGCCGTTCAGAAGCTACGACACATACTTCTTCGTCATCGTACCAATAGGTAGGTCTAATTCCAGAAGGATCTCTTAATACAAATGCGTCTCCATGTCCCAGTAAACCAGCCATTGCATATCCACCATCCCAATTTTCTGACGCTTTTTTCAGGATTTTAACGATGTCAATATTTTCAGCAAGAAATACATTCTTTTCGACATTCGTGTAGCCTTTATCTTTTATCTGTTCTAAAAGTCTATCATTTTCAACATCTAAAAAATGTCCTATTTTTTCTAAAACGGTTACCGTATCTGATTTCTCTTTTGGATGCTGACCAATCTCTACTAAAGCGTCAAATAATTCATCCACATTTGTAAGGTTAAAATTTCCAGCTACTACTAGATTTCTTGACATCCAATTGTTTTGTCGTAAAAAAGGATGGCAACTTTCTATTGCATTGCGTCCAAAAGTACCATATCGTAAATGTCCTAAAAATAATTCTCCTGTAAATCCAGCATTTTTTTTCAAATATTCAACATCTTGCAACAAAGCAGGATTTTCATCTTCAATTTGCTTGAACCGAGCATTAATATGATCAAAAATGTCTTGAATTGGTTTACTGTCAATTGACCTTTGTCTAGAAATATAGCGCTCACCAGGCTCCATATCAAATTTTATATTTGCAACACCCGCACCATCTTGGCCACGATTGTGTTGTTTTTCCATTAGAAGATGCAGTTTTTTGAGTCCGTAAAAAGCTGATCCATATTTATCTAGGTAAAATTGAAGTGGTTTTTTTAATCTTAAAAGTGCTATCCCACACTCATGTTGTATTGCGTCGCTCATTACCTATTTTTGATATAATTGAAGTGCAAATTTAAGGTTTTATAACAAGCTAAAATGATAATTTTTCTATTAATTTATTATCCTCACTTCAAAGCAACTTTTTTACTATTTTTTCGTTTAATAGTAACTGCTGATTAGCATTCTTATTCTACCTGATTTTGAATATGTTAATGGTGTATAAAAAAGTTGTACTTTAGAAGTTGATGAAACCAATTGTTGCTATTTTATTCTGTCTATTTATCAGCTCATTTTTGGGTCAAAATGATGGAATATGGATACATCCAAATCGTGGTCAATGGCACAAACCAATTCTCTATAAAGTTGAGTTAACCTGCGGTGAGATGTTTCTTGAAAAAAATGGTTTCACGTATTCTTTAAATGATTTTAATGAGCAGATGTCTCACAATCACTCAAAAGAAAAACAAAGTGCAAAGGAAGAAACGCCAAAAATTATTCATGCACAAATTATTCGATCTACTTTCATAGGCTCTTCTTGGAAGGGAGAAATCGAAGAAAAAGATTCATCTTCCTTTTACAGAAATTATTTTCAAGGTGCTGATCCAAAAAAATGGAAATCGACTTTAAAAAGTTTTCATTCGGTTCAAATGAAGAATTTTTATCCAAATATAGATTTAATAATCGATGGGAAATCAAGCAACTTAAAGTATTCGTTTAGTGTAAAACCACATACCAACGTTCAACAAATTTCATACGAAATAAATGGGGCAACCTCTATTTCAATTGATGAAGAAGGGAACTTGCACATTGAAAATAGATTTGGGGAAATTACGGAAACAAAACCGATTGCTTGGACAATTTTTGAGGGACGAAAAAAACCGGTAAAAATTAATTATAAATTAACTTCCAATAAAGTCGAATTTAATTTCCCAGAAGGATTTGACCATGATGCTACATTGATTATTGATCCTAGTTTAACTTTTTCAACATTTACTGGTTCAACGGCAGATAATTGGGGAATGACCGCTACTCCAGATAATCAAGGAAATTTATGTGCTGGAGGAATCGTTTTCAATGATGGTGGTAATTATCCAACGACTACTGGTGTGTACGATATTTCATTTAATGGTGGTGATTCTTATACCTTGGGGGGAGGCACAATTCCTGGTTTTGATATTGCTATTACTAAGTTTAATAACACTGGAACGGCACTTGTTTATTCTACCTATTTGGGCGGAAGTGGTAATGAAGCTCCACATAGTTTGGTTTCAAATTCGGCGGGAGAATTATATGTTTTGGGCGTTACTTCTTCCCAAAATTTCCCAACAACCATTGGTGCATTCGATAATTCCTTCAATGGGGGACCTGCAATTACTGAAAATGAGTTGTATTATGATGGGGCAGACCTTTTTATCTCAAAATTAAGCGCAAATGGTTCTGCCTTACTAGCTTCCACATTCGTTGGAGGGTCGGGAACTGATGGTGTCAATATTGGTGCGCTCAACTACAATTATGGAGATCCTTTTCGTGGAGAAATAATAGATGGCAGTAATGGCTATATTTATGTTTCGAGTACTTCTCAGTCTTCAAATTTCCCTACAAATAGTGCCGCTCAAGGCTCGTTAAACGGGACTCAAGATGCTGTAGTTTTTAAGATGAACGCTGGGCTGAACTCGATGTCGTGGTCTACTTATTTTGGTGGAAGTGGAAATGAAACAGGTAATTCCGTCCAACTTTCTTCTTCCGGTGGAGTATATGTTGCTGGTGGAACGAATTCAAATACGCTTCCAATTATACTTGGAAATGACCTCAGTTTTAATGGCGGAATATCAGATGGCTTTTTAACTCATTTTAATGGACTTACTGGCGCAATAATGCAAGGTACATTTATGGGTTTTGCCGAATATGATCAAGCGTATTTTGTTCAACTAGATCAAAATAATGATGTGTATGTATTTGGTCAATCTGAAAGTGCTTGGCCAATTACTGCTGGACTTTATGGAACGCCGAATTCTGGTCAATTTATTCGTAAATATTCCTCTACTTTAAGCACAATTACTTGGACAACAATGATTGGCGCGGGAACTGGGCATCCGGAAATTTCTCCTACTGCGTTTTTGGTGTCGGATTGTTTTGATATCTATTTGTCTGGATGGGGAGGAACGATTAATTCTTCGTATAGTAATCAAGCTTTGTATAGCACAACCACTGGGTTTACAACAACTGGCGATGCGTTTCAAACGAGCACAACAGGTAGTAATTTTTATATTGCTGTTTTGGACCAAGACGCCTCATTTTTAAAATACGCTACTTTTATGGGCGGATTAGCCAGTAGTTATAACCATGTAGATGGAGGAACTAGTAGATTTGATAAGTCAGGGAGAATTTATCATGCTGTCTGCGGGGCATGCGGGGGGAATAATTTTGGTTTTACCACAACTCCTGGAGTAATAAGTCCTCAAAACTTGAGTAGCAATTGTAATTTAGCGGCTTTCAAATTTGAATTAAATAAAATAGAACCAATTATTGGCAATCCTGATCCTCTAATTTGCATTCCTGAGCCCGTCATCTTTACAAATAGCAGCGCTAATGGAAATACTTTTTTATGGGATTTTGGTGATAATTCAACGTCAACAGAAACCAATCCAACGCACTATTATACCTCCCCTGGAACTTATGAAGTCCAACTTATCGTCTCGGATTCAAACAATTGTTTCAGCGCTGATTCTGTAGTTTTTGAATTGGTCATTGGTGATTTTCAGGGAGGAATTATTTCTCCACCGACTCCTATTTGCCCGGGAAGCTCCTATCAACTGGAGGCCTTTGGTGGTGCAAATTATAATTGGAGTCCTGCAAATGTTTTGGATGATTCAACAAGTGCCACTCCAATCGCCACAATTACTGAAACAACTATTTTCACTGTGATAGTGTCAGATAGCTGTGGTGCTGATACTTTAACACTAACTCTTCAAGTGTACGATGTCAATAGCTCCATTTCTGAGGATACCTCAATTTGTATTGGAAATAGTGTTTCGCTCTTTGCAACAGGTGGCGTTACTTATCAATGGTCACCAGGAACTTATTTATCTAGTACAACTTCTGCAACACCAACAAGTACACCCACATCAATGATTACGTATTCAGTAGAAATTACGACAGCTGATGGATGTATAATAGATGATTCGGTAACGGTTTCAGTATTTTTTGACCCACCTATTCCCATCATTCCTGACACTGTTTCAATGTGTTTAGGAGCTCCCTCTTCCATTCAAGTAGGAGGAGCGGCAACGTATGCGTGGTCTCCCAATTATGCAATCAATACGTTAGTGGGGCAGCTCGTAATTGTAAATCCCACCGATGATTTTACGTATTATTGCACCTTTACAAATGCTTGCGGCGATGCCGATGATAGTGTATATGTTGATGTTGTTTTTCCATTAATAATTGCTGGAAATGACACCACTGTTTGTCCAAATAATTCGGCCTCTCTATGGGCATCAGGAGGGGTGAGTTATACTTGGTTTCCCGTTCAAACAATTCTTAATCCAAATCTTCAGGTCATAACTGTATTTCCTACAGACACAACCCTCTATTATGTTATTGGAATGGATCAATTTGGATGCACGGATACTGCGTCTGCAACTGTGAGTCTATTTCCCAATGCTTTCATCCAAACTTGCGCTGATGTTTATGCTTTTTTTGGCGACGAAGTACAACTTTCAGCTACTAGCACGACTCCTGGCGAATATACATGGTCTCCTGCAGATTATTTAAGTTGCACCCAATGTCTTTCACCCATTGCTAACCCAGATAAAAATTTCGTGTATACCATTACATATACGGATCAAAACGGGTGTCAAGCTAGCGATATTGTCACTTTATCGTATGATGGGATCATTTATGTTCCAAACACATTTACACCCAATGGGACAATTAATTCAGTTTTTCAGGCAAAGGGAGGAAATATTAAAACCTTCGAAATGTATATTTTTGATCGCTGGGGAGAATTAATATATAAAATGGATTCCCTTGAAGATTCGTGGGATGGAAAGTATAATGGAAATAAATGCCAAGATGGAACCTACACTTGGACCATAAAGTATTCTGACTTCAATGGAAATAGAAAAGAGCTCAATGGTCATGTCAACTTACTAAGATAAGAAAAGTAACTTTCTTTTATTTAAATAAATTTTTCGTCAGATTCCATTTCATGACCACAATTGTCGCACGTTCTTAACTCTTTAGAAGTATAAAACTCTTTAAAACGGGATAAAAAATCTTTTTCTACATCCTCTAAAGGAAATTTATATTCTTGAAGTTTATGATTACACTTTTCGCAAAACCACAACAATCCATCTACTAAATCTGTCCCTTTGCGCACTTTTTCAATCACAAGTCCTACGGTATTTTCTCCTCTGATGGGAGAATGAGGGATTTTTCCAGGCAGCAAAAACATTTCACCTTCCTTAATTTCAACCTCGACTGCTTTGCCATCAATTTGAACTCTAACTGTTATATCACCTTCAATTTGATAAAATAATTCTTCACTTTCGTTGTAATGATAATCTTTTCGTGCATTTGGACCCCCAACAATCATTACAATAAAGTCACCTGCTTCTTTATACAAACACTTATTATTAACTGGTGGCTTTAGAAGGTCACGATTTTCGTTTATCCACTTTTGTAAATTGAAAGGAGCTAGCATATCTTTTATTTTTCTATAAAAATATAAAGTAAAATTAACATATCTGGCTTTTATACTATAAAATATCAAAAGATAGAATTAATTTTAAAATGCAATATTGTACTTCTTTTTGCCCTATCTTTAAAAATATCTGTAATTTCGACAAAAATTATAGATAATGAATTTACAACTTAAAAATAAAATTGCGGTAGTTTGTGGAAGCACTCAGGGAATTGGAAAAGCAACCGCTCAAGAATTGTCAAAATTAGGAGCAACAATAATTCTTGTAGCGCGCAATGAAGACAAACTTAAAGCTACAATTCTTGATTTAGATAATTCTAATGGTCAATCGCACTCCTATATTGTTGCCGATTTTTCTCGTCCCGCTGATTTGGAAAAAACAATGTCAAAGTGGATTCTGACGAATAAAGCGCATATTTTAATTAACAATACTGGAGGTCCAAAAGGAGGTCCAATTAGAGATGCTGCCACTTCGGAATTCCTAGAAGCTTTTAATCAACATTTAATCTGTAATCATATAATGGTTCAAGCCCTTTATCCTCTGATGAAAGAAGAAGGCTATGGTAGAATTATCAATGTGATATCTACAAGTGTGAAACAACCTCTAAATAATTTAGGCGTTTCAAACACCATTAGAGGGGCGGTAGCTAGTTGGAGTAAGACATTAGCCAATGAATTAGGTCAATTTAATATTACAGTTAATAATGTTCTACCTGGGGCCACAAATACAGATCGACTTCAAACGTTAGCTCAGATAAAATCAAATCAAATTAATGGTACGGTAGAATCCGTTTTTTCTGAAATGGCTGCTGAGTCACCAATGAATAGAATTGCGGAGCCAGAAGAAATTGCGAATGCTATTGCGTTTCTTGCGTCTCCAGCTGCTTCCTACATAAATGGAATAAATGTTCCTGTTGATGGAGGACGTACAAAATCACTCTAAAGAAAATCACATCGTTTACGATAAAAAAGTTTGTCACTATGTAGGCAAACTTTTTTCATTTTAACGGAGAATTGCGACATGGCCTACAAATTTTAAACTAATTTCAGAATTAGTCAAACATTTTATTGAATAGGTGAAAACGCCATCTTGAATAATTTTAGAGTTATACGTTCCATCCCATCTAAAATCTAGGTCATTTGAAGAAAAAACAGTTTCCCCCCATCGATTAAAAATTTTAATTTCAGCCTCTTTTATTCCAATAAAACTTGCTGAAAAATAATTATTAACCCTGCCGCCATAACTGGGAGTGAAGGTATTGGGGATATATACATAATATTCTTCCTGAATCGTGATCGGCTTATAAATAGTATCCACACAACCTTTCGCATCTGTTGCTATTAGCTGCACCAAATACGTTCCTGGCAAATCAAAAGTATTATTTGGATGCACTAAGTTAGAATTTTGACCATCTCCAAAATCCCATTGATACGAAACTCCGTTGATAGATAAATTTTGGAAAGTAATGGCAAGGTCTTCAAAAATGGTTTGACTAGAAATAATAAAATCAGCAATTGGTGCAACCACAACTACCAAAGTACTACCCTCCACTGTAAAGGTTTGACAAGAATCTGACACGGATACTGTATATTCTGTATTCCCCCTTGGATGAACCCATACCGAAGAAGTTGTATCCCCATTGTGCTGCCACGCATAATGATACTCTCCATGTCCACCTGATGCAACAACAGATATTTGAACGGAGTCTCCAGGACAAATTTGAACGGTTGGGGTCATGCTCAAAACCAATGGAGGACTAGTAATAGTATAAATGATGTACGCAATATCAGTCGCTCCGCATTGATCGGTTACTTCAACTGAGTAAGCTGTTGTTGTAAAAGGAGTAACTTCCTGTGTAGAATCATTTCCTAAAGGAGCTACCTCTGTGGCGGTCCATACATACGTAAAATTCCCAGCACCGCCCGTAGCATTGGCTTCTAATACAGCAGAAACATAGGGACAAATTTCTGTAATATCAGGTGTTTCTGAAAGTGAAATAGGTTGATAAACAGGAACTGTAATTACTCCTGAAGCAGTTACTGTCTGATGTAAACAATTATCCGTAACAGATACCGTATACGTTGCAGTGCTAGCAGGGGAAACAAAAATGGAAGAAGTAGTTTCTCCCGTGCTCCATGCATAAACGTAAGGACCAGAACCACCAGCAACAACAGCCACTACCTCCAGTTGATCTCCAGGACAAAGAACACCAGCACTTTGCACCACAACAGTAACTGGTTGAATATCATCTATTCCTAGATTGAGAATGATTGGATTTACATTTCCGCAAGGGTCGGTAATTGGAAAACTTAATATAATTGTTTCTACCCCCTCGGTTAAAGCATCTGCAAGCGCATTGAACGTAAAATTCACAGAAGATTGACCAGCTGGAAACGTGATGGTATTGGCAATAGTTGAATAATCCACCCCCTCAATAGCGGTGCCTGAAGTATTGATAGGAATCGTTAAAGGGGAAGAGATATTACCTGTTCTTTGCAATGTAACCGTAGTAGAAACACACCCTTCAGCCATCACATCGGGAGAAGCAGGAAAAGATATAGAAGATAAACTATAATCTATTTCAACCGGAACTTTAGAATTCAAACTATTCGCTTCAAGAAAAATTCCGGAATCCAATATTCCATCTCCTGCATCTGCAATCGCAATAACAAGATGATACGTTTGACCACATTGAACTTTAGAAACAGCTTCTAAAACTTTGGTAAAACCATCATATTGAATGTAATTTGCAGAAGAATTATAGGGGGCTTGACTTCCATCTCCATTACTTACATAGTACGCGCTGTTGGAACCAGCATTGACATTATTGATTGTAACTGGAGAACCATTGGGAAGTTTTGCAATATTTTGTTGTCCGCCAACAATTCCTGGCCCAGAGATAAAAAAAGCAAAAACATCGTTGTAAGTAGAGCCAACATACTCAGGATATTCTTCTGAGCCAAACACATATTTAAAACGAACCGTATCTGAATACGGAATAAAATCAAATTGCAAGATAGCTGTATTGTGCGTCGCCGTGCCACCAGGAAGTAAAGCTGACAAAGCTCCAAATCCTCCAGCGCCATTATCAAATCCAGCTCCAGATGCGTTATTTGGTCCTTGAGGTCCGTTGCCATTATTCAAAACGGTTCCTGTTGTCATTACAATTCCCGAAGCGATTCCTAAATTAGTTCCTGCCGCAGTAAAAGAACCTATTGCAGCGCCTGAACCAGTATACGAAATACCAGATACTGTGACTCCGGGTCCTAAAAGAATATTTTGCACTAATCCCGCAGGTGAAAGTGAGGTGCTCGTTATCAGCTGTCCATAAGAACAATTGAAAAGTAACGTTGACACTATTAGGACTAAAAATTTCATTTTTTAATTAGACGAAAAAAAAAGGAATACGTTGCAAGATATTGATAAAATATTTAATTCGAAATACTTTAACAATTCAGTAACGAAACTATATATCATTCATATTTGGAAATTCAATAAAATTTAAGCACATTTGACATCTATGAGTTGGATGACAAATATTCGAAGAAAACTAAATGAACCATTACGAGTAGTTGCCTCTGACCCCCAAAACTTTGAGGAAAAGTGGAGTTTTTCTAGCAGTAGAATTCAGATCTATTCGCTTGTCTTGCTTGTTTTTATCCTTTTTGGCTTGCTTTTTAATTTCTTACTGAATTTCGGTCCTTTTTCTAGTTACAATTCCAAAAATAATTCTTCCATTGAGCGAAAAACATTAGAAAAACAACACCTAGAAATTGAAAAATTAATTTCAAAAATAGAAAGTCAAGAAAATTACATAAAAAATATATCTAATATTATTTCAGGAAAGATTGCGAAAGACTCCTTATCTTCTTCACTACCAGTTGCTCAAAAATTACTTCAAGCAAAACTAAATGCAAAAGCAACGGATAGCGAAAAAAAACTTGCCGAAAAAGTAAAAGATGATTTGAGGACCAACTACAGTGGGGGTGTCAATGATAAAAAAAATATCACGTACTTTTCAACACCCTTGAGCGGTAGCGTTTTACAGAAATTTGACTTACTAGCTCATCCTGCGATTGACATTGTGACATCTAAAGATATGACCATTAAAGCTTGTTTAGCAGGAACGATCATTTATTCAGGTTTTACGCAAAAAGAAGGGTTTCTATTAATAATGGAACATGTAAATGGGTACATTTCTGTCTACAAAAACGCTAAAATTATTTTAAAAAAGACAGGAGCTAAAGTTCAAACAGGAGATCCAATTGCAATCGTAGGAAATAGTGGTGAAAAAATAAATAAGCCACATCTTCATTTTGAATTATGGTACAATCAATCACCCGTTAACCCATTGAATTACATGAGTTTTTAATTCTGAATTTTAAACATATTAAAACTTATCTAACGCTATTTATTATTGATAAATCTAGATTTGTTTTGTGATCTGCAATGTATTTTTCAATCAACTCAGCAGAGTGTATATCTATCGTGAAATTTTCAACACTAATTAATTCACTTTTTGAACTAATTAAAAGAATTCTATCGGTATAAATCTCAATTTTAGTTAACTCATTTTGATCTACCTTGTAGGTCAATCCTGTAATTTCTATCCAATTAGATTGTATTTTAATCATCCCATGTGGTAAATCAAAAAGACCATTAAATAAAACTAGTATGCCAATAGATAATCCAATCGATGTATTATTGGTTAAGGTATTACTGAAGATGAGAACAAGTGTGCTTCCCCCTATGACTAATGAGCCTACTGTAATTGAAGCAGTTCGAAAATATCTATCATTATTGGCAGGAAATAATAAATACTTTGCATTTCCTTTTTTAAATTTCCTTTTTGAATAAAAATTATACGACCAAGAAGCAATGCAAAGAATCAAAAAAGAGAAGGAAATAATGGGCCTATTAATAAAAAAAATACACGTATAAACGAGTATAAAAGTCAAAATTTCAAAAATTGTCTTTCTGTCTTTTTTACTTTTTATCATTGTTTCCAATTATTTTAATTACAAATGCAAAGAAATTATCATTTAAATCAAGGTGCATACTCCTCTACTGATTTTCTGAGTGAATCAAAAAAACATCTTTGAAAGAAAGGTAAAACACCTATTTACCTCAAAAATTACGCTTTAGCCGCTTTTTTCAGATTTTTCTCCGCTTTTTTTTCTTTCGTTGTTTTTGTCGCTTCTTTTTTAACGTTTTTCTTTGCGTCTTGACTTTTTGCCATGATATTTTATTTTAAATTATTTGTATAAATATACATTTAGTTTTTAGAAATGTAAATAAGTCATTGAAATTAATCTTTTTTCCATTTCTCATCCTTTCCTTTAATATATGGAATTGAAGCTCCTATCAATTTTTGTTCCAACGCTTTCACTTGAATAAGCAATGGGTCTAATTTCAATCTAAACTGTTGATATTCCTCCCTTGAAATTTGCACATTTAATTTTTGTGAAGCCGTAATCGCGGTTGTACTTTCATATAATTGGTATTCTACATTTCCCAATCGACTTGAAAAGCTAGGTGGTGTTTCAAATTCCTTGGATGCTTTCAACCCATCTCCGT
>Ga0114970_10001173_pt1 | contig 19559 bp, 20 predicted proteins | sample M_140205_XF_Meta_FD_87030 | JGI IMG/M metagenome (GOLD analysis project Ga0114970, IMG submission 87030) | Freshwater microbial communities from Lake Montjoie, Canada to study carbon cycling - M_140205_XF_MetaG | ecosystem: Environmental > Aquatic > Freshwater > Lake | place: Lake Montjoie... | reverse complement strand
ATCTCTTAGAGAAAGCACTCGTCGACATGCTGCGAGATTACATTGAAAAAACACCTTCTTATGCACATAATGAAACTTGAAGAACTTAAAACACTTATTGTGCATAACTTGGATGTTGTAGAACTGTTAGACATCATAGGACGTGACATATCCGATCTTGTCGAAGCCTTTGAAGACGATGTTAGTGAATGCTTTGACGACCTTGCTAAAGCAGTGGAATGAAAAAGAAACAAGCTAAGAAGCCTTTCTTAGAACGAATACTTCAGGAAAAAGATGCAACAAAAACCATCAGAACCTATCAGCAAAGAGACAAAACCCCACCCATACCGTTGCCAGAAGCATCGTATGTGGATGAAAAGAGGCCATTGTGAACTTTGTTGTTTGGAACACGATGCACTAAAACGAGAAAACGAACTATTGGGTGGCTCCAACAAACCCAAAGTTTTTATAAGGAAAATATGACAGAAACAAATCGGTTCCGTAATTCTTTTGGCGAAAACATCTTTCGCTACAAATATGCTCAAGGCCCAGGGGACACGTGGGATAAGCTGGCTGAACGTCTTGTAGAGGATGTTTGTGGTGCTCGTTGGGGCACAACACAAGCTCTTATGTCCCATGCAGAACAGAAACAGCTCATTGAGTATATCAAGGAAATGAAATTCCTGCCTGGCGGACGTTACCTTTATTATGCAGGTCGTCCATACAAAGCCTATAATAATTGCTATCTGCTACGAGCAGAAGAAGACACAAGAGAAGAATGGAGTGCAGTTACATGGCGTGCAATGAGTTGTTTAATGACTGGGGGCGGAATTGGAATTGACTATTCGAGACTCCGTCCTGCTGGAAAGGCTCTTAGCCGAACAGGTGGCACTGCATCAGGACCTATTCCACTTATGTATGCGATCAACGAAATCGGGCGAAATGTTATGCAAGGAGGCTCGAGACGTTCTGCAATTTATGCCTCTCTTAATTGGAGACATGAAGATGTTGATAAATTCTTGCACGTTAAAGACTGGTCCCCAGACGTAAAGGCTGCTAAGGAAAAAGACTTTAATGCTTTTGCTCCGCTAGACATGACTAACATTTCTGTTAATTATGATGACGGTGCTTTTATGATGAAGAACGGAGACCCTGGTAGCTACAGCCTAGCTAACAATCCCGTTTTTGTAGAAAACTGCCGACAGGCACTGATGACAGGAGAACCTGGCTTCAGCTTTAACTTTGGAAAGAAACAAAATGAAACACTTAGGAACGCTTGTACTGAGGTTACTTCGGAAGACGACAGTGATGTTTGTAATCTTGGGAGCATCAATCTTGGCAATATCGAAAGTATTGATGAGTTCAAGTCAATTGTACACCTTGCCTCTAAGTTCCTTGTATGCGGAACTCTTAGAGCGGATTTACCTTACGACAAAGTTCACCGAATTCGCGAGAAAAATCGGAGGCTCGGACTCGGACTCATGGGGATCCACGAATGGCTACTTAAACGAAGCGCTGGATATACTGTTAGCCCAGAACTCCACAAATGGTTAAAGGTCTATCAGCAAGAAAGCGAGACAGCAGCAAATGAACACTGCGACAGATTCTACCTCAACCATCCCGCTGCATACAGAGCTATTGCGCCTACAGGATCAATTGGTATCCTTGCAGGCACGACTACTGGAATTGAGCCATTATTTGCAGTTGCATACAAACGACGATTCCTTACTGAAGGAACCAAATGGAAATATCAGTACGTTGTTGACGGAACGGCTCAGAATCTTATCACGGAGTATGGCGTTGATCCAAGCAAGATTGAATCGGCTATTGACTTAAGCGAGAACTATGAACAGCGAATCAAATTCCAAGCAGACATTCAAGATTACGTTGACATGTCAATCTCGTCAACCATCAATTTACCCTCCTGGGGAAGTGCTGGAAACAATGACAAGCGCGTACAGTCTTTTACAGAAACTCTTGCAAAATATGCCCCAAGACTGCGAGGTTTTACTTGCTATCCAGACGGAAGCCGAGGCGGACAACCTCTCACGAGTGTCCCCTATGAAGACGCTATCAAGAGTCGAGATATGATTTTTGATGAAGTCGACATCTGTGAATTTACAGGCCATGGTGGAAGCTGTGGTGTATGAGAGTAATTCTTGTAGAAATGATTAACGGTATTCAACTAGGCATTGAGCATGTTACTGGAGATGACGATGAGGATTATGAAAACCTCATTGCTCTAAACATCCTGTGCTTTAGGTTTATCTTTATGAAGATGAAGGAACAGTAGGCAAAAAAATAGCCCCCTTGGAGCAATCCTTGGGGGCTTTTTTCATTTGTTAAGATACTTCATTGCCCAGTCTTTCAACTGTACCAACTTTTCAGAACCAACATTAATTGCGCTGTCTATTGGATCCGTCTTAGGAGCAACTTGTGCAGGAGCATTGTCACTCTTAAGTGCTCGTTTAGCTAAATCAAGCAAGATAGCTTGCTCAGTAGCCATAGTAGCATCTAAATGGGGAGTTCCTTCAAACACTCCTCTATGAGGGTAGTTCATATTTCCCACTCCAAATGCCCTAGATTCACCAGGACTTCTACGATATCTACTAAGGTCTCCTAAAGGAATCTTAGTTTCTTCATTAAGTTTTTGGTGTGCTTCTAAAAACTGCCGTTCTTGTGGAGTCATACTACTACCTTTTCTTTGAGTAGTAATTCTCTGACCGTCTAGAATGCTATCCACTGCATGCTGTAACTCATGAGACACGGTACTTTTTGGATCATCTGCAAGAGGGCTAAGCCTAATGCGGTTTTCCCACCCATTATAGTTTCCATTAATACCTATTGGTAAATCGTACATTTCGATTTTAGGGGTTCTGTTCATATCCCGAAGGTATGAATATTGTTGTCCCATTGCCTCATCTGGATTATTAAGATGCTTTCTAAATAGTTGTTCTAAATCAGCCATTATTGAGTCCTCCGTTGTAAGCTACGCAATTGAGGAATCTTATTAGAAGCAGCTTGTCTTAACAGCAGGTAGTCTTGTGGAGACATGTTCTGTTCCATAGCCAACCTATTAAGTTCCGTTTCAAAGGTCTTGGGATCGCCTTGACCAGTCTTAAAGTATTTATCCAAAGTCTTTTGGTCTATTGGACGATTACGAAATAAGTCCTGTGCAATGGTTTGCATTGCAGTGGAGCGGAACTCTGTATAAGCAGCATCAAGCTGTGCTTGCTGGTATTGCTTCTGCTTTTGAGCAGACTCATTAATACCAGTAAAGCCAATCTTCTTCAACAACACATCAGTATCATTACGAACAGCAGTAGGTTTGAGCTTTTCAGGGTTCTTGCTGTATGCCATTCCGTTCTTCTGATACCAAGCAACGTCCATTGGTCCTTGTAAGACAGGTGGAGCAAGGTTAATTGCTGCTGACTTTAGGTTTTCCTCTGAAGGATTCAGTACAGCACGACCCGTTGCCTTACCCATTTCATACAACTTACCACCGCCTGCAAAGGCTGCGTCAGCGGCACTAGAAGGAATTACATCTCCAAGTCCTGTACGAGTACTTAAATCCACACCAAGCATTGTAGGAGCGCCATGGGACAGGGCATAAGCACCGTTAGGTCCTAGGGCCTTACCAACGCTCTTAGAGGCGTCCATGACGTCTAGGGACAGGCTACGAGGGGTTCCCATCTTCTTGGTAATGTAGTCATACAACATCTCCCATTGAGAGAAGAACGGCAGTCCCATAACACCAGCAATGGCAATGGTGGTAGCCATTTGAGTTAAAATAGGCATGGCGTTAGCGTCATTACCTAGTTCTCTGGCAAACAACGCCCAACGGCTAATTTCGTTATGTCCAAAGCTCTTCAAGTTATAAGCCAAGCTTCCTATAGGGCCTAAAGCATTATAGATTGCTGGCTTTTCCAAAGCACTGTAGTTGACCATAGCCATGTCGGTAAACCGATGGGCTTGCTGATATAAACCCTGTTTAGGGGTTAAACCAGACTCATGGAGCATACTAACTAAGCCCATATACACCATACTACGTGTTCCTGTTTCCAGGGCAGCAGCAGGAGCTTGAGCTACGGTGCTAGTATAATACTCAACACCTTTAGAGATTTGATTAGAATGCTGCACCATGTCTGTAGCATACACATGGTTGTCTTTGGCATACTTAATAGCACCTTCCATTACAGGAGATAGCTTTTGACCCATCTGGTCTTTAATTAAAGCCAAACTACCTTCAGCCATGTTAGCATAGCCAAAGCCTGTTAAACCTGTAGCACCACTACGTCCACGTAGGAACGCTGCCATAGCAGGCATTGCTGTAATAGGTTGGATGAGCTGTAAGGTTAAGAACGCTGGACTCAATGACAGCATAGCAGTGTTAGCTGCTAAACGGGCATATCCTAGGGCAGCACGTGGAACGGATGGACCAACTCCAATAGCACCAAAGGCAGCATTCATTACATCACCAACTGCCTTACCCATACGGCTAGGATTGATGCCTAGAGCATTCTGCATGTAGTCATCAACTAAACGAATAGCGTTAGGATGTGATTTAACTACTTCAGGATTACGTAACACATCGTTTACATCCTTAGCAGCCTTAGATAGATGACCCCAAGTAAGACCGCTTTCAATGTAGCGTATTTGGTTCTCAAAACCTTCTTTAGCGTTTTGTTCGGCACTTTCCCAGAACTTACGTCCTTCCATACCAAAGACACCCTTCTTCTGCATGGTGTGCTTTTGCATACCTAGGTAGTTAGAAGGATCGTCATTTGCTACTTGACGTAATGTTTCTACAAACTCTTTGATGTGAGGGTTGTCCTCACCCAAGGTTGCTAGAACATCTTGGAAAGCTTCATGTGGAGTACCACGAGCAGCACGAGAGGTCTTGCTCATGTCTTGTAAAGGACCAAACTGGAGGGTAGGGTCTTTAGCTAATACTTTCTTTTCCAAAGCAGACAAAGAACGTCCACCAATGTTCTTGGTGTCAGCACCAATTACACCGACAACTTCTTGCTTACCATCAACCATCTTGTAGACAACCTTACGGAAGTCTCCAGTCATGTTCATGGCAGAATATGCTTCACGAGCAGCTATAGGCTTTTTACCTACAGACGCTCGGGCTTCGTTTATTTTATCAAGAACAAGTTTCATAGTATGCTGATGCATGTCAATAAACACTTGTACCTTTTCAGATAAACCATACTTCTCCATCATAGCAGGAGTTATTTCTACCTGATGTTTATCAGCAATAGACAGAACTTGCCAAGCCTTTGTCTGTTCTTTTGTGGAAAGTTCTCTTAAAGCACCTAAGTAATTATTATGTAATACTTCTGTTACTTCTGCATGAGCAAGGTTATCTCCTTGTAAAAGTCTGTCTACACCGTAGTGGACAACAGGATCATTTACTTTAGCTTTAAGGTAAATACCACCTTTAGTTAAAGCATTAGCACCTTTCTGTACTACGTTTTGAGACACATCAGGTGTTGTCTTAGCTAAGGCTATAGCCTCTTCAGGAGACTTAATCATGGCATTGCCAACTTCACGAAGCTTGTCTCCAATACCAGGAACTCTGTTCAAAGGATTGTTAGGAGTAAATTGCAAGGCTTTAGCTGCAGTGAGTTGTTGTGTATCATGTACACCTTTCAAAGCACCAGATTCGACAATAGCCTTACCTAACACTTTAAACATCTCAGGGTCCATGCCACCCTTTTGATTTCTCAGCTTGTTCAAAGCACGGGTAGCCTTAGCCTTTTCTTGTGGAGTCATCTCTCCCCATGTTTTATGGGAAGTGCTCTGCAAAACTTCATGAGCACCAAACAAGTCACCTTGACCACCGCCTGGGTGGTTTAAGTAGTCTTGGTAGGCAGTCTTCATATCTTCAGGGAGATTGAACGCTGTACCAGGTTCTTTAGCAAGATTCTCTAAAGTCTCTTTAAATTCATTAAAAGTAAATGGACGGACACCTTCTGGTGTCTGTGCAAACACTTCTTCATATGCACGATGCATATTAGTGTGTGGCTCAAACAAAGAGGCTTGTTCACCTGCGCCAGCAGCTTTAGCCATTTCGCTATCGCGTGCTTGACGTTGTTGTTTAGCTGCCTCTTCTTGAGCTGCAAGATGCTCAGCGTAACCTGTAGGAGCAGCTTCTCTACGTTGTAGTTCAGCAGCATTAAGTTCTGGTCTAGCTTGACGAGCTACATCAAACTCCATTTGCTTTTGACGTTCATCAAGAATGTCTTGGGCAGCACGTTGTGCTGGAGTAGAGCGTTCTGCTGTTAAGTCTTTAGCCATTTGAGTCATGGGAGTAAACTCTTCTGCAGGAGCAAAAGGTTCTCCACCTAAGTCCCGTGTCATACGGTCCATTGGGGACTCTTGGGTCATGCCAGCAAACTGTTCAGGCATTGTAGCTGGCTTAGGAGCTGCTGCTTGAGCAGCCATGTCAGCATCAATACCCTCGTTAGCCATGCCATTCTTGTCCATCTTAGCACGGACAGATTCAGGAGTTATGTTACGAAGTCCTGGGTCAATTGTTTCAATAACCTTTTTAAGACCTTTACCAACATACTTAGCTCCAGGAATACCTACTCCATAGCCCAAGATGTCAGCACCAAGCATTAAACCGCCAGCAAGGTTAGGGCTAGCCCCTTTTGCTTCAGCTTTTTGACCTAAATACTCAATGCCTTGTCCAGGAAGACTAGCAAGTTCCATCATCTTTTTGTAGCCAGCATTCTCTTCAATACCAGTCATCTTACCAATGGACGGGGCAACATCTTCCATAGCCTGTTGACCAGCGGTACGTAACTCTTTAAAATTTAGTTCAGGAGCAGCCATTTTAGCCATACCTGTAGCAGCAAGACCAACAATACCTTTAGGAATACCGTATAGGACGTCTCCAAGGGCTGTAAAAGCCCCTCCAGTGTCCTTGGCTAACTGTCCAGCACCAGCTAGTCCTTGCTCTATTAAGCTTGGTTCTGCAGCCTTAGTTTCCTGTCCCAAATGAGTTTTAATCTTGGCAATAGCCTGTTCATTAGACAAGCCATCAGGCAGGTCGTAATGTTGTCCTTGAAATTGATAAACAGGCATTGATTTTCCTTAATCGAGTTTAATTGGGTTTTCTGCTGTGCCCTTTTTAGGGCCACCACCCAAAACTGTGGGAGTTTGTATTGTAGGTAAACCTGTCATAGCACCAGGGTCAATTTTACCCTGAGATGCTGCATTCTTAGCGTTGAGGTTCAGTTGCTCATAGGTCTGTGCCATTTGTAAATACTTGGCTTTATCCACTGGATCAGTTTCCATTTCAGACATAACACTAAAGGCAACAGCAGCTTTTTCATAACTAAGTTTACCAGACTGAACTTGTCCAACAATGTCAGTGGCTTTCTTCTTAGCATTAGCAACAGCTTCACGAGAAGTTGCATTGATACGTGCAACATTCTCAGCAGACTGAGCAGACAGTTTAAGACCATCAATGTGAGAACGATAAGAAGCACCCTGCTGAATAATTTTATTTCTAAAAGCTTCTAAAGCTTGTGGAAGTTTTTCAGGAGGTATTTGAGATGTTTGTTGCCAAATGCTTTGTACTGCAGGGTCTTTAGGATCAATACCATTTTGCTGAGCAAAGTTGGCAAGCCATGCATGACGAGCAGGAGGAGGTATGTTAGATAGCTGAGCTGAAGCAACTCCCATGAGTTGACTGTAAGCATCGGTCTTTTTAACAGCACCTTCCAGTTTACCAACGGTTAAATCAAACTTAGCTTTATCAAGTTCAACTTTACCTTTTTCAATATCCTGAGCACTCTTATCAATAAGCTGTTTCTTACTTTGCAGTTCTAATGGATGCATCTCTGCTTGTTGAGATGTCTTTTGCAAGATGTCTTCCATCTGTGCTTGACGGTAGGCTTGCATAGACTTTTGCTCATTTGCAGCGTCACCAGCCTGCATGCCTGTTAAAATTGCTCCACCAGCAGGCCCTAGGTTTTGGAACATAGAACTTAAATCCATATTGTTTCCTTATGCTCTAGCAGAATATGCTGCAAGGGCCAATGGGGTATTAAGCATACCGTATTGGTTACCTAATGCTTGATTGCCTAATTGGTTTTGACCACTCTGTAGGTTGCCCAAAGCACCCATACGGAGTTTAGCAATAGTACCAGCAAGGTCATTAGCACGCACACCAACTTGGCTGTTACGTCCAGCTTTAGCATCAGCACGAGCCATCTGTTGTTGTAACAAGTTATACTCAGGAGAACCTGGAGCATATGTATTCATGATGTCAGAACGATTTTGTTCGTACATACCTCGTTGTGCTTTAGCCATTTTGTTTTTAGCATACATGTCGTATAAACTACCAGCAGCATACATAGATGGTATTGGGTTCTTAGACACTGTATCATAAGCACTTTTAACAGCACCCATAGGGTTGTTCATTAAGTTCTCTAAGGAGAATGCAGAAGATGAAGCTGCCGTAGGACCAGCACCAGCAAACATGCCTTCAGAAGGAGCACCTAAACCAACACCAGTACTACCATAACCAAGACTTGTACCAGCACCCATAGTGCCTTGCATGCCTAGACCACCATTAGCAGGAATATTTCCTAGACTAGAAAGACCTTGACCAGCAAACCCTTCTGATGGAATAGTGGTACTAGCTATAGTTCCTTCGGGAGTCATATAACCACGAGCAGTTAAATTACTGCCTTGGCTAACTCCTGGAATAGCTTCTTGTGTTGGTGTCATTCCACCTGACTCTGGAAGACCTTCAAAATTACTAATGTTGTTCTCAAGTCCTGGAACAGCATTACCTGTAATAGAAGCTACATCAGCAGCACTTTGAGAAAAAGGAGCAAGGTTGCTCATAAACTCTGAGCCTAATAAAGAACCTTCTCCACCAAGAGAAGCTAAATAGTTACCCATACCAGCAGCACCAAGACTCATGTCTGTAGCACCTAAGCCTAAAGCAGCGTCGCCTAAACCCATGGCTCCTAAGCCTTCTCCTGCACCTGTAGCAAGCATGTCTCCAAAGAGCATGTCTCCACCTAGAACTTCAGCTCCACCTTCTAACAATAACGGTTCTGCGCCTGTACACATTATACAATCTCCTTATTGAATACGTATCCCATAGTGTTATATCCTAAACGGGTATACATACCCTGTACCTTGTCCATGTTAATACCAGTCGTATGACCGATGACGATTGAGGTTGCTTTGTTGTCTTTAGACCACTTCTCAAAGTTCTTGAATAAGCGGACAAACAAAATAGAACCTCTATGTTCTGGCTTTACAAACATTGCCATGTCGCTAGCCGTAAGTTCATCAGAGAAGTATTGCTCACTAATTCTACCAAGGATACCACCTTCGATGACACCGTTGTTTTTAGAATAGGTCAGAAACATTCTGTTAGTATGAACTTTAGTAGCTAACAATATCTTGCTCATCTTAGAGCGGTCAAACTTTTTGTTTTTAAAATGAGGAGATTCTTTATGCATTTGTTCAGAAATGTCCAAGAGCTGTTGTAAATCCTCATCCATAAGATGTGTATGAATCATGCATGTACCCTATCCATAGTTGCTATCACAGAAGGTGTAGCAGGACGTGTTGGTGTAGTTTGTGTTCCTGTAGCTTCTAATATGATGTTTGTGGAGGTTGTGTTCCACATAATCTCTACATAGTCGTTTGCACTAAGCTGTATAAAGATATTCCATGCTGGAAGAATTCTACCAGAGATACTACCGTGTTTAGATGGAACGTTTAACATACTATTTGAATCAACAATATCTGTACCATTTTTTCTAAACCAAATATCCATGTCATGAATAGAAGAATCAGTACTAGCTACTTGAGCACTAAACTGTACATTATATAATCCAGCAGTAGCAGCCTTAAGCTGTGTTCCACTAACTAAAGTAACACCGTTAGAGTAATCAGTAGCAGAAAAAGACATAGCATACGCTGTATTAATTGCAGCTGCTGTCTGTGTAGTTGAGCTATGAAATGCTCCATACTTAGTATCTGTAGATGCTATAGTTGCATATTGAGCAGCAGTTAAATGGTAATACTCACCAGAAGTACCACCCTGCATAGCAGTTAACAGGTTGTGGTTTTTATTCTGTAAGTCAGCAATTGAACTGCCTGCTTTGTTGACAAGTGCCCAGGATACTGAGCCTTGCGTGTTCAGTAGCGTGTAGAGTTGGTTATACCATGCTGTCCAAGCAAAGTCTCCAGCTCCCGCTCTCGTGGGTGGTGGTGGTAGTCCTCCGCCAGCCATTAGATACTACCTTTGTTAATGTCTACTTCTAAACCTTCTAAACGGAGAAGACGGGGCAAACTATATGTAAGTTTAAAAGCACGTCGTCTAAACTGTCCAAGCTGCTTAATAGCAGGAAGATCAGAATTAAATGTTAAAGTTCTTGCTGTACTAAATGTCTTATAGTCATCATCTGACCATTGCACAGATACCGCTAAATCATTTCCTGCAGAATCAGGGACATCACCTATTATAGATAAGCGATACATAAATTTACGGTTAATGGTATCAAAGTCCAGCTTAGCAGAAGTAAAAACACAATTGATGGCTGTTCCAGCGTCAGTAAACAATGTTTCATCCATTGTATAAATCTTGCCGTTTGTTTTATCCAGCATGTAAGCGCTGCCATTAGGACCGTCTGTAGCGTGTGAGCATAAGAACGATCCTGAACCTGTACTCCATTCGTGCCACATTTTTGTATCAAAACTGTATACCAATGTCCTGTTAGTTAAACAAATTACATAACATTTTTGTCCTGAAACACGAACACAAAATGCTTGTGCATTAGGTAAGTTAGCACCTTCTGCAAGGAGCGCACTCTTTACTGCAGGGATACCAATCTCAGATGCTTTAAACCCGTCAATGGTCCACACCGTGTGACCACCATTGTTTGTTTCACCTATCATAATGACCTCTACCTCAGTTTGTACAACCGAATCTCTAGCAGCAGTACCAAACTGTTGCACAGCAGAGTCATGACGTCCTAAAGGACTTCCTGTAGCATTAGCTACGTCATATAAGTATTCTGTACTGCTAGAACCCACAGCATAAATGTAGTTGTTGTTTTTAGACAACGCTACAATAAGGTCAGGGTACATCTCAGCAGAAATAAAGTCTCCTGCTGTCCACAATGCTGGATCATCTAAGTTGCTGTTATAGACGTCTGCTGTGTTTGCTTTAGCAACAAACAAATAACCGTCTACAAAAATAGGGATAGGCACATGAGGTGTAGGAAAATCTGCGTCTGTTATTTTAACAGAAGTAGTAGAATCACTAAACACATAACCATCTGTACCATCTAACAAAACAAGGGACACAGTTCCTGTACTACTAACAAACTCTGTAAACCCCACAGTTCCTGTAGAAGTTGCTAAGGTTAAAACGTTTGTACCGTTTGCATAAACTTTGTTACCAACAACAGCCATGCAGTAGCCAGTACCACTTCTAACCCAGTAATAAATGCCACGACCTTCGCCTGCGGCTGTAGTAAAAGCTGTCGCTACACCTGGACGGCTTTTAATGTAATATTTACTTTGATCGCCAACAGGACTTTTAATAACCTCCACCATCATGTTTAACAGACGGAAATCCTGTGTAGCCGTTGTACCACGTTGCTGAGGATTGGAGATAAAGTTGACTCTTTTGGTTTCGTATGTTTGAACAACTGGAGTTTTTGAATAGGCCATTTACATAGTCTTTCTACCAGCAGTGTCTGGTTGGAAGAATATACCACCCTCTTCAGTACCAAATGACAGAGCCTTATCATGGAAGAATTCAGCTTCTTTAGCCAGCAATTGTCTGTCCTGTAAAGGAACACCATATTCTGGAGACAGCCTGTGAGCCAATCCATAGATGATTGCTTCTGTCCATTCAGACGGAAAGTCAATGTCATCTGTAGAAGATGTCATGTCCTCAAAAGGAGTTTGATAACGTAGGGTAATAGTGGTTGTAGAATCGCTAGGCTTGGGCCATAAATTAATTACACCATAATCACGCAAAGGTTGATAATACAAATTAACTGGTGTGCCAGAAGAATTAACTAATGGTAAAATAGCGTAGTTATAATTTGTATAAATGTTCATTGGAACATTAGAATATGAGGTGCTGTCATTACGCCAAGCTTGTATAACCTTAAGCGGTTTATTCGTATTAAACGTTTGACTAGGACCAATGTTGTATGCTGCTGTGCCAGAAGTTACAGTGAATGTGTAACTTTTGATAGACCATAGAGGCATACCATCTGTTTCAAATCCCTTAATCATAGCGTTAAGGGCCTGTGTTCCATCAGTAACTTGGTAAGCTTCTGGTGTGCTTCCTCCTGACAAAGCACCAAGTTTACGCAATGCCGCGTAAATAATCTCGTTTCTGTTAAGTTTCCAAGTAGTCGTGCCCGAAGTGCTCATAATTAACCCGCTTGTTTTTGATATTCATCCGCAGTTAAAATACCAATTAAGTACTTCTTTTGAGGATTAAAAATTGTTAGTTTTTGTTGCCGCATTTCTGGAGCAAACGAGAGGTGAGTCCATTTGCCATATTCATGTATCATCTGGTCAAACTTAATACCAGAAGCTTCTATGGCTTTACACACTGCATAAGGAGTCCCAAAAGGAGACACAAAGTCTATTGCCCAACCATCCATGTGGCTAGACACTTTGCTACCGCCCACTGCCACATTAACTGCTGGCAGACGAATCCAAGAGTTTACAGAAATGGATTTACCAAGGAGTGCCCTCACTTGTTCCATACCGATTGCTGCCTTCTTCATGTTCTCAAGTTGACGAGCATCGGGTTGATTGTTAATACCCAAACGGATGGCTGTGTCCGAGTGGGTTGCTTCTTCCAAGCTAAAGTGTTCGGAAAGAATCATTTCTTTTTCATTTCAGCTAGTTTTTCAATTGTACGACCACCAAAGTATGCACCCATTATCAGCATACCCCATTGTCCTAACAACTGAACATAAGACTCATTAGCGTTTAAACCAAAAGCACTCATCATAGCAAACAGGAAGTATCCCATAAAGATAGCTACAAGACTCATAGGACGTATGTTCTTAGACAACCAAGAGTCAGACGCCATGTCTGCATCCCAGCGTTTAGAAACATTGTCATTCTCATTCTTGCCAGCATCTGCTGCAACTTTAGCAAACTCTAGTTCAAGTTCTGCTATTTTCTGTGCTGCTGCAGGGTCACCTGCTATGGCTTTAGCAACTTCTGCTACGCTGTCAGAAACACCCAGTCTAGACGCTATTGCTGATACGGCAGCACCACCTAAAGGACCAGCTACAGCTGTAGCCAATGTAGGGGCTAAGTTTTTAAGTAGCCCTAGCAAATCATTCATTGTTGTTCCTTTTACATGTTTCAAGTTGCCGTTCAATACGAGCAACGTTTTTGTTAGCCAGCTTACGTTCTTCTTTGGTCCACCATACAGCAACAAAGGTTACAGTGACTAGATAGCATGCTGCTATAACCACCGTTAAAATCCCCAACGTCGTACTCGATCCAACACCACGAGTTCTTGAAGCGCCCATAAGTTTCCTATAATAAAGACAATGGCACAAACAATAGCTACTGCAATCCAGGAATACTCTTCAATAAGTTGTAGTTGATATTTCCGTTTAAGTGTGGCTATACGTTCTAGCTCATCTTGTTTCTTTTTAAGAAGCGCTCGCTCTTCTGTAAGTCTGTCTCGTTCTTCTGTGATTTCAGTCCACAGGTCAGGCATCCCTAGCTCCCAGCGCACCATGTGCTCTAGGTCAGCGTAATACCTTCTAATCTGTCTAACACGCATAACATTGTCAATGGCTTCTTGTGTGACATTGCGCGGCTTACCAGCCATCACATCTGCTTTACGTTGAACCTTTTGTTTTTCGTGTTCTTCTTCTAAAGTTTGTTGTCCTACAAAGAAAGAGGACAGGAATCCTCCAACTTCTTCACCAATATGAGCTACTTCTTTTCCAGTCGCTTTAAGTTCTTTGTAAACAGAAATGCAACCTTGTATGCCGCTGTATGCGGCTTTACAAGTAGCAAAGATGGTTATTGGGTCAATTTTATTCTCACTTAAGGTGGGTTAACATTGCGAATAATGTACCAGCCATGCCTGTCAGCATGATGCCACAAGCACCTATTAAGATACCTTCTAAGCGCTTTAAACGGGCATTAATGACAGCATAACGTTCAGCACATACCTGTTCATGGGCAGACAGCTTAGCGTCTGTAGCGTCAATTGTTGCCATCTATAGCATCCCACGATTTGGTAGTTTCATTCCATACAAATGGTCCACCGCTCGTTGGCATTGCTACAGGGGCATCCCATAAGCATGTATCCTCATTTAAAACCCAGCTTGCGTAGGGTTGTGGAGGAATGAATGCTTCACGATTGGTATCGTATGTGTATCCAATTCCTGCATAGTTCTTACGCAGGGGTGTACCGCCTTGGCTATGTTGTCCACCGTGGGTGTTGTAAGAAGTTTGAATCCATCCAGCAGGGTCGCCTAAAGCACCTGTTTGAATGAAGTCTTCCTCGGCAACAATCACCTGAGTGACTATTCCGTTTTCTACTTTTGCATAATGACTCATGTGTTTTCCTTATCGAGCGTTAGCGTATTTGAATGGGTTTTCGGCAAAGGCAGCATAGATGTATGTTCCTCCACTAGCATTTAAATAGCCGTAATTCATATCTGAACGAATCTTTACACCATTACTTAAGAAATCAGCAATGGCATAAGATGACAACGTGCTTTCAGCATAGCTTTGGTTTGCGGCAAATTGACCGCCATTACCAGCACCAATTACGTTAAATGTTGGTCTTGCATTGTCCATCATAAACCAGTCACTAGAAACATCAGTTCTTTTTATCATAATAAATGCGGGTCTAAACCCCAAATAAATAAAAGGACCGTCTAATAAATTATTACCTGTGTACGAACCAAAAGCTGAGTATCCTGCTACTGCGGCAAAGCAATAGGCTACATAGTTTTTTGTACTTGTATTGCTATAACCACTTGTTCCAATACTAAATACAGAACTGGTTGGAGCTGTGCTATTCCACAACCCCGTAAGAGCGCCAGCATAATTTCTAGCACCAATATTTGAAAGTGCTAAATAATCGGAATCAGTAGAACCACCAAGCGATGTATGCCAAACGGGTTGTATATATCCTGTATTATTTCTAGGACAAAGAATTATCATCTTAGGTGTAGCACCCAATCCATGACCAATCGTTGCCGCTACTCCAGTACCCGTATAAGTCACCACACTAAAACCAGCGGCAGTGTTTGCACTTACTGAGGATGCAATTGAGGGCACACCTGACGAAATAGAACCAATTGCAATCGTACTTGCTGTGCCACCACCTTTCCATTGCCAGCCTACCTCTGTATCGCCTGTTACGGCTGAGTTAGAGTTTGTTCCATAACTAAACCCATTACTATTAAATGCAGAAACACGGGTATCTGATACTTCTTGGTTAGTTACATTAGAAAATAAAGCGTATGGAGTTCCGCGAACACTATCAGCAAGTTCATGGTTTCTACCAACACTACGGCATTTCATCCAAACAAAATCTGGTTGAAAGCCTACTCCATTAACTGTGTTTACAACACTTCCACCACCAGTAACGCCCGTATAAGTCGTAGCCGCCATCACAGTACGACCATCGGGAATTGCATATGTTGTTGGCATGTTTTTGTTCCTTACATGTTATATGTGTTGAGGGCTACGTACCCTGTTGGGGGTGTATAGGAGAATGGTCGTTGACCAAAATTTATATAGCAAGTTACTGGGCTTGTTGTGCCATAACCAGCCATGTATGGAAACCAAGTTGTTCCCGTTAAACTTGTCCAGCGAGGGTCTGTGTTGGTTGCTGGATTAGCAGTTCCGCTTGAGTTAAACCATGTGCCGTTTTTACCAACCCACATAGAGCCATTATCCATATCAACAGCAATTATGATTACATCATTTCCTGTTGGTTGACTTGCACCTGACCAGTTTGTCCCACCAGTTATTGATTGATTTGTGCCATATTGGACAACGCCTGAGTTGTATGTATTAAACCAAGAACCAAATTGATATGTTCTTGTTGCCGCACTTGATGGGCCAGTTATTAAATCGGATGCCGCATTTGCTATTCCAAGACCAACTCCATAACCCAACCCGCTTACTGTTATTTCCCAATAGAATTTTCCTGATAACGGTAATCCTATTGAGCATTTAATACCATTAGTGCCACTTGCTGTTGGGACGGCAGTTAAGTTACCATCAGAAACTGTTACCGCCCCTTTATCTAATGGATTCCACACAGCATAGTTAGCCGCAGTCGCACTTGTCAGCGTAGGCACATCGGTCATGCTGTCATAGGATGTATTATTTGATGGAGTTCCTGAGTAAGCCGTTACATTTATTCCACTGCTTGTCCAGTTGTTTCCATTTGGACTAAAGTCATACCCTATTGTTGTTGTGTTCGTATTGTTTGTAAAAGGCAAATAGAAGCCGTTAGTACCATACGAACCACCATAGGTTATGGGTTGCCATACTCCGTATGAGTTGATTGTTCCAAACGAAGATGGTGTTAGGGCTTGTCCGTCAATGAAGTTGATTTCGGTTAGGTAGCCATCAAAGAATTGTTGCAAGTTGGCATAAAAACCAAATCCGTGAAACTTAGATGAACTTGTTCCATTCCACACAGTTGCTTGATTTTGTGACGGGTAAGTTCCGCTTGCCGTTTGCGAAACCCCATTTACATACATAACTACTCTGTTTGTAGATGTTGCTTGCGTTGTGTCTACTGAATAAACAACATGATACCAAGCGGCTGGATCACGGAATACAGCCGTTGTAACAATACTCATAAAAGTAGTGCCACCATCATTTGCAAAAATACTTAAAGTGTTTGCGGCATCAAAACCCATTGCACCCCGTGGCGTTGAACCTGTGTTTCCACTTGTTCCTGCCGCAACAGTAAAAAATGTTTGGTCTGTTCCAGGTAGTGAACCTCTTTTTACCCAAGCGCTAAAAGTAAATTTGTAGTTGTTTGTTGGTGTTACAAAAGTCCTGCTTAAATAAGCACTGTTGCTAGAACGGAAACGCAAAGAGTTGTTAACCAACTTGATTGGTGTCAGGTATCCGCTTGATGTGAATGTGTGAATGACATTACCACCAGAAATAGTCACAGTACCACCAGCCATTTGCTGTGTAGAACCTGCGTAAGAGATGATTACAACGCCAGAGCCACCTGCTCCAGATGGGTAACTTGGGCCAGAACCTCCGCCACCCCCACCGCCTAAGTTAGCAGTACCAGCAGTTGCTTGAGTAGATGTGTAATAAGAACCTGTACCACCACCGCCTGTACCCCCAGCACCAACAGTTCCAGAACCACTAGCACCTCTACCACCACCTCCACCACCAGCATAGGTAACGCTATTGACAGACCATGTAGAACCATCTCCGCCTTTTCCTCCGCCAGTAGAGGCACTTCCGTTTGAACCTGCTTGGGATGCTCCTCCGCCTCCGCCGCCAGAGTATGTAACAGCATTTGAAGCCGTTCCGCCATTACTACCTTGTGATGGGCTGGTGCTTGGCGTATTTCCAGTACCAGCGGAACTAGCAGTAGGTGAATCTGAACCAGCACCACCGCCTGAACCGCCGTTTTTTGCATCTTGACCGGGCTGATATCCACCGCCACCGCCGCCAGTAGAAGTAGTACTGCTAAAGAAAGAATCTGTACCGCTTGAACCTGATGTAGCGGCAGAGTTAGCCGCCCCCCCTGCGCCAACAGTTACAAGATAAATTGAGTTGGTATCAATGGTAAGTCCAGTGATTGTGCGATAACCACCAGCACCTCCACCGCCACCACCTGTACCACCCGCTCCACCGCCACCTGCTCCGCCTCCGCCTACAACCAATGCGCTTGCTGTTAAGGCAGACAAAGGAGTCAATGTTCCTGATGTATTGAATGTGTGAATAACATTAGAGCCACTTGTAGTGACTACTCCACCACCAAACTTTTGTGGGGCTGTGTATGAAATGATGACTATGCCTGAGCCGCCTTTACCGCCATCTCCTCTGCCACCACCACCGCCACCACCAGTATTTGTAGTTCCAGCAGTTCCAGCAACGCCACTTCCTGATGAGCCAGCACCACCGCCTTGCGTTGCAGTTCCGCCACCTTGTCGAGAACCGCCTCCACCACCGCCAGCATAGCCAGTAGATGTTCCAGAAATAGATGAAGTTGCTCCAGTACCGCCAGCACCGCCAGCACTAGCGGCGGCTGTTCCCGCTACGGTTGCACCGCCTCCACCGCCACCAGCGGTATAAACACCAACACTTCTATACCCAGCACCGCCAGCAAATCCTTGTCCTGATACGCCAGTTCCGGGTGTTCCACTTGCCCCACTTGCGCTATTTGTAGAAGCCGCACCGCCACCAGAACCACCATTCAATCCATTGTTGCCAGTGTCGCCCTGTGTACCGCCTCCTCCACCACCAGTGGATGTAATAGTGGAAAAAGTAGAGTCTCCTCCACTTACTCCTGTACTTGTTAAAGACACACCAGCCGCACCGCCAGCACCAACAGTTACTGTGTATGAAAGAGTTGGATTTAAAGAAGTTGTGCTTTCTCGATAGCCACCTGCACCGCCACCAGCACCCTCACCTCCGCCTCCACCTCCTCCACCAGCAACCACAAGGTAACTAACAGAAACAGCAGACACTCCCCCGCTCCACCCAAAGGCGGCTAAGCATGCTGCTCCAATTTTAGATAAACGAGACATTTATGTGTCCTTATGCAAATTTAGTTTGCGAGGCCAGTACAGTGAACGCGGCACTGCCAGTTTTGATAATTACATATGTGTAACCATCAACAGAACTAGCATTGCCAGAAGTAGGAGCTGTACCACCTTGCCATTTGGGAGTGACACTGTTACCATCAACAGTTACAGCAGAATTGTAATAGGCTGTTGAGCCATTTGTACACAAGAATGTTGCAGAAATAGATTCTCCCGTAGACATGATAGAGTCCAAAGAACTGCTACCAGAAGCACGGAAGTTTACAGTGAAGTTGCCACTAGCATTGGTTGTATAATATAAAACTGACTGTGTTGTCAAGTCATAGTTAATAGTACCAGTAGATGCTGTAGCAGAAACTGTTGCTGCTTCCTTCATGTTAAGCGTTTTCATGGCAGCATTAGTTGTTGTGCCAGAATACGTTTGAAGCCCTGTATACGCTTGTATTGAATCAAACTGAGCCATAGCTGCTAAACCAGCAGCCGTTGGACGCAGCTCAACTTTATCACCAGCAGCCCATGACAGAGGGGTTGTACCATCTTGTCCACGGACAATGGTAAAAGCATCGGTAGAACGAGCTGTTACTTTGATGATTTCAACTGTACCCGCTACGTTTGCTAATGTTGCGTAGAAAACATCTGGGCTAGATATTGTGGGAAACAAAGTTCCTGTGCCTGAAGCAACTGATAACGACGTAACTGAACTGTTGATACCAGAAGCCAATGTCGTCGTTGCATTATTAGTAAACTTAATGGTCATAATAT
>Ga0114970_10001172_pt1 | contig 19560 bp, 14 predicted proteins | sample M_140205_XF_Meta_FD_87030 | JGI IMG/M metagenome (GOLD analysis project Ga0114970, IMG submission 87030) | Freshwater microbial communities from Lake Montjoie, Canada to study carbon cycling - M_140205_XF_MetaG | ecosystem: Environmental > Aquatic > Freshwater > Lake | place: Lake Montjoie... | reverse complement strand
TATCAGTTGAAGCCCATGAACTGCCCGGGCCACATCCTGATCTACGCCGACCGTCAGCATAGCTACCGCGACCTGCCGATCCGCCTTGGTGAACTCGGTACGGTCTATCGCTATGAGCGCTCCGGGACCATGCATGGTTTGCTGCGGGTCCGCGGCTTTACGCAGGACGACGCCCACATCTTCTGCACCCCGGAACAGATTGAAGATGAAATTGTGGCCTGCCTCGACTTCGCGCAGGACACGCTCAAGACCTTCGGGTTCACGTCCTATAAGGCCGAAATCTCTACGTGGGACCAGGGTGCCAGCGGCAAGTATGACGGCGAACCCGATATGTGGGCGCTTGCTGAAGGCTCTCTGCGGAAGGCCTGTGACCGGCTGGGCATTGAAGCTACCGTTATTCCCGATGAAGCGGCTTTTTACGGCCCGAAGATCGACGTGAAACTGGTTGATGCCATCGGTCGGTTGTGGCAGTTGTCGACGGTTCAGTTCGACTTCACCCTGCCGCGCCGGTTTGAACTTGAGTACGTTGCCGAGGATGGGAAGAAGCACCGCCCGCTGATGGTCCACCGCGCCCTGTTCGGCTCCGTGGAGCGTTTCTTCGGTATTCTGGTGGAGCATTATGCCGGGGCGTTCCCGGTCTGGCTGGCCCCGGTTCAGGCAACAGTCCTGCCCATCACGGATCGGCAGAACGACTACGCGAAGGAAGTTGTGGCGAAGCTAAAGGCCGCCGGAGTTCGGGTGACGCTGGACGACCGCAATGAAAAGGTCAACCTGAAGATCCGCGAAGCACAGTTGCAAAAGGTCCCGTACATGCTGGTGATTGGCGGACGGGAAGCGGAAGCCGGACAGGTTGCTGTTCGACACCGCAAGCGCGCGGATCTTGGCCCGGTGGAAGTGGATACATTCATAGCCACCATTACCGCCGAAATCGCCGCCAGAACCGCTGACGAATAGTCGGCGGACGTATCGGGAGCCGCGGTGGCTTCATCAACTGAGCGTTTCCGCGAATTCCCGCGCCGACACAATCCGGGCTGCCTTGTGCCGTCCCAGCACCAGCAGGCCACTTTGGCGCCCGTAACAAGATAGGCCGCCCTGCCTCCCTCGGACATGGCCACGAGGAAGTCGTCGGTGGGGTCGAGTGATCTTTCCACTCGCGGCAGCGGCGCGATAGCCTCCGCGAGTTTTCTCACCTGGTTGACGAGACGGCCTGCGGTGTACGGTTTCATCAGTGGCGCAATGGGCGGCTTGTGAAGCTTTGCGCGCAGCTCGTCAAGGTGTACCGCACACGTGAGGAGCGTAAATTCCCCGTCCACCCAGGCGTCAATCGAGAAACACTTTGCAGAACACGCGGCGCCTCATCTTTCCGCCAGCCAGGTTTCCGCCTCATTTGTTGCACGCCCGTTAGTCCGGTGGCGGCACAACCTTCAGCTGTGGAAAGCAGCGTCGATAAAATGCCGAATCAGCTGTAACCAACCGGTGGCAGGCTGTCACGCCGTGAGCACCAATCACGAAATCCGCCATCAATCTCCGGGGCACGCCACCGCCAGCCTCGCGGCGTCGGCGCGTGTACGCAGCATATGCCGTGGCTGCACGTTCCCATACCATCTGCCGGATTTCGAATTCAACCTCAACGTCAAGCTCCCCCAACAGCCGCGAAACCTCAGAAGGACGCAAACCCGGAAGCCCGCACAGTTCCACCCATACCGGCGCACACACCACCATCGGACCGTCCAATTGCAGTTTCAGGAGCAGGTCGGTCAGCGCAAGGGCACCGGGTTGTCCTTGCCAGAGCGTTACCAGGATGTTGGTGTCAAGCGAGGTTTTCACGATCCCACTCGTCCCAGCCACGCAGGTCCCGCGTAAACTCAACCGGGGTCTTTCCCACCACCAGCGGGAGTATGCCGATCTGCTTGTGGAACGGGTTTCCGACAGGGCGAGCCTTGCACAGAACCACTACCCCTTTTTCGTCGCGAAATTCAAGCTGATCACCCTTTTTCAAGCCAAGCCGACGGCGAACTGCGGCGGGAATTGTGACCTGTCCTTTACTGGTGATCGTCGCCGTCATTCCTTACCTCATGCTCCTTACTGTAAGGTATCATAATTCCGAATTGCCCAAGCCTCCACACGTCCAATATCGCAAAAGGCACCACCACCCGAATGGCTTGTTTTACCGCTGAAAACCAGGCGTGTTAGCCTGAAGCGAACCTCTGTATCCGAACCTCCGTATCAGAGCCACGGCAGCATTGATGAACCTTAATTTTTCCGGCATTGCAGCTACCTCCCTCCTCGGCAGAGCTCTTCGCCTTCCGCTCCGGCTCATCCCGCCAACCACCGTCCTCTCCATTCTTCAGGGTCCCCTGAAGGGCCTGAAATGGGTGGCGGGTTCTACCCTCCACGGGGCCTGGCTTGGCAGCTACGAACTGCGCCAGCAACTCGCCATCGCCGCAACCCTCCGCCCCGGCACCCGTTTCTGGGACCTGGGGGCCCACGTTGGCCTCTACACTCTTCTCGCCGCACGGATTTGCGGACCAGAGAATGTCCTTGCCATCGAACCCCTTCCCCGGAACCGAGCCGCCATCGAAAAACACCTCACTCTGAACCGAATGTCGAATGTCACCGTCCTCGAAGGCGCAGTTGGTCGCGCACCGGGCGAGATGATGTTCGAAGACTCGCCCTCCACCTCCATGGGCAGGCTCACCCCTCAGGGCACCCGCCCGGTCCGCGTCTACTCTATCGACGCCCTTGTCGCCCAGGGAGAACCCGCACCCGACGTCATCAAGTGCGACATCGAAGGAGGCGAATTCGAAGCTCTCCAGGGAGCCATCCAGACCCTCCGAACCCACCATCCTAAGATCTTCCTCTCCTTCCACGAACGCAAGCTCCAACAGGACTGCTGCGCACTCCTCGCCGACCTTGGCTACAACCTGCTCCCACAGGACGGCTATCCTCTCGACGAAACCTCTGAGATCCTTGCCACCGTCTGACCAGCCCGGATTGACATCCTTCCCCACTTCTGCCAAACTAGTTTGCAAACGTTTGCAAAAAGAGATAACCATCAAAGATATAGCCCGTGAAGCGGGGGTTGACGTCTCCACCGTCTCCCGCTCCCTCAGCGGAGCCTACGGCATTAAGGCCGACACACGCAACCGTGTCCTGGCGGTTGCGCAGCGCCTGAACTACCGGGTCAATCGGGTAGCCCGCGGCCTTGTCACCGGTCGATCCCACACCCTGGGCCTCATTATCAGTGACATCCGTAACCCCTTTTTTACGGAAGTCGCCCGTGGTGCCGAAGATGCGGCGCGGGCCGCTGGTTGCGACCTGGTGCTGTGTAACAGCGATCAGGACGCCACGCGGCAAATGGAATACGTCGCAGCCCTGGCAGGGAAAAGGGTGGATGGCATCCTCATGAACTCGGTCGCGGTCCTCGACAAAGATCAGAAGGAGCGCCTTGAAGCCATCGGCATCCCCATCGTGCTGCTCAACCGTACACGCGGGCCATTCTCCACCGTCTGCGCCGACAACAAAGCAGGTGGCACCCTGGCCGCCGAATATCTGCTCAAACTTGGACACCGCAAGGTGGCTCACCTCACCGGCCCGGCGCGCCACGGCAACCTCACCGACCGTGAAAAGGCTTTTGTCAAGGCGATGCCGCCCGATTCCGTCACCGTTCTTCATGGGGAAAACAGCTTCGCCGGGGGCCGCGAAATGGCGCAAACAGTCCTTGCAGGGCAGCCCCGCAGAATCACCGCCATCTTCGCCGGTAACGACACGATTGCCTTTGGCGTGCTGAGGGCCATCCTGGACGCGAACCTTAAAGTGCCGGATGATATCTCGCTCCTCGGCTTCGACAACGTGGAACTTGGCAGCATTGTCCAACCACCGCTTACCACCATCCATCAGCCCAGCTACGAACTGGGCCAGAGAGCAGTCGAAACCCTGCTCCGTCTTGGCAAAAAAGACGCACCCGCAGAGAACCACGTCCTCCCCGTCCAACTCATCGAAAGGCAGTCATGCGCACCGGCGACTCAGAAAATCTAACCCAGTGCGAACTCCGTCACACCACCGACGCCTGAACCAAACTCGGTGGTGCCGACGTGGGATCAGACGATCTCCACATTTTCGCCACCGCTTCGACATTCGGCTCAGATGACGCTCACGTCACGGGATTATGGGGGATACGGCAGCGTAACTGCAATCGCCACGATTGCGGGCTACACGGTTGCTGCGGGCGTCGCGGAGACGGGAGTGAACTTTGCGCCAATTCCGACAGATTCTTAGTACTCCGTCAGGGATGTAGGTGCGAGGTAGATTAGAGACGCTCCCCAGCTCTCCCACCAACGCGACAGGACGGTTCTGTGGGACTGCACCGCCGGTAGCGCGATGAAAAAACAGCAGACGCCCCTACCGTGACCGACATGGCAGCCCAGTACACAGTCTCACCGGGGCACTCCAACTATGACCACAACCAGCAACTTCTATTGATGTATGGAGTCTCAAGCGGTCAAACAGGCTCGGCTCACAAAAAAAGAAAAAGGGGACCGTCCGGTAGGACAATCCCCCTTCTTTATAGAACTGACAAGCGGTTTAGCTCTGGGACAGTTCGATACCGGTGAAGAAAAACTTCAGTTCTTCGGCAGCCGTCTCCGGCGCGTCCGAACCGTGAATGGAATTCCGCTCGATGCTCTCGGCGAACAGCTTGCGGATGGTTCCATCAGCAGCATTCGCCGGGTTCGTCGCGCCCATTACTTCGCGCAGCTTCAGGACCGCGTCTTCGCGTTCCAATGCCATCAGAATCACCGAACTCTCGGTCATGAACTTCACCAGAGAGGCGAAGAACGGACGAGCGGAGTGAACAGCGTAGAAGCCTTCCGCCTGCGACTGGCTGAGCTTTGTCATGCGGAGAGCCACAATGCGGAAGCCATTCGCTTCGAGGAGGCTGAGAATCTTACCTGCGTTGCCGTTCGCCACTGCGTCGGGTTTAATGATTGAAAAAGTTGTTTGCATGTTCGTTTTGAATCTCTACTTGTTAAGTAACTTTTGCTGCATTAATTTCTGAATGTTCTCGCCGATCTGAGCGGGCGAAGAACAGACCGTGACGCCGGCTTCCTGCATGGCCTTGATCTTGTCCGAAGCCGCGCCGGAACCACCCGAAATGATCGCGCCCGCATGGCCCATCCGACGCCCCGGAGGTGCCGTCTGGCCGGCAATAAAGCCAACCACCGGCTTCCGAACGTGTTCTTTGATGTATGCCGCTGCACGCTCTTCCGCGTCACCGCCGATTTCGCCAATCATCACAATGGCGTGCGTATCGGGGTCTTCGTTCAGAAGACGGATCGCATCCGTATGATTGGTACCAATGATGGGATCGCCGCCGATCCCGATACAGGTCGACTGGCCAATCCCCAACTTCGTGAGCTGGCCCACAGCTTCGTAAGTCAAAGTGCCGGAGCGCGAAACGACACCGACGTTGCCTTCCAGATGGATGTGCCCTGGCATGATGCCGATCTTGCACTTACCCGGCGAGATGATCCCGGGGCAGTTCGGGCCAATCAGGCGCGAAGTCTTCGTCTTCAGATACGCCCAGACTTTCACCATGTCGATCTGCGGAATGCCTTCGGTGATGCAGACAATCAGGGGGATCCCGGCGTCGGCCGCTTCCATGATGCCGTCCGCCGCAAAGGGTGGGGGAACAAAGATCACGGTCGCATTCGCGCCGGTTTCTTTCACGGCCTCGGACATGGTGTTGAACACCGGGCGATCCAGATGGGTGCCGCCGCCCTTGCCGGGGGTAACACCACCCACAACATTGGTGCCATAAGCAATCGCCTGCGTCGCGTGGAACGTGCCTTCGCGGCCCGTGAAACCCTGCACCAGCAGGCGAGTATTTTTATCAACCAGTACGGCCATTAGTTCGAACCTCCCGCAGCAGCCACAACCTTTTCGGCCGCGTCTTTCATGCCATCCGCAATGATGAAGTTGAAGCCCGATTCCTGAAGAATCTTTTGGCCTTCCGCAACATTGGTGCCTTCCATCCGGATCACGATCGGGACCGAGATACCCAGATCGCGTGCCGCTGCCACCACCCCGCTCGCGAGCGTATCGCAGCGCAGAATGCCACCAAAGATATTGATCAAAACGGCCTTCACTGCCGGATCACCCAGCAGAATGCGGAAGGCGTTCTTCACCTGCTCCGCACTGGCGCCGCCGCCGACATCCAGGAAGTTCGCCGGCGTTCCGCCCGCGTACTGGATAATGTCCATGGTCGCCATCGCCAGACCGGCACCATTCACCATGCAGGCGATGTTGCCATCGAGCTTGATGTAGTTGAGGCCGAACTTCGAAGCTTCCACTTCCAGCGGATCTTCTTCGTTCACGTCGCGCAGCTCAACCAGGTCTTTGTGGCGGAACAGAGCGTTGTCGTCAAAGCCGATCTTCGCGTCGAGCGCGTAGACCTTGTTGTCCTTCGTCAGAATGAACGGGTTAATTTCGGCTAGATTGGCGTCCATCTCCATGCAGCACTTCGAAAGGGCCATAATCGCCTGGACCGCGCCGTTAATGGCTGCGGACGGGATTCCAATGCCGAAGGCCAGCTTGCGCGCCTGATACGGTTGCAGGCCGATGCCAGGATCGATCACTTCCTTGAGGATGGCGTCCGGATTATGGGCAGCCACTTCCTCAATATCCATGCCGCCGGCAGCCGACGCCATGAAAATGATCTTTCCGGTGCCACGATCCAGAACGATACCGAGGTACAGTTCCTTATCGATCGGCAGCGTCTCTTCCACCAGCAGGCGCTGAACCAGACGACCTTCCGGGCCGGTCTGGTGCGTGATGAGCGTCATGCCGAGGATCTTCTCAGCGATAACCGCCGCTTCGTTCGCATCCTTCGCGACCTTCACACCACCGCCCTTACCGCGGCCTCCGGCATGGATTTGCGCCTTCACCACGACGCTGCCGCCGAGTTCTTTCGCGATCGCCTCTGCTTCGGCGACGGAGTACGCCACCTTCCCGCGAGGCACGGGAACGTTGTATTTGGCAAGGATTTCCTTGCCCTGATACTCGTGGATTTTCATGTGGGACGAACGAACCGTTATGCTGAGATGAACCTGGAAACAGGCTTACTACAAACCTCAACTTTAGCATGGACCTAAAACTCCTCCACGCCGTCGCCGCCGGTCAAGCGCTCACCGAACAGCAGGCAGAGACCGCCATGCGGACCCTCCTCGCGGGCGAATCCACGCCCGTTCTCACGGCGTCATTCCTCACCGCCCTTCACGTGAAGGGCGAGACCGTGGACGAACTGACCGGCTTCGCCCGGGCTATGCGCGCCGCCGCCGTCGCGCTGCCCATTTCCGCCGCCTGCCGCCCTGTCCTCGACACGTGTGGCACCGGGGGCAACCCCATCGCAGGGTTCAATATATCCACCACTGCCGCCTTTGTGATTGCCGGAGCCGGAGTCCGGGTCGCGAAACACGGGAACCGTTCCATCACCAGCCGTTCCGGGTCGGCCGACCTGCTGGAAGCCCTCGGCGTGAAGACTGCCACCACGCCCGAAATTGTGGCCCGCTGCGTGGAGCGCGCCGGGATTGGGTTCCTTTTTGCCCCGGCTTTCCATGGTGCCGTGAAATATGTCCAGCCCATTCGCCTGGAGCTCAAATTCCGAACGGCCTTCAACTTCCTGGGCCCTTTGACGAATCCAGCCGGAGCCGAAATGCAGGTGGCGGGCACGTGGTCCGTCGAAGCTGCGGAAATGATCGCCGGAGCCGCCGCGAGGCTCGGCCTGCAGCGCGGCTTTGTGGTTCATGGAGACGACGGCCTGGGCGAGGTCACCATCTCTGCCGCCACCACGGTCTTTTCTATTCGCAACGGTTCGGTCGAAAAACTACGCCTCACGCCCGAAGACTTCGGTTTCGAAATCCAGCCGCTGGAGGCCATCAAGGGTGGGGACGTGGCCTATAACAAGGCCATCGCAGAAGCGGTTCTCGCAGGCCGGCATGGAGCCGCCCGCGACACGGTTATCATGAATGCCGCCATGGGCATCATCGCCGCCGGAAAAACTGAGGCCTGGCGGGAAGCCGCCGATCTGGCCGCAACCTCGATCGACTCCGGAGCTGCGCAGCAAGCCCTCGACGCCCTTCGATCCGAATCCAATACCCTGCCCTAAACTGACAGTAGTGCTCCGCATCGAACGAATCGAAACCGTCCAGGTCCCGCCCCGCTGGGGCCTCCTCCGTATCCTCGTCGAAGGTGGCCTCGAAGGCTACGGCGACTTCAGCGTCGAAGGCCAACTCAGCTCCACCGAAGCCCTGGTTCACGAACTTTCCGAGCATTTCATCGGCAAAGATGCGCGCGATCTCCGGCGTCTGGTACGCGGCTGTTATGACCAGAATTTCTACCACGGCGGTGCCCATTACATGTCCGCGCTCGGAGGCATCGAAACTGCCCTGTGGGACATCCTCGGCAAAAGCCTGAACCAGCCTGTCCACCGCCTCCTCGGCGGTGCGGTGCGGGACAAAGTGAAGGTGTACCGATGGGCCGGAGGCAACAATAACTCCCCGGAGTCCGCTGCCGAAGAAGCTTCAAAAGTCGTTTCTGAGGGTGCCCGGGCTCTCAAACTGAACGCCTGCCCGCCGCTCGCCGCCATCGATACTTACGGAGGTATCCGCGCCGCAGTTGCCCGTGCACGCGCCGTCCGCGAAGCCGTCGGCCCGGAAATCGACATCGCTTTCGACTTTCACGGGCGCTGCAATGTTCCCATGGCCCGGCGCCTCGCGAAGGAACTCGAATTCGCAAGCCCCCTCTTCTACGAGGAGCCAGTTCGGCCCGAGTACAACCGCTGGATGCCCGAAATCGCTGCCACCACCCACATCCCCCTCGCCACCGGCGAACGCATGCACACCGTCGCCGAGTTCGCGGCCCTGGTAGCCGGCAAAGGTGCCCATATTCTGCAGCCCGACCTGGTTCACATCGGTGGCATTATGAACACGGCTGAAGTGGGAGCGCTGGCGGAGGCGAACGGAATCGCCCTTGCGCCACACTGCCCCCTCTCGCCCATCATGTTCATGGCGAGCCTGCAGGTGGTTGCGCAGTGCCGTGCCGGCTGGATTCTCGAATGGTCCAAAAGGATTCACTACAATGCCCACGGAGCGACGGGCGATGTAGACCCGTGGCTTCGCTACGTAGCCGAGCAGGACTGGCCCCTTTTCGATACCGACGAAACGGGTCACCTCCCCGTGACCGAACAACCTGGTCTCGGGGTCCGGATCAACTGGAAGGAAGTGCAGGCGGGAGCCAGGGAAGGCACCAAATGGCGCGATGAACTCATGAAGCTGCCGGACGGGACTATCGCCAATTGGTAGGTGCCAATTGGTTTTTTGAACCGGAGTACTAAGCCAGCAGTTCCTTAACCACCACGCCGCTCACATCAGTCAACCGGAAATCCCGGCCCTGATATCTATAAGTGAGCTTCGTATGATCCACTCCCAAACAATGCATCATCGTGGCATTCATATCATGCACATGTACCGGATTCTCCGTGATGTTATAGCTGTAATCATCGGTCTCGCCGTGTAACACACCGCCCTTGATACCGCCACCAGCCATCCAAACTGTAAAGCACCGGGGATGGTGATCCCGGCCATAATTCTCCGGCGACAGATTCCCCTGGCAATACACCGTCCGGCCGAATTCCCCGCCCCAAATCACCAGCGTGTCATCCAGCATCCCGCGCTGCTTCAAATCCGTAATCAGCGCCGCCGAAGCCTGGTCAGTATCCATACACTGCCCCGGTAACTGCCGCGGAACACCTTCATGGTGATCCCAGCCCATGTGATAGAGCTGGATAAACCGGCTCCCCCGCTCTGCCAAACGTCGCGCCAGAACACAGTTCGCGGCGTACGTCCCCGGCTTCCGCGCATCCGGCCCATACAGGTCAAACGTCGACTGCGGTTCTTTCGACAAATCCGTCAGTTCCGGCACCGAAGTCTGCATCCGATACGCCATTTCATACTGGCGAATCCGCGTCACAATCTCCGGATCCCCGAACTCTTTCAGGTTTACTTCGTTCATCTGCCGGATGTCATCCAGCATCGACCGCCGCACCTTCGCATCCACGCCAGCCGGGTTCGAAAGATACAGCACCGGGTCGCCATCCGACCGGAACTTCACGCCCTGATACGCCGTCGGCAGAAACCCGCTGCCCCACAGCCGGTCATACAACGGCTGATCCACCTTGCGCCCCGTGCCCCGCGAAATCATTACCACAAACGCAGGTAAGTCGTCCGTCTCGCACCCCAGGCCATAACTCACCCACGAGCCCATACAAGGCCGACCGGCAACCTGGCTGCCCGTCTGGATAAAGGTAATCGCAGGGTCATGGTTGATGGCCTCCGTAAACAGGCTCTTCACCACGCAGATATCATCTACGACCTTGGCCGTATGCGGCAGCAACTCGCTCAGCCAAACACCCGCTTTTCCGTGTTGTCCGAACTTGTACACCGAAGGCGCCACCGGGAACTTCTTTTGCGCCGACGTCATACCCGTCAGCCTCTGGCCCTGTCGAATCGAATCCGGTAACTCCTCTGCGAAACGCTTCGTCAACCCCGGCTTGTAGTCAAACAGATCCATCTGCGAAGGCGCACCCGACTGGTGCAGATAAATCACCCTCTTCGCTTTGCCTGGGAAGTTCGGGAACCCTGGAAGACCTTTCGCGCCGAACGCCGAAGGTGCCATGATGGACCCCAGTGCAGCCGCGCCAATCCCCGTCGCGGTGCGGCCAAACAACTGCCGCCGCGTCATCATCAATTGCTGTTCACGTAACGGGTTCATTGGCGCGTAATCACCTCATCCAGATTCAGCACCACCGAAGCGACGGTCGTGTAAGCGGCCAGTTCCACCTCGTCCAGCGCCTTGTTGCGAGGCGCTTCGCCCGCCGTCAGCAGTTTTGCCGCGGCGGCCTTGTCGGCCCGGTACTGCGCAAGGCGCGTATTCAAACCCTGCTCCAGAATCTTCAGCTCCGCCGGACTCGCCGTGCGCGAAGTCGCCAAGCGGAACGCCCAGCCCAGTCGCTGCGACGGAGTCTTGCCACCCTCCAGCATCATGCGCTCGGCCAGCTTGCGCGAGGTCTCGATGTACATCTCGTCGTTGAGCAACGCCAGCGCCTGCAACGGCGTGGAACTCGCAGCCCGACGTACCACGCAGAACTCGCGCGTCGGCGCGTCGAATACCATCATGGAAGGTGGCGGCACCGTGCGCTTCCAGTACGAATACAGGCTCCTGCGCCAAAGATCATCACCCTTCGAGCGTTCATAGAGCTTCCGCCCCGGGAACGCCGAGAGTTGTTCCCACAGGCCCTCCGGCTGATACGTCTTCACCGGAACCCCGCCCATCTTCGAATTCAGCAGCCCGGAAACGGACAGGGCCTGATCGCGAATCATTTCCGCTGCAAGCCGCGCCCTGGCGCCGCGCGCCAGCAGTCGATTCTCCGGATCGCGTTCCCGCAACGCTGCCGTAGCCGACGATTGCTGCCGATACGTCGCCGACGTCACAATCAGCTTCTGGATCGCCTTCACATCCCAGCCGTTTCCAACAAACTCCGTAGCCAGCCAGTCCAGCAATTCCGGATGCGAAGGCGCTTCGCCCTGCGACCCGAAATCTTCCGCCGTCTTCACAAGACCCGTGCCAAAGTACATCTGCCAGTAGCGATTCACCGCCACTCGCGCCGGCAGCGGATTCGCCGGATCCACCACCCACTTTGCCAGCGTCAAACGGTTCAGCGCAGCGCCTTCCGGGAGCGGCGGCAGGAACGCGGGAACAGCCGGAACCACTTTGTCCGAGGGCTTATCGTAAGCACCACGCGCCAACACGAAAGTCTCGCGGGGCTTCTCCATCTCGGACATCACCATCGTGGAAGGAATCTTATTCTCAATCGCCCGGCGTTCGCCATCCAGCTTCTGCACCAGTTCATTCGCCACCCGGCGATCATGAGGATGCGGCGTAAAGTATTTCCGAACTTCCGCGTCTTCGGTAGACGTTTTCAGCAGCGCGGCAATCTTCTCCGGCAACACCTCCGGATACTCGGAGTCCGTCACCGAGACACGGAACCGCCCCACCGGAGCTCCCTCATACTCGCTGCCAATCCGGAAACGGAACTTGCCGCCCTCCGTCATCCGGGCGGTCTCAATAACCGCGTAATGCGGCTTATTCATCTCAGGCTGCAAACCCCAGCCCCGCCGCAACTGTTCCGCCGGACGAACCACCAGATCCAGTTCCGATTCTTCCGACTTGAAATCCGCCGTGATACGAGTGAGCGCCAGCTTTTTCTCGCCCTCCCGAACATCAAACAGCGTCACCACGCCCTTGCCATCCACACCCCGGCCCGACCCGCTGCCAGGCAGCGACGCATCGGGGATCAGTTCCAGCCGGAACGCCGTGATGTTCTTCATCTGCGTCTCCGCCGTGAATTCATAAATCGCGGTCGGAGGCATCGCGCCGCCCGCCAGAATCGACCCGTCCGGCAACGCCTTCAACACAACCCCACCATCAGCTTTCAGGTCCGAGGGCTGCAGGACCTGCCACTGCGGAGCGGCCCACGCCAGTGGCTTCGCCGCCAGATCTTTCTCAATAGCGGCCAGCTTTTCCTTCGCGGCGGCAACTTCTTTCTCCTTCGCCGCCACCTGCGCCTCCAGCTCCGGAGCCGGAAGCCGCAGGAAGGGCTTAAAGTTTCCCCGGGCATCCCGCGCCCCGCCATTGCCGGCCTCTTCCACCGAATTGAAGAACGCGAACAGGCTATAGAAATTCTTCGTCGGAATCGGATCGTATTTATGGTCATGGCAGCGGGCGCAGCCCACCGTCAGCCCCAGCCAAACCGTCCCAAACGTGCTTACCCGATCCACCAGATTCTCCGCATGGAACTCCTCCGCAATACTCCCGGTCTCAGAGTTAATGCGATGGTTGCGCTGGAAACCCGTCGCGATCTTCTGTTCCACCGTCGCATTCGGCAGCAGATCCCCGGCCAGTTGTTCCACTGTGAACTGGTTGTAGGGCATGTTGCGATTGAAAGCATTCACCACCCAGTCGCGCCACGGCCACATCTCTTTTTCGGGATCGACCTGATAGCCGTGCGTATCGGCATAACGCGCCGCGTCCAGCCAGTCGACCGCCATCCTCTCGCCGAACCGTGGCGACGCCAGCAGACGATCCACCTGTTTCTCGTACGCATTCGGTGCCTTGTCCGCCAGAAACCCATCCAGTTCCGCCACGGTGGGCGGAAGACCCGTCAGATCAAACGAGACCCGTCGCAGCAGACGAGCCCGATCTGCCTCCTTCGAAGGATTTAGTCCCTCTTTCTCCAGCCGAGCCAGCACAAAACTATCAATGGGATTCCGCACCCAGGCCTGCTGTTTCACCGCAGGTGCCACCGGACGCACCGGCGGCGTGAAACTCCAGTGCGACTGCCACTTCGCCCCCTGCTCAATCCAGGCCCGAACCGTGGCTACTTCTTTCTCCGTCAGCGGTTTCCGATCCGAGTAAGGAGGCGGCATCCGGCGAGCCGGATTATCCGGAGCAATCCGAGTCAGGATCTTCGCTGCACCCACGCCACCGGACAGAACACGCCGAGCCCCATCTTCCGTATCCAGCCGGAGCCCCGCCTTCGGGTTCTCTGAAGGACCATGGCACTGAAAGCAACGATCCGAAAGAATCGGCCGGATATCCCGCCCGTAGTCGACTGGCGCCGCCAGTGCAGAGAGGGCAAACAGGCCCGCAAGGTAAGAAGTTCGCATGGACATCCCTATTGAAAGCATATGCCTGAGGACACGACTATCCGGGGCGGCCACCCTGCGGCAGCCGCCCCCCTGTACTACAGTGTCGCCGCCTTTAGAACCGCAAGCGGACCGTTAGTGCAGCATGCCGCGCCTGAATCTGCGCCGACGTGATGGTGCCAAACGTCGACGAAGTATAGGCGGCCAGGCTGGTCGGATTCGTGCACTGGCCATTGGACACAGCACAATTGATGGCTAGTCCCGTGGCCGGATTACCCGGATTGAAGTGGTTGAAAACGTTGAACGCCTCCGCTTTGAACGAGAGCGTCACCGGGTGTTCACCGACCGGAATCACTACGTCTTTCTGCAGCGCCATGTCGAAGTTCATCACACCCGGCCCGTACGTCATAGCGGGCTGGGCGTTGCCAATTCCGTACGAAGTTGCCGAGGGCAGCACGAAGCTGGCCGCGTTGAATGGATACCAGAGGCGCTTGTCGGCCGCCGCAAGACTCGCGTTGGTGCCCGTATAGGTCGATGACGGCGTCGCTCCATCCGCTAACCACAGGCTGCCGTTCTGCTGGCATCGGAACGGAAAGCCGCCCGTCGGCGTACCGGTCCAGTAGCCGATGGGAGCAGCATTCGCTGAACACCCGATGGCCAGCGCCTGGCCGTAGAAGAACGTTCCCACTCCAGACCAATGCCAGCCATCGAACACCTGCTTCGCCACCACATTGTTACGGGCAAACTTCGCCAGACTCGGAATATCGTAACCCCAATTGATATTCACAGCATGGGGGCGGTTTCCTGTCACATTCTTCAGCAGTTTGTCATCCACCCACTGGTTACGGTTATAAGTGATGGTCTTTGACCAGGTGTAATTCCCGCCAAACTGAAACCGCTTCGAGAAGCGCCGATTGATCGCCAGTTGCAAAGCGTTGTAGTTGGATGCGCCATCCTGCGTATACATCTGGATAGCGCCCCAGCCACGATACCCGCCGGAAAGCGCACGGATCAGGTTGGTGGAATAGAATCCCCCGGTACCGCCACTGCCGCTGGTCGGATCCAGATATTTTGGATTCGCACCACCCGTCGGCGACCAGATCGTGTAGGGCTTCACCGCATTGTAGTCGATGCGGCCCTGGTTGAACTGATTATGCGCCACGTTGCCCACATAAGCTGCATCGATGACGAAACCCTTACCCAGATCGCGCTGGATGCCAAACGACCAGTCATAAGTTGATGGCGGTTTGTAGTCCAGAGACCCGCCCGTTGTGTTCTGCGGCGTATAGACCACCGGCGAGCCGATGAGGCTGTTGATCGAGGTATTCAGAATCAGCGGCGCCTGATAGATAGGCGGCGCAGCCAGCGGACCCACGCCCTGGCCTGTCGCACCAATCGTGGCTACACCAAACGCTCGTCCGTAGAAAATCCCGAACCCCGTTCGCAGGGCAGTCTTGCCGTCGCCGAAAACATCCCAGGCCAGACCGATACGCGGTGCGTACTGCAGCGGCGGGTTGTTGAACAACATCCTGTCCTTCTGGATGATGCCTGAGAACGGCAGGGCGCTGGCGCTGAACGATGAAGGATCAAACGTCCCCTGCTGTGCATAGGGGAACACCTTGCCGTTGGCCGGATTGATGGAGGCTTTATTTGCGGCCGGGCAACTCACACTGCCGCCCACCGGAACCGTGCAGTACGGATACAGCAACTGTCCAGCTTTGGAATCACTATAAGCTGCCTTATCAAACACACCCAGCGTCGCGCTGGCTGAACTGATCGTCCCCAGGAACTGGAACCGCAGGCCATAATCCAGTGTCAGACGGCGGTTCAGCTTCCACGTATCCTGGACAAACCATTCCGTCTGGCGATAACGGGCATGCTCAATGTTCCGCCGGTTGTCTTCGCCGTAACCATAGGCGTTGCCGGTCAGTGCATTCGAGAACGGATTGCCTGTATCCACAGGGTTGCCAAGGTCCGACCCGAAATAGTAAGTGCCGGCCGTGTTGTAAGTGGTGTACGAGCTTACATTGCGGGCCGAAGACTCAAAGTAGAAACCGGCCTTTACGGTGTGCGGGCCGTGGATCCACGTAACGTTATCCACAACATTGTGAGACTCGTCCGTACCGTCAAACGGCCACCTGCTGTCAAAACCAAACTGAGGCAGACTCGGAATGCCAGTTGGCGCAGACTGCGCGCTGAAGCCCGGCGCCAGGCCAAAGTTCACCTGCGGCAGCAGGTTCAGCGTATTAGCGCCAAACAGATTCGGCAACTTGATCGCATTCCCGCTCGCGTCCTTCAGGGGCAACTGGCTCGCGGAAAACAACGCGTCTTCGGTTGGGCTGTTGCCCTGATGGGCACGATTAATGCCCATGGTCATTTCATTGATCAGGTTGGAGCGGAACGTGTGAATGTACGTCATGGCTGCGCCTGCTGAAGGGATGTGATAGCTGTGCGGGAACTGTCCCCAGCCATCGCCTAACGCGCCCAGAATGGCGCCGTATCCCGATTGGTCCTGATAATCCTGCAGGAGCCGGACAAACATCGTATCTTTCGGCGAGATGTTGTAATCCACGCGCAGAATCTTATCTTCGCGAGGCTGCGTGTTGGTGCCCTGAAACTGGAAGTTGTATTGCCGCTGACCCGTCACATCCGGAAAGTTCGGCAGCGGAAAGCGGTTCAGAAACGCCAGGCCGATGTTGCTGATGCGGCTGGCCGGAACCTTATTGCCGGTGAAGCAGCCTGCTGCGCCGGCCGCCCCGCAGGCAGCGCCGGTATTGGGGTCGCGAATCAGAATCGGCGTACCGTTGGTATTCACGGAAGCCGAAAAATCGCCCGCGCGTTCCAGCGCGGTGGGCATAGTATAGCGGTTCGGACCAGCGATGCCGTGGTTAGCCAGATAATCGTACGAGAAAAAGAAGAACAAGCGGTTGCGGTCTTTGTTAAACCGCGTACCGGGAATCAGCAAGGGTCCGCCGATGGTGCCGCCCGGGTTCTGAAACCGGTACCGCGGCTTCACCACGTTCAGCCGGTTGTTGAACCACTCGTTCGCGTCCAGCGACTCATGCCGCCAGTCGTAATAGGCCGTCCCGTGATACTGGCTGGAGCCGTTCTTGATCGTGATATTCAGCTGTCCGCCATTGCGCGCGCCGTACTCGGCATTGAAATTCGAAACCAGCAGTTTCACTTCGCCCACCGCGTCGATACTGGGCGCAATGTAGCCGTTGATGCTGGGAGCGCCGCTGTCCTGGCTGACGATACCATCCAGCGTCACCACAACCTGTCCCATTTGGCCGCCATTGATAGTCGGGGTGTTCCCACCCCATCCGCGCGAATCGTGGTTGCCCAGATCCTGCACGCCCGGCAGCGTCTTCAGCACGGCCATAAAGTCGCGGCCACGAACCGGAGTATCGGCAATCTGCGTCAGGTTGACGTTTTGGGCCCGGTCCGAACTATTCGTCGCCACGTGCGCCGCTTCTGACTGGACTTCAATCGAAGTCGCCACATCTCCCACCGTTAGCCGAAGCGTGTGGAGGTCGACGCGCTCCTGGGCGCTGACCGTAACGCTCTGCTCGAATGGCTTGAAGCCGGTCTGGGTGACCCGTACGGTGTAGCCCCCGGGAATCAAACTGCTGAATTCGAAAGCACCCGTCGAGCTCGTTGTGAAGTCGCGCGTCTGCTTCGAAATGCTGTTGGCAAGTTGAACTTTCGCCCCGGCAATAACTGCACCCGCCGGGTCGGCCACGGTACCCGATACCGATCCGGTAACGGTCTGCGCACTCACTAACGAAGCAAGGGCAAGCAGCCCCGCCCCCAATACGACAGCAAACTTTGCTGCTCTCATTAAGACTCTCCTCTGGACCACAAAGCGATTGGCCGCGAAAACGGCGTTGTATGACTATGTCGCCTTTGGCGGAGAGGTTCAATCCAAAACAGTGAGCCGGAGCACGATTGCGCTTATCGCAACGGCCAGACTTCGGAATATTCGCAAAAATGGCGCCTCCCTCACAAAACAGACACACGCGGGCACAGCATATAATTGCGATAATCGCAATGAACCGTCCTTACCAGCTGGAGACCGTAACCCGTGCCTGTGAGGTTCTCCGGCTGTTTCGTGATGAACGCCATGACCTGACGCTTGCTGAGGTCACCGAAATGTCCGGAATTGAAAAGACCGCAGCCTTCCGGCTCCTTCACACCCTGGAGGCATCCGGCTTCCTGCGCCGCGTTGAGGGCCGCCGTTACCGGTCCAACATCACCATCCGAAGCCGGCGGACAGTCCGCATCGGCTACGCGGCGCAGGCGTCGAACACGCCATTCTCTGACGCCGTCACCCGGGGAATCCGGGGCGCAGCCGCAAAGCACGAGTTCGATCTGATTGAGCTCGACAATCGCTACAGCGCCAGCTCAGCCCTCCGCAACGCCGAGCGTCTGGTCGCCGAGCGGGTCGACCTGGCCATCGAATTCCAGACCTATGAGAGGCTTGGGGCCCGGATCGGCACAAAGTTCACCGACGCGGGCATTCCGCTGATCGCCATTGATATCCCCCACCCCGGCGCGACCTACTACGGCATCGACAACTTTCGCGTTGGCCACCTGATTGGCCAGACGCTGGTACGGGCGGCACGGTCGCTCTGGCACGGCGAGGTGGACGAGGTGGTTCTCCTCGAAGAGTCCGCCGCCGGCTCCCTGCCCCGCCTGCGCCTCGAAGGAGCGGAACGGACCATTCGCGAGGCCCTGCCCGGTACCGGCCGCACCGTTCACCTGAATACGCGGGGGGACTTCGAAACCGGCCAGGACGCCGTGCGCCGACATCTGCGAAACACAGCGGCCAAACGGACGCTGCTGGCGTCCATCAACGACCCGACGATTCTGGGAGCTCTCCGCGCCTTCCAGGAAGCTGGCCGGCAGGACCTGTGCGCGGCCGTCGGAGTCGGGGCGGTGCCCGAGGCAAGAGAAGAGATTCGCCGGACCGACAGCCGCCTGATCGGCTCCGTGGCGGTGTTCCCGGAAAGGTACGGACAGGCCATCATGGAAATCGCCCACGATCTGCTGCAGGGCCGAAACGTGCCGCCGGCGCACTACGCGGAGCACGAGCTCATAACCGCGCAGAACATCAATTCGGTTTATGCGTCGGACTTTCTGGTGGGCCCGGCAATACTCGCCCGAAGCCAGAGCGGCTAGGCGCAGGAGGCGGCAGCGGCGCTGGGGGACCGACTTTAGGTCGAGCTACCTTGAAGGGATGGTCTATCTCGCGATTGCACCGAAAGCAGCTTTCAGTGCGATTCAGCTTGCTGCCGGGACGAAGTGCTTTGTTTGGGTCGGATCGGACGTAATCTCTAAATCGGAACATGATCGTCTAATCGCCAGCGGTGTGGAAGTGACGCGGCTTTCGTACCCGCTCGCCAACGCAACACCCGAAGTGATAGCAGACGCGCTGGCGACATTTGAAGAGCATCATCCCGGCGAGACCATCTGGGTTCAGCACGTTCACCTTGAACATTCGCTGAACGAGAGCTAACCGCGCCAGCGGACTCCGAGGTCGAGAATTTTCTTGCAGTAGTCGAGACTTTGTTCCATGTGGGCCATCTGCTGGATCTTTAGGGCGTCCATGTACTTGTCGCGGACTTCAGGCAGGTCGGCCATCAGGTGGGGTTTATTCCACGGGCGGCCCCGTTTCGCGAGTGCCAGAAAACGAGCAAAGTCGCGGGAGCGGGCCTGCGGGAACCACTTCGTCCAGAATTCCTCTCCGTAGACCGGCAGCACAACGGGTGGTCGGGCGGTGATCGGTTTGCAGTAGATG
>Ga0114970_10001171_pt1 | contig 19580 bp, 15 predicted proteins | sample M_140205_XF_Meta_FD_87030 | JGI IMG/M metagenome (GOLD analysis project Ga0114970, IMG submission 87030) | Freshwater microbial communities from Lake Montjoie, Canada to study carbon cycling - M_140205_XF_MetaG | ecosystem: Environmental > Aquatic > Freshwater > Lake | place: Lake Montjoie... | reverse complement strand
GGATCGTTGCTTCGCGCGCTGGCCTCACGGATCGCCAGCGCCACGAAACCCGCTCGGTACGGAGGACTGTTGCTGCTGAATTCTGACCACTATATCCAGTCCGACGCCTGACGCCTGATCACTGATCACTGATCACTGAGTAGCGCGCTTGCGCCGCGGCGCGCGCAGTCCCGTCCGATCAGAACGTGTACCGCATTCCCGCCTGAATCTGTCGCGGATCGCCTAGCCCACTGCGAATCGTGCCGTCGAAGTTGAACAGCAGTGATCCGAACGCAGGGTCGCGGAAGTTGTTGCGGCCGAGCACGTTGAATACTTCGATCGTGGGCTCGAGGCGCCGGCCACGCGTGAGTGTGAGCGGACGGGACAGCTTGAGGTCCCACGTGGCGAACTCGTTGCCACGGCGCAACGTGTTGCGGTCAAGGATCGTGCCATTCGCGCAGACGCGATCGCTCGCGGCGGCCGCGCGCTTGCCGCTGGGCCGATTGTTCTCGCACTTCTCGCTGATGGGCTGTGCGGACGCGTAGCTCACCCGATTGTTCAGCAGAAATGCGCCGGGTAACCGCGAGATCGTATACAAGTTGAGCCGGTGACGCTGATCGCGATCGCTGTAGCCGAATTCTCGGTCCAGCCGGCTTGCGTTGGCGTAGCGGAATACGAACGGGTCACGCTCGTTGTCGTCGTCCGATTTGTCCGACGCGAGCGTGTAGTTGAAATCGAACTGCAGCGCGGTGCCGGTACGACGCGCCAGACCGATCGTGAGACCATGGTATTCACTGCGGGCGCTGCTTTCCACCGTAGTGAGGTCGCCGATGCCGTTGCCGCCTGGAAGTCCGGTGGAAAACGGTGCGCCGAACACCGCATCGTTGCGGTTCACGAAACGCGTGAGTCGATCCGACTTGGCGAATGTATACGAGACCGAGGCGACCAGACCCTGCGGGCCGAAAGCACGCTCATAGGCGGTCGACATGCTGACGGTGCGCGGATTCCGGTAGTCCTTGTCGACCACGAAGATGCCCGGCTGGAACGGCACACTGTTGGCCGCGGGGGCAGGCAACAGCTCGTCGATGCGCGGTGGACGGCCAAGGGTGCCGGTGAGGGCGCTGTTCCGGAAGATCGTCTGACCGATGGATCCGTTGTTGTTGCGGACCGACGCGAAGTTGAGTGCGGCGACGCGCGCGTTGTACACGCCGGCTGAGGCGCGCAACACTTCCCGCCCGTCACCGGCCCGATCCCAAGCCACGCCGAACCTCGGCTGGAACATCGTGAGGTCGGACGGAATGGTACCATCCGAGGGAAACGTGTAGCTCCCGGTGGCATTGGTGACCGTCTTGCCAACGAAGGGTGCGAAGAACACCTGACTCGGGTCGGTCAGCACACTGGGCTGTTGCTGTGCTTCCCACCGCACCCCGTAATTCACGGTGAGGTTGGGTGAGGGCTTCCACGTGTCCTGGAGGAAGACGGCCATGTCCACTTGCTCGAGCGACTGTGTGCCCGACTGCTCCACGGTGCGTCCGCCCACGCCGGCCTGCTGCAGATACAGCAACACGGGCCCGCTGATGGTGCTCCCGGCCTGGCATGCCCCAGTGTTGTTCGACGTGCCGTTAGAGCACTGCACGTAGCCATTGCCCTGCCGCGCGTAATTGATGAATCCCGAGACGCTGTTGAAGATGAATCGACCGTTCGCGAAGCCCACGAACGTTTGTGTCGACTTCACGAGGTTCACCTCGGCGCCGGCCTTGACGAGGTGATTGCCACGCACCGCACTCACGTTGTCGAGCACCTGAATGCGGGTGTCGTAGTACTCCACGGGAATGAAGAACGGACGGCCCACGCGGTAGGCACTCCCGAAGTCCATGGCGATGTCGGGAAAGTCGCGACCACTGGGGAGCGTGGGCGCATCGTAATCCCGCGGCCGGTCCTCACGCGATAACTGAAAGCGCAATTCGTTCGACAGCGTGTTGGTGAGCTGGCTCGCCAACGACCCACTCACCGCATGGCTGAAGCTGCGCTCGATCGCGTTGGCGCTCTCTCCCCATGCATCGACGTCGAACGTCCCGTTCACCTGGCGGCTGTTGGTGAAGTTGTACTTGGTCGACAGGAAATTCTTGTCGTTCAACCGCACGTCGACCTTGGCCAGGAACACCTGCGCGTCGTTGGTGCGGTCGATCGGCGCAAAGTCGTTCGCGAGCGCGCCGCCGAACGCCGTGCTCAAAAATGTGGTCAGGCTGTCGAACGCGGCACTGCGCGCACGATTTTGCTGCTTCGTTTCGGTGAACGACTGTTGGTCGTAGGCGGCGAAGAAGAAGGCCTTGTCGCGAACGATTGGTCTGCCGAGCGTGAATCCGAGCTGGTGCTGTCGAAAATCGGGATTGAGCGTCACGCCATTCCCCTTCAGATCTCCGGACAACGCACCGTTCTTGCCGAAATAGTGCGCGGTGCCCTTGAGGGTGTTCGTACCACTCTTGGTCACCACGTTCACAAATCCGCCGGCTGAGCGCCCAAACTCCGCGTTGGCTCCCTGGCTGGTGACCACGAGCTCCTGCACCGCATCGAGATTAAATGTGAAGGGCGGGCGTTGTCCGCCGCGCTGCTCTCCGAAGAACGGATTGTTGAAATCGGCTCCGTCCACGCTCACGTTGTTGTAGATGCCGCGCTGGCCGGCGATCGAGAGCGCGTCGCCGTCGGGTCCCTGCGTGATGGCGACGCCGGGTGTCAGCAGGGTGAGCGACAGGAAATTGCGCCCGTTGTTCGGGATACCTTTCACGGCCTCTTCCGACAGCGTGGACGACCGCTCGGTGCGCGAGCTGTTCACGGGGGTGGCCGTCTTGTCGGTCACATTCACGGCAGCCAGTGCCGTGACGCGACGCTCGAGCGCGAACGACGCCTCCACCACTTGGCCGACCCGCACGACCACATCACGGCGCGACACCGCGTCGAATCCGACGGCGCGTACGGTCACGTCGTAGCGACCGAGGGGCAGCAGCGTGGCGACAAACAATCCCCGCTCGGACGTCCGCAGGGTCCGCGTCACATTCGTTTCCTGATTGCGCAGCGTCACGACGGCGTCGGCAATCGGCGCGCCGTCGGACTGCGCGGCCACACCCCGGATGACACCGGTGGTGGCTTGCGACTGCGCGCGCGCCGCCGGTACGTGACCCACTATGGCCAGCAACGCCACAACCAGCGCCACCAGCATTCTCACGGGCGAACTCGACATCGTGACACAACTCCGTCGGCTAAGGATGCTCCCGGCGGAGCGGCTCGGGACCGTCGCCTCGTCCCACAATGTTGCAGCAAAACAGGCGGCCACGGAACCGGTCCAATGAGGTCAACGACTCAGCCCGCTGGAGGCACGTGACCTTTGAACCAACGACTCGGACCCCTTGAGCCACCGCGCGACACACTACCGCTTCGTTGGCGGCCCTGCCGGATGTTTCTCGCACACCGGCGGCTGCTCGGCGCTCCAGGCCATCGACGCAATGCGCCATTGGCCCGCGCTCTTCACGAGCGTGAACACATCGGCGCCGCAGTGTGACCACGCGTTGTTGACGTACAGGTCGTACGGGTACCAGACCATCGCGACGCCACCGCTCACCATGGCCTGCGGCGCGAAGCCGCGTTCGATGATTCCCGTCATCGGGGCGTTACGCTGCGCCTCGCGCGTGCGCAGCCGATACACGGTGACACCATCGCGTGTGGACGTCGGGAACATCACAGCCTCGGGCACCATCAGGTCAGTGAACGCGACGACGTCGCCTCGCGTGATCGCGACCAGCGCGGAGTCGGCGATGGCAATGACGGCGGTGCGGGCGTCGGGGGCTGACGTCGCGGCTTGCGCGTGTGCATCGACCGGAAGAAGGCCAATGCCGGCGATAGCAACCAGCGTGCGTAGAGTCATGGGTCTCGGTGTCATTTTGCGGGATGGGGCGGCAGATGGCGACGCGGGCAGAAGGTACCACCGCCGTGTCATGCGGTCCACGCGCCGCCGCCGGTCGCCGTCGGTCGGGGAACGTGGTATGTTGCGCCGATGCCGCCCCGACTTGGTACGCCTGGTGATTCGCGATGAGTAGCGTCCGCGACGAGTTGCAAGCAGCGCTCGGTGACGGCTACACCCTCGAGCGCGAGCTTGGGGGCGGTGGCATGTCGCGCGTGTTCGTGGCGCAGGAGCATGCGCTGGGGCGCGAGGTGGTGGTGAAGGTGCTCTCCCCCGAACGCACCGCCGCGCTCAGCGCCGAGCGTTTCACGCGCGAGATCAAGCTCGCGGCCGCACTGCAGGACCCGCACATCGTCCCGGTCCTCGTCGCGGGCACCACGAGCGACGGGCTGCCGTATTACACCATGCCCTTCGTGCGCGGCGACTCGCTGCGGGCGCGCCTAGTGGCGGGCCCCGCGCCGGTGGCCGAGGCGCTCGGTATTCTGCGCAACATCGCGCAGGCGCTGGCCTATGCGCACGAGCGCGGCATCGTGCATCGCGACATCAAGCCGGAAAACGTGCTGCTCTCGCGCGGCACGGCGGTGGTGACCGACTTCGGCATTGCCAAGGCGCTCTCGGCCTCGACCACCAAGGTCGAGGGGAACACGCTCACCTCGTTGGGCACCTCCATCGGCACGCCGGCCTACATGGCGCCGGAGCAGGCACTTGGTGATGTGAATACGGACGCGCGCGCCGATCTGTATGCGTGGGGCGTGGTGGCGTACGAGCTGCTGACGGGCGCGCATCCGTTTGCCGCACGGAGCACGCCGCAGGCGATGGTGGCGGCGCATATCAGCGAAGCGCCGCCGCGGCTGGACGCGGCACGTCTGGGCGTGCCACGAGACGTCGCCGCGCTGGTCATGCAATGTTTGGCCAAGGACCCCGTGCAGCGCCCGCCGAGTGCGGATGCGCTGCTCACGCGCTTGGCGAGTGTGACGACGGGAAGCGGCGAGCAAGCGGCCGCGCCGAGTCGGCGACGCACGCCACTGGTGGCGGTGAGCGTTGTGGTGGCCGTGCTGGCTGTCGGTGGCTGGGCCCTGCTTCGCCCACGCGCCACCACATCGAGCGCAGCACCCGATCGCGCGGGCGCCGGCCCCGTGGCGACCGACAGCGCGTCGCCGGTGCGCTCGCTGGTCGTGCTTCCCTTCGAAAGTGTGGGAGGCGACACCGCGAACGCGTACTTCGCTGAGGGCATGGCCGATGAGCTATCGAACGCGCTCGGCAAAGTGCCGGGGTTGCAACTCGCCGGGCGCAGTTCGGCGGCGGCGTTTCGCGGCAAGCAGAAGTCGGCGCAGGAGATTGGTGCGGCGTTGAATGTGGGCGGAGTGCTTGAAGGCACCGTGCGCCGCGCGGGCGGGAAAGTGCGCGTCGCCACGCAGCTCACCAACGCGCGTACGGGGTTGGTCCTTTGGAGCGACAGCTTCGAGCGCGATGCCAAGGACGTGTTCGCGGTGCAGGACGACATCGCGCAGGCGATCGTGCGGGCGTTGCAGGTCACGCTGGCGGGCGGTGCCGCGCCGGCGCCCACGGCGGCCCGCGGCACCACCGATCTCGAGGCGTACGATCTATACCAACGCGGCGTGTATCTCTTCGAGCGGCGCGGTCTAAGCCTCCTGCGGGCCCGCGACTACTTCCAGCAGGCGATCGCCCGCGATCCGCAGTTCGCGCGCGCTTACGCTGCGCTCGGACGCACCTGGGTAACGCTGGCACTGTACGCCATGGTGCCAGCAGTCGAGGCGGTCCCACCGGCCATGGCGGCGAGCGAACGCGCAGTGGCGCTGGATTCGCTGTCCGCCGACGCGTGGGCGGCGTTGGGATACGCCCGGATCCTTGGCTACGAATGGCGCGCGGCGGACGAGGCCACGCTGCGGGCCGTGCGCTTGGACGCCCGGAACGCGGACGCGCAGATTACCCGGTCACGGTTCCTGGTGGTAGTCGGCCGGTTTGACGAGGCCGCCGAGGCTGCGTTGGTGACGGTAGCCCTCGATCCCGGGGGTGTGGGAAACATGATCACGGGCGCGCAGCTGCTCGCCCTCGCTGGTCGGTATCCCGAGGCGATCCGGTTCGCCAATCGAGTCTGGGAGATGGATTCGACGCTGTCGGCTTCGGCCACAACCTTGACCGTGCTCTGGGAAGGCGGGCAAGTCGCCGACGCGCGTCGGCGTGCCGAGGTCCTGCTTCGTCTGTCGCCATACCCTGGCGCCATCAGCCGCGCGATCTACGTCATCGCCAAGACCGGCGACCGTGGGCGCGCCACGACGCTGCTCAGCCAACAGCGCGCCCGCTTTGCCGGCCGCGACGAGGGAGGATCCGTCTGGTCTATCGCGTGGCTTGGATTGGGCGACACGGCGCAGGCGTTGACGGCGCTCGAGGAAAGTGCGCGGCGGGGCGAACTCGGCGTGAACAATCTCTTGGGAAGTGAGTATTTCGATCCCGTTCGTGCCAGCCCGCGCTTCGCGGCCATCGTGCGCACGCTCGGCCTGGATGTGGCGCTGTTTACGTCGCCCAACGCCGGGCGGTCGCGGTGAGTATCCCGTCGCCAGCGCGGTGGCAGCCCCAGCTTGCTGAAGTAGCACATTCGTGCTACATTCTGTTTCCAAAGGGTGGGCGTTCGTTCGTTCTCCTGTTTCGGAGGAGTGGATGGTACGTGAACTGACACTGCGGCAGGTGGGCGGGTCGATCGGGGCGACCATCCCCAAAGACATGGCCGAACGCTTGCATCTCGAAGCGGGCGACCGCGTACTCGCCATCGAGACGGCGCAGGGCATCCTGCTGACGCCGTTCGATCCCGACGTAGAGGCCGGACTCGCGGTCGCGGCGCATGCGGCGAAAAAATACCGCAACGCCCTGCGAGAGCTCGCGAAGTAGCGCGGATTCGTGAAAGAACCCCGCTGGGTGCCGCGCGTGGTCGTCGACTCGATTCACGTCGACCAGCTCCGGGAGCACGGTGGTCTTCCGGGCGTGCGGGATGAGAACGCGCTCGAGGCCGCGCTTGCCCGTGCGCGGCAGAAATGGCACTACGAGCCAGCCGCTGACCTGGCCAGCCTCGCGGCCGCCTATGGGTTTGGTTTGGCTCGCGCGCACGCGTTCAGCGATGGCAACAAACGCACGGCGTTCGTCACCATGATGACCTTTCTGGGTCTCAACGCGAAGGACCTGTCGGCGACCGAGCTGGAGGTGGTGGAAATGATGGTGTCGCTAGCGGGTGGAGAACTCACCGAGTCGGCACTGGCCGACTGGATCCGCGCGCGTCTCATACGCTTCACGCTTTAAATGACCGACCTCCGCACCCAACTCCAATCCACGCTGGGCGACGGCTACACCCTCGAGCGTGAGCTCGGCGGTGGCGGCATGTCGCGCGTGTTCGTGGCACGAGACAACGCGCTCGGACGCGACGTCGTAGTAAAGGTCCTGTCGCCCGAACTGTCGGCGTCACTCAGCGCCGAGCGCTTCACACGCGAGATCAAACTCGCCGCGGCGCTGCAGGAGCCGCACATCGTGCCGGTGCTCGCGGCTGGTATGACGATCGATGGACTCCCGTATTACACCATGCCCTTCGTGCGCGGCGACTCGCTGCGCGCGCGGATCGCGTCGGGGCGGGTGCCGTTCGACGAGGCGCGCGCCATTCTGCGCAACGTGGCACAGGCGCTGGCCTACGCGCATGCGCAGGGCATCGTGCACCGCGATATCAAGCCGGAGAATGTGCTGCTGTCGAGCGGCACGGCGGTCGTCACCGACTTCGGCATCGCCAAGGCGCTGGCGGCATCGAAAATCGCGGCCCCCGGTGGCACCATCACGCAGGTGGGCACGTCGTTGGGCACGCCGGCGTACATGGCACCCGAACAGGCCGCTGGTGACGACGTGGACGCGCGCGCGGATCTGTACGCGTGGGGCGTAATGGCGTACGAGCTCCTGGCGGGGCAGCATCCGTTTCACGCGCGCACCACGGCGCAGCAGTTGATCGCGGCGCACATTGCGGAGGCGCCTGCGCCGTTGATGGACGCGCTCGACGCGTCGGCGAAGCGCGACCCCGCCGTGCGCGCATTTGCCGCGATGGTGATGCAGTGTCTCGAGAAGCAGCCGAGTGCGCGGCCGGCGAGTGCGACGGCATTGCTCACGGCAATGGACGACGTGACGCGCTCCGGCTCGACGGTAGCACCGACGCGCTCGCGGTCGCGGCCGCGGCCGCTGGCCGTGGCACTCGGACTCGTAGCGCTCGTTGCGGCCGGCGCCACGTACCTTGGCACGCGTGCGCCGACCGCCGCCGCAACGCTCGCGCCAAAGCGCGTCGTGATTGCGTCATTCGAGAACAAGAGCGGCGACACCTCTCTCGACCCGCTCGGCGCCATGGCCGCCGACTGGATTGCGCGCGGGCTCGTGGGCACTGGCATCGTCGACGTGGGCGGCACGTCGGCCGATCTCGCATCACGCGGGGTCGCGTCGCGGGCTGCACCGGGAGAGTCGCCGTTGCAGGCGCTGGCGCGCGATGCGAATGCCGGCATCGTCATCTCCGGTGCGTACTACCGGCAAGGCGACAGCGTGTTGTTCCAGGCCGACTTCACCGATGCCAATGCGAAGTCGCTGGTGCAGACCGTGGGGCCCATCAGTGCACTGGCGACCGCGCCGCTCCTCGGCGTGGAACGGTTGCGTCAGCGCGTGATTGCCGGCTTGGCGCCAATGGTCGATTCCATGCTGACGAAGCAGGCATCACTGATCGCCAAGCCGCCCACCATCGAAGCGTACCGCGAGTTCCTGCAAGGCGAAGCGCTGTTCTACAGCAACGAACAAGAGGCCGCGCAGCATTTCCTGCGTGCGGCGGCACAGGACACCACGTACGTACTGCCATTGTTGCGGGCACTGAGCGTCCTGAGTAACAACGGCGATTTCGTGCGCATGGACTCCATTAAACGGGTGCTTGGGCTGCGACGCGGGCAGCTCACGCCGTTCGAGCAGGCCTACTTCGAATATGCCAGCGCCGATTGTACCACGGACGCCGAGTGCTTGCGCGCCACCGGCACCATGATGCGTTTGACCCCCAACTCACAGTTCACCGCGTACCTGCACGCCCTCGTCTTGCATTGGGCCAACCAGCCTGGCGCGACGGATTCCATCCTGCGACAACTCGATCCGAAGAGTGGAGAGCTGCGGGGGCGTATCTTTCTTCCGTATCATCATGCTGCCGCGTTGCACACGCTTGGTTTGTATGCGCGGGAATTCGAGGTGGGTGTCGTGGGCCGAGCGCAGTATCCCAATCGGCTCTTCCTCGCGATGAGCGAAGTCCGGCCGCTCATCGCGCTCGGCCGGCTCGACGAGGCCAACCGCGCCATCGATGCCATGTTTGCCGCGGAGCCGGACAAGCGTGCGTCGGCGCTCTGGTATGCCGTGCAGGCCATCTACGAGTTCCGCTGGCATGGGCACACCGCCGCGGCCACAGCCCTCGAAGCGAGACTGCTCCGACGGATGGCCACGCCACCACCGGTCACCGAACAGGCTGTACGCGATCCGCGTGAGCTACGCGGCCAGCTCGAATTGCTTGCCGCCACCCGGCAATGGCCAGCGCTCGAAGCCCTCACCACCAACGTGCTCCAGCTGGACCGTGTCAATATTCCTGCACTGCGCCTGCGGGGCGTGGCGCTGGCCATGCAAGGCAAGCGCGCGCAGGCCCTTGCCGTTGACTCCGTGTTGGCGTCGACCACGGCGCTCGAACGTCCGGCCGATCAGTGTGCCACCGGAAGGTCAGGCGCCTGCCGTCGCCACGCTCGCGCGTACATCGCCGCGGCGCTGGGTGACAAGGCGCGTGCGGTGTCGCTGCTCGAGTTTCGCGCCTTCACCGACATCACCTTCGATCATTACGATCTCATAGGCGAATGGCTCCGCGACTATCCGCCGTTTCAGCAGTACATCCGGCCGAAAGGCTGATAGCCCGCCCTCGTCACCCGGAGCCGATCATGTCGATTCACCACGTTGCGAACGCACGCCACGCGATCCTGCGGCGCACCATCGCCGGTGTGGCGCTCAGCGCCCTCTCCGCCTTCGCGTTTGCCTCCGCGGCGGCGCAGCCCACCACAAGCGGCCTCACCCGCCTGCTGGAATCCGAGCTCGCGCGCATGCCCGCGCGCACCGGCGTGTACGTGAAGCATCTCACCACTGGTGAAGAGGCGGCCGTGCGCGCCGACGAGGCGTTCAGTAGTGCGAGTGTCATCAAACTGACAATCCTCGTTCGCGCGTTTCAGTTGGTGGACCAAGGCAAGATCAATCTTGCCGACCGCGTGGAAATCCGTCGGGCCGATCTGCGCGATGGGTCGGGGGTGCTGCAGTATCACGACCTCGGCCAGACCCCCACGATCAAGGATCTGCTCACGGAGATGGTGATCACGAGCGATAACGTGGCCACCGATCTGCTGCTGACGCGCGTTGGGGGTGTAGACAGTCTCAATCCATGGCTCAAGGGCTCGGGCTTTGCGCACTTGAGCATGGTGGCGCGCGGGCATGTGTATCGCCGCAAGATTCTGGCGCTGGTGAATCCGGCGTTCGACACGCTGACGGCCGAGGAGACCACGGGATTACAGTACGCGCAGCAGGGCGACGCGCTGTTTGGGCTGTATGCATCGCTGTTCACCGGTGCGCGCGCCGCGTGGGTGAACATGGTTCTCGAACCGGCCAACAAGAAGATTCTCGCCGATGGTCGGAGCCGGCTGCCGGTGCAGGACCACGCCTATTGGTTGGGCGACATGAATCCACGCGAAACCGGGCGCCTGCTCGAGGCTATCGAGCGTGGTACGATGACCTCGGCCTCCAGTGCGGCGATGATGCGCACGATGCTGCGTCGTCAGCAAGCCGGCGCGCGCCGGATGCCGCATTTTCTCGATGTCCCGGTGGCGCACAAGACGGGCGATAGCCCCGTCATCGCCAATGATGTGGGGATGATCTATGCGCGATCGGGAACCATCATCGTTGCCTTTTTCGTAAATGGTGTGACAGGATCGCTGGGCGAAACGGAAGACATGATCGGACGGGCCGCGCAGCGCGTCGTGGACTATTTCGACGGCCCAGCGGCTCTCGTGCGGCGTTCCCCAGCGCCATAGCGGCGTGGCAGCAGGTGCGTCTGCGCATCGCTACGTCTTTTCCGTTTCTCTTCTGCGAGTCCTTATGCGTTGGTCTGCTCCGCTCTCATGCGTCGTGCTGTTCACCGTCGCCTGTTCCGCCGGCGACAAGGCTGACGGGGGCACGCCCGGCACATCGTTGCGCACACCGGTCTCGGCATCGGCCACGATGTCGGTCAAACCACTCGGCCACGCCATCACCGGTACACTGATTGAACGGATCGCCGTGTCGCCCTATGTGTACCTCCGGTTGAAGACGGCAACGGGCGAGATGTGGGTGGCGGTGCTCGAGGCGCCGCTCACCGTCGGTGCGCAGGTGACGGTGTACAACGCTCTGCTCATGGAGCAGTTCGAGTCGAAGACGCTCAAGCGTACCTTCGACCGGATCTACTTCGGGTCGCTCGACGCACCGGGTACGCAATCCACAGAGATGGCGGGCACGGGCGCCGAGCCCACCACCGCGGGCGCTCCCGTACCGGCCGACGCGCAGGTCACACCGGTGGCCAAGGCGACCGGCGCCGACGCGCGGACGATCGCCGAGCTGTGGACGCAGAAAGATCGGCTGGCCAACACGGTGGTCTCGGTGCGCGGCACCGTAGTGAAGTACAATGCCGCCGTAATGGGCAAGAACTGGATTCATCTGCAGGATGGCAGCGGTGACGCCGCCACGGGCACACACGACATCACCGTGACCACGCTGAATGCGGTCGCGGTGGGCGCCACGGTGACGATCACCGGTACGCTGCGCCTGAACCGTGAGGTCGGTGCGGGTTACACGTACGCGGTGCTGGTCGAAGACGCTACGGTGGTCGCGAAATAGGCGGCGTCGCGTGGCGCTGACTCGCCCCGGCGGCTTGGCGGCCGTATCCTTCGCGGATGAACAATCCGACCGGCGGCCGATCCGCCAGCGCCGACGTCCGCCACCAACCGCCATCGGCACGTAGCGCTGCTGGGTTTGCGTTTGCGTTTGCGTTCGCCTGTACCGCGCTCCCGATCGCCTCCGCGTTTGCGCAGCCAGCCCCCGTGATCACCGGCCCGCCCGCACCAGTGGCCCCGGCGGTGATCACGCGCGACTCCGCGCAGCAGGCCACGGTGCGCGCCATCAAGCTCGCCGCCCCACTCACGCTCGATGGTGTGCTCGACGAGGCGGTCTACACCACGGAGGCGCCGTTCGGTGGCCTCATTCAGGTCGCGCCGGACGCCGGGGCTCCGGCCTCAGAACGCAGCGACATCTGGATCACCTACGATGATCGCAACATCTACCTGTCCTGTCGCTGCTACGACGCATCGCCGCCCGCCGAGTGGATCGTGAACGAACTGCGTCGCGACACCGGTGGTCTGCGTAACAACGAACACATCGGCGTCCTCTTCGATACGTTCTACGATCGCCGCAGCGGGTTTGCGTTTTACACCAATCCACTCGGCGCGCGCGCCGACTACTCCATTGTAGACGAAGGCGCGTCGAACACCGACTGGAACCCGGTGTGGACGTCGAAGACGGGCCGCTTCAATGGCGGATGGACGGTCGAGATGGCGATTCCGTTCAAGTCGCTGCGCTATCGGGCAGGGCTAGATCAGGTGTGGGGCATGCAGATCCGGCGTTCGGTGCGGCACAAGAACGAATGGGACTACCTCACGCCCGTGCCGCGTATTTTGGCCGGTCCGCAGGCGCTGAATCGTGTGTCGGCGGGCGGAACGCTGGTGGGGCTCGATCTTCCCGAAACCGGTAAGAACATCGAGCTCAAGCCGTACGTGGTGGCCAGGGCCACGACCGATCGCGTGCGCACGCCGGCCATCAACAACAGCGTGGGCAGTGAAATCGGCGGCGACATCAAGTACGCTGTGACGCCCAATCTCACGGCCGATCTCACGATCAATACCGATTTCGCGCAGGTCGAGGCCGACGAACAGCAGGTCAACCTCACGCGATTCAGTCTGTTCTTTCCCGAGAAGCGCGAGTTCTTCCTGGAAGGTCGCGGGATTTTCGACTTCGCACGCGGCGGTAATGGCGCATTCGGCGGCAGCGGTGGCGCCGATACGCCGCAGCTGTTCTACACGCGGCGCATTGGCCTCGACAACGGCGGCGTCGTGCCGATCAACGTGGGCGGCCGACTCACCGGAAAGCTGGGTAAGTACGCCATCGGCCTCATGAACATCGGCACGTCGGGCGACGCGGCGTTCAAGGCCGAGCCGACCAACTTCACCGTGGTGCGCGTGAAGCGCGACGTGCTGAAGCGCAGTTCGATCGGCGCCATGATCACCAACCGATCGGTCGCTACGTCGCGTACGGGGTCGAATGCCGTGTATGGTCTCGACGGCGCGTTCCTGCTGTCGCAGGCGCTCACGGCCGGCGCGTACTGGGCGCAGAGTCAAACCACGGCTGTCGCCGGCGACGATCAGAGTTATCAGGGCCGCCTTGACTACAGCGTCGATAACTTCGGTGCGAAAGCCGAGTTCCTCGCGGTGGGGCGCAACTTCGATCCACAAGTTGGCTTTCGCCGGCGCTCCGATATCAACCGGTCGTTCGGCGAAGTGCGATTCAGTCCCCGGCCGGCGAATCAAACGGTCGTGCGCAAGTTCACCGGAACGGCATCGGGCGAGTACGTCGAGAACGGCGTGGGCAAAGTAGAGACGCGGGTGTGGCGCGGCAGTTTCGACACCGAGTTCGCCAATAGCGATGTGCTGGGGTTCGATGTCACGCGCAATTACGAGTTCCTGCGCCAGCCCTTCACGCCGTCCGGCGCGCCAGCGGCCATCGCGCCGGGTGGATACGGCTTCTCCGACGTGTCGTTGTCGTACGGCTTTGGTGCGCAGCGGCGCGCGTCGGGTACCATCAGAGTGCAAGCCGGTCAGTTTTACGACGGCACGATTCGCAGCATCACGATCGGACCGGGCAGCACGTCTTCATCGGCGCGCATCGCCATTCTGCAGCGGCTCGCGCTGGAACCCACGTTCTCGGTGACACGGGTTGAACGGCCCACGTCGTCGTTCACCACGCGACTCGCCCGAGCGCGGGTGGACTACGGGTTCACGCCGTTGATGTTTGCCAGCGGGCTGGTGCAGTACAACTCGGCCGACCGCGCGTTCAGCACGAACCTGCGCTTTCGCTGGGAGTATGCGCCGGGGAGCGAGCTGTTTCTGGTGTACACCGACGAGCGCGACGTACGCGATGACCGCTATGCCACGCCGACCACCGTGCGCGGGCTCAAGAATCGCGCGCTCGTAGTGAAGTTCAATCGGCTGTTCCGGTATTAGGCCCTCAACGCCATGGCCGTGCACACCAACATCATCGACATCGGCAAAGGACAGCCGTCGCTGTCGCTCCTGCCGTTGGCAGCGTGGCGTACGGCCACGGACCATTGTCTGGCGCAAGGCGATGCCGGGCTGCTGCAGTACGGCGCCGACGAGGGGAACGCGGGATTCCGAAGCTCGCTCGCACAGTTCCTGAGCCGGCGTTACGCCATGCCGGTAACGGCAGCGGAACTGGTGGTATCGGCCGGCGCCTCGCAGGCGCTCGATCTGGTGTGCACCCGATTCGCGCGTCGGGGTGACACGATTTTCGTGGAAGAGCCGACGTATTTTCTGGCGCTCGAGATCTTTCGCGATCACGGCCTGCAGGTGGTCGGCATTCCTATCGACGGGGATGGCATCCGGATCGATGCGCTGCAAGATGCGTTGCGGCAGCACCGCCCCGCGTTCCTCTACACGATTCCGTCGTTTCAGAATCCGTCAGGGACCACCATGTCTGCGGAGCGACGCGAGCAGCTCATGGCCGTCAGCCAAGCGCACGATCTGCTCGTCATCGCCGACGAGGTCTATCAGCTGCTCGACTTCGGCACCGCACCACCGCCGCCGCTCGCGGCGCACTGCCATACTGCGCGCGTGCTCTCGCTGGGCTCGTTCTCCAAGATCTGCGCGCCTGGGCTGCGACTGGGATGGATCCAGGGTGCGCCTGACCTGCTGCACACCATCACGCGATCGGGCGTCGTGCAAAGCGGCGGCGGATTGAGTCCATTCGTGTCGGGCGCCATGCGCAGCCTGATCGATCTCGGGCTGGCCGATGCGGTGCTCGACGGCTTACGACGCGTGTACGCCGAGCGGTCGGCGGTGCTGTGCCGCGCACTGCGCGAGCTGCTGCCAACCATGACGTTCGTCGAACCCACGGGCGGCTACTTCGTGTGGGCGCAGCTGCCGACGGCGCCATTGGCAGTGCCATCAGCGTCGGAGTTCTTGCCCGTCGCGAGGGCTGGTGGCGTGTCCTTTCATCCGGGCGTGCGGTTCAGCAGCGGCGGCGGGTTCGCGCAGCATATCCGATTGAGTTTTGCGCACTACGAGGCGCCGGAGCTCGAGGAAGGGGTTCGTCGATTGGCGCGCGCGCTCATGGCTTCGGCGGCGTAACCGAGGCCGCCGGTCGCGTCCCCTGCAGAATCCACCGCTGAATGCGTCGGCCGTTCCCGGCCTCGCCGGTATACATGCGATTCTTCGAATCGATCGCGATCATGTGTGCGCGAATGAATTCGCCCGACTGACGGCCGGGGCGGCCGAACCGATCGAGAATCGCCAGATCCTTCCGTCGCAGAATCCATACCCGCTGGTTCGTGCCGTCGATGAGATACAACAGGCTTTGCTCGGCATCGCGCGAGACCTGCAGGCTGAAGCCGCTCCCCGCGCCGCCGGTTTCTGGGCGAATGAAGCGCTCCATCAGAAACTCGCCGTTCTGCCGGAATACCTGAATGCGATTGCCGCGTCGGTCCGACACGTACAGCAGCCCATCCTTGGTCCCCACGAGGCCGTGCACCGTGGCGTATTGCTGCGGCGGCGACGCGGTTTTCACGGGATACGTATACCGCACCGTGTCGTCGGGGCGCTTGCCGTAGGCACCCCAATGACGCTTGTAGGCGCCTGTGGTGGCATCGAAGACGATCACGCGCTTGTTGATGTAGCCGTCGGCAATGAACAGCTCATTGGTTTTGGGCTCGACGTAGAAGTTGGCTGGCCCACCCAAGTGCGTCGAATCGTTGCTCCCCTTGTTCACCCCCGGCTCGCCGATCGTCATCACGTATTGGCCGCTCTGCGTGAACTTCATGACGTGCATGCCGTTGCTCGTCCCCATCCACACGAAGCCGTGATGGTCGATGTAGATGCCGTGCTCCTGACTGAACCACGTGTATCCCGCGCCCGGCCCACCCCACGCCTGCACGAGCTTCCCGTTGGCGTCGAGTTCAAGCACCGGTGGCGCCGGGAAGCAGCAATCGGCAATCGGCGGCTTGGACGCGGCGCCGATTTCCTGATCGGTGAGACTCGACGGCATGTGAATGATCCAGAGGTGATCGCGGTCGTCGACGAACAGCCCGCGGATATCCCCCCAAGTCCAGTCGTTCGGCAGCGTCGGCGGCCAACTCGGGTCGACGACGTAGATCGGCAGTCGCTCGGCCGTCGGTGACCCGCGCGCGACGGAGGCGTTGGCGCTTTGGCCGTGCGCGGCGAAGGCTGGTAGTAGCACTCCGGCGAGAAGGGCCAGGCGATTCATACGGCTCATGATGTGTTGCACTGGTGGCGTATCCGAAGGTGAGCCTCGGGTGGATCGAGGCGTGGTGCACGCGCGAATGCCGTTCAACGACACTGACCCCTTGAACCGCTCCGGCAAGAGTATATATACTTCTATTCAACTGTATAGATAGGTATAACTATGGCACTGAGCATCAAAGATCCTGAAACCGACCGGTTGGCGCGTGCCCTCGTCGAGGCCACCGGTGAGTCGATCACCGAGGCCATTCGTCGGGCTCTCGAAGAGCGTCTCGCGCGCGAGACCACGCGCCATACGCACTACCGTCTGGAGACCGCCGTTCGGCGGGTTCAGGAACGTCTGAGTGGCCTGCCCGTGCTCGATCCCCGCGATCCGGACGCGCTGCTTGGCTACGACGACCACGGCGTGCCGCGCTAGCGCGTCATGGTCATCGATACCTCGGCGCTCGTCGCCATCATGTACAACGAGTCGAGTGCGCCCCGCCTCGTCGCCGCCATCGAACAGTCTTCCAGCAGATTCGTCTCCGCCGGTACCGTCATTGAGGCCTCACTCGTCTTGCTGGGGCGCTTTGGAGAGCGTGGGGAAGCCCAGCTCGACGTGCTGCTGCGTGCCCTCAAGGCGGAGGTGATGGCCGTCGACGTCGATCAGGTGATGATCGCACGCGATGCCGCGCGCACGTTTGGGCATGGACGGCACCGGGCCGCGCTTAATGTCGGCGACTGCTTCAGCTACGCCCTTGCGCTGTCGTCTGGTGAGCCGCTGCTGTTCGTTGGTGACGACTTTTCGTATACCGACGTGACGGCGGTGCCGTGGTGAACGCGGGCGCCGACCAGATCCGTTTCGACGATGGCGCGTCGTACGAGCGCTACATGGGGGCGTGGAGCCAGCTGGCCGGTGCGCAGTTTCTGGACTGGCTGGCGCTGCCGGCCGGATGGCGGTGGCTCGACGTGGGCTGCGGCAACGGGGCCTTCACCGAGTTGCTCGTGGCGTCGCGCGGTGCGCCGGCGGCCGTGCACGGCGTGGACCCCTCGGCAGCGCAACTCGCGTACGCCCGCACACGCGCGACGTTACGTGACGCCGACCTGCGCGAAGGGGATGCGATGGCCCTGCCGTATTCCGACGACGCGTTCGACGTGGCCGTGATGCCGCTGGTGATCTTCTTCGTGCCCGACCCGGCCAAGGGCGTCGCTGAAATGGCGCGCGTGGTGTGCCCCGGCGGGGTCGTGACCGCGTACGCGTGGGACATGCACGGCGGCGGCTTTCCGTACCACGTGGTGCAGCGCGAGATGCGTGCACTTGGTGCGGTGGTGCCGGCGCCACCGAGTACCGAGGCCTCGCGCGGCGAGGTCATGACCGCGCTCTGGCGCGACGCTGGCCTGACCGACGTCGAATTGCACGAGATCACGGTGCAACGCACCTTTGCATCGTTCGACGAGTTCTGGGCCATTGTCGTCGGGTGGGCCGCCGTCGGTGAGACGATCGCGACGATGGCGCCGGAAGCGATCGCGCAGCTCACGGCTCGGCTTCGCGTGTTGCTGTCAGCTAACGGTGACGGGCACATCACCTACGCGGCGAGGGCCAACGCGGTGCGGGGCAGCGTGCCGCGCGGGCTAGGCGCGCCGTAACTCCGACAGCTGCTCGGCGTGTCGCGCGTCGTGATGCGCTACGAGTTCTACCCACGCGCGCAAGGTCAGCGGACCGATGAACGGATGCGGGAAGAGGATGCCATCGAGGACGGCCGGATCGGCGCCGGTGAAGGCCTCGAGGAGTGCGGCGCGCGAGACGTGCAGTTGCGCGAGGGCCTCGTCGGGGCTCAGCCCCTCGGCAGGACGCACGCGTTCCGGTGCTTCGACCTTGGTGGTCCGATCGCGTACCCAACGAATCCGCGTGGCGGTGAGCAGGCCCGCCTGTTGCTCCTCGACCGTCGCCGTGTGCGGCAGCGCCGCGCCCTTGTCGATCACGCGCGCCACGTTGCCTTCCACGCGCGCAACATGTTCCACGATCTGCGCGGCGGACCAACCACCCGTGCTGTTCGCGCGTGCCCGCTGTTCGGCGGGGATCGCGGCGAACAGCGCGAGGAGCTGTTCGCGCTCGACCGTGAGCAGTGCCAGCAGGGCGGGGACGGAGTCGGTGGGCTGGGTCATGGTGCCAACGTATCGCGACGAGGATGCGGCCGTCGTGACGACGCCTTACGGACGCTTCGCGAGGGGACGTCCGGTGCGGATGATCGCCGACGCTTGGTCGGCGGTGCCGGACAACAGCAGCCCGAGATAGCCCTTCTCGATGCGGTCCTTGATGGAGCCAGCGGAGGCCGTCATCATGCTGGGCATGCCCGCCTTGGCCCCGAGGTCACGGGCGCGCTGGCACGCGGCTTCCGCACCCGGCGCGTCGCCGCCCATGGCTTGCGTGAGACTGCCGATGCCGCACGACAGCAGGCTGTAGCTCTTCACGGCGGCGATGTCGTCGAGTTCGGCAATGGCGCCTTTGTCTTCCACCATCAGCATCGCGATCACGGTGCCCTTGGGGTTGGCGGGCGACCACACGTTGGCGCCGGCTTCGGTGAAGAACGCGGCGGCGGTGCGCGCTTCCGCCGCGCTGCGCACGTGCGGGATCACGACGCCGTCGGCACCGAGGCCTAGCACTTCCTTCACGCGGGCGCGGGTCAGCTCGACGCCGGCGGCTTCGATGGTGGGAATGCGCACCAGCAGCGTGGGCCGTGTGGCGGCGCTGCTCAGCTTGATGCCACTCGCCATCGCCCGCACCGCATCCGCGTCGTAGGCCCCTTCAAGATTCAGGAAGAGATAGTCGAGTAGCGGATTCTCGGCGAGCGCCTTAGCGCCGGCCTCGGTATACAGCGCCGGGAGACGGGTGGCCCCTGCGGCGCGTGGAGCTGGTGGCCGCTCACTCGGCACGAACATCCCGAACGCGGCGGCGCCGGACTTCCACAGGGTCAGTGCTGCGCTCGCCGAGGCGGACG
>Ga0114970_10001169_pt1 | contig 19590 bp, 15 predicted proteins | sample M_140205_XF_Meta_FD_87030 | JGI IMG/M metagenome (GOLD analysis project Ga0114970, IMG submission 87030) | Freshwater microbial communities from Lake Montjoie, Canada to study carbon cycling - M_140205_XF_MetaG | ecosystem: Environmental > Aquatic > Freshwater > Lake | place: Lake Montjoie... | reverse complement strand
CGGGGACGGCCCATGATTTTCGTGACCTTGTGCCAAAACTTCCTAAAGTGCTTTAGTCTTTGCCTAAAGCCATCATGTCCTCTCCACGCCGCTATTTTAAAGAGCTCCGCTTCCGCCAGCTTCGTGCGCTCGTCGAACTTGCACGAAAAGGCAGCTTCACCGCCGTGGCCGAGACCTTGCAAATGTCCGTGCCCTCAATTTGGCAGCAAGTCCGTGCGCTGGAGGAAGAGTTTGGCGTGGCAATGGTGAAGCAGTCCGGCAAGGCCGCCGTGCTCACTCAGCAGGGCGAATTGCTGGTGCAATTGTCGCAGCCACTTGTTGAAAGCTTCGACCGCATTCGCGAACTCTTTGCCGATCAAAACCAAAAACTCGCCCGCCGCATCACAGTGGCCACCACGGCTAGCCTGCTTTTGCACGAACTTCAAAAGCCGCTCGAACTCTACCGCAAGCGCCATCCTGATGTGCAGCTATCCTTCATCGACCGCCCTTCCGCGATGGCGCGCAAGCACCTCGAAGACGGTGAGGCCGACGTGGCCATTGTCGGTCAGATCAATGCGCCAAAGCATCCACGCATCGAAGTCACACCCGTCACCGCCTATCCCTTCGTGCTCGTGTGTCCCGTGGGGCATCCGTTGCTCAAAGCGAAGACCCTGAAGCTCCCTGACCTCATCAAGCAATCCCTCGTGCTTCCAGGTCCAGGCGCGAACTCGCGCCGCCATGTGCAAGACGTCTTCGAAGCGGCCGCTTTGTGGCAAAAGGCCAACGTCGCGCTCACCGCGAGCACCTTCGACATCGTTGTCGGCTACGTGCGCATGGGCTTCGGCATCAGCGTGACCTCGGTAAGCCCGATGATTCTCAAAGAAGCCGCCCAAGGCCACAGCAGCTATCGCGGCGTCGCCTTCCGCGATCTTTCGAAGCTCTTTGGCCGTGAGGAGGTCGTGGTGCTCCATCGCAAAGCGAAGCTCGAGCTACCACATCACCTGGCGTTTCGCGAGATCGTGGTGAAGGCGCTCCGTTCCGGTGAGTAAGAGAACTTAAATGGACTGCTTTAAATCCGCCAACGTCCCCGTGCTCGATCCAAACGCTTCTGTCTCCGCGCCAAGGTGCTGGAGCATGGAGACGAAGAGATTGCAGAGTGGCTTGTCGTGATCCCCCTTGAAGGCGTGGTGCTGGCCGTGATTGAAGCCGCCACCAGCGAGTAGGATGGGGAGGTTGGTGTTGTCGTGTTTGTTGGCGTCGCCCATGTTGCTGCCGAAGAGGACCATGGTGCGGTCGAGCAGGCGGGATTCGTCTTCGCGCTTCGCGGCGAGGCTTTGGATGAGTTTGCGCAGCAGCACCATCTGCTGGCGGTCAGCGTCTTCGAGCTGCTTCACCTTTTGTGGAGCTTGTCCGTGATGGCTGAGACCATGGTAGCCTTCGGTGGTGCTTTCGTGGTCGTCGATCTTGAAGGCGGGCGTGGCAAAGGCATCGACCATGAGCGTGATGATGCGCGTGGAGTCAGACTCGAAGGCGAGTTGCGACATGGCGAGCATGAGGTCGAGCTTTTCAAAGATGAGCTTCTTGTCCTGGATGTCCGCAGGCTCGGGCAGCTTCGTGACGGGCTTGGGCTTGAGTTCCCACTCGCGTGCGGTGAGCAGGCGCTCCTCCACCTCGCGCACGGAAGTGAGGTATTGATCGAGGCGCGAGCGGTCATCGCTGCCAAGGCTGCGACTGAGCTTCTTCGTGTGATCCATCAGAGTGTCGAGAATGCTGCCACGCTCGTCGAGTGCGTTGAGTTGTCGTTTCACCGCCTCAGGATCGCCTTGCACGAACATGCGCCGGAACAAAGCCGGTGCGCTGTCTTCGGCGGGCAGCAAAACGCCGTCGCGGGTCCACGAGAGACTGCGGTTCGCTTTGTCGATGTTCACGCCGAGGTTCAGCGTGGGGAATCGTGTGAGCTGGCCGAGTTTCTCCACCGCGAACTGGTCGAGCGAGATCTGATTGCGAAACCCGCTCTTCGTCGGCCCGCGCGCAGCCGTGAGGAAGCAATTCTCCGCGCTGTGCCCGCCATTCACGTCCGGGTGCGACATGCCGCTGAAGACGCTGAACTCACTCTTCACATCAGCCAGCGGCGCAAGCGTCTGCGTCAGCTCATAATCACGCCCGGCGGTCTTCGGGAAGAACGGCTTCGGCAGGAAACCGAGGTTGTTGGAGATGATGAGCATTCGACGAGGTGCCTTCACCTGTGCCGCACGACCAAACACCGGCGTCATGCATTCAAGCAACGGCAACCCCAGCGTGACACCCGCGCTTTGCAGGAAGCGGCGACGCGAGAAGGACTTGGCGATGTGAGGGGCGTGCATGGAATGTGTGGTTACGGACCTTTTTGGTGATTGCCGAGAAAAATCTGGCTCCCCACCAACGCGAGCATCAAATCCCGCACGCGATAATCATTCTTCGCGCATGCATCGAGCATGGAATCGATCTCGCGACGGTCGGAGTAGCGGACGGGGGTTCCGGTGGCATAGACGGTAAACTGATGAAGTAGGTTTCGCGCGAGTTGACGCGGGTTGGCGGCGAGGATGGCTTTCAAAGCGTGCACATCGTTGAAGGTGCGACCATTGATGAGTTTGCCGCTGGGGTCGACGTTCGCGGCGAGTGTGTAGCTGAAGTCGTGGCCGGCGCGATCGATGCCGGTGATGCGTTCGCCTTCCTCGATGCCGCGATAACGCGTACGCCAGCCGCCAAGGATGTCGAAGCTTTCCAACGCAAGGCCGACTGGATCGAACTTCGCGTGGCAACCGGCGCAGGATTTCTCCTTCGTGTGCAGCGCCATGAGATCGCGGATGGTTTTGGCACCGCGAATGTCCGGCTCGACAGCGGGCACGCTGGGCGGCGGCGGAGGTGGAGGTTGGCCGATGAGTCGCTCCATGACCCACGCACCACGCACGACGGGCGAGGTGTTGGTGCCGTTCGCGCTAACCTTCAATACAGCCGCCTGAGTGAGCAAGCCGCCGAACGGACTGCCTTGCGGCACGGCGACTTTTCGCATGGCGGAGCCACTGAGTGGCGGGAGCTGGTAGTGTTTCGCAAGGCGGTCGTTAGCGAAGACGAAATCGGACTTCGCGAGCACGCTGGCGGGAAGGTTGTCGCGAATCATCGCGGTGAAGAAGGTGCGCGTCTCGCGCTCCATGCTTTCCACGAGATACTCGTCGAAGCGATACTCGGGGAAGAGCCGGATGTCGGGATCATCGCGACGAATGTGGCGCAGGGCGAGCCAGTAATCGGTGAAGTTTTTCACGAAGCGATCAAAGCCGCCGCTGGCGATAAGGCGCACGGTTTCCTCGCGCAGCGTCTTGGCATCATGGAGCTGTTTTTTTGCTGCTAGCTCGCTCAAACGAGCATCAGGCCGCGAGTTCGTGAGGAAGTGCGAAAGGCGTGAAGCGATGGCGAAGTGATCGTCGGTTGATTCGGGCTCGCGGAGATAAATGAAGTCGCCGGAGGCCAGGAAGGCCTTGTAACCGGCCAGCATGGCTTCTTTGAACGGCGCACCTTTCTCCAACCGCTCGGTGATGAGGGCATCAAACAAGCGCAGATCATCCTCCGACACCGGTTCGCGTGCGGCGAGGCTCACAAAGCGACGCAGCAGGCGTTTTGCATCTTCTTGAGCGCTCTTTGGCTTCACGTCGATGCCGAGATCATCAAACAGCACGCGATGCGAGGGCGGTGGCCAGCTTGATGGTGGAATGGGGCCTTCGACTTCGAGCCACTGCACCGCGACACCCGGCTGCCCACCTTCCGGGAAAGGCGGATAGCGATAGGTCGGCGCGGAGCCGTTGGGATTCATCGCAAGTGGCATCGGCAGGCCGAGCAGGCTGTATTCAAACGACTCACCAGCACGCAGCGTGATCGTCGTTTCATAGACCTGCTTCTTTGGCTGAATGTCGATCACACCACCGGAGGCACGCACTTCATTGATGATGTCCACACCGGCCGGTTTGCGCGTGCGGAAGGTCATCGGCACTGGTTGCTTCGCGGGGAGCAATGCGAAGCCAGACTGCTGCAACACGGCTCGTGCCGAGAAGCGTACCTTGTAGTGCCCGGAGTGCTTTGCGACGACGTCACGCGGCGTGCCGAGGTATGGCCAACTCGCCGAGCGAAACAACGTCAACTCGATACCTTCATCCGTTGCAGCCTCTTTTCCCTTATTGCGATCCAACTCGATAAATTTGTTATTCTTGGCGAAAAACATCGCCTCGCGATTCCCAAAGGTGCTGGTGCCTGGAAACAAACCCGTGCCCACGACACGTCGCTTGGTCACCTGCGGCGGCGCAGGCTCCGTGACCATTGCAGCACGCAAAGCAGCCTCAGCAGCATCAAGGTAAGCCGTGAGTTGCACACGCGACATGTCGAGCATGCTGCCCGTTTTGTTGAAGCGATGCCCCTCGCGGTCCTCTGGCAAAATGTCACGAATGTCGAGATCGGGCAGTTCCAGCACGTCGCGAAGGTTCTGCTCATACTCATCGCGATTTAGCCTGCGCAGCGGCCCACGACCATTCGCCAGCACTTCCGCATGATCTGCCTCGTAAAGCGAAGCATCCAGCGCCTTCACCAAAGCCGCACGATCCTCTACCGACATATCGCCAGCCTTCGGCGGCATCTCGCCTTTCTCGACACGATCATGAATGCGCACCCAGCGCTCACGCGTAGCACTATCACTGAGATCAAACTTCAGCGCCGTGAGATCGAGGCTGCCTTTGGTGGTTTCTTTGTCGTGACACTCGATGCAGCTCTCGGAAATCGCCACGGGGGCTTCAAGTGCGGAAACAGCGTTCGAAACGAACACTGTGGCAAAGAAGACGATGGCGGGTTTTACACGGGGGTGCATCTTGGGTGCGAGTTAACGCTCCGTGTGCCCATTATTTTCCCCTCATCCGATGATCCGGACCATTCTATTCCTACTAACCGCCATGTCCGCCCACGCCGTCGAAATCATCGCGCACCGAGGTTTTTCCGCACGTGCACCGGAAAACACGCTCGGGGCCTTCAACCTGGCCTGGGAGAATGGCACGGATGCCTGCGAGCTAGATGTGTATCTCACCGCCGATGGCAAAACGGCTGTCATTCATGACAAGGACACCAAACGCACCACCGGTGTGACGCAGGATGTGGCGAAGTCGAAGCAGGCAGAACTGACCGCGCTGGATGCCGGTTCTTGGAAGGGCAAGGAGTGGACGAATGAAAAGATTCCCACGCTGGAGCAGGCAATGGCGACTTTGCCGAAAGGGAAGCAGCGCTTCTTCATCGAGATCAAATGCGGAGCTGAGATCGTGCCGGAATTGAAGCACATCCTGGAGCCGATGAAGGATCGTGCGGATCAACTCGCCATCATCGCTTTCAAGCGCGATGCAGCGGCGGAATCGAAGAAAGCCCTGCCGTGGATCAAGGTTTACCGCCTCGCTTCCGGCAAGACGAAGGACAAGAAGCCCACGGATCTGAAACAGCTCATCGCTGACACCACAGCGGACAAACTCGACGGCCTCGACCTGGGCATGGCTGATTTTCCGTGGGATGACGCGATGGTGAAGCAGATCCGCGATGCCGGCTTCGGCCTCTATGTCTGGACGGTCAACAAACCGGCCGATGTGCAGCGTTTTGCGAAGCTCGGCGTCGATGGCATTACGACTGATGACCCGGTGATGCTGCGTGATGCTTTGGCAAAGCCTTGATCTCGGACGCATCGTGTGGTCAGTGCGCGCGCCACATGTCTCCCATCACTCCTGCCGTCGTTTCCGCCAAAGATTTGCGCCTTCAATTCGGGCTGCAGCAGGTCTTCAATGATGCGACGATGAGCATCCATGAGGGCGAGAAGCTCGGACTCGTGGGCCGCAACGGCTCAGGCAAGACGAGCCTCATGCGCATCCTTGTCGGCACGGAGAAGCCGGATAGTGGCACGATCTCACGGCGCAACGGCATCATCGTCAGCCACCTCGCGCAGGAGTTCACACTCGATGATGAGGCCAGCGTCATCGACAACGTGCGTGCTGGTGCATCGGTGCTGCTCGACATGGTCGCGCGTTATGAATCCGGCGACTACAAGGGTGATCAGGAAGCCGAGCTGCTGCATCAGATCCAGCTTCATGACGGCTGGGGCGTCGAGACCCGGATCAGCACCGCGATGAACGAACTCGGCGTGCCTGCGGTGGACCGTCTCGTCAAAGGACTCTCCGGTGGTGAGAAGCGTCGCGTGGCTTTGGCGCGTGCCCTGGTCTCGCAACCTGATCTGCTGCTGCTCGACGAACCGACGAACCATCTCGACGCCGAATCCATTGAGTGGCTGGAAGTCTTCCTGCGCGATTTCAGTGGTGCGGTGCTCTTTGTCACGCATGACCGCTACTTCCTTGATCGCGTGGCCACGCGCATCATCGAGATCGACGACTCGCGCATTTACAGCCATCCCGGCAACTACAGCGCGTTCCTGGAGAGCAAGGCCATCCGCGAAGGCGTGGAGGCGAACTCCGAACGCCGCCGCCAGAGTTTCCTGCGGCATGAGCTTGAATTCGTGCGCGCAGGCGTCAGAGGCCGTGGCACGAAACAGCGATCACGTTTGGATGAGTTCGACCGCGTATCCGCCATCGCGGCGCCCGAGGCTGAGTTGGTGATGGATTTGATCATCCCCCCTGCCCCGCCGCTGGCAAACACCGTCGTCGAGGCCAAGGACATCGGTGCGCACATCAACGACCGCTGGTTGTTCAGCCATCTCGATCTCAATTTCGAGGCAGGCACCTGCACCGGCATCATCGGCCGCAACGGTCTCGGCAAAACCACGCTGCTGCGCATCCTCATGGGCGAACAGCAACCGAATGAAGGCAAGGTCGCCATCGGCAAGCGCACGATCTTCAACTACGTCGATCAGCAGCGCCTGCTGCTCAATCCCGAGAACAGTGTCATGGAAGAAGTGGCGGGACCGATGAGCGAGTTCGTGCAGTTCGGCCCGGAGAAGCTGCATGTGCGCACCTACTTGCGGCGCTTCCTCTTCACCGACGAGCGCGTGACCATGCGCGTGAAGGAACTCAGCGGCGGCGAACAAAGCCGCGTGCTGCTGGCGAAAATCCTGCGCCGCGGCGGCAACTTCCTCATTCTCGATGAACCGACAAACGATCTCGATCTCGCCACCATGCGCGTGCTGGAGGAAGCGATCCTCGCCTTCAAAGGCACCGTGCTCGTCGTCAGCCATGACCGCTACTTCCTCGACCGCGTGTGCGACCGCTTGATCGCCTTCGAAGGTCAGGGCCGCATCCACGAATGCGCCGGGAACTACAGCTACTACCAGGAAAAACGTGCCGCACGCGCCGCTGCCGAGCTGGCTCACGCCACCGCTGCCGTGAAGAAGGAAAAAGCCGCCGCCGCCAACGCCCCGAAGGCACGCAAGATGTCCCAGAAGGAGCAGCGCGAACTGGCCGACTGCGAAATAGCCATCTCAACGTTGGAAATCGAAATCGCCGCCATGGAGGCCGAACTGAGCAACCCCGAGCTGTTTGTGAAGCTTGGCGCTGGCACGAACGAGTACATCGCCAAACTCGACGCGAAGAAGCACGAGCTGGAAGGCAAGTTTACGCGCTGGGCAGAGCTGGAAGAGATCCGGGTGGCGTGTGCGGGGTGATGCTTATTAAATCAACCCCACGCAATCCACATGCCTGAGGCCAATGACGACGCGATACCTGAGTTGGTGGAGCACCCCATCGGCCCGGAACTCGATCTGCACACCTTCCGGCCGGAGGAGATCAGCAGCCTCCTGCCCGAATACTTCGCTGAATGCCGCAAGCGCGGCATCCTCCGCGTCCGCATCATTCACGGCAAAGGCAGTTGCATTTTGCGAACCGGCGTGCATCAACTACTGACGAAGCTGCCGGAAGTTCAGCAGTTCATCTGGCCTGCGGACGAAACGAGCGGCTCCTGGGGCGCGACTTGGGTGATTTTGAAGGCGTAATGCGATTACGGCGTCCACACCGCACTCGTCCAGACCTTCGGCTTCCCGCTCGGTAGCTTTTCGAGATCGAGTGGCGTGCTGTTCTTCACTTCCAGTCGCTGGCCGCGAATGTCGAGGGTCAGGGGGCCGCTAAGGTCGGCTTTTTCCAGCCAGAAGCGCAGGCGGAAGTCGGCGGTGGTCTGGGCCTCGACGCTGGCGGGGCGCTCGACGGGCAGGATGAAGGGCGGCACGTCCTTGCCGCCGGCGTTGATCAGGCGCACGTCGGGCGGCTGCATGAAGAGCGGGCGCGGGCTGGAATTCTTGTAGCGCACTTCGAGATCGAGCCGGGCGTTGCCAAAATCACGCTCCAGCGTGCAACGGCGGAGTTGTAGGGGCGAATCGGCGTTCATTTCGGCCACGGGGCCGTCATCGGCAGGTGGGGCGTCTGATTTAAAAGACCACCATACGGCGATGCCGCCTGCGATGAGCAGCAGCCAGACCTCAAATCGTTGAAACACGCGCATGGGAGAGGGGGATTACGTTCTCTGTTTGTCAAAACCGGCAAACTGTCTATCATGCGCGCCCCTCCGGCCCGGACGCGGTTCCCACCGCCCGGTTTTTGCGATGGAAAACACTTCGCCCCTAAACCCTTTCTCATGAACATCAACGTCGAACATCAGCCCAACTGCCGCGCCGTCGCCCACGTCCGCGTTCCTGCCGACCAAGTCGGCAAGGAGCGTGACGAGATCATCACCTATTTTGCCAGCATGGTGCGCCTGCCAGGCTATCGCCCCGGCAAAACGCCGAAGAGCATCGTGGCCAAGCGCTACGAGAACGAAGTGAAGGACGAACTCGAGAAAAAGCTCATCAGCGAAGGCCTGCGTCAGGCGGTGAAGAGCGAAGGACTCGAATTGCTGAACGTCCTGGCCGTGAACGACAAGATGTATCACGACACCGACAAGAGCTTCAGCTTCACCATCGAGATGAGCCTCGCACCGAAGTTTGAGCTGCCCGAGTACACCGGCATTCCTGTGAAACTCCCGCGCATCGAAGTCACCGATGCCGATGTGGACCATGATCTCCTGCACCTGCGCGAAAACCAGGCTTCCTATGAAGACGTGGAGCGTGCTGCTGCCATTGGCGATGTCGTCGTTCTCAGCGTCACCGGCAGCCTCGACGGCCAGCCGCTGGCCGAAGCCCTGCCCGACGCTCCTGCCCATCTCAAGGAGATGAAGGAGAATTGGTTCCTTCTCGCCGATGAAGACGATTTCCTCCCTGGCTTTTACGCGGGTCTCGTTGGCATCGCCAAAGAAGATGAGCGCACACTCAACATCACCATCGCCGATGACTTCAACTTTGAAGCGCTGCGCGGCAAGACGGTGGCCTTTGCCGCCAAGTGCCTCGGCGTGAAGAACAAGGCCGTGCCTGAACTCACCGAAGAACTGATCAAGAAGGTCGGCGGTGATGACATGACCCTTGAAACCTTGCGCGAGGAAGTGCGTGACGCTATCCGTCGTCGCCGCGAACAGGCCCGCGATGCCGCGAAGTCCAATCAGGTCATCGCCCACCTCTTTGAAAAAGTAGAGTTCGAACTGCCACAGGAAGTCGTGAACCGTGAAGCGCAGCGCCGCACCAACGAAATCGCCAAGCGCGCGATGCAGCAGGGCATCGGCGAAGAAGAGTTGATGAAGCAGCAAGACGAGATCCTCAACAGCGCCACCAATCAGGCCCGCCAGAACGTGAAGGTGAGCTTCATCCTCGAACAAATCGCGAAGAAAGAAGCCCTCGAAGTCCCCGGCCAGAAAATCGCCATGGCCCTCGCCCAGCTTGCCGAGCGCCAGAAGGTGCCCGCGAAGAAATTCATGGCTGAGGCGCAAAAAAGCGGCCTCATCGATAACGTCCGCGGCGACCTGCTCCTGCAGGAAGCCATGGAGTTCCTCAAGGACAAGGCCACCGTCGAAGAAACCGACCCTGAGCCGGAACATTGCGACGCGCACAGCAAGTAATGCGGTCCTGATCTTTAGATCATCTCACAGCCCGGCTCAAAAAGCCGGGCTGTTTTGTTTTACAGGTCTTGCAGACCTCACTAGGTGCGTGCCATGAGTGCGACATGCCTCATGAACTCAAAGCCTCACTCAAAAAACACTTCGGCCACAAGGCCTTTCGTGCCGGACAGGAGCAGGTGATGGAGGCGCTGCTGGCTGGAAGGAGTGCGCTGGCGTTATTTCCGACGAGTGCGGGCAAGTCACTGTGCTATCAGCTTCCTGCGCTGCTCATGGATGGCGTGACGCTGGTCATCTCGCCGTTGATCGCGCTCATGAAGGATCAAGTGCAAGCACTTCGGGCGCGTGGCATCGCGGCAGCACGATTGGATTCATCGCTCTCGGCGGATGAGGCAGCGCAGGTCTTTGAAGACATGCGCAATGGAACGCTGAAACTGCTCTACATCGCGCCGGAACGGCTGATGAATGAAAACTTCGTCGAGCGTCTCAAGCGCCTCAAAATCTCGATGATGGCGGTCGATGAGGCGCATTGCATTTCGGAGTGGGGCCATAATTTCCGCCCGGAATACCTGCGCTTGGCATTGGTGGCGAAGGAACTCGGCATCAAGCCGGTGCTTGCACTCACCGCCACTGCCACGCCATCGGTGGCGGCGGATATTCGCCGCGCGTTTGATATTGAGCAGGCGGATCACGTGCAGACCTCGTTCCTGCGCCCCAATTTGTTCTTCCGCATCACCCCGTGCACCGCTCAACAGCGTCTGCCGGTGCTGACGAAGCTGCTGCTCAAGCGCAAGGTGCCCAGCATCGTCTATGTGACGCTGCAACAAACTGCCGAGCACGTCGCCACGCATTTGCAGAAGAGTGGCGTCAACGCGCTCGCTTACCACGCTGGTTTGCCAGATGAACATCGCCACGCGGCGCAGGATGCGTTCATGAGCGGAGAAACGGATGTCATCGTCGCCACCATCGCCTTTGGCATGGGCATCGACAAAGCGGACATCCGCGCGGTGTATCATTACAACCTGCCGAAGACGCTCGAAAACTACTCGCAGGAAACCGGACGCGCTGGACGCGATGGCAAAACGTCTGTCTGCGAACTGCTCGCCTGTGCGGACGACTGCATCGTGCTGGAAAACTTCACGTTTGGAGACACGCCCACGCCACAGGCCATTCGCCAGCTTCTCGATCATCTGCTGCTGCAAGGCGCGGAGTTCGACATCTCAATGTACGATCTCGCGCATGCCACGGACATCCGTCCGCTGGTCATTGAAACGGTCATTACCAACCTGGAACTCGATGGCATCCTGCGTCCGCTCGGCTCGTTTTACGCCAGCTATCAGATCCGCTTCATCCAGCCCGAAGCGCGTGTCCTTTCCGGCCACAAGCCGGAGCGGCAGGCGTTTTTGCGCCAGTTGTTCCAATGCGGCAAGCGCGGCACCAAATGGATCACGCTCAATCCCGACGAAGCCGCCACCGAACTCAATGAACCGCGTGAGCGCGTGCTCAAAGCGCTCACCTACCTGCAAGAGTCCGGTGACATCGAACTCAAGCCCAGCGGCAGCCGCCAGAAGTATCGCCTCGCCGAAGACGCGCATCGCCGCGATCCGAAGGAGATCACGAAAAAGATGCAGCAGCTCTTCGTCGAACGGGAAGCACGCGATGTCGAGCGCTTGGGCGAAGTGCTCAACTTCGCCCAGCATCGCGGCTGCCTCACACGCTGGCTGCTGAACTACTTCGGCGAAGCCATGGAAACCGATTGTGGCAACTGCACGAGCTGCAAAGAGCGCGAAAAAGGCCTCACCGACGAATCACCCCGAGAAATCCCTCAATCCGCCACGCCACCGATCACCGTCGAGCACGTCGCTGCCATTCATGAAGTCATCGCCGAGCGCAAGGCCGCGCTGCGCTCCTCACGACAGCTCGCCCGCTTCCTGTGCGGCCTCACCAGCCCTGCCACGAGTCGCGAGCGACTTGGCCGGCATCCCAGCTTCGGTTTGCTTGAACGCATCCCGTTTGGCGATGTGCTGGCGCAGACGGAAACCATGTTGAGATAGGAATTCCTTGTCAGAACGGCCATTTTTTGGCGATATGGTTATCCACCATGCGTCTTCTCTCACTTCTCACCATCCTCTTCATTGCCGTCAGCCTTCGTGCTGAGTCCTTGTTGCCTCCCAACGCTCGCGTCGCTGTCATTGGCGACAGCATCACGGAGCAGAAGATTTATTCCAAATACATCGAGACCTACCTGCTGGCCTGCACGGGTCGCAGTGACATTCATGTGTTCCAGTTTGGCTGGAGTGGTGAGCGTGCGGGTGGATTCGCGGCACGGCTTGAAAATGACCTCGCGGTCTTCAATCCCAATGTCGCCACGACTTGCTATGGGATGAACGATGGCAGCTATGTGCCGTATGCGCCGCAGATCGGGGCGGAGTATGAGAAAAACATGCGGCTCATCGTCGCAGGGCTCAAAAAAGTCGGTGTGCAGGTCATGGCACTGGGTTCGCCGGGCGGAGTTGATCCGGATTACTTCAAGCGTCCCAACATGGAAGGCAGCGTGTACAACGATAACCTCGCGCACTTGCGCGACATCGCGAAAAAGCTCGCCGACGAGAACCATCAGCCTTTTGCAAACGTGCATGACACGATGATCGATGCGCTCGGCAAGTCGAAGGCTGCGTTGGGCAAGGAATACGGTCCGTTTGGTGGTGACGGCTTCCATCCGGCACCAGCAGGCCAGCTCTTGATGGCGCAGGCATTTTTGAAAGCGCTCGGCCTGAAAGGTGAGATCGGCGTGATCACGGTGAACATGAAGGGCGAAAGCAATGTGAGCCCCGGACATCAGATCAAGGGCGGCAAAGCGGGCACGCTGGAGCTTGAAAGCACGACCTATCCCTTCTGCTTCGATGCTGATCCAAAGAACGCCAACAGCTCGCGCAGCATCCTGCCCTTCAGCAGCTTCAATCAAGACCTCAACCGCCTCACCCTGCATGTCATCGGTCTTTCCAGCGACAAAGCCAAAGTCACCTGGGGTGCTGAGAGCAAGGAGTTCACTCGGAACCAACTCGAAGACGGCATCAACCTCGCCGCTGAGTTCTCCAAGACGCCATTCGACGCGGCTTTCATGGATTTGATGGGTGCCGTGGCTACGAAGCAAAACTTCGAGACCCTCGCCATCAAGAACTTGGTCACAAACTTCCGTGGCTTCGCGGCGGATGCCAAGGAAGATCCTGAATTCGGTGCAGCCCTGGACACTTTGAAGAAAAAAGTCGGTCAAAAGCACGCACAACTCGACGCCAACGTGCGTACATTCCTGAAACCCGTCACACACACGATCAAGGTCGAGGAGGTGCGCTAAGTCATGCAACTGGCTGATTTGAAATGGAGCGAAGTCGCCGCCTTGAGCCGCGACACGCCAGTGATCTTCCCCGTGGCAGCGCTAGAGCAGCACGGTCGTCACATGCCGGTCTTCACCGATAGCATGCTCACGAACGAACTCATCCGCCGCACCGAGGCGGCGATGGGTGAGCGCGTTTTGATCGCGCCACTGATGTGGCTGGGAAATTCACATCATCACATGGATTTCCCCGGCACTTTGTCAGCGGAGCCGCGGGTGTATCTCGATCTGCTCAACGGCTTGATGGACAACTTTATCGTCCACGGCTTCAAGCGCCTCGTCTTCATCAATGGCCACGGCGGCAATGACATCCCCGGTAAGCAGGCCGTATTCGAGACACGGCAGAAATACCGCGACCGCAAAGACCTGCTGCTGCTCTTCGCCACCTACTGGAACCTCGGTGCCGAGCCCTGGACGCGTGATCCTTCGATCAAACAACGCGTCATGGGCCACGCCTGCGAATGGGAGACCAGCATGGTCCTGCGCCTGCGCCCCGAACTCGTCGGTGATCTCACAAAGACCAATGATGTTCCTTTCGGCAATGCTTTCGAGCCTGCGAGTCGCGGCTGGATCATGACTGACCGTAGCGAGCCCGGCCACGTCGGTGATCCGCGTTCCGCGACGGCGGAGAAGGGCGAGGTGCTGTTCAGTTGCTTCACCGAGGAAGTCGTAAAGATGCTCGAGCGCGTGATCGCGTGGGATGGTGTAACTTGGGAAGGATAACCCGCTATACCGATGAATCGTAAATGGTGCCTCTGTGTGCTGTCGGTCGTTTTACTCGCGTGCTCGCAGCATAAACCGGTTCAACCGGTTTATAATCCGATGGAAGCGGCTTGGTCGGGTATTAGAGAAAACATCAACAAATTGGAGAGTGAACACGCGTTCGAGGATGAGTGGCGCAAGGCGGCCGAACTCCATCCAGAACCAAAAGCAGTCCAATCTATTACTGAGTTGAAGAAACAAACGGAAGGCATGGAGTTTACAAGCCTCGAAAGGGATCAGTTAACGAAAGACTTTAACATCTCATCCCGAGTCATTCACTTTGGATTCGAGTGTAACTATCACGCGCTGGTGTTCTTCGATGATGCCAAGCGAGCTTGGAAAGTGATCAAATGGTAAACAATATGACCACACAACGATCCTCTCTCTGGAAATGGTACATCTGCGGCCTGCTCTTGCTGGCGACGATGATCAACTACATGGACCGCCAGTCGCTGTCGAACGCGGCGGCGGCGGTGAAGGCGGAGTTCAGGCTGGATGATTTGCAGTATGGCAATCTGGAGACCGCGTTCGGGCTCGCATTTGGTGTCGGCTCGCTGGTGTTTGGATTTTTGTGCGAGCGCTTCAGCCTGCGCTGGATGTATCCGGTCGTGCTCGGTGGATGGTCGTTGGCGGGCTTGTTTTCCTCGTGGGCGGCGGACTATCATCAGTTCATGGCCGCCCGCGTGATGCTCGGCCTGTTCGAGGCCGGGCACTGGCCGTGCGCGCTGAAGACGACCTTCCGCCTGCTGCAACCGAAAGAGCGCATGATGGGCAACAGCGTGCTGCAAAGCGGCGCTTCCATCGGTGCAATCATCACGCCGAGACTCGTGCTCTGGCTCTCGCAGGGTCATCCACAGGGCTGGCGCTTTGCTTTTCAAGTGATCGCGTTGACAGGCGTGGTCTGGATTGTGCTCTGGATGGTGTCGTTCCGACTGCAAACGACGGCGGCAACCACCGATGAAGGCGATCAAAAGACCGATTCCGTCTCGCTGCTGCCGATCATCGTCGGCAAAAAGTTCTGGGCCATCGCGCTGCTGCTCGTCGGCATTCAGATTCCTTGGCAGATCATTCGTGCCTGGCTGCCGCTGTTTCTGCAAGAGGGGCGCGGCTACGATACTCTCAGCACCGCGAACTTCGTCTCGGTCTATTACATCGCCACGGATGTCGGCTGCCTCCTCGCCGGCATCCTGTCGATGCAGCTCGTGAAACGTTTCTCCATGTCGAGCCACATGGCGAAGCGCCGCATCTTCAATGTCGCCGCTGTACTCGCGTCGCTGACGATCTGCATTCCGTGGCTTGGCAAAAGCCCGTTGCTGCTCGGGCTGCTGCTGGTGGTCGGCGCAGCGTCGCTAGCGATGTTTCCGTGCTACTACAGCTTTGTGCAGGAGCTGAGCGCTGAGCATGTGTCGCGATTGACTGGACTCTTCAGCATGTGGGTGTGGCTCACCACTTCGCCGATGCAATCGCTCTTCGGCTGGCTCCGCGTTCACCTTGGCAGCTATGATCCCGCACTCGCGCTCACCGGTCTCACGCCCTGGCTAGGCGTGATCGCGATGAAGCTGCTGTGGGATCAGTCCAAATCTTCGACCAATTCCTCTTCGCCTTCATCGGCGTAAATGCCTTGGGCAATGACGCGATCGGTCACTTCATCGAGATATTTACTTAGCACATTGCTGAGTTCGATGAATTCGGGCCAGAGCGTTTCCTCCACGAAGGTGCGTGGCACTTTGACCATAACAGTGGTGCGACGCTGACGGGCGCGACGATACGGTTTGAGCGAGTAGCGGCGCAGTAGCGCGATGAAGAGTTTTTTCGACCAACCATCGACGAGAGTGAACTTGTACTCGATGGGCCGATCCACTTTGGCGGTTTCACCGAGGCGGCGTTTGATGCGCGCAATGGCTTCGGCCGCAGCTTCTTTTTCACCGGGCGTGGTGGCACCAGAATAGAGACGCTCGATTTTGCGGAGCTTGTCGAGAAGATCCTGTTCGCGCATGCGGGCCTGATTTATGAGGCACGGCGAATGCCACGCGTCGCCAGAATGTTTCGCACGAGGCGGAGCATGTCAGCAGGCTCGTAGGGCTTTGGCAGCACTGCAGCAAAGCCGTAAGAGGCGGGTTTGGACATGACGGGATCGTCGGAGTAACCGCTGGAGACAATGGCAAAGACCTCGGGATCGATGGCGCGGAGTTTTTCCATCGCGCGGACGCCGCCCATGCCGTTCGGGATGCTGAGATCGAGAATGACGAGGTCGAAGGCGCGGCCTTGCGTGATGCTTTCCTGATAAAGCCGCACGGTTTCGCTGCCTTCAGCACTTTCGGTAACATCGAAGCCGTTGCTGGTGAGATTACGCACAATCAAGGAGCGCACGAGCGGATCATCTTCGAGTACGAGGATGCGCGGATTGGCGGCGGCGAGTTCGGGTGGGGCATCGAAGACCTTGCTGAGTCCAAAGGCATCGGCTTCCTCGGCATCGGAGTCGAGCGGGAGGTAGAAGCGCACGGTGGTGCCGCGGCCGAGATCGGAACGCACGGTCAACGAACCGCCGTGGGCTTTGGCAATGGATTCGCAGACGGTGAGGCCGAGGCCGGTGGCGTTGTCGGCTTTGCGCGTGCTGAAGTAAGGCTCAAAAATGTGCGTCAGGTGGTCAGGCGCGATGCCTTCACCTTTGTCTTCGACTTCAATGGCAAGGCCAGAGGGCTGGAAGTTCGTGTCGGTGACCATTTCACCGGGGAACATCTCGGCGTGATCGGGAGCGAAGCAGCGAATGATGATTTCGCCACCGTTGGGCTGGGCCTGCTCGGCGTTGCGGATGAGGTTGCTCAACAACCGGCGAACCTGGCCGCCATCAATCGCGATCTGCGGTAATCCGGGCTGCACTTCGATGCGGTACTCGATGCGATTGGCCCGAGTGTGATGCGTGAAGAAGGTGTCGATGAGATCGCCAAGGCGAACGAGCGCTTTGATCGGCGCACCGCCACGGGCGAAGGTGAGGAGCTGCTGCACGAGGTTCTGCGCCTGAAGCGTGGCCTGTTTGGCGGTGTGCAACTCGGGCAGCGTGATGGCGTTGCGCAGACGCATCTCAGCGAGGGAGATATTGCCAAGCAGGACGGTGAGCAGGTTGTTGAAGTCGTGCGCGAACCCACGAGCGAGGAGGCCGAGAGATTCGAGACGGTCGATACGGTTGCGACGCTCGGCTTCTTCACGACGAGCGGTGACATCTTGAACAAGGAGCAGCAGGCCTTCGCCGAAGGGATAGCCGCGCAGTTCGAGCCAGACCTGCTTCTCGTCGAGGTAGAGTTCGCGATTCACCGTCTCACGATGCAGCATGGCATGAGCAAAGGCTTCATGATGCAGTTCACGCGTAGCGGAGGGCATGATGTCCCACAGCGAGAGGCCGAGCATGTCCGGTAAAGTGCGATCAAAGAGCCGCAGGGCACTGGCATTGGCATACGTCACGCGCCAGCGGGCATCGAGCGCGAAGAGCGGATCGGAGATACTTTCGACGACATCGACCAGCGGCGCGCTGCTGCGGCTGGTCTCGGGTTTGACAGCCAATGCAGTCGCAGCAGAACGAAACAGGATGATGAGACCGGTGAGATGGCCTTGGGCATCGCGCAAGGGTGCAGTGCGGTCTTGAATGGCGACCCGTTCACCCGAACGAGTGGTGAGATAAACCGTGCGCTCGATGGTTTGAGTAGATGATTCAGCCGTCAGGACATCGGCAGGTTCGCCACTGCTTTGAAAAATGCGGAACACTTCGTTCAAGGAGCGACCCACCGCTTCTTGCGTATTCCAACCGGTGACGCGGGCGGCCGTTGGATTCATGAAAACGACACCACCAGACAAGTCGGCGGCTATGACACCATCAGCGAGGCTTTGAAAGGCCTCGAAGTAACTGTGCTCACGGCGCTGGCGCTCGTTTTCTTCGAGATGCCGCTGGGCGGCGACTTCGACGGTGAGGCGAAGCTCATCGTGATTGAAGGGCTTCAGCAGGTAACCATGCGGATGTGTCTGCCGCGCACGCGCCACGGTGTCGAGATCAGCACAGGCGGTGACATAAACGATGGCGATGCGGCTTCGGCGTTGCAATTCGCGGGCGGTGTCGATGCCGTCGAGCTGCCCGGCGAGGTGAACGTCAAGCAGGACAAGGTCGGGCCGCAGCTCTTCAAAGCGTTCTAGCGCCTCCTCCCCCGAGGCACAAATGCCGACGACGAGGTAGCCGAGCTTGCCGAGCGATGCGGCCATGTCGCAGCCGACGAGGCCTTCGTTTTCGACGATCAAGATGCGGATGCGGTCGGAATTGGTCATTTCCCTATTGATGGGACTATTCTAATCGAGACAAATTAGAAACGCCATAAGAAATCCATCTCCTTTCTCTAGCGAATCAAGTTCCGCATGATTCAGGCCACCACAGCGCGGTTTGCCGAGATTAGTTGGAGGACGTTGCCGGACCGTTCTTTCCTGGCGGGAAGAAGCTGATATCGAGACCCTCTTTGCGCAGGGCTTTCTTCACGTCTTCGGCCAGCTGAGCGTAGGTGCGCTCACGCATGAGGTGCTTTTTGACGGCCGCCTGTTCTTCTGCGGCGCTTTTAGCGTTCTGCACCTCGCGCAGGTAGGCGATAACGTTCACGGCGTCGCCTTTGCCGTCGAGGTGATAGAAGTAATAGGTTAGCAGACCGGCGGACCCGTAGTTTTGCTGGGCGGCTCCGCCTATGCCAAGGGCTGCGGCCCAGCGCCCGCCCTCAATAGTCATGAGTTCCTCCAGATCGATCATGGTGAAACTCTTGCCGCCACCAGCGAAGTTCATTTTCTGCGCATAACCTTTCAATTGCCGGTTCAAACCAGCGAGGCTGAAGCGTCCATTGCGGTTGTAGTCGAGCATCTCGACATACTCGGCGCTGCCTTCGATATACCAGGTGGGCAGCACGCCCAGCCAGTGGTTCATCATCTGGTGAGTGATTTCATGGATGAGCGTGGCATTGTCATCGTCATTGTTGTTTTCCAAGGAGACGCGACTGCCGACCATCTTCACACCGAGGCTGGAGAGGGGCACCATGAGCGCTTTTTTTCCAGACATGTATACACCCGCGGAACCTACGACGCCGCCTTCCGACATGTAATCTTCTTTGCTGGTGAACAGGCGTGCGAGGAAGATTTCACGCAGCTTTTCGGGTGTTGGTTTGAGATCAAGCGGCAGCATGCAGTTTAGCAGCCAGGTGGACTCAAAGATGCGGCCAAACTCGCGCACGACGTTGGAGCCGAGCTTGGAGTCGCACTGAAATTCGTAGTGTGGCGAGCGGTAGATGAACTCCTTGGTTTCGGTGTCCTCTTTGACCACGGTGACTTCGGGCCGGTCTTCTAGGGAGACGCTGAATAAAGCAGAGTTTGAAAAAGCGCCCTCTTGGCTGCCAACTCGGAGAATTTTGCCGCCGTTTTTCAGGCCTGCAATCCGGCTGGGGTCGAGGTTTGTATTCGCGATT
>Ga0114970_10001167_pt1 | contig 19600 bp, 13 predicted proteins | sample M_140205_XF_Meta_FD_87030 | JGI IMG/M metagenome (GOLD analysis project Ga0114970, IMG submission 87030) | Freshwater microbial communities from Lake Montjoie, Canada to study carbon cycling - M_140205_XF_MetaG | ecosystem: Environmental > Aquatic > Freshwater > Lake | place: Lake Montjoie... | reverse complement strand
GGCCCCATCGACGGCTGGCGCAGCGCAAGAGCGACGCTTTGTCCGATTTTCTTCAAACCTTGCGATAGGCCGATCGAGACGGTGGTTTTGCCCTCACCGGCCGGTGTCGGCGTGATGGCGGAGACGAGGATCAGCTTTCCACGCGGCGGCTTTGATTGCAGCGCTTGGAGATTGACCTTGGCCATATGACGCCCGTGAAGAATGAGGTGCTCGGGGGCAATGCCGAGACCGGCGGCGATGGGGGAGATGTCCGGGTGCATGGGCGGTGGAAGCGCGCATGATGGCAAGCCATGCGTTGAAGCAAAGACTTTTCCGAAGAGGAAATCCGTTCATATATCCGCTCATGCCGCCCGAAAATCTGGAAGAACTCGAAGAACGCCTCAGCCGCCCAACGCCTGCTGTGGTGGATTTGATGCGCGTGCTGGCGGGCGACATCATCATTCTCGGTGCCGCAGGGAAGATGGGGCCATCGCTCGCTCGCATGGCGAAACGAGCCAGCGATGAGGCTGGCACGAGGCGTCGTATCATCGCCGTGTCGCGCTTCAGCACACCGGATTCAGCAGAGGAATTGCAGAGCCATGGCGTCGAAGTCATCGCCAGCGATCTATTGGCAGCCAATGCCGTGGCCTATTTGCCCCACGTAGCGAACGTGATTTACATGGCAGGCATGAAATTCGGCTCGACCGGTCAGGAACCGATGACTTGGGCAATGAATGCTTGGCTACCAGGCCTTGTTTGCGAGCGCTACCATCGCAGCCGTATCGTCGCCTTCTCCACCGGCAACGTCTATGGCCTCGTGCCCGTTGAACGTGGTGGGAGCAAGGAGGAGGATGCTTTGAATCCTGCCGGCGAATACGCGATGAGCTGTCTGGGCCGCGAGCGCATCTTCCAGCACTTCAGCCAGACGCGTGGCACGCCGGTATCGCTCATCCGCTTGAATTACGCTTGTGACCTGCGTTACGGCGTGATGGTCGATGTCGCGCAGAAAGTTTGGAACGATGAACCGGTAGATGTGCGCATGGGCTACTTCAACACCATCTGGCAAGGCGATGCGAACGCTCTCACGCTCCTCAGTCTCGCCAAAGCGCAAAGCCCCGCCTGGACCGTGAACCTTACCGGCACCGCCACACTCAGCGTGCGCGAAGTAGCGAAGCGTTTCGGTGAACTCTTTGGAAAATCCGTGCAAATCGAAGGCAAGGAGGCTCCCGATGCGTTGCTGAGCAATCCCTACCGCAGTTTCGTCGAACTCGGCATCCCCTTCGTCCGCGACGAGGAACTCACGGAGTGGGTCGCCTCATGGGTCTCACGCGGCGGTGAATCACTCGGCAAACCGACGCACTTTGAATCACGCGATGGGCGCTTTTGAGGTTGTAAACAAAGCCACGTTCTCTGGCAACTTTCTCAACCATGCATGCGCCGCACTTCGAGTTCGACCTGCAAGGCGGAGGTGGCACCGGGCGGGCCATCGAAATGCCCTAGCACTGGTGCGGCGTCATGGTAATCGCGGCCGGTGGCGATTTTGATGTGACGTTCGTCGGCAAGAGTGTCGTTGGTGGGATCAAGGCCGAACCAGCCTTTGCCGGGAAGGTGGATTTCACACCAGGCGTGCGAGGCTTGGGCTCCGCGCAGGTGAGAATCAGGGCCGTTGTAGAGATACCCGCTCACATAACGTGTTGGGATGCCAAGTGAGCGGCAGATGCCGATCATGACATGGGCGAAGTCCTGACAGACACCGCACTTGGTCTGCATCACTTCGTTCATGTGCGTGCCGACGTGCGTCGTATTGGGCGCGTAGCTCCACTCACGGAAAATGTGGTGCATCACGGCCTCGGCGACCTCGAAAACGTCGTTGCGATCTTCGCGGATGTCGATGCCTAGACGCCAGACTTCGGGACTGAGATCCACATACTTACTGCTGCCGAGAAAGGGTTGCACCATGTCGTCCAAGTCCGTTTTGAGAGTGGCAAACGTGACGCCGAGCGGTTTGCCATCCAGGTAGGGACTGGTGGTGTTGATGGTCGATTGCGCCTCTATGGTGAGGCTGGAATGCGGCTCTGGCAGATCGAAGAAATGAACGTAGTTGAACCAGTTATCACGAAAGTGCTGCAAGCGTGCAGGCGGATAAGTTTTCAGCAGAAAAAACTCGAGGCGTGACTTGTCATCCGTGGCAGGGCGCAGGCGCACCTCATTGTAACTATCACGCACGGGTGAGCGGTAAAGGTATCGCGTGCGGTGGTCGGGGGATCACTGCGCTTTGGCTACTGCTGGATTTGCATGTTTGCTTCTACCTTGGGGTGATAGGCTAAAAAGGACGCTTCCCCGATGACGGGAGCACTGTCTCCATACAGAACGAAGGTCTGCAAAATGGAGGCACCGATGTCGTTGAGTTTGGACTGCAAGCGGTCAATGAACTCGTGCAGACCTTCTTTGAGCACTTCATCCATGGTGATGTAGGCGATGTCGGCACGCAGCCTGCCGAGGAGGCGGACGGGCACTTTCATCTCTTCGAGGCGACCATTGCCACAAAGGGCGATGAGGGCGGTGTGCATGGCTTCAATGCACCAGGCAAAGGAACGCGGAAAGGTGTCGTTCAGCAGAAGATACTCGACGATATCGACGGGGTTGAGCTTGTTGCTGCTGTAGGCTTGGAAAGCATGCCAAGCAGAGCTGGAGCGCAGCAACGCGGCCCAACGCAACGGACGCGCTAACGGGTTTGGCGGCATATCGAGCGAGATCGCAGAACAGGTGTCGATCAGGCGCGTCGTTTTGTCTGCGCGTTCAAGGCAAAGGCCCAAACGCAGGAAGTGCCAACTCTCATCACGCGGCGTCGTGGAAGCGGCGATGCCCTGAAATTGATAGGAAGCGACGAGCACCTTCTCATAGAATGCGGCACGTTGATTTTGGTGCAATGCGGCGGCTTCGGGAGATTCGAGGAAAAGTCGCAGACCATTGATGCACTCCCAAAGTTCATCGGAGATCTGGTCACGCACGGTGCGGGCGTTTTCACGGGCAGCGCGGACGCAGTTGAGGATGGAGTTGGGATTGTCCGGGCGCAGCGCCAGGAAGAGGGCCACGAGTTCGCCTTCGATAGTGGCGTGGACTTTGTCGTAGCGCTCCTCGTCACCGGTGGTCATCAAAATGGGACCCCAGAACTGAGATTCGTCTGCGGCTTCTTCCCCGGCATCAAGCAGAAGGTCTTGGGTAGAGAGCAGCAGGCGGGAAAGGTTTTCAGCGCGCTCCATGTAGCGTGCCATCCAATAAATGCTGTCGGCGACTCGGCTTAGCATAAGGGTGAAAATGACGAAGGTTGGAAGAGCGGCATCATGTGAAACAAATCATTCGTCATCCCAAAGAACCCAAGTGTCCTTGCTGCCTCCGCCTTGGCTGGAATTGACGACCAGTGAGCCTTTTTTGAGTGCGACCCGGGTCAGACCACCAGGAACGACTTGGATGCGGTCGCCATAGAGCACGTAAGGCCGTAGATCGATGTGCCGACCTTCGAAGTGGTCTCCTTGGAACACCGGATGCCGCGAGAGTTGCAGCACGGGTTGAGCGATGTAGTTGCGCGGATTGGCGCGGATGCGCTTGGCAAACTCGGTCTGCTCCTCCTTCGTAGAGTGCGGCCCCATGAGCATGCCGTAACCACCGGACTCATTCACAGCTTTGACGACGAGATTTGGCAGATTGGCGAGGATGTACTCACATTCCTTGGGATCGACACCGAGGTAGGTGGTCACGTTCGGCAGGATGGGGTCCTGATCGAGGTAGTATTTGATCATCTTCGGCACGAGCGCGTAAACCGCCTTGTCATCTGCCACGCCGGTGCCGATGGAGTTTGCGAGCGCCACATGACCGCTTTGGTAAGCTTTCACGAGGCCAGGAACGCCGAGCAGCGAGTCTTTACGGAAAACAAGTGGATCAAGGAAGTCATCGTCAATACGGCGGTAGATGACATGCACCTGCTGTAGTCCCTTGGTGGTACGCATGAAAATGCGGTCGTTCTTCAACACCAAATCGCGACCTTCAACGATGGGCACACCCATCTGTTTGGCCAGGTAACAATGCTCAAAGTAGGCGCTATTGAAGACCCCGGGCGTAAGGACGACGATATTCGGGTCGATCACGCTTGGCGGAGCCAGATGAGCCAATGTTTCGCGCAGCATCGAGCCATAGGCATCCACAGGACGCACAGGTAGAGACTGAAGCAGACCGGGGAAGGTGCGCTTCATCGCGTTCCGGTTCTCCAGCATGTAGGAGGCACCGGAGGGGCAGCGGCCATTGTCTTCGAGCACAAAATACTCGCCTTTGCCATCGCGCACGAGGTCCGTGCCGCAGATGTGAATGTAAATGCCGTGGGGAACTTTGACGCCTTTGAATTCCGGCCGGAAATGCGAAGCGGACTCGACGAGTTCACGCGGAACGATGCCGTCCGTGATGATTTTTTGCTCGTGATAGACGTCGTTCAGGAAAAGATTCAGGGCGGTGATGCGCTGGATCAGGCCGGACTCCACACGTTCCCATTCCTTGTGGGGAATGATGCGCGGCATCAGGTCAAAAGGGAAAATGCGCTCCGTGCCTTGGTCATCGCCATAGACCGTAAAAGTCACGCCCTGGCGGAGGAAGACCGTGTCAGCGGTGCGCTGTCGTGCGGCGTATTCCGCAGGGCTGAGCGTGCCAATGCTGCCCGTGATTCCGGCATAATGAGCCCGCGCAGAATCCGGCGCGGAGAACATTTCATCGAAGAAGCTACCTGGTTGGTAGTCGTTAAACAGAGACGACATGGGACTTATAACAGCAGAGGCTGTGCCAGAGTTCACACGGGCTTTTTTAGAGGGGGTAAATCACGCTCCCAGCGGCTCCACGTCCACACCGACCTCCACGCTATGCTTCCCCCCGCCGGTGATGATGCCACGCACGGGGCTGACATCGGAAAAGTCGCGGCCAATGGCGACGGTGATATGATCAAGCGAGGTAAAACAGTCGTTGGTGGGATCGAAATCAACCCAGCCGAAGCCGGGAACGAAGCAAGCCGCCCAAGCGTGCGAGGCATCGACCCCCACCAGTCGTGGTTTCCCCGCTGGCGGATGCGTGCGCAAATAACCGCTGACGTAGCGGGCGGGCAGGCCCATCGCACGCAGGCTGGCGATGGCGAGATGGGCGAAGTCCTGGCAGACGCCACGTTTCTTTTCCAGCACTTCGGCCAACGGGGTGCTGATCGTGGTGGCCTTCGGATCAAACACGAACTCACGATGGATACGGGCGCAGAGATCGGCGGTGGCAGCCAGCACAGGGCGGCCAGGCTTGAAGCTGGGCAGGGCAAACTCACGCAACGGCATTTCATGAACCAGGAGCGGGCTACGAAACACGAACTGGCAGGGATAAAGCAGATCAAAGGGCACCGGGTCGCGAAACAAGGCAGCCACCTGCTCCCACGGCGGTGTTTGCGCCGGATCAGGCTGTAATACCGGTGACAGCTTCACGTAGCTGAGTGAGGTGACCTCAAAAAATGCATGCAGTTTTTGAATGGAGAAACAGGAAACTCGATTGCCAAAGGAGTCGGTGTGCTCAGTGAGTAGATCGGGCTCTGGATCGAAGCTGAGGCTAAAATCCTGGCAGCGCTGTGTTTCAGTGTCGCGCGGACGCAGACGTGCGGCGTGGTGCGAGACCGCCACCCGCGAACTGTATTCATACGTGGTGCGATGCGTGATGCGGTAGTTCATCGCGTGGGCGTCGGTTCGGCAGGCGGCGCGGCTTCGCTGCTGATGGTGGAATGAGCAAAGTAACCGGCGGTGAGCGCATCGTTCAGCGTCGGCATGGCCTCGATGAGTTGATTGAGCAGTCTTGCAACCTGCGTCTGCGACCAAGTGCCCGGCTCGACGCGTGCCAGCTCGGTGGGATCACACAATTGCAGCTTGGTGCTGTTTTCTAGAAGCACTCGCATCGCTGGGGTAAGGAGCGCTGAATTTTGCTCGCGCGGTAGAAGCTCGAAATGACGCTCAATGCGCTCAAATTGGAAACGTAAGCCGCGTGGATTGAGTTCATCGAGCATCAGCAGGTCATACACGGCAGCAAGCTGCGGTAGCAGGCTGTAGCGATTGCGGTAGGTGATGGTGCTGTCGCCCACTTCAAGCATGGCTTCGAGCAAGCTCGGATTTTCTGCATCCGTGGAGCGCAACCCGGCGCTCAGCAGCTCACATATATAGAGAGTACGTTCAATCCGGTGACCGGTATCCAGGAACATCCACCCCTGAGCGCGCGTCATGTTTTCCTTGGCCAATCCGTGGAAGGAAGCGAGTTCGAGGATGACACGCGTAAGCACATTCAGCGTGTCGGACATCGGCGAGATGCTTGGCGGGTGATCAAAGGCGTCAAGGGCATCACTGAGTTGGCTAATTACCCGCCAGGTATCGACGGAGATACGATCACGCAGTAGAATGCCAATGCGCTGAATGTGCGTGACGCTGGAGCGAATGGAAGATGGATGCTCCGGATCAAAGACCGCCTGTAGCAACCGGGCTTCGAGCTGCTCCTGCTGGGAAGCCAGTAAGGCTATATCAGCCACGTCATCCAGCACCAGCAAACTACGCAGAGCTTCCAGCAGCGGTAGCAGCAGCGGTGTTTCACTCATGCCACTTTCTGGTGAGCAACGCAGCAATGTGGAGCGAAGCAGCCGAGCGCTGGACTCCGCACGTTCCGCGTAGCGACCCAGCCAGTACAAATGATTCGCGACACGACTGCCGAGATTGTGACCGACACGGCGAAGCTCCACCGGCGTGCGCGTGGTCGTCAGTAGCGTGACGTTTTCCACGGGGCCGTCGCTAAGGATCCAGGTGTCCTTGCTGCTGCCGCCCTTCTGCATCGAAACGAGCGGCGAATCAATGCTCGCAGCCACACGCGTCAAAGCACCCGGCATGACCATGTAGCCATCTGCCGTCGCGACGAGATAGACGCGCACACTGATCGGCTTGTGAACGAGGCGGCCTTCCTCCCATGTCGGAGCCGTCGAGAAGGTGATCTTTTCCTGCGCCGCCCAGCGATCCGGCGCAAAGCGCATACGCTCAATGAAAGCAGCACGTTCGGCGGTCGAAAGTTTCTCGCCGAAGTGGACCTCTCGTCCACGCGCACGGAACGCGCTTTTGATGACCAAGTGGTCGAGATTTTTCTCCATTTCGCCACGCGGACGTTCCTGGCCACACCACCACGTCGCGACGGAGGGCATCAGCAGGTTTTCGCCGAGCAGTTTGCGACACAAACCCGGCAGGAAGGCCATCATTGCGGGTGCTTCGGCCAGACCGGAGCCGAGAGCATTGGCGAGCGAAACGTTACCTGCGCGCACGGCACGCACGAGGCCGGAAACACCGAGCATCGAGTCGTTGCGCAGCTCCAGTGGATCACAAAAATCATCGTCCACACGCCGCAGGATCACATCCACTGGCTCCAAGCCACTGAGCGTCTTCAAAAAGACGCGGTCATCGCGTACGGTGAGGTCTTCGCCTTCAACAAGCGTGTAACCAAGATAGCGGGCGAGGTAGGCTTGCTCGAAATACGTTTCGTTGTATGGTCCAGGCGTGAGCAACACAACGCGCGGCTCTCCCGCAGGCCGTGGAGCCAGTGCTGCGAGAGATTGCTGCATCTGCCGGAAAAATCCGGCCAGACGACGCACTCGTGCATCACGAAATACATCCGGGAGCAGGCGCGAGGTGATCAAGCGGTTCTCCAGCGCATAACCAGCGCCGGTGGGAATCTGTGTACGATCAGCAATCACCCACCAGCGACCATCCGGTGCACGGGCGATGTCAGCACCATAGACCTGTAGCGGCTTCGCATTCGGCGTTTTAATGCCGTGGCAGGGACGCAGGTAGCCCGGTTGCGCCAGCACCATCGCCGCCGGCATGTCTCCTCGGCGAATCAGTTGCTGAGGGCCGTAGCTATCATTGAGGATCGCGTTAAGCAGTGTCGCACGTTGGATTAAAGCCTTCTCGATGCCCTCCCATTCGCGCGCGGAGATGACGAAGGGCACCGGATCCATCGTCCACGGCGTGTCCATGCCCTTGTCGTCATACACGTTGAAGGTCACCCCACGTTCTGCCAACAAGCGACGGGCCGTATCCGACATGCGCTTCACTCCTACAGCATCGCGACGCTGCAGGTCGGTGATGACCTGCTCGTAATGCGGCCGCACCTTGCCTGCGTCGTCGCGCAACTCGTCGTAATGCTTAGTCGCATCAGGAGCGTCCACACGCGGAGCCACAACCCGTGGAGTTGCGGCGGAGTGAGGTGTGGAGCTTTGCGATTGGAAGATCAATGCGTGGACAGGTGTGACAACGAAGACGCTGCTAACGATAGTAGGAAACGTTCACTCGCACGCATCCCGTTTCTTTACTTTTAAGAGTGCCTCAAATCGAGGGTGAACGGGAACTCGGGATTGGGAACCGCTGGCGCCACTTTCATCTTTCCAGGTGTGTGGCCATGGCGGAAGAAACGCGAGAGGCGGCGGCTCTCGGCTTCGTAGCCGTTCACAGGGAAGGTGTCGTAGCTGCGACCACCGGGATGCACCACGTGGTAGGTGCAGCCGCCGAGGGAACGTTCGTTCCAGAGATCGACGAGATCGAGCGTGAGCGGCGCATGCACGCCGATGGTGGGCTGCAAACAGCTTCCCGGCTGCCACGCACGATAACGCACACCGGCGATGAATTCGCCATTCGTGCCGGTCGGATGCAACGGGACGGTACGACCGTTGCAGGAGATGGCATAGCGGCCTTCGGTGAGGCCCATGGCTTTGATTTGAATGCGTTCGAGCGATGAATCGACGAAACGCACCGCACCACCGGCACCGCCTTCTTCACCGAGCACATGCCACGGCTCCAGCGCCTGGCGGATTTCGACGTGGACGTTGCGCGAGGAGAAGTCGCCGCTGAGCGGGAAGCGGAATTCGTGATGTGGAGCGAACCACTCGGGCTTGAGTTCGTATCCAGCGCGACGCGTGTCTTCGCAGACGTCCTCAAAGTCGCTCCAGGTGAAGTGCGGCAGCATCCAGCGGTCGTGGATGTCGGTGCCCCAGCGGACGAGTGGCTTTTCATATGGCTCCTTCCAAAAGCGGGCGATCAGAGTGCGCAGCATCAATGCTTGAGCGAGGCTCATGCGTGCATGCGGCGGCATTTCGAAGGCACGCATTTCCAGTAAGCCGAGGCGGCCGGTGGAACTGTCGGGCGAAAAGAGTTTGTCGATGCAGAACTCGGCGCGGTGCGTACTGCCGGTCGAGTCAATGAGCAGGTTGCGGTATAAGCGATCCACCAGCCATGGTGAGATATTGTTCCCAGCATCTTGGGCGGCTTTGAAGGCGACTTCGAGTTCGTAGAGCGAATCATTGCGCGCTTCATCAATGCGCGGGCTTTGACTCGTGGGGCCGACAAACAGGCCGCTGAACATGTAGGACAGCGAAGGATGATTTTGCCAGTAGCTCACCAGACTGCGCAGCAAGTCGGGACGGCGCAGGAACGGGCTGTCCTTTGGCGATTCCGCACCCATGACAATGTGATTGCCACCGCCCGTGCCGGTGTGGCGACCATCGACCATGAATTTCTCGGTGCCGAGGCGGGTGAGACGCGCTTCGTCGTAAAGCGTCTCGGTGATGTTCACCATTTCGTCCCAGCTCTTCGAAGGCTGCACGTTTACTTCGATCACGCCAGGATCAGGCGTGACTTTGAGCACGTGAACGCGTGGGTCAAACGGTGGCGCGTAACCTTCAATGACAATCGGCTGATCAAGCGCGAGCGCGACATCTTCCACAGCGCCCAGACAGCTCAAATACTCCTCCAGCGTCTTCGTCGGCGGCATGAAGACGAAGAGCTTGCCGTTGCGCGGCTCCACGCAGAGCGCAGTGCGCACGATTTGGTCAGCAGATTGGCCAAAAGCAGGCGGTTGTGCTGCGGGATCGATTGTTTGCGATGACTCGTCATCTGGCAGGGGTTCCAAACCGATCTGACCGCGTTGTTGCGAGAGTCTTTTCCAGAACGTGGGCGGCACACCGCCAATGCCACGCACAAAATGCTGACGTGATGGCAGTGGATCGCGATCTTCCATCGGATCTTGCTCGTGCAGATACGGGTAGCTGCTTTCCTTGACCCAAGGCTGCGAATCGAGCGGCAGACGCAGGCCGATGGGAGAGTCGCCCGGGATGAGATAACAGCGTTCTCCACGCAGGAACCACGGCCCACTGCTCCAGGCCGTGCCGCCATGCTCGAAGTCGCTCTTCAACGGCAGCACATGACCCACGACTTTGCCTAGGCCCTGCTCGAAGACTTGAGCCAAGCGCTGGCGCTCTTCCTTGTCTTTGAGGTTCGATTTGAGCGGATCAACGTTCACCGGCAGCCTGCGCTCGCGCCAGAGGTAGTAGAATGTGTCTTCGTAGGTGGGCATCACCCACTTGCCACCACAGCCAAGACGCTCCGCTAGTGCATGAACAAAACGCGCGGAGCTGTTTTCATTCGCGCCATAATCGGTCTGCATGTCGGCAAACAGATGCGGATGCGCCCACACGGGCTGGCCGTCTTTGCGCCAATAACAGCCGTAGGACCAGCGCGGCAGCGACTCACCGGGATACCACTTGCCTTGGCCGTAATGGAGGAACGCACCGGGGGCGAAGCGGTCCTTGAGCCGCTTGATCAATTCATCGGACAGACGGGCCTTCATCGGTCCTACCGCCGTCGTGTTCCACTCAGGACCGTCCATGTCGTCGATGGAAACAAAAGTCGGCTCACCACCCATCGTCAGGCGCACATCGCTCTCTTCGAGTTCTTTGTCCAAAGCATGACCCAATGCGGCGATCTCTGCCCATTGCTCCTCGGTGTAGGGTTTCGTCACGCGCGGCGTTTCGAAGATGCGCTCAATCTTCATGTCGAACTCAAACTTCGTTTCACATGGCTCGACGAGGCCGCTGATCGGTGCCGCACTCTGCGGATCGGGCGTGGCGGCGAGAGGAATGTGGCCTTCACCGGCAAACAGGCCGGAAGTCGGATCGAGACCGATCCAGCCTGCGCCAGGCAGATAAACCTCGCACCACGCATGCAAATCCGTGAAATCGACCTCAGAACCGCTTGGCCCATCGAGAGATTTCACGTCCGCCTTGAGCTGAATCAGGTAACCGCTGACGAAACGCGCCGCGATGCCGAGGCGGCGCAGGAGTTGCACCATCAGCCACGCAGAGTCACGGCATGAGCCAGTGCCCAGAGTGAGCGTCTCCTCGGGCGTCTGCACGCCCGGCTCCATGCGGATGCTGTATTTGATGTCCTTCCAGAGCTTTTGATTGATCGCCACCAGCACATCGTTCGTGCGCGGTGACCAAGGCTTCATGGCCAGGAGTTCTTTCTCCACGCTGGTGTAGTAATCCGTAAATTTTGGTGTGAGGTCGATGCAGCGAAGAAACGGTGCCAACTCCTGGTCCAAGGCCGCATCGTAATCGAAAGGGAAATTCTCCGCAGCGGGCTCTAAAAAGTAGTCAAAGGGGTTAAAAACCGCCATTTCGGCCACCAGATCGACCTCGACGGTGAATTCTGTGGTTTTTTTCTCGAAAACAAGCCGGGCGAGGTAGTTCGACTGCGGGTCCTGCTGCCAATTCAGGAAGTGCTGCTCTGGTGTGACCTTCAGCGAGTAACTGAGGATGCGAGTGCGCGAATAGGGCGCCGGACGCAGCCGCACCACCTGCGGGCCGAGGGAAATCGGGCGTTTGTAACGGTAACTGGTGCGGTGGTGAAGGGCGACGTGGATGGACATGCGGATGTTGGTACGGGCGGGAACTCAATGCCAGCTTGGTTATATTTAGCAATTTCGCGGCCAATCTTGACATTAGGCGCGGGAAAACTGCTGTCCCATCTTGCCACCCCACGAAATCGCGAGACTATGGGCGCGAATCTTGCCCAACCCTCGCCATGCCTCAAAAATCCACCGCTCCCGTCACGATCCGCCCCATCAAAAAGCTGATGGTCGCGAACCGCTCTGAAATCGCCATCCGCGTCATGCGTGCCGCGACGGAGTTGGGATTGAAAACGGTCGGCATCTACGCGCAGGAGGACCGCTTTTGCCCCCATCGCTTCAAAGCGGACGAGGCTTATGAGCTGAACAAGGACAAGGGGCCGCTCGGCGCCTATCTCGACATCGAAGGCATCGTCACTTTGGCGAAGGAGAAGGGCGTGGACGCGATTCATCCTGGCTACGGCTTCCTCAGCGAGAATCCGAAGTTTGCGCAGGCTTGTGCTGATGCTGGGATCATCTTCATCGGACCTGAGGCGAAGATCCTCGACATGATGGGCGACAAAACGGCGGCACGCGAAGTCGCACGCCGAATCAAGGTGCCGATTCTCGAAGGCACGGACGAGCCCGTGAGCGATCGCAAGGAAGCCATCGCTGCGGCGAAGAAGATCGGCTTTCCGCTGATCATCAAGGCGGCCTTCGGTGGTGGTGGTCGCGGCATGCGCATCGTGCGTGAGGCCAAAGACCTCGAAAAACTGCTCGATGAGGCGCAGACCGAGGCAGAACGCGCTTTCGGCAATGGAGCGGTGTTTTTGGAAAAATTCGTCGGCAAAGCCAAGCACATCGAAGTGCAGATTCTGGCCGATAAACACGGCACGGTGCTCCATTTGCACGAGCGCGACTGCTCCGTGCAGCGTCGTCACCAGAAGGTGATTGAGCAGGCGCCGAGCTATGGCGTGAAGCAGAGCATCATCGACGACCTGTGCGTTGCGGCGGTCAAACTGGCGCGTGAAGTGAACTACACGCATGCAGGCACCGTCGAGTTCCTGGTCGATCACGAAACGGGCGAGTGGTTCTTCATCGAGATGAATCCACGCATCCAGGTGGAGCACACGGTGACCGAAGAAATCACCGGCATCGACATCGTGCGCAGCCAGATTTTGATCGCACAGGGCCACGCCATGCACGCAGAGCCGCTGGCGCTGCCCGTGCAGGACAAGATCGAGAAGAGTGGTTTCGCCATTCAGTGCCGCATCACCACGGAAGACCCTGAAAACGGCTTCACGCCGGACTTTGGCAAAATTTTGACCTACCGCAGCGCCGGTGGCTTCGGCATCCGACTCGATGGCGCTCTCGGTGCCACAAACGCGGTCATCACGCCTTATTATGACAGCATGCTGGTGAAGATGACCGTCTATGCCCGCACCTACCAGCAAGCGCTCGACCGCATGGACCGCGGCCTGCGTGAGTTCCGCATCCGCGGCGTGAAGACGAACATTCCGTTCCTCATGAACGTGGTGCATCACCCCGAGTTCATGGCGGGTCAGGCCACGACGCGCTTCATCGACAACAATCCTGATTTGCTCAAGTTCGTCGCCCGCAAAGACCGTGCGTCGAAGCTGCTTAGCTACCTCGCGGACGTCATCGTGAACGGCAATCCGCACGCCAAGGGCCACAAGATCGACAAGGCCTTCACCGCGCCGCCGATTCCGAAGAGTGACCACCGCATCGAGCCTGCCAAAGGCACGAAGCAATTGCTCACCGAGATGGGGCCTGAGAAGTTCTGCAAAGACTGGGTGGCCAAGCAAAAGCGTCTGCTTCTAACCGACACCACAATGCGTGATGCGCATCAGTCGCTGCTCGCCACACGCATGCGCACCTTTGACATGCTGGCCGTGGCCGATGCCGTGGCACGCCGCACACCGAACCTTTTCAGCCTCGAAATGTGGGGCGGCGCGACCTTCGATGTCAGCATGCGTTTCCTCCGCGAAGATCCGTGGGAGCGTCTCCGCCAGATCCGCGCCAAGGTGCCGAACATCCTGCTCCAGATGCTGTTCCGTGGATCGAATGCCGTCGGTTACACGAACTACCCAGACAATGTGGTGAAGGGCTTCATCAAACATGCCGCCGAGAACGGCATTGACATCTTCCGCATCTTTGACTCGCTCAATTACCTGCCAAACCTCACCGCCGCGATGGATGCGGTGCGTGAAGACACCAAGAGCATCTGCGAAGGCACGCTCTGCTACACTGGCGACATCCTCGATCCGAAGCGCGACAAGTACGACCTCAAGTACTACGTCCGCCTCGCCAAGGAACTCGAGAAGATGGGTGCGCACATGCTTTGCATCAAAGACATGGCTGGCCTCGTGCGGCCGTTTGCTGCGAAGAAGCTCGTCAAAGCCCTCAAAGATGAAGTCGGCATCCCGATTCACTTCCATACGCATGACACCAGCGGCCTGAATGCCTCCAGCATCATCGAAGCGTCGGTTGCAGGCGTCGATGTCGTCGATTCCGCCATCGCTTCCATGTCCGGCGGCACCTCGCAGCCGAACTTGAACTCCATCGTAGCCGCGATGCAAAACACGCCACGCGACACCGGACTCGATGTCGAGGCGTTGCAGGAATTCAGCGACTACTGGGCTGCGGTGCGCAGCTATTATAAGCCCTTCGACACCAGCGAACCCTACGGCACCGCTGAAGTTTATCTTCACGAGATGCCCGGCGGTCAGTACACCAACCTCAAGGAGCAGGCCATCGGCATGGGCCTCGGCCCACGCTGGCCTGAGATCGCTCACGCGTATGCGGAGGTGAACCAGCTCTGCGGCGACATCGTCAAAGTCACGCCATCGAGCAAAGTCGTCGGTGATTTGGCCATCGAGTGCGTCGCACGCGGCGTGAAGCCCACTGACATCATCAACCTCACCGGCACGAAGTGGAGCAAGGACGTCACCAGCATGTTCGAAGGCTGGCTCGGCGAGCCCTTCTACGGCATGGAGGCCAACAATGCCGCCGACAGCCGCAAAAAGTGGAACAAGCTCGCCGATGCCATCGTCGGAAAAGGCGGTAAGCGCATCAAAGGCCGCCCCGGCACCCACGCCGCCAAGATCAAGCTTGAGGACGTGCGCGCCGAGCTTGAAACGAAGATGAAGAAGAAGCCCACCGAAGACGACGTGTGGAGCTACCTCATGTATCCCGATGTCTTCCTGAAGTTTGCCGACTTCCGCAAAACGTATGGCGACGTCGCCGCCCTGCCCACGCCCGCGTATTATTACGGCCTGCAGGACAAGGAAGAGATCCACATCAGCCTGGAGGAAGGCAAGACCCTCTTCGTCCGCCTCCTCAACATGACCGAGGCCGACGCCACCGGCCAGCAGACCGCCATCTTTGAGCTCAACGGCTATCCACGCCACACGACGGTCACCAACAAGGCCCTCGCGAAGAACGCCGTCACCAAAACCAAGGCCGATCCCGCCGATCCGACCCAAGTCGGTGCCCCCATGCCCGGCATGGTCGCCAGCATCGCCGTCAGCGTCGGTCAAAAGGTCAAAGAAGGCGACACCATCGCCACCCTCGAAGCCATGAAGATGTTCGCCGCCGTCGCCTCCCCCGGTGCCGGCACCGTCAGCGAAATCTGCGTCAAAATCGGCGAGAGCGTCGAGAGCAAGGATCTGCTGGTGAGGTTGGTGAAGTGATTCAATCAAATGAAGCATGAATTTGATCCCAAGCGACGCGCTAAGCTCTTTCTTAGTTGTGGCCAAAGAGCCGACCTCGACGAGTTGAGGTTCGGCCAAGCGGTTCGAGATTCGATCGATTACCGCAAAGGTGGTCTTGGCTATGATGTGTTTTTTGCCAAGGGGGAACAAGAGCCTCACCCTGTTGTCCAGGTCATTTTTCGTGAGCTTCGAGACAGCGACTACTACGTTTTCATCGACTTTAAACGTGAGAGACTTGTCTGGGGTCTTGGCGGTGATTCATCTCCGAGCGCGGAAAATGCACAGTCAGGAAAAGAACTTTTTCGCGGATCGCTTTTCACCCATCAAGAGTTTGCGATTGCATGCTACTTGGGGCTGCCGTTTGCTGCGTTTCGAGAAGGAAAAGAAGAAAAAATCGAAGCTCTTGGTGGGATCATCGGCTCGGTATTGGGCAACCTCGAACATTTTGAGAAAACAAGCCCTGAAAGTCTGGCCGCACGTGTTTCCGACTTCATTCAAAAACGTGGATGGCCCATTAGTTCCAGGGGGCGGCTAGATCTTCGCTTCGCTGGTGACATAGGCCGCCGTGACAACGACCCAAAAGAAGGATGGATCTCGTATTACCATCTTAACATCGTGAATCTCCACGCTCGGCGAGCAGCAACCAACTGTTTTGCATACATCGACTCAATTATCGATCAGCGCACAGGTGAAAGAGTTGATAAGGGTTATACCTGCGAATTGAAATGGGAGGGAACCAAACTGCAGGGGATTAGGATTGGCCCTGGAAGCTCGCGTGGCATCGATGCCTGCATTGTTTATCACAGAAACCCGTCATATTTGATGTTCAGCCCTGAAACTGATGCTGAAAACCATAAGACTCGAGCCGAGATCGATCAGCCTTTGATTGTTACCTATGTGGTTTGTTGTGATGAGTTCCAGGAAGCAAAGCAGAGTTTCTTTATCAAACTCAAGGCGGATGGGTCTGTTGAATTCATGCCATCAGTGGATGAAACGGCAAGTTTCCAATAACTCAGCATCTCATTAGCCCGCACCCAAAGCCCAACGGCCTTCCAAAAACGACAACGGGGACAAGGCATCAAATCGCCTTGGAGCCCTTATTCTATCAGGTTCCCATGCTGTTCCGGGAGTCTTGGTTGACAGCTCAACCGAGGATATGCATGACAAAAGTATGACAACTCCGGCCCGGCCCTCTCGGGCCAAGGGCAGACCAGTGGCAGTGGTCAAGCAAGGCTCAGCGGCGGTTCCAATCTACCGGGGTAGTTCACGAGGAAGCTCCCGGTTCACCATCGCCTATTACATGAACGGGCGACGCGAGCGGCGCACATTCGGCAGTCTGGATGCCGCCAAGGAAGAAGCCCGCATGGCGGCCTTGAATATCCAACGTGGCATGAGCAGCGACAACGACCTGCGCCCCCAGGATCGTGAGAGCCTCAGGGTGGCGCAGACGATGCTTGCGCCTCTTGGCCTGCCTCTGGTGGCTGTGGTGGAAGAATATCTGCAATGCCGCCGCAAACTTGGTGAGGTCCCCCTGCTGACGGCAGTGGATGATTTCACGGCACGTTCGCGCAGTTTTGAGCCTGGTGTGATCGTCCCTCGGGTGGTGGAGGAGTTGCTGCAGCTCAAACGCCAGGATCGCATCAATGCTCACTACCTCAAGCTGCTGGAGGGCAATCTGCGTCAGTTTGGCCGCTCGTTTCCCGGGGAGATCAGCAAGGTGACAGGAGCAATGATCGATGCCTGGCTGCGCCGTGGCGGGCATTCCATGGTCACACGCAACAACTGGCTCAAGCGGGTGAAGGAACTCTTCGGCTTCGCCAAGCGGCGGGGCTATCTGCCGCGACAGGAACCCACTGCAGCGGAATCTTTGAAGCGGGGCAAACAAGCCGATACGGACGTTGGCATTTTTACTCCGGAGCAGATGGAGCGCCTCATGCAGGCAGCCCCGCACGATCTGATTGCCGTCCTTGCCATCGGCGGATTTGCCGGGCTGCGAGGCGCGGAGATTGCCCGCCTGAGTTGGAGCGCGGTGGATCTGGGGCGCAAGATCATCGAGTTGCGCGCCGGGCAGGCGAAGACGGCCTCGCGTCGAATCGTGCCGATCGCTGACAATCTGGCGACTTGGCTGGCAAAGATCGACCGGAATGGGCCGGTGGTTCCTGATGCAGGCGTCTTTTTGAAGGCGCGGAAGCTGGCCAAAAGCTTGGGATTGGCGTGGCCTCACAACGCGCTGCGGCACTCCTACATCAGCTACCGCATCGCGGTGGTTCAGAGCGCTGCGCAGGTGGCATTGGAGGCGGGCAATTCTCCGGCGATTATCTTCAAGCATTACCGGGAACTGGTGACCAAGGAGGCTGCTGACAAGTGGTTTGGCATCCTGCCGGAGAACCCTCGTTGACATGCGAATCTCTGCATGAACCAAACACATCCATCCCCTGTTACACTGCTGAAGAAGAAGCCTCTCTCCCTGTTGCTCGGCGTGAGCAGCCGCACTATCGACACCTGGGTGGCGCAACGGCTCATTCCCTACCTCGCTCCAAGCCCAAGGCTGCATCTGTTTGATCCGGTTGCCGTGATGAGCGCTCTGGCGGCTCGTTTTGGTATTCAGCCAAGGACAACGGCTTGAGCCCATCCTCGTTGCGCAACAAGGTTCACGATTTCTGCTGCTGAATGGATTGCCTGCTCGACTTGCCCTGCACCGGACAAATCAACTTCAAGAGCATTTGGATAGCATAGCCACGCGGCGTGGCCCGCTCCTGCTCCCAGTTTTCCAGGGTGCGTTTGCTGATGCCGAGGAACTTTGCCGCATCCCGCTGGCTGAACGCCTTGCGTTCACGCCATTCTTGGAGAGCGCGGGCGAATTTTCTTGGAGTCACCCCTTTGGGCAGTTTCATGGGCATGCAGCAGGACTACGCAGAAAGCGGAGTGACGTCAAGATTGCGCAGGCACCTCAAGGCACCTTCCAAACCCTGCGACCTACTCAAACCTCACGGCATCATTTGGTGATGCAAACGGATGGAATCCTGAAGTCACGGTGACGAGGCCTCCATTCATGGACCTCCCAGATCTCTTTCCCGCCAACCCCATGCAACTGCGCACGATTCGTCATTACAACTTCAGCGAGGTGTCCTCCGCGATGCAGAAGGCCATTCGCCGGGGAGATGCGGCGTTGGCCGGATACTGGGCCTTGGAACTGTGGCAGAGCGGCTTCGGCAAGTATGTGTGGAAGCGTCTGCTCACCATCAGCGCGGAAGACTGCTGGGGCATCCTCACGCAGGAAGTGAAGGCGCTGCATGATTCCTATCTTGTGATCAATGACGGCATCCCACCCAAGCAGGCAAAGGGCCGCATCTTCATCAGTAAGGCGGTCATCCTGCTTTGCCTGAGCAAGAAGAGTCGTGATCCCGATCATCTGCAAAATTACGTCTATGACCAAACGGCTGGTCTTGATCCTGACACGCTGGCGCTGGAGTTGCGCAACAGCGGTGATTACATTGCCATCCCCGAATACGCCTACGACTGCCACACGCGCGAGGGCAAGAAGCGCGGCAAGACCAAGGCGGACTTCTTCAAAGCGGAGCAGGCGGCGCTGGAGCCGTTGCAGCCGGGGTTATTTGATCACTTGATTGAGGGCTAGAATTATGGTGCGATGCGGTATCAGGCTACTGCAATCCGCTCACGCTGCTGGCTCTCCGGCGGAAAGTAAAAAAGCTCACCGTGTTCGCGGGCATGTTCATCCAAGGCCTTAATCGCCAACACATCGTTGCTACATCCTTCAATCACCATCAACAGCCGACCCTCCTTCCAGCATTTCACCATATCGAGGCTGTCGCGTAAATGTTTGATGCCCAAGGTTGCGGACACGAGTGCCTGCAACGATAAGCGGCGCCCGGCGGCGCGCTCAACTTCGTCCATAAGATCAACGACGCGCGCCTTCCCGATCGAGAATCCGGCGTAGCCTTCCAGCACCTTGAGATCGAAATTACGAAGGTTGTAGCCCACGATCCGTTCAGCATGGGCAAGGATTTCCGCCAGTTTCGGGATTTTGTCTTCCGTAAAAACCCGCAGACCATCAGAGGTGATAGTGACGGCGACTGAAACCCCCATTTGCTCCAGTTTATCCCAACCGCCAACAT
>Ga0114970_10001166_pt1 | contig 19604 bp, 28 predicted proteins | sample M_140205_XF_Meta_FD_87030 | JGI IMG/M metagenome (GOLD analysis project Ga0114970, IMG submission 87030) | Freshwater microbial communities from Lake Montjoie, Canada to study carbon cycling - M_140205_XF_MetaG | ecosystem: Environmental > Aquatic > Freshwater > Lake | place: Lake Montjoie... | reverse complement strand
GCCTCCGAACTGGCTGTGATTGACGTCAATAAAATCCACCGCGTCTTGGACATACGGCACATTTAACTTGGTACAAAGCATACGCACCGTTTGCTCTGTATTTCCAAGCAACTCACTAAAGTCTATTATAATTCTCTTGTCACCCCACGCATCGTAAACCGCTTGAGTTTTAACGTGTAGATCATATATGTCTAGTGCGGCTGTCTGTAGGCCGCTTGTAGACGCATAACTGGCAATTGAGTTTTCAATTGGTCTGTATGTCCACACTAACCATGATTCTCGGTCTGATGGAAAATTAGCTATGTATTCTTGAATGTTGTTGTTTGCGTACAGATTGTGGTGCTTAGTACACCATCTGTCATTTACACCCTTGAGAGCAAAATATTCCTGCCAATTAATAATGAAGCCGCCACTAAGATATGCGTCTCTGTACGACCCTGTAGGATTAAAAGCTAAATTATCAAATTGCAAATCTATACCGTTTGATTCAAAGCCTAAACGATGCAGGACACCAGTAGTTGCACTGGTGCCGGATCGATAAGTTCCTAAAACGAGAACACCTTGCTTATCCATTAGACTTACCAATAATTTTCGTTACGCTATAGTAAGGACTCCGGCGGATCCGTCAAAGTCAATTGTAAAGGTCTCACCCGTAGCCAAAGTAATGCTCGAACCATAGTCATAATAGCCAATGACTGCATTGCTAGCAGTTGAATTGTATATTATCACATATCTGAATGGCCCGATAGATCCGCCCGAAGCAGTGAACACTGAGTCTGTGATAACTAATTTATAAGTACCGCTTGTTTGCGCAGAAGAAGTTACCGACAGAGTGTTCCCGCCTGTCGTGTAACCGTTAGCTGCTGCTGGTGGTGGTGCTGTCGTAGCGGAGTTCCAAACGGTATCTGAAGCAGCGGTAGGCGCTGTGTTGGTGAGAGCAGCCTTGAGTGTATCAGCTCCTAAATTGTGAACTTTTTCGGCCAAGTTTTCGACAAAACAGTCAAACTTAACAAAAGCAGCCATTTGACAAATTCTCCTATCGGGTTCGCTTCATCCTTTATATTTTACTTAGCAGGATCCATTCGAATCACTACACCATATTGCGGCGAAGCAGTTAAATTATTAGTCACAACGGTAATGATAGGAAAGTTCACACTTTCTTTGCCTATATAATTGCAATATCCATCAGTAAGCATGATCTGCACGTCGGCTATCTTATGGTTATCGCATAGCCACTGAATGGGCGCAGCCATATCCGTACCACCTCTCCCATTCACCTTAAACGATTTCCAATCGCCTCTCCGATATTTATTATATCCTTGGAACTGTAGATCCCACTGCAGCACCATAGTTTTAGCCTTGCTGCTAATAGCTTCAATTTCGCTAAAAAACTGTTGTAATTCCTTACTAGAAATCGAGCCTGATGTGTCAACTATGACATTAACACTTGCAGCCGCATGATGACTCACACCTGGGACACCGAATGTGTCTTGCCTACGACATCTGCGAGAATATGTTGAACGTTTATTACCCACATGCTGGCCAAGATATTGATGCAATAGTTCACACCATTTCACCACCGGTTTTTTTAATTCTGCAATCGCATCTTGCAAATGGCCAGGAGATTGGCCTTGACATTTCTGCGAAGCTTGATCTACTATGTCTTTCACTATTTGACGCGCTTCATCTTGAGATGCATCTGACATTTCCCAAGTAGAATGATCATCTAACATTTTGCCACCATATGCTCCAGCTTTACTCACATTGTCAGACGCAGAATTGCAATTAGGACATATTGTGGGCTCGCCTTCATTATTATTAGTCACATTGCCGCAATCGCAGTGGGCTCCGACAGCATGCTTAACCAGTCTGTCATAGTATTCTTCGGATGTGCCATTTTTGGGGAAGTCATCGGGGATCCAGACTAGCTGGTCTTTAAAAGGAATGATCACTGTGTTGTTTGTTGGTTCGTGGTATCCAATGCGAGGACTGATTTTCTGACCATTGACACACATATCAGCAGCTATATTCCAGACAATTGGTTGTCTTCCATCGACTCTTAAACAATGTACTCTAACGATATGCTCTATTTCATGCTGAACCACGGCATATAATTCTTTGATAGTTAAGGATTCTACAAAAGGTGGATAATATAAACATTGCACCTCATTGTTAACTATGCGCACGCCCATGGTCTTTTGTTCTTTTAATTTAATGTGCGCCATTTCGGATGGTATCCATACCATATTCATGGCAATATGTCCGTACCAGGGTGCTCTGGTCATAAGCCTGCACCGAGCAGCCATTAGCTTCTCTGCCATGGATTCCATATTATTCTCCTTGTGTGTCGTCAGTGACACCCCACGACACTTTCGCTAAGATCTGCTGAAGCTCCGGTCGTTCGGCTAACCGGTCTACAAATGTCTTTTTTGTGATTCCTAGCTTCTTATTAAAGTCAGACATAAGATTAGCTAATTTAGGATTCGAAATTATAGCGGCTCTTGTTTTATCCGATGCGTTTCTAAGTGGATCCTTTTTATCATGTGTTGGCATACTCACCAGCGCTCTGCAGAAAGCCACCACCACATCCTTATCAGGAGAAGCTGTTACCATAAATGATGTAAAATCTAAGCATACTGTAGCGACATTGTCATCGTCTATTTGCGATTTACAATAAGAGACTAACCCCCACATAAGACCCGTTAGCTCATTTCGAGTTAATTTCTTCAGTGCAGGTTCATATTTTTTTACACCACGCAATAATAAGTCTTTCGGTTTAACAGGGCATGAATATCTGGTAAAAGCGAGTGCTAATTCTCTGCCTACTAACCCTGCGATCACTTCATGGCGCACCGCATCCGAGTACTTTGCTTCTGCCGCTTTATTCACTTTTACTACCATTTCCCAAGAACGGCGAGACGGTTGAATTGAAAAACCTAATTCACCTGCGATCTCGCCATCTAAGTGCTTAATATTCTGAGAAGCGAATTCAATGACCTCGGTGGCTGTGGGCCCATGAGTAGAACTCATATACTCGACCCATTCTTCTAGCGTCGATTCTCCCCCCGATAATGTCAAATGTGTAAATCGGTTCAAAAAAGCCGGATCATTAAATCCTGTGACCATATAGCCTTCCATAAAATTACCAGCCGCTACAACACACCAACCGGATGGCAAGACATACATGCCCACTCTGCGATCTAAGACTAATTGGAATATAGCTTGAAGCACATCATCTTGAGCACGATTTACTTCATCTATGAATAAAATGCCTCTTTGATACCGCGGTTGAATACTCTGCACATTGCTCTCATACCGTGTAAGAGCCAATAGATCAGAAGACTCTGGCTTTTCTCCGATTAATTCATTTATTTGTTCGTCCGATAAGTCTCCAATAGGCATGTCGGCGGGTGGTAGGTAGTGCGTTCGCCCGTCAATTCGATCGGGTAATCCTCTAATGTCTGATGATTCTAGCTGCGAGCACCTGAGGTCGATAAACCCCCAACCTTGAGCAGTCGCTAGTTGTTTCACCAGGGAAGACTTACCCAATCCTCTGTGCCCCCAAATGAAAGGAGTCACACCTGCTTCCTTGCAAAGGATAAGAGCTTCTTTTATAACGCTGATTTTAGCCATGTGCGCCTCACAACAAGAGATGGTTCGTTATGATGTGTCATCTTAAATTTCCCTTGTTAATTTTCCATATAGCCCTACAATATTCTAAATTCGATGATGGTTTATGGTAAGTTGAGGGCGGACATAGATTAAGATATTTTACAAGCAATTCTAAGACGACGGCTGCGGTGTTTTGAGATACTGTATTCTTAGATATTAATATTTTATGTATATCATGAGTGTCTATAGCGTATTCTCCAAAAGTCGAACCCTTCCACAGGTATTTTCGTATGCCTCCCTCAGAATACATGGCAATCGGATCGGTTGCCGGATCACTTAGATCTCCAAACGAGAATTTTATCAACGCAATGTCACCTACTGATTTAGAAATATTATATGTGGTATGTTCTAAAATGTGAAACTCAATCACTTGATAAAACAAAGGTGTGATCGGATTATTCATATTGCCATCATGTAAATATAATATTAAGATTTGTGTTTATGGATGGATAAAATGAACGCTGAAGAATTAAAAATCCTCCAAGAAATAGGCGGTTATGCTGAGACTAAAGCAGCAGCTGCAAGCGGTGTACCGTTTCCGACTAATTTTATATATTATGAATGGAATCAAGCCGATAAATTGTGGGTAAAATTAAGAGATTCAGATCCAGATCCTAATCAAGCATCTCTAGCACCTGGTAAATTCGACGGACAAATCATTGAAATTACGTCTAAATAGTATGCTACTGAATCATGATGTCCGCTCTCTTCTAAAATATTCTACAGATTATGTTGATTTTCTTAAAGCTTATGCTCCGATTTCTAACGAGTTACTGTTCCAAGATGTCGAATTAATTAAACAGTTAACATCTTATTGCAGAAATAATATAAGAACGTATGCAATCAAGAGTAGCCCTTGTTACCAAGATCGGCAATGTATAATCGACAAATCACATTTGAACGACAAGACACTATGGTATCCTCAGAATAGTATAGCTTATCTAGACACCACAACGGGCGGCACAACACATAACATTAGATTCAGATACCGCATCTGGAAAGATCTATATCATATTATCGAAGGAATTAATCATTACAATCTTATCTTAGAAGAATACAATATTAGCAAACCGCTGAATATCCTTTATTTTGGGTCAAATGAAATAAGCACATCAGATACGTTAATCACTCAAGTCAGCACCAGGAACGTATTAATATCGCATGGAGCTTATAGCCAAGCTTTGGTCCACACAGTCAACTATGGACAATTATATCTTACCGACATTTATGCCTTTTATGAAAGAATAATCGCATATTGCTTGATACACAACATCGACGTTATATCATGCAGCGGACAAGAGGTAGCCTCATTAAAGTGGAATCTCGACAGATTAAAAACGGACCGCAAGATATGCTCTCTAATAAGCAGCACAGGATGCAAGACGAACATATCGAATTTGATAGAACTGAAATCTAAAGGCTTAATAGACAATTGGTGTGATCATATGAGATGTTGGGATGGCGGCGCGTCATTCTTTACTTGCAAACACCACACATACCATTTGCTAGACAATTTGGCATTTACACACAGCATTGATGGGAAATTAATATGCGACGATTACTTTTCTCTAGCATCACCATTTGTGAATTACTGGAACGGCGATTACGCTACCATCGATGATAAGTATGAAAGATGTAAATGCGGCAGAGCTTACAGAAAATTCAAGTTAGATCGAGTCAGATCTACTGACTTAAAGATACTGTCAGATAGTACTAGTATCCTTCAATCTTTAGTAGATCACGATTCACCAGCGGACATACTGCGGATTGCCACAAAAGCTGACACCGTTAGAATCATCACTAGAAAATCTTTCTCCGCTACTAGAAAGAATAATATAGCTCGCCTTTTTCCCTCGCTGACGGTATTATTCACAGTAGAGGGACCTATAGATGGATGACACTATCCAACTGATCAACGCATTGGTTTGTTTAAGCCAACAGTGCGCTAAAGTGGCCAAGTTATTGGATAACATTAAACCAATAGTTAAGACTCATATTCCGTCAATGGAGGCAGTCACTCGGCCATCCACTAATGACATTGATTTTGATCAGTATTCATCTTGGCCAGAAGCCGGCATCAGTGAGTTAGGAACGACTTGGGCTTCATTATCTGAAGTGAAATGCCAGCGAGTGAAGCATGACTTTACAGGATCTAATATCTTAGAAGTGGTAGCAGGCACATCCGTTCCGATAGGACACCAATGGCGTGATACAAAAGTATCATTATTAAGTCTTAATCGATATTTTCATCCTATTCCGCCAAATATCAAGATTTATAGCAGCATCGAAGAGATACAAGGCGTTTTTGACACTATTCTTATATGTGAATCATTGGAATTTGTAGCTAAACCCTTCTATTTGTTATCTCAACTACGCTTGCGTCTAAAAGAAGATGGCAAGATCTTCATCAGATTCAGACCTTGGCCCGCCGCAAATGGCGGATTCCAAGAAGAATCTTGTAACAAAGCTTATGCTCATTTAGTAAAAGATCTACCTTCTAATGATGATGTTAAATTCAAGATTTTAAGACCCTTGACTGTTTACGATGCTACCATAAGACAAGCTGGTTTTAATATAGTCAATCGCTTGATACACCATGAGATCATCGATCCATTTTTTGTCAATGATGACCGGATTTTGAGCGCCATAATAGATCGTACTTGGCCTGACATGTCTAAATCAGAAGCTATCAAACTACTTTCGATTAGCAATGTCGATTTAACTCTAACTCGTTGACCATTATGCCTATTGATTTATCAATAATACTTACTGCCACTCGGCATAAAGATTTAACTAGGACATTGTCATATTTAGAAAATCAATCTTATAATGGTTTCAATATTGAAGTCATAATAATCGCAGAAATGGATAAATCAGCTTATTTTAACATTGATACTTCTTTACCGTTTCACCAATATAAAATCGTGCAAAGGCCGGTTAGTGGTGATTTTGGAGCTAGCGCTAAAGATTTAGGGATATCTATGGCTAAAGGTACTTATTTAGCATTTTGGGATGATGATAATCTTTTTGAAAATCATGCTTTGGTAGCATTATATGGTGTGGCGAATGGATTTGACATTGGTTTGGTGCGCACCCATCATTTAGACAGCATAATACCGTCTTCAGATGAAATCTTGCCTGGTGATATAGACACAATGTGTCTATGTGTCAAAAAAACGTTAGCCATGAAAGAAAAATGGGCATCAGCTAACGGCAGATATGCTGATTATAGATGGCTCCGTAGTTTATTATTACATAAGCCTACTATTAATCGTTCGTCTATTATCATAGGGCGGCATTTAGTCTGATATCTTTACCCAATGGGCTGCTATTATCCCAGGTTCTTTTTTGGTAATGATTTTTCGGTATAAAGCATTTGAGACAGCGTTGTAATAATATTCACCACGGTACGTTCTAGCATCTGGTTCAAATGCTGTAGGTTCTATCACTCTTCCTCCTTTCAATTCCACTATTCTAATATTATTATTGCCGCCTTTAATGGATTTGCGTCTATTAAATAGATCTTGGACGAATTCGTAAGATTTAGCTAATCCTTCTCCGTCATCATCAGGGAATAAGCTCATGACTTGCTACTTTCTAAACGTGTCTTCTATCTATGATATATTTAACTTCGTTAGTAAATATGCGTGACAAAGTCTTATAAAAGGATGAGAAATGCAGGAAATAGTGAACATAAAACCGACTTTTAACGTGATTGGGCCATTTGTCGGCACATATCTAGCGCAATTGAATCAACAAATGAACACGCTATTGCAGCAGTTCATATCACAAGTAGATTATGTAGAAGAAGAACTTGAGGCTCTCAAAAATGCGCTAAGAGACCCTCAGCTAAATGGGTTTTATGATACAAAAGCAGGGCCATCATTCGTGGTCGTGCGTTCTTTTTACGGCGTGGTCTTAATCGAGATGAACGTAGAGATGCGCGATTTGATCGTCGATTTTATTAATGATATTGACGGTGGTGTCGATAAAATAATATGGGCATTTAAATTAGCATTACTTAACCCAGGTGGCAGGCGAGTTAAATCAGATAGATCTAATCGAAATACTCATTTTAATAATAATAGATGATAGGATTGCTACCGTAACCCAACACGATATCTTTTTGGCGTATTTATCTCTTTATCCGGCTGGTCCATTGCACTTGACCAGCAGCGTTACGATTATAATCTGCCATAAGGCATGTGCTATATATGGTACATCCTAATATATATTGAAGGTGGATCGTCTATATGGTAGCGAGCTCTTATCAATTACGGTTGGACAAATTGCGTTCAAAAGAGATCATGTATATTGACCACCCATTGTTTAAATCTTCTGACGCTAAAAAACTCGTTGATTATGATTTGAAGTCTGACCCGAATGCTTATGCGGCAGAGGCTCTCCGCGTTAAAAGATCTAACGATGATATGGGCCACTATCTGCAGATTCTTAATCAATATCCTGTTCTAAGCAGAGAAGCTGAAAAATCTTTGTTTCTTAAATATAACTATCTAAAATATCTGACTAGACATAAGCTAGACAATCCGACTAAATCAATCACCAAAACATATGTCGAAGAAATAGAACGTCTAATCTCTGAGACAACAGCAGTAAAAGAGATTATAGTGCTGCATAATCTCAGATTGGTAATCAGCGTCACCAAAAGCTGGCGCACATCTGCTATTAAGACATTCGAAGATTGGATAAGCGACGGAAATTATTGGCTATTTAAGGCCGCAGATAAATTCGATATAAGTCGAGGTTATAAATTTTCGACTTATCTCATGTGGGCGATGAGAATGAACTCTTGGAAAAGAGTTAAACAGACTATCGTTACAAAAGACCAATTCGATCATGACTCCGATGAAAATGGCCGACCATGTGATCGAAGTGATCCATTACTACTTGCATCCAAGTCAGATGACTCACGTCAATTGAGAACGATTATAGCTAAAGTTTTAACTTCTAAAGAGCAATGGATCATCAATTCGAGATACGGCTTAGGTGAACACAAGGAACTCACATTGGCCGAAATAGGAGCAGCCTTACGCGTTTCAAAAGAACGCATAAGACAAATTCAAGCCAAGATTATCTTAAAATTAAGAAAATATCTTTGACCTAATTCGCGAGTATTATAAACAAGTCTGCTGATGATCAGCTATCTTCATCAGTAGTCTCTGTTTCAATAGTCATGGAGTAAGACGAATGAATTGGAAAGCATTGATGGTTGCCTTTGTGTTCTGCGCACTGCCGCTCCAAGCGGCGGGGCTGACCGCCCAACAGAGCGCCAGCACAAGCGCTAGTCAAGGAAGAATGGCGCATAGAGGCGGATCATTTAGATTCGAGGGAGTAGGATTTTCTACATCTAGCAGTCAAGCTGCTATTCGAAATTGCTGCTATTGGGGTCAAAGGACTCCAATCGAGATAGGAGTAGCTAGAGGTCGCAATGGTTGGTATGCGTGTGTGCGATATCGATGAGAGTAATTAATATTTCTTTAAGGAGAACGACAATGAGATTTACGGTTCTAGCGGGATTGATGGTGGCAGCATTCCAAGCTCAGGCAGGCGAGCAGAAGCCACAAGCTGCCACCATCGTGATAGCCCCGAAACAGCAAGCTCCGAGTGTTGTGGTGGCTAAGCCGCCAAGCATTGGCGTGAAGGAATCTAGCAGCAAGGGGCCAATTGTCATCAGTGCTATTCCTTGCACTACTCCGGTAGTCTTGAAAGTCGCTGATCCTTATCACTGCCGAGAAGTCGATGTGACCGTTCAAGTCCCAACGGCATCAGTCACTTGTGCGTTGGCGGGCGCTGGTGTTGGTATTGCTACTCATCACCATTTGTTCCACACTACCACTGGTTTTAATTTTAGTGGACATAAGGTGGAAGTCAGGGTTTATAAGAATGGTAAAGTAGCAGTCAATTAAGCATGTTAATCAGTAAGTAAGCATGTGGGAGGGATGAATATCCCTCCCACATTCGTTTTTATATTCTGCTGGTGATTTCATGTATGATCGGATGACGGACGATGTGTTCGTCTCCGATGTTAATGACACCAACATTTCCAACATTCTTGATTTTATCGATAATCTCTAGCATAGCGATTCTGCCTCCTAAGTCTGTTTGCTTAGGATCGCCTGTGATGATCATTTTACTACCATATCCGATTCTTGTTAAGAACAATTTAAGCTGCACGTAGGTGCAGTTTTGCGCTTCGTCAAGGATACACACCGAGTTTTTCAGCGTGCGGCCTCGAAGGTAGGCCACTGGTGCTACCTCTATTGACTTATCGACTATGCTTCTGTTTATTCCTTCTGGCCCGCATAAGTCATCTAGAGCATCATAAAGCGGAAGCATGTAGGGATATACTTTGTCCTGGAAGGTCCCTGGTAAAAACCCTAACTTTTCTCCTGCTTCTACAATTGGTCTTGTGACGACTATCTTTTGAGTCTTTTTTTCTAATAAGCTGTAGATCGCATAACTTGCTGCTAAAAAGCTTTTGCCTGTGCCGGCACTACCAGATAGGAATATTATATCATTTTTTTCGAATTTATGCCAGATTGATCTTTGATACTGATTTAAAAAATCTAGAGAAAATGATCTTTTACCAACCTCCTCCTCTAATATATCCTCCAAAGCGGGTTCGATGTGTTTTTTAACTCTAGTGCGCTTGTGACCCATAAGATTGTTTCCTTCTATGTGATCTGACTTATGTTACATTAAGCAACGATCAGCAGTCAGATCAATCGCCGGTTCTGTAAACGGTCATATTCTCAATATTGTGCGCAATATTTCAGTCACTCTTTCTAATTCCTCATACACAGCCAATGCTATTTGCTTGTCTGCAGGATTCGAAATTAAATCTATTTGTGCCTTGAAATCTGTATAATCGTCATCAATCATATTAATTCCTTATATTGAGGCCAACATTCCACATATCGAATTTTTTCTTAAAAATGAAATGTAAAATGCTCAGATTAAAAAGGTTAACTTAGATAGTTTAAAGCGCAACATTTTATGTGTTAAACTACTAAGAGGCAGCAATATGATAGGATATGGCGATGAAGAGTTATAAGATCACCTTGACAATGCTTGATAAAAAGACATATGGTAAAGTGCAGTTGTCGGAAGTGAAGACCATGAGAGGTATCAGTGCAAAAGAGTGTAATGGCAATGTCAAGAAAGTCATTGTAGAGTATGATAATGAAACGGAAGGCATAAAGGACGATCTGCTTAAAATCGGGTTTTTTAAATATCAGAATGATCCGATTTATGCTGCTGAGTGGAGAAACGAATTGTGGACCATTGACAATCCTAGATTATGTGAATTTGTAAAGATAATGGAAGGAATTACGAAAAGTGATTTAGTCACGTTTGAAAAGACTTTCTTCGGACAAAAGTGAATCGTTGGTGCTACTAGTTTAGGATAATCTAAATCTAGAGTGGACAGGTTAATCTACTTTATAAGGAGATTACCTATGAAGGATTTCCAATTATGGTTTGAAAAATACGCCACAGATTTATCAGAGGCTGTCGAATTGATCACCGCTGCCGGCCTCTGCATGTCAGAAGATACAATTAAACCTAGGACGGCTATTAGATACATCCAGAGAGCACACGTGATCCTTACGACAGCCGGTAAATCGGTAGAACCGTTTGTAGACAAGAAAAAGAAGAAAGGTAAATAAGCAGGATACCAAAGATTATAGGATATATAAAATGGATAGTAAAACAGCTGAAACATTGCGTTCAGCTATTGATAAAATAGCATCCGGTTTGACTGAACTACAAAGACATCTAAACATTCAAGCATCGCCTACTGCCAAAAAGCCTAACACGTCTACAGAAAGCCGAACAGATAAATCGAAAGCTGGAATAGCACAATCTGTCACTGCTTCAGAATTACCACCTATCATCGACCACGAAGCAGACGAATGGCCACTGGCTGTTCCCTCTCATTTAATCGTTCCATCGGGTGACAATACCATAAAACAATTCAGAGCAGTACAAGTAGTCGGTCTGATGAACATGCAGACACAAGGATTGAATATCTTAGATTGCGGCTGTGGTGATGGTTATGTAGCAAATGAATTATCTAACGAAGCACAATCGGTGGTGGGTTATGACATCGCTAACTCTGCCACTTGGACAGAATTGGCTACTAACAACTTGACTTTCACTACTTCTAAGAAAGTGGTAGAGTCGAAGGGGCCGTATGACATATTGCTTTTATATGATGTAATCGATCATTTGGAAGGCGAAAATTCTGATTCTTTCGTGCGATGGCTTTCGACAGTTATGAAGCCTAATGGAAGAATCTACGCCAGGTGTCATCCCTGGAGTTCACGGCACGGAGCCCACTTATATGAGACTATTAACAAAGCATACTTGCACTTGGCGATGACTGCAGACGAATTGGCTATAGCAGGATTAAAAACCACACCTAATTTAAAAGTGGTAAAACCGTTTGTGATTTACGATTCGTTGTTCACTAAAAACGGTTTTAACATCGAGACGCGTAAAGGACAAACTGAAATCCCGGAGCCTTACTTTGATGACGCTGTGCTAGAAAGGATCATCAAAGTGACGTGGAAGGGGGCTATAGACCGCGAAACTGCTCTGAGAATAATGAGCATCCAGTTTATCGATTATCACATGACTAAATCGAGTTAAGTGTGAGTCATTCTAATCATTAAATCATAACTAGATGAGGAAACGGGGCGGTTAGGTACCAATTCCGCCCACCAACCGCCGATAGGTCTAGCAGCTCTGCCTTTTTCTACATGATATCCGTCTGTTTCATCCTTCCAACATGAACATCTGACGAATAATTGAGGTTGAGTGTAGACAAGGCCCCTTGAAGACACTCGAGTGACGACGTTTTCATCGATGTTGCGGCGATGTATGTGTCCGGAAACGTAAATGTCAGCGTCATATTGGCTACGTGTTCTAGATGAGTCGATGAGCCCTCTTGTGATTTCACCACCACCGCCGTACCCGTGATGCCATGCTAGTCTTTTGACCACGTCCGCGTTGTTAGAGCCTTTTTTAAACACACCTTGGAGCAGACAGAACCCCCAATAAGGTCCTGCTATAACCGGACTACCGAGTGATCTCATTGCCCCCACAAATCTTTGTATAAGATCGACTTCGTGGCGTTTTAAAATAGCTGTTTCGTGGTTACCATAAGTCACTAGCGCCATGACGCTCTTATAAGGTCTAAACCATTCAACAGCAGTGTCCACTAACAAGTCTAAATAATTGCCACCTCTGTGTTCTGCTCTTAAGACTGTCTGACTACTGCGCGGGTCCCACTTTCCCTGCATTGCGTCGAATAAATCTCCGAATATGAAGACCGGTGCGTTGTCCTTTAGCGCTTGGTCCATTGTGGTTTTTAATTCGTCTAGCCTGCAGTGAGCAGAATCCCAGTGTATGTCAGACAACAGTAAGATTTTGTGTCTTGTGGCAGCATTGAATCTTGCTTTCAATGCCACTGCGTTAGTGTCAGTTCTTTGGATAGTCCAGTTATCAGTGATCGTGGAGGATTGTTGGACCGCAGCGAGAGCTGGGGTGGCTTTCGGAGTTCTTTTACCTGCCATGGATAAACCTCGCAGTATTGGATTTGCATTAAAGATTTGAGCTATCGATTATACGTAACAGATCGCTAACAACTTACTAACAACGTCAGCGATGATAAATTGTTAGCTAAACATACGTTAGAAAAAAGGTGAAACATGCGTAGCGTTAGTCTAATTATCCCTACTACCGTTGATAGGTCTAATCCGTGTTGCTGCACTGACCCAGTATTGACAGAAGCGTCTTTTCCTTTTACGGTCTTGCCTATCAGAAGTCGTAATATTCCATTCGTACACTTAGGATACAAAGGTACGACTGAAATATCCGTACAAAGACGAGACTACTCTTTGTCCTATGAAATTATTCCTGTCGGAGACGGGTTGAAAGGCACCATCGCCATAAAAGATCTAAATAAAGAAAAGAATTATCAAATAGAATTACCATTTCAGCGCAGTTCATTTCCTAATCTTCCTTGTAGTCATCTGTGGCCTAATCTTGCTATAGGCGGAACAGGTGTTATAGGGTCTTTAAGACTAGATGATGGAGTCGACAGCTCTACCATAGCGTCTGTTTATACTAACAAATCGGTTCTAATGACATTCGAAGCCACCACTTTACAAGGTACTAACACCGTCTTGTCTGCAGCCAAGGCACAAACTGCTTTGACGGGCAATGATCAGACCTATTGGTTTCCCGCTGTAAATCAGATCCTAAAAACAGTGGTTCTATATGATGAAAATGGCAATACTACATTTGTGCCGATAATTTATACTTTGGAATCGGTTAGGTTAGTGGTCACCAACGGATCTAGTCAATTATTTGGTAAACTGACAGTAGAATCGAATGGTGTTACGAACAGTAGATCTTTTCAATCATCTAAGACGTCATGCTGGTATAGTGAATATTTCCCATGGCGAACTAGTTGGCTTATCTTAGATAACAAAAATACAACGCAGAGCATCTTATCAAGCAATGGGCTGCTGCCGACTTTAGACTCGGATATTCAGATTAGTTTATCTGTCGGAGTGGATGGCAAGGCCAGATGACCACGGGAGATTTTATTATATGTCGACATTTAGATTCCGATTAGATAAAATATTATCGGAAATGCCTGTGAGGCATTTCCGACCGGCGGGCAGAAGATATGAAGCTAGCTCTTCTGAACCCGATGGCGAAGGCAAACCGGCTTATTTTAGTGGCAAATCATATGAAGGATACGCATCTCCTAGATTTATAGGGATCGTATCCGATAAGTTATCTAGAATGACTGGTTATAATTTTAACATTTTTGTTATTGAGGGCAGAGGTGAGACGGTGGCTAATGTTCAAGATCTGTCTGAAGTCACTGAACTACCGCTAAGCGAACTAGAAGATGCTATTAATTTTATTATGACTGGCAATAGAGAATTTACCGTCTTTAGTCCGTGGCTTTATGTTCATCAATTAGGAGAAGCTATCAATCTAAAATGCGGTAATTTTGTTGACGGCGAAAATGCTGAGGGGTGGGAATTTAATGACTTTTATACCACCATGTTTGAATTAGATCCACAATGGTATCTCCATTTAAAAATGGGGTCAGCAAGGACAGCTAAAGAGGATAATTCTGACATCGAGGATTTACACCAAGAGCTAATAACTGAATATTTATGGCATGGAGGAAGGATTAGATTCGATTACGGCGAACTCGATAAAAGCGAAGTCGATGTAACTCTTAATAGTTTTTACGACACAATGAAAAACGTGTTAGATAGACTTGTAGGTCAAGTCTTAACAAATGATGCCGGCGGTTGATGGTTACCGACGCTTCACTTTATGGTTCGTCAAGTGTGATGGCCGTCCATAAACTACATGAAACAAGTCATTTATGGACGACGTACCATATGCCCCACTGACAGAATTACGGTTCATATTGCTCGTAACATACTTATGCTGTATTTCAGCTATCAGTCTCAGTTTCATATCAGTCTCTATTATTAGTCGGACGCCTTAGTCCCAATCGCCAAACTGTCTACCCGATATATGTTTTTTAGCTTTGGGGCTGCTTCTTGAGCCCACACTCTCCACACACCTTCCCACGGCGTTCCCTTTTCTACTTCCCACACGTCGTGTAAGGCGAAAACGCCGCCGATTTTCAGCCATTTAAAGAAAGCTGTGAAGTCATGATGCGCACCCTCATAGGTGTGAGCACCATCGACGAAGATAGCGTCAAAATGAGTATCCCAACTCGGCGCTACCTGCTGAGACAAACCAGGTATTAACTTCACATAATCAAACAACCCCAAACGCTTTAAATTACTCGTAATGTCGGCTATCGAATAATTCCATATGTCGTCGCTATATTCGCTTGTCGGTTGTCTTGTAAAAGGGTCGATCACATGAATTTTTTTATTAGTACCATAACAACCTGCTGCTAAACATGCAGTCGATTTACCTTTGAAAGCTCCAATTTCTACTATTATAGCATCGTCAGGCAATTTTTTAGCGATATCGTACAATGCATATTCTTGGCCAGGGCAGAGGTATCCATGAATGGAATCAATACCAGCTTTGAAATCATTAAATTCCACGTTGGATCTCCCATAAGTTATAATAGATTTGACGTTGGTAAATAATCCATACTAAAAGAGGCGCGTGTGATGTATATCGACAGTTCTTTGATTACCATTCTTGAGACTGGAGTGGTGGTCAACACCTCCTTGACTGCAAAATCGCATAACATCAGCAACAGCTTTAGACATCAGAAAAGAGTCAGAATCGGAACTGAAGAATTCAATCTTTATTTGCAGCTAAACATTCCTAATTCAAGATGTATAAATGGCTCGTTTTCTCTTACTTCGGTGACATCTGGTGCTACATCTCGCAAAAATCTTGAAGACAGAGTTATCGATGATGCGTCTACCACATTAATCGAATGGAGAAAGATAATATTTGATAACCTAAAGGGTGTATCAACTTTATCGATAACAGTATATCCCTAAAATTCTGATGCTATAGCCTTGATTTGCGTTTCATATACAAAGTACGCTCCACCGTTAGTAAATGCCATTTTAACGAGTATTTTGCGTCTTCTCTTTTCGATAAAGTAGGCAAATTTGCCTAAAGCCGTATCAGTTCGTGTGTTGTCAATATTGGTCTGCTTCGATTTCGTCTGAGACCAAATAGCGTTCTGTATCGCTAAATAAAGATCATTAAAAATCTTTTTAGGCCGACTTAAATCAATAGCATCCAACGCGCATAAAGCTATGAACTCATCGATGCTGCGGGAGTCTAAAGCCTGGTTATCCATTCTTATGCCGTTCGACATTGCGTGTCTTATAACATCTGCGCAAGAGTGATTGGTGGGTATCTTGATGATGTGTTCTAAATCTTGATTCATATACAGTTTATTCATGAATCCTATTGCTTTGCCCATCCCAAGGTATGCCGTTTGGTCGTCGAAGTGCCCCATATTATTGGGGTTATTGACTAGCAATGTGGCCTTTATGATTTCTTTTTCTCTTTCTCCTTTGCCTCCCGCAATGCCAAGTGCATCGTAGTAATACCCTTTTCTGCTAATTATGTTAGCTATGAGCGGGATACCTTCTTCGAGATGCGCTTTGCCGTCTTGATTGCATCCTATAATCACTGCATCACTACTCAAAAAGATAGGATTTAATTGGTCGTCGAGCTTACTAATATCGGTCACTCTTCACAACTCCTAAATAATCAACATGAGCGCTGAGACGTGAGGCCAATGCTTGTATGAATCATATTTGGCTGTAGGGCTATATTGACAATAATAATAAGGTTTCGTGACATCGATGCGAAAACCGTTGGCTTCAAGGGCCTTATGTTGGACCTGACACTCTTCACTGTACTGACGATCTCTTGCTAGAGTAGCTGCTAATAGTCTTTCTGTAACTGTGTTATCCCACTTGAAATGGTGTACTTGTGTAAATGTGCGATCTACAGGATATCTTAGCTTATGGCCTGCATATCTGGCTAATATCGCTTTATGATCAATTGTGGCAAAATGCTGACCGCCCGATACCTGCAAGTTACCAGAAGCGAGGGTGATCTTATGCGGACAAGCTTTACAAGAAGGATATCGATAAAAAGCTGCATTAGGAAACAATGACCAAATATTGCTATCTTCTCTTATCTCTGATAATTGTCCTTCAACTCCTATGCGATCCACAAAACCACCGGTCACAAATCTGTGGCCATGGGCCAAACAGTATTCGATGATGCTGGGCAGATCATCGTTATACGATTGGAATTCGTCATCGTCCGCTATGATAAACCATTCTTTAGGATATTTTGATCGGTAGTGATTTATCACATTGGTGACTTGGTTTGCTTCGAATCTATGATCATAATTCACTCGATATGTTTTCGCTCCTAGCGCTACCGCATCATTGTACGATTTATCATTGACGTCATTGTCAGAATGAGCGCTATCATTGATGAACACAACGGCATCTTTTACTAACGTTTTGTAATATTTTAATTGATGCCGCAAAATGTTTTTTCGATTCCCGCTTACTGTGATAAGTATGGGTATCATTCGATCCTCTTAACTTGCAGATAATTATCTAGATTGCGAATGATTTCGTATTCACTTTCCTTGCTTATCGAACTCTGTGAACTTACTATTATATTTCTCATCGTAGACAGTGACATATTTTTAATAGGATAGTTTGCTGTGCGCATGTGATCACTGTGTGGTATATGATATACATATTGTTTAGCGGCTTGATAATAATATGCTAGTAATCCTCTTTTTATCAGTCGGGCATAGAGAGAGTTGTCATCATATCCATAACCTTTCAGCCTTTCATCATATCTTCCAACTGTGTTGAAGTCATTTTTGGAAAAAGCACACAATCCCGCATAGCTATCAGCGTCTCCACGCAAAAAACCAGTTCGGCATGCTTCTCTACATTCTAAAATGAATTCGTCTTGTTTTAACACGTGATCTATGTCTGCTTTAACAATCATATCGGCGTCGGTATACTTAATGGCTAGATTATAGCTATGCGCAATACCAATAAATGAAGTTTCTTTGACCACGTTTATCATTCTAATTTTTGGGTGCATCAAAAGTCTATTTAAGCTTGGCTCAAAATATACTTCTTGTTTAGATGACCAATCGACCAAAGTTATTGTATCCACCAATGGAGATGCTAACCAAGACTTTACGCAGGGGAGCACTCTATCGGTTCGATTCATTACTGCTATTGCTACTCCAATTTTCACTATTACTCTCAGAAGGTGACTATGTTGAATTTACTGGTCTACGGTACAATTGGTTTAAGTCTAGCTCTTGCTATCCTTACTTTTCGGCTTTTGAGAGCAGAACAGACTGTCGCCGTCCCAAGGCGTTCCATTCTTACAGCCATCTATATTTACATGATTTTTACATTATTGTTAGGTATGATTGGTTTTACAGCGGATGTTATTAATAAAAACAAAGACTTAATCTATTTGCAAGCACAAGTGTCGGAACTATTAGGCGCGGTCCAATTTTACAAAGACAATATTACCAAGCTACAAAGTGTTATTAATAAATTCGATAAATTAAAACATGCGCTCGAATTATTGAATAAGGTTAAAGGAGATAAAATCAACAATTGGGACTCGCTTGACGAAACGGATCCGTCCTACTTAATTATGATGAGAGAAATTCGCAAAGACTTAAAGAATATAAACGATACCGTGAATCAAGAAATAATGACATCTCCGTGACTTATAACATTTTATGGATAGTCAGCATGATTAATATCACACTGACCACTACCATAGACCACATTAAGAGATTAGATACAAGACCGATTTTCAAATGGGAGAAATCATCATCGTCGTCAAGCATTAGTAGACTCCGGCTTGATATCGATATGTTTAGACATTTTGGCAAGTTTTAATTGATTAAGTCTTTGCGTTCTTTTGGCTTGCATATCTTCATGTCTTTGCACCACAATGGCATTACACATCGCTAAAAAGTCTACTTTAAGATGACCTTGTTTAAATAGCCGGTGTCTATGCAATAAACTTGGTAAACCATTGGCGCGCAATGTCTTATAAGAACATTTGCTAAAATCTTTAAACCGAAAGGGCTTGTTCAAATAAGCTGATATAGTCAATTGTGCAATTAACATATCTAATTGTTTTAATTGAGCCTCGTCGGTCACATGTTTTAAATAGTAATCAATAATAGCAGCTGATCTTATCCTTTTGTTAAGCGTCTCATTGGCGCATCCTATGACATATGCAAGTCTTTTCGCTTTTGGAGTGTTGTTTATTTTGCTCTTTTGGTATCTATACATTCTCCTAAAAAAGCCTACAATCTTCCTTTGTTTAGCTAGTCCTAATCTTAT
>Ga0114970_10001165_pt1 | contig 19621 bp, 19 predicted proteins | sample M_140205_XF_Meta_FD_87030 | JGI IMG/M metagenome (GOLD analysis project Ga0114970, IMG submission 87030) | Freshwater microbial communities from Lake Montjoie, Canada to study carbon cycling - M_140205_XF_MetaG | ecosystem: Environmental > Aquatic > Freshwater > Lake | place: Lake Montjoie... | reverse complement strand
GAGTCGCTTGGGATCGTTAAACGTACGATAGCACGAGCATACTTCCTTAAGACCGGGGATACCTCTGGCAACGATGCGTTAGTGAAGAGGGCCAAAGAGCAGCAAACGAAGGGGCTTGCAGCGTTGGCCAAGCTGCCCCGTTTCCGGACAGCGTGTGGAAACGGGGCGGCGACAAAATTGAATAATTCCGTGCTAGGTGCAGGAGGCGATGAGTAAAAGCGGATTGAGTCGCCTAACAGCGGGGTGTTGGATTCCCGCCGTTTTTTTACAGGTAGACATCAGTCTCTCCAGGATTTAGGTCGTTAATCCTAAAGGCTCGCACAACGCTGAGCGTTGAGAGCAGGGTATGAACGCCGCTCTGAACGCGGCCGGTGCCAAATCCGTGTACGATCTTTACCTGTAAGAGGCCCGTCAGGATGGCTCTATTCAGATACGCCTCAACCGCGCGAGTAGCTTGGTCAACCGTCATGCCGTGCAGATCTATTGAGGCGGGTGGTTTATGTGAGCTGGCAGCTATGATCTCAGTAGTGGGTTTGTGGCTTGGTTTATTGGCCACACTCGGGGAGAGCTCCACGCTACGGCACGTAATCAAGAGCGATCCGATAGCAACACGGTACCGATCCTGTGAGAGGACGGCATACACCAGTCCAGTTTTTTTAAGGGAGTGCACGAGTACCGGCGACCCCTCTGCATAGCGAGTCGCAGCCATAGGACTACCCGTTCTGTAAGCGAACTAGGTGATAGTTCTTTTTGCCGCTACGAATAATGATAAAGCCCTGCTTCTGGATGGCGGTGTCTTTAAGCTTGAGGGCCTCATCAGAGACCCGTGCGTTATCGAGGTAGATTCCACCCCCCTGCACAAGGCGACGGGCCTCGCCCTTTGACTTGGCAACTGTAACGCTGAGTAGCCAAAGGAGATCGAGCTCTCTGACCTGCGCCTCTGTAATAGTGGTAGTGGGCGCATCCTTAAAGAGCTCCAATAGCTGCGCGCTAGAGAGCCCCTCTAGCGAGCCGCTAAAGAGCGCATCCGCCGAACGTTTGGCATCAATCGTTGCCTGAGCTCCGTGCACGAGGGTGCAAACCGAATCAGCAAGGAGCTGTTGAGCGGCCCGCTTCTCTGGCTGGGCCAGCATCTCAGCTTCTATGCTATCAATCCGTTGCTTCGATTCAAAGGTAAAGACCTTAATGAGTCGGATTACATCGCTGTCTGGAACGTTGAGCCAGAACTGATGGAATTTATACGGGCTCGTCATGGTGGAGTCGAGCCATACGGCGTTCCCCTCGCTCTTTCCAAACTTCTTACCATCTGAGTTTGTGATTAGCGGGCAGGAGAGGGCGTAAGCCTCGCCCTGAATCTTGCGGCGGATTAGCTCGAGGCCTGCGGTCAGGTTACCCCACTGATCGGAGCCTCCGATCTGCAGGCGACAACGCTTGGTCTGGTAGAGGTGCAGGTAGTCGAATGCTTGCAATAGCATGTAGCTAAACTCGGTGTACGAGATCCCCTCACCTCCGAGGCGACTCTTTATGGAGTCCTTGGCTAGCATGTAGTTTACGGTAAAGTGTTTGCCGACATCACGTAGGAAGGAGAGCGCTGTGATATCTTTGGTCCACTCTATGTTATTAACAAAGGTGGGAGCGATTGAGCTGCCGGCTGATTGCCAAATCGCCCGTGCTTGTTGCTCCTGGAGCTTGACGTTGTTGGCGACCTGTTCAAGTTCCAGTAAGTTGCGCTCGGAGCTCCGTCCACCTGGATCTCCGATTGAGCCGGTGGCTCCGCCGAACAGCAGTATCGGGTTGAACCCGGCCTTGGTGAGGTGAATGCTTACGATTAGGGGGACCAGGTTGCCGACCTGCAGGGATGGGGCACTTGGATCGAAGCCGAGATAAAAGACGTCTCCCTGTTTAAGTTTGGAAAGCGCCTCGGGATCCGATATATCCTGGACTAATCCGCGCCAGGTAAGCTCTTCTAATAGGTTCATGGTCATTGTAGATTCTGTTTTTTGCCTCTAGGCCATTATTTGATACCATAGGACAGTGTTCTTTAACACAGGCAACTAGCATATGAGCCACGCACCCCCACAAGGTATCTTGAACGCACTGGCAGAACGCCAGGCTGCGCAGGCGTTGCGTCGTCTGGTGCCGCTAGATCTGGGGGCAGGTGTGGACCTCTGTTCAAATGACTACCTGGGGTTGGCTCGGGTATTAGGGGAACGTGATGCCCTGCAGCAGGTAGTATTGAGGCAGCTTCCGCAGAACGGCGTACTTGGTGCCACCGGCTCCAGGTTAGTGAGTGGCAGTAGTAAGGCTCACTGTGATCTGGAGCATTTCATAGCACAGCAACACGACTGCGAGGCTGCGCTGCTCTTCGGCTCCGGGTATGAGGCTAATCTCGGGCTGCTCGGAGCTATAGGCTCGCGCAGCGACACTATTATATATGATAAGCTACTACATGCTTCGATGCGCGACGGCGTGCGCCTAAGCTTAGCGCGTTCATTCTCTTTTAAACACAACGACCTGGGGGATCTACGAGATAAGCTAATGAACGCTCGAGGCGAGCGTTTCGTAGCTGTTGAATCGCTCTACTCTATGGACGGCGATTATGCGCCGCTAGGCGAGCTGTGTGCCGTATGCGAGGAGTTCGGAGCTTTCCTGATAGTTGATGAAGCTCATGCTACCGGAGTGTTCGGCGAGCAGGGCCAAGGATTGGTGCAGCAAGCAGGGCTGCAGGAGCGCGTATTTGCGAGGGTGCATACATTTGGCAAAGCGCTTGGATTTAGGGGAGCGGTTGTTGTTGGTTCCAAAACGTTACGCGAATATCTGATTAATTTTGCGCGCACTTTCGTCTATTCTACTGCGCCTGATCTGCTCTCGTTAGCGCTTGTACGGAGGGCGTATGAGGTTAGCGCCGGCATGAGTCGGGAACGGAGCATGTTGGCTGCTTTGATAGAGCAGGTGCGGGCTCTGCGTGGTGATTTTCCTAACCTTGAGTTTATTGATTCTACTAGTCCGATTCAGGGCGTTATTATCTCGGGTAACGATCGGGTGCTGGCAGTTGAGGAGCGTTTGTGGGCAGAGGGGTTCTTTGCGCGAGCGATTCGCTCCCCTACAGTTCCCTTAGGACGTGAGCGTATAAGGCTATGTATACATGCGTTTAACTCCCTGGATGAAGTGCGCGCTGCGCTCTCCTTAATAAGCGCGGTACTCACTGTGATAAGCGCTAGAGCAGTAATGACGGAGGCACAGTATGGCGGCTGAGAGGTTAATTATTCGTGGGCTTTCGACCATCTCGCCGCTCGGTTCCAGTCGCAAAGAGGTTTCGCAAACGCTCACTTTGGGGCGAGCTAAAGCACAGTGGCTTAATGCAGCCGAGCAGACGCGACCGGTCTTTCCCCTGGCCGCTAGCGGAATGAATCTCGTTGAGGAGCTCTCTAGTCAGGCACGTTATCAGGGGCTAGATCGCACGACCCTTTTAGCACTTACTGCAGCGCGTCAAACGTTTGCAGCGTTACGCGGCGAGCAAATGGAGCTCGGATGTATCTCTATTGGCTCTGCGCGCGGCGCAACGAATTCACTAGAGCGATCTATCGCGCAGCATTTAGCAAAGGAGAGCGCACTTGCGGCGGACACCTCACCGACCACTACAGCTGGAAATACGACCTCCTGGATAGCGCAAGAATATTTGGCGCAGGATGATCTTCTAGCGCCTAAAAGCGCGCACAGTAACACTATCGCCTCAATCAGCACCTCCATGACCTGCACATCGGCCTTTCATGCGCTCTTAATTGCAACGGCATTTTTGCGGGGCGGAATGGCCTCGGCCGCACTTTTCGGTGGGGCTGAGTCATGTTTGACCAGCTATACGGTGGCGCAGCTTGAAGCTCTTCGTATCTATTCACGTGAGCGCAGCGAGTGGCCCTGTAGGCCATGTGCGAGCTCTGAGCATAGTAGCAACACCTTGGTACTAGGAGAGGGTGCTGGGACGGCGATACTGCTAGGGGGCTCTGTTGCTTATCTGCCTGGTGATATGGAGCTGCTTGGAATCGGTTGGGCGCTTGAGGCTACCCCCTCTGCGACCGGTATCTCCGAGGATGGGCGGGGCTTTCAGGGGGCGATGCTCGGGGCTTTGGCAGGGCTACCGGCAGGACGTGTGCTGGATGGTGTAATTATGCACGCCCCTGGGACCTCTAAAGGGGATGAGGCGGAGCTTAGGGCGATTGAAATGGTCCTTGGCAGCGTGCCGCTCTGCAGCACCAAACACCTTACGGGGCATACCTACGGGGCCTCTGGCATGATTAGCCTTGCTACGGCGCAGGTGTTGCTGTCGGAAGGGGGGTGGAGCGGGTTTCCTTATCCAGCACGGGTAGCTCCCCGTCCGTTTGAGGCTCCTAGGACCCTTATGATAAACACGGCTGGATTCGGAGGAAATGCGATAAGTATCGTAGTTGGAGCGCTTTAGAATTTTGCCGAAGGCTTGGGTTGAAACCAACCTAGTTTTAGGCTACAACCCTTAGTTCTAAACAGAGCTTAGGGTTTAATCCGTTGGGGATAGTTCCCCGATCGGCTCAGAGTAGTAGAGGATCTTCGAATATGGCTAAGGCTACTAAAGAGACATTTTTTCTAGTTTCATCTGAAGGAACTGGTGCTTTTTACGTAAATCGTAAGAATAAGAAGAAGGGCAAGGGCGAGAATAAGCTCAAGGTTAAAAAGTACGACCCGATCGCTCGTAAGCACGTTTTATTTGAGGATAAGAAGCTTTCCAAGCTTAAGAAAAAGTATAAGGCGGCAAGCCCTGAGAAGAGTGCTGCTGAGACAGAAAAAAAGTAGCGCAGATCACTAACGTACGGATCTCTAACGTGTTGTGTAATTAGAGGGGTATAATGACGCTTGCCGTGCAGACCACTACGCAGACCACTACGCAGACCACTGCGACCACTGACAACGTGGCAGCGCAGGCAGAAGTCACAACCCAGAGCAGCCCCACAATTCAAGAAATAATAGAGCCTACAGGGGAGCCCCTAATATCCGAGCCTCCAGTTGGTGCTCAGAGCGCAGGCCCTACAACTGTAGCAACAGATAATAATATCTCAGATAAGCCTGGCTCAATTAAGCCTTGGACCATCAGGCTAGCTCTTGGTGTGTTGTTGTTAGTAGCAGCGGGGCTCAGCTATCAGATGACCATAGCGGGGTTAGCGCCCGAGCGGGCCCTCTACCTTACGGTTGTATTAGCTTTCATCTCATCAGTTGTTGCCGTTTACGAGGCTCTTCAGATCCTCTTGGCTAAGGATCGTTTCGCTACATCACTAGCGCTTTTCCCCGCTGCTGGGCTTTTGCTTATTAACCTCGGGGTGTTTGCTCAGGTTATCTGGCCTATTAGAGAGCTTACCTGGATCTCAACCACCAGCGCCGCCTTAGCTGGCGGAGCGTATCTTATTTTGCGTGCTTGTATTGGTCGGGCCAACGATAGCCACGAGCTGAGCCGGAGGGTGCTTTTCCCTGGGGTAGGTGAGCTGCCCACGATCAAGCAGGGCGAGCGTATAGCTCTAAGGGCTGGTATGATAGTGCCGGCTGATGTTCGAATCGAGACTGGGAGCTGTGCAATCAATGAGCGTTATCTATCAGCAACACCACGCTTTAGGGTCAAGGATGAGGGCGAGGTGGTTTTTGCTGGATCGGAGATACTGAGTGGTAGCGCTGAGGCGTTGACACTCTCTGGCACTGAGGATTCCTGCCTACGCAGCCTGGAGCGGCTTATCTCACCAAATTTAGAGCGCGCTGGAGCTGGACTATTTCATGAGGATGCGGCTGCTAGGAGTGCCACGGCGTATACCCTGCTATTTATCGCTGTTTCTGCCGCTATATCGTGGGATGAGAGGAGCGGCATCGCAGCCGATGTTCTCAGCGCCGCGGGACTTATCCTCTTCTCAGCTGCGGTATGTCAGTTAGGCGATCTGCTTTATGTGGCTAGGCTAGCCTTTGTTAAGAACTGGGCGCGTCTTGGATTTGTGCTGACCTCAGCAGATTCAATTAAGGAGCTGACATCGGTATCAAAGGTTCTCTTTGATTCGTCGCGTGTTGATCTTGGCTCAGTTGTTGGTGTGCGAGAGCTTGAGCTACTCGATGATAGGCTTAGCCGCACAGCTTTATGTAGTTATCTTAGCTCAATCCTCGGGCGCTCTGATGATGCAGCGCTCTCAGCTGCTGCTGACTACTGTCAGGTATTCTCTTCACAAGCCGCTCCGGAGCGTGTGCTTGGGCTATTAGAGTTTGATGGGCGTGGAATTGCAGGCGCGATCAAAGGGGTTGAGATCTCAATCGGTTCTGAGGAGTTTCTGGTAGAGCGTGGAATCCTGATTCAACCAACAGAGAGCGCGCTTGAGTGTGCGGCCAATGAGCGCGCAATTTTAGTTGCGATCGGCAGGGAGGTTGTTGCTCGTTTCTGGATAAGATTTGGCCAGCTTGATATCACCCGTGAGGAAGAGGGGCTTTGGCCGAATAACGTGCAGCCAATACTATCGAGCGGGGTTTCAGGAGAGGTGTCAAACGACACCTTGCTGGTGCGGGGTGTTGAGTCGGATGTTCTTGGCAGGAGCGCGCCTTTGCAACTTGCATTCTTCTCTGGCGATCGCTTTGAACTTCCACTTGCTACAGTAGTAGCTCTGACACCACGATTACACGGCTTGGCACCGCTGCTAAAGCTCTCTCAGCGCCATATAAAGCTTGTAGAGAGGGCTAGGATACTGATCGCTTTTGGGGCGTTTATTGCTATCTTATCGGTCTTTCTCGGATTCTTCTCCCCGCTCGTGCCGGTATTAGTTATCCCTCTAATAGCCCTCGCTATCTTTTTATTCTAGGGCTGCTCTACGAGCACCGAAACACCTCCTGCGGCATCACAATTGGAAAGAGGGGATCTGCATTTGAGCCATATGGGCTCACTAACTGCATGAAATCCCTATTTTGGGAGAAACTATGACTTCTAGCAACTTTGAACTTTCTAAAGGTTCTGGAGTTGGTTTTAGTACCTCGGTTTTTGATGATAGTAGCGAAAGATATGGTGGGTATGCGAATGGTCCGGAGCGGGCGCTTATGTCTGCACTGCTGTTCGATGGGATTCAGTCCTATATCCACTATGCATTACCAAGCACTCCTAGTGAGCGAGCTCACTTCTCTGAGGCGTTTAACTGGGTGATGGATAAAGGGACAGAGTACCCATTCTCATTTAATAACGTCTGCGAGGCGCTCGGCATCGAGCCGGAATATCTGCGCTACGGGCTTACTCACGCCTCAGTGAATAGCCTTAGTGCGCTAGGAGATTCAAGGCGTAACGAACATGCTTAGGGGCTGTTTGGACAGGCTCTGAGCGTTAATGCTCTAGTAGTATTAATGCTCAGAGTCGTCCGGCCCGCTAGCTAACGGCTCAGCTCTGACTCGATATCCCTCACTGAACCAGTGCGAGAGGTCCTGCAGGCGGCACCGTTCGCAGCAGAAAGGCATGAATTGCAGCGAGTCGGGTGATATGTTGGCCTTGCATGCACGACAACTCTGGTTGTCCTGATTAGGTGCAGCTTGATTGTTTTTGTTGGTCATATAGTTAAATCGACTACTTGGCTCGCAGCCGGATCTCTCTAATTCCGGTCGCATCCTGAGCTATCAGCTCAAGGTGTTGTAGCGTCCCGCCCTTTCGAAGGTAGGCATCATCCTCATCCGTCCCGGCTTCAAGGAAGAGTATATCAGATTCAAAGTGGTACGCTTTAACGCGTTTAACCTTATCGAGCAGGCCAAGCTGAAGCTTTTCATCAAGCTCGGCTAGCAGTTTATCCCACAGCTGAGGGTTGTTTCCTTTTGCTGTTTCCTCGGTCATAAGGGAACCTCCGCCTCTTGTTATGGTTAATAGATCACGGCCAAGCTCAAGTAGGTGCTGTTCTTAAGGCGCAGCATACACGAACAGCTCTCGGTCCTATCAGAGCACCCATCAGATTTAATTATATATCGGCAGAGCAGTTCTCGGAAAGCACTAAAAAATTAAAGGCACAATATACTGGGGGTTATCCCATATATACCGTGCCTTTATTGTAGGACCAACCAGCTTTATTGTGCTAGTTAGGCGATTGTTATTTAAGCAATAGCATCTGAAGTGGCGAACTGCCTCATCTGATCCTCAGCCTGTCGGCCGATAGCCTTTCTCAAGCTATCTAGATCTAGATCTAGCGCCTCGCAGATAAATAGGAATGAAAGTGGAGCATCGGTAGGCTCGTCATCCATCAGCCACAACCTTGCGCCCTCTCGAACATCTCCCTCGCCACCGATGAAATCGTGGATCGCCCTTTGGAGAACAGCTGCTAGTAATCGCAGTTCAGGAATTGCGCCACCGGGTGTTTGAACATCAGAGTTTGACCAAAATTTCATGTTTAAGCGTCCCTTCAAAAAGTAAAAATAATCCGCTAAGCTAATGACCCCGTGACGCACTCCCGATTGCCTTTTACGCAATGGCGGTAGTGCTAAGTGTACGGGGGTTACCCGAACGAATAGTTGACCTAAGCAACTTCTGCCTTCCCTGCAATCTTCTCCACAATACCATCAGTGTAGAGCGCCCATTATTCAGGGAATAAAATATCCCCTGCTGTTATTCCTGCTAAAAATAGGCCTCATTTATTAGTTGAGGGCCTCTTTCTAACAACAACAAAACAACAGTAGCCCATCGAACTACGATGAAATACCAATGGTACTGCTCACTCCGGATACGCTAATAGTGCATATCCAAACGGTACTGCTTTCGATTACAGTGTCTGCTAAAAAACAAACTTTGAGCAAACTGGAGCACGAACATTAATCCTTAGAGAGCTACTTGGTCAAGAACTATTTTCGCCCATTTCAATTAGTATGGGCTAGCATGTGCTATGAGCCACTATTAGGCGGTATTGGTATAGCAGTATTGTCATAGAACAGCGTACTGCAAGTCAGGAGGGGCGGAGATCTTTTAGCCCTAAATAGCTCTGCAGATTGAATGTACTCGGGTAGTTACGGTAACTATTCACTAGCTTTGGCGGGAGAGCTCGGGATAGCAGAGTTTGTTAATAGTTAGTGTCATCACCCCCACCGCAGTGCTGCGCCAGCAGCTTTTGCTGCTGGACGGGCTCTGCAAATCGACCCCCGTTGGGTTTGTGCTATAGCAGCCACCTGTGCGATCCTACTTAGTGTATGCTGGCTAGTTATATGAATTCATTATCTGGTAACAAAGAGGCTGAGGCTCAACTACTCCCTGGAAAGGGGGCGCGGGCTCTTTTTCCCTTCTTCTCAGAGGGTCCAGGGGGGTGTTTCCTCGACTCAGCAGCGACGACACAGAAGCCACAGGTCGTGCTCGACTCGCTTATGCACACCATGATTCATTCAAATGCGAATGTGCGGCGAGGGGCCTATCGCCTAAGTGCCGATGCCTCTGAGCTCTACGACAAGGCGCGCATCAAGATTGCGCGCCATATCGGTGCAAGTTCTGAGCGTTCAATCGTCTTTGTACGGGGCGCAACAGAGGCCATCAACCTGGTGAGCTATAGCTCTGAGCACCTCTTTCAGCCTGGAGATGTAATCCTGCTTAGCTTGCTTGAGCACCACAGCAACATAGTCCCGTGGCAACTCCTTGCAAAGAGACGGGGACTAAAGATCGCATTTACAGAAATCAGTGCTGATGGTCGTTTCGATATGGACGATTTTAGAGCGAAGCTCACTACACTTCGTCCGAAGATGGTCGCCATAACGCAGCTCAGCAACTCGCTAGGAACCGTTACTCCAATAGCTGAGATCGTTGCATTGGCGAAGGCGAGTGGCGCACAGGTGCTTGTAGATGGTTCGCAGGGTGTGACGCACCTGGGCGTTGATGTCGAGAGCTTGGGGTGTGACTACTACGTATGCTCAGGGCATAAGCTCTATGGACCGACAGGCATCGGTATTTTATACGGACGCCTAGAACGGCTAGAGGCGCTAGAACCTTTCCAGGGTGGTGGAGATATGATCTCCTACGTCAGTACTGAGGGCTCCGGTTGGACCGATGTGCCGCAGCGCTTCGAGGCTGGAACGCCCCCGTTTCACGAGGCGATAGCACTTGGTGTAGCGATTGATTTTATCGAGCGCTTTCCGCGCGCGGCTATTTTGTCACATGAGGCGGAGCTTCTTGGTGTGGCGCTTGAAATGTTACGGGCAGAGCCGGGCATTATATTGCACGGACCAGCCACGACCGATGGCGCGCAGGTCGGGGTTGTTTCTTTCTCAATTGATCGGGTACATCCCCATGATTTTGCTACCATCGCTGATACGCATAACGTTCAGGTACGAGCTGGACATCACTGCGCAATGCCAACCTTGCGTCGCTTGGGGCTGCAAGCCACTATTCGTATGAGCTTTGGCCTCTACACCTGTCCGAGCGACATCGAAGCGGTTCGCGCAGCTATTCGCCAGGCGCGCACAATTTTTGCTTAGAGCTAGCTGCTCTAGTTGATCGGCGAATCCACAGGATTGCGAGAAAGTTATAGGTTGCATGTGTTACAACAACCGCAAATAGCGAATCCGTATAGTAGTGCACCAGCCACAAATAGAGCCCGACACAGCTATAGAGCGGCATCATCCAGCCAAAGCGGCGCATATTTCCAATAAAGTGAATATAAGCGAATAGAACGCTGCTTAACAGTGCGGCCGTAAATAGATCTGAGTATTTTAAGATTAGCTGATTAAGAGCCCCGCGAAAAAAAAGCTCCTCTCCAAATCCCGAGAGTAGTGCGATTACAATCGCGTTGCTCGGCGTAATCTGTCGGCACAGCGGAACGATAACCTCGCTACTAAACCTTGCAAATACCGACTTAGGTTTTGTCAGGCTAGCGCGCCACAGCAGGTGGTTAATAATTAGTAGGGGTAGGGCGCTGGCTAGGCCGATACTGGCCGTCACTAGTGAGGGGCTCCAATGAATCTCTAGTAAAAAGAGCCATAACACCGGGTACGATATAATAACGAGCAGCCCCTCGGTTAGGATGGCAGCAATCATAATTGTATAGGCAGGTGACATGTTGTGATTATCGCGCCGTTTTTATTCCGAGGCAGGTGAAGAGCTGCGCAGAAGCATCCGTAATAGAGATACGCAGCACCTCATTTAGCTCGGTAGAGAAGGCGAAGCGCGCTGTAAAGCTTGAGCTGGCTACTGTTTCACAACTACTAATAAGATGGCCATCTGGGGCGCGCAGCTCGCCTCGCAGCGTTATCTGCGCGTGAGGTTGTCGCATAATAAGATAGCAGTAACCTGATACGGTTAGCTCTTGTACGGTTACGGAAAGGTGATTAGTCGAGACCCCTGCGCTTTCGGGTGAGACGGTACGATACCCACGTAACCCCGCATCGAGGCTAAGTTGCGCGCTCAGGTCCTCATTAAAGTTAGGCGTATAGACCCGTGTGACCGGCAAAACGGTAAGAAATTGAAAGCCTGCGACCCCATTAACTGCCTCACTGTTCACGCTTAATGCTAACTCGGTGCTAGCAAGTTGGCGCAAACGTTGAATCGAGGCGTGATGATCAAGGGCTGGCAGGTGCGTGGAAAAACAAGCGCTTAGTGTCAGTAAGGGGGCCAAAAACACGCTAAAGGGTGTAAAAAATCTAGAGATCTGCATAAATCAGGTATCCTGCCCCTTCAGTACCAAGCTTGGTAGAGTTACGATAGATCATGAGGGTGTGCTTGCGCTACCGACATATGGCTTCAGTCGATGACTAATCAACCGAACGATAAAAATGGCCAGCTTGATCTGGGGCTCTCCGTGCTCTTAACTGATCATGGGCGGGAACCGAGCGTCACTACGTCTCCGATCTCGCAAGATGTTAAGGAGCAGGTGCCTACTGCTGGGCCTAACTCGCCTTATAAGGAGCTCGCAGATCAACGCAAATGGGGGGAGTTGGTCGCATCTCTGGAACCGGCTCTCTCTAATGGATCAACACCGGAGGCGCAGCTGTGGTGGGTTCGTGCTCACCTGGGCGCATTATCCATGCCGGCATCCCTCCTAATAGCACCATTTGAAGCCCTGCTGCGGGATTTAAAGGGGAGTGAATTAAGCTCAGAGCTCGGCTCCATTTTAAAGGAGACCGGCCTTCTTATGTTGCAGAGGATTCAACAGGTCGGAGATAGCGCGCAGATCGCAGCGCTGCGTCGTGCTCTGATAGAGAACGGGCTACTGGAGGCAACGAGCAAGCATAATCACAGGAGTAGTTGGCAGGTGCTTCCCGAGCAGAATGGAGACAAGTCTGCGGTATCTGACCTGTCAAATCAGGTAGCCCCTCAAGTTTCATCTCAGTCGTCTCCAATAGCAATCAAAAGGGCGCCCCGTATTAATAAACGCGCAGCGATTAGCGTCGGAGTTGTAGCGCTATTACTCTTGTTACTACTACTGCTACTAGCGCCGCATTTCTTATACCTTACGGCGTCGACCGAGGCGGCTTACGAATCCTTCGTGCATGAGCCCGGTATCGCCGAGCAGGTTATACCGGCCCCAGAGGGTCAAAACCATCTCGGTAGCTTGAGTGCTCTGTACTACTCAATCAAGGAGCAGGAGGAGCAGGCGGAAAAGATCTCTGCTTCTCTGGTCGAAGCGGAGCCTACGAGCTCTCCGATACAGCCCCAGGCGACCAGTCCTTCAGATCCTGCCGTGCAAGAGGGGGCGCAATCTATACAGGTAGCCAAGCGTAAGGAACAGATTAATACAAGGGGACCGATTGAAGGAGAGCAGTATAGAAGCGCTCGTAGCGCGGAGCGAGAGAGTCCACAAAATATAGGGGAGCCGCCTCTAATGGGCCGTGATAGCTCACGTCACACCCCTTTTGAACGTGACTCCAATGGTAAGCTCTACAGGGCAACAGCACGAGTTAACGTGCTATCCGCACCAAGCTATAGGGGGCGTGTTCTGGGGCGACTTGAGCCAGGTGATAGGCTGCTGGTGGAGGGCAGGTTAGGTAGTTGGATGAGGCTCCGCTCTCGGCAGGGGCGCGAGGGCTACGTACTAGCGCAAAGCGTAGAAGAGATCCAAGAAGGGATTCGAGAGCGCGCCCCTCTAAAGTAGGAGACCATCAGGGGCGCGCGTAAGTTCGGATCTCTCCAAACTTACTCTTCAGACTCAGATATTTGAGGCTCTAGGGAGATATCCTCCTCAAGAATCGTCGTCTCCGACGCCTCCTCAGCCTCATCTTCCTTCTTGGTTCTCAAGACCTTCGCAGCCTGAAGACCCTTAGGACCTTCTTTGAGTTCGTACTCAACCGTTTCGCCATCCTTGAGGGTTTTGAAACCTTCGGAAGCGATCACAGAATAATGTACGAAAACATCTCGGCCGCTAGTGTGCTCTATGAAACCAAAACCTTTGGCATCATTAAACCACTTAACAACACCCTTCAATATACTTGACTCAGATTCAGACATAACAACTGACTCCCCGTTAAAAAAACTTACGGTAATTAAAAACCTACCACATTTATTTGAGGTTACAATACTTTACTGCAAGACAACGAATCGCCGTCCATGAAGATTGAGATTCGAAAAGGTTGGTGAAAGAACCAACTTTTTGAGTTCTAACTTGATTGAAATAGGCCGGATCCTCCGTTATGGCTCTGAATAAAGCCCCATAAAGAATACTGTATACAACTGGGACCTATAAATTCACTAGATATTCAAGTATGTTATGACAGATGTTCAAATTTGCTGGTACGCCGGGTGTTCAATCGAAGCTAGACAGCGTGCATTGATAAGCACCTTACCTAACAGGTATAGTAGGCCATCGAAGTGCCTATCTATCTTTATGACCAAGATGTCTTTAACCACTTTACACGATTCAATTATAGAAACCCTACCCGAGCCACACTGCGTAATCGGGCGAGATCTTACCTGTGTGGCGCTCAACTCGGCCTTTGCCGAGCTGTTAGGGGCCTCTCCTGATGAGATTAGGGGCAGGCCGGTGGTCGAGTTTTGGGCCGATATCGATAAGGTGCGCTGGCAGGATAGGGAGTTTCGGGCAGAGTTTAGGTATCGGGAGTGCCCGGTTCTACTGGTAAAGCTCGCTTCGTATAGCGGTAACGAGCTTGTTATTCGCGTACTGGCCTCATTTTCAGAGGACCGCGCAACTAAGGTCTTTCATAATCAGCGCATCGAAGCGTTGGGTCTTCTTGCCGGTGGAGTCGCGCACGATTTTAACAACCTACTCACAGGAGTGCTCGGCCACGTTGCGTATCTGCGGCATGTCTTGCCAGCAGAGGGGGAACACGCCGAGTCCCTGACTGCGATTGAAGAGGGCGCGCTGCGAGCTTCCTCGCTCACACAGCAGATCTTAATGTTCTCAAAGGTTGATGGCGTAGAGCCTACCGTAAAAGTGGATCTCGCTGATGTTGTATCGCGCGTACTAACGTTGCTTAAAAGTTCTATCCCATCGCATGTAGAGATTGAATGGCAGCCACCCGCACAACCGTTTCCAATCTTGGCATTAGAGGCGCATTTAACTCAAATCGTGATTAACCTAGTGATTAATGCGCGCGATGCCATAAAAGATAAGGGCTCAATAATTATTTCGCTAGTTGAACGGTGCCAGCCCGATGATGTGCGCCGCCTTTTCGGCGACGAGCCGCCTGCCCCTGCATATGGAGCGCTAATCGTAGCGGATTCCGGAGAGGGTATGGATGAAGAGGTCAAGAGCAAGCTCTTTGAGCCATATTTTACAACTAAGAATGAAGGGGGCACCGGAATCGGGCTCTCTACCGTGAATTCAATCGTAGAGCAGCTCGGAGGAGCTATTGAGGTTGATTCACAGCAGGGAGTTGGTACTGAGTTTCGCATCATCTTTCCACTCCTTGCCGTAGAGGAGCAGACGGAGCTCTTGCAGGCGCAGGATGACTCGAAACCTCTCAAGGGGCGCGGTGAGCGCGTGCTTGTTATTGATGATGAGTATGCCGTGCGTAATGTGCTGGGCCTTAGTCTGAGCCACCTTGGATACGCGATTGAGACCGCAGCCTCGGGGCTTGAAGGTCTTGAGAAGTTTGTTAATGCCGGTGGGGATTTCGATCTCGTGATCCTCGATCTATTGATGCCGGGACTCTCTGGCGAAGAGGTCTTTAACCGGATCATGGAGATTAATAGAGGAGCGCGTGTTCTGATCGTCAGCGGCTTTAGCTCTGAGCATGTTGTCCAGCGCATCCTTGAGTCTGGGGGTAGGGACTTTATTCAAAAGCCATTCTCTATTGAAGTTTTATCTAGAAAGGTACGCGGGTGCTTGTATGATTAAGGAGTACAAGGTCCGCAACATAACGATCAGTCCTGGGCTCGTTCTCTCCCCTATGAGCGGCGTAACTAGTAGACCATTTCGCAAACTTGTTAAGCAACTAAATCCCAATTCTGTCGGATTATTGGTGAGTGAGTTCGTTTCCGTAGAGGGTATGACGAGGGGCTCTCTCCGCACCCTAGAAATGATGCGATTCTCTGAGGAGGAGCGCCCATATTGCGTGCAGATCTTTGGGTACGAAATTAACCGTATGCGCGATGCCGCGTTGATGGTTCAGGATCTCGGCGTCGATGTAGTTGATATTAACTGTGGTTGTCCAGCTCCTAAGGTCGTTAAACGGGGGGGCGGTTGCGAGCTGATGCGACAACCGGAGCACCTCGTGCAGATCGTGCGGGCGATTAAGGGCGCAATCTCTATTCCACTCACCCTCAAGATGAGGGCCGGATGGGATGATAGCTCGCGTAACGCCGTAGATCTTGCCAAAATACTTGAGTCTGAAGGGATAGAGGCGCTCGCAGTTCATGGTCGTACTAGGGCGCAGCTCTATCGTGGAGAGGCGGACTGGAGTTTGGTAGAGCAGGTGGCTAATGCGGTCTCTATTCCGGTAATGGGAAGTGGGGATGTTGTTGATCGCGCATCAGCGGAGCAGCGCTTAGTAGGCAAGGTCGCGGGGCTCTTTATTGGGCGCGCCAGTATGTCGAATCCGCTCGTGTTTAGTGAGATTATGAGCGGGGCACCAAGCGCTTTGCGTGGTAATCAAAAACTTATGTTGTCTATCTTGTTTCGTTACATAGAGTTGTTGCGAGAGGACTTTCAAGATAGCGCCTGTCCTGGAAAGCTTAAGCAGCTCGCCTCTCAGATGTGTCGAGGGGCGCCGTGGAGAAAGCAGCTCCTGACCATCAATACCCTCCCAGAGCAGATACAGCTTCTTGAGATGGTGCGGGATGGCGCTTGGAAGGGTATCATCGGGGGTGAGCTAGTTGAGGAGGCCCCTGTGCGAGATGAAGATGGGTCGTGTGACCAGTACGCTATTGAATAAGAGCGGAATAAGAGTGGAATAAAAGCCGAAAAAGAGCTGAGTAATGGAATTTAAGAGTGCTAAGAATAAATAATATCTACCGAGGTTTCGGCGAGAAAGAGGTGCTCAAAGGGGTCGCCCTTACGTTAAAGCCATCCACTATCACCGGTTTAATCGGGCCAAGTGGTGGTGGTAAAAGTATCCTACTGAAGATTATTGCACATACATGCAGCAGTGATGCCGGCACGGTTGAGTTCGACGGGGGTTGTGGCGTTGAAGACGTGGCCCTTATGTTTCAAGAAGGGGCGCTCTTTGATTCTCTCTCCGTATACGATAACGTGGCGTTTCCATTGGTACAGGGCAACGTACCGACAAATGGATTGCCTACCGAGCAGCGTGAAATGGTGTGCAGCAAGGTTGGCGAGATCTTAGCGCGGGTAGGACTTACCAAGGCGGCCTACAAGTTGCCGGGACAGTTAAGTGGTGGGATGAGGCGGAGGGTTTCTCTTGCGCGCGCACTCGTGAGCCGACCTCGTATCTTGCTACTCGATGATCCAACGAGTGGGCTTGATCCTGTGGCGAGTAGCGTCATTATGGAGCTAATCGTAGAGCTGCACCGCGATTATAAGCCGATTACTTTTATCGTTAGTCACGATCTGCGAAGGCTCTTGCCAATAGCGGATCGTATCATTGCGCTCTTTGATGGTAACGTAGCGTTTGATGGCTCACTTGATGATCTGCGCCAGGGAGCTTCAGCATCGGTGCGTAGTTTTGTCGCCTGTCGCTTTGAACTCGGAACTCCGAGTATAGAGCCGACAGTTATTGTATAAGGATTTATTGTGGCATTCATGAAGCATAGAGCGATAGAGGAGTCCCGTGAGCGATTTCTCTCTGGTATTGGGGTGCCTAGTAAGGGCACCTTTGTAGCCGATGACTTTCAACAGGCAGCTATCTCAAACTTAGCGGCTGGTATTGACACACTCGTAGTTGCCCCTACCGGCTCAGGCAAGACCTTTATCGCTATTCAGGCGATGCGAGAACTACTTAAGAAGGGAAAGTATCCGATCTATACCACCCCGCTTAAAGCGCTTTCGAATACGAAGTATACCGAGTTTCAAAATACATTTGGGCCTGAGCACTCTGTCGGATTGCTTACAGGTGACAGAAAGATTGAGGGGGATTCCGATATCGTTATCGCGACGACCGAGATCTATCGTAACGAGCTCTATCGAGGCTTTGGTCGATATTCACTCGTTATTCTAGATGAGGTGCACTATATCGCAGACCCACAACGCGGTGCCGTGTGGGAGGAGAGTATCATCCTAACGCCTAGCACCTCGACCCTGTTGATGCTCTCCGCTTCGATCTCAAACGCCGAGGAGATCGCGTCGTGGATAGAAGAGGTTAGAAATAAGGAGTGTCGTATCGTTCAAAAGATAGAGCGCCCGGTAGAGCTGCGCTATGGATTCCTTCATCCACGCTACGGTGTTATCCCACTTAGTGATGAAAAGGGGCACCTCTCACCAGAGGTTGCGCACTACTATAGTGGTGCTAGTCTTGATGGTGACGGGATGCGTGTCTCAGGCTCGTATCAGGAGCAAGGCAGGTCGTACGGACGTTCTCGTAACGGGGGTGGTAGGGGCCCACGTGGCGGTGGTAGCGGCGGTGGTTCACGTCGCGGTGGTAGCTCGGGTCGGGGGCGTAGATAGTTATGCAAGATTTTCCAGTTACGACTATCCTACGAGAGCTTGAAAGAGATGGCCTGTTGCCTGCGATCCTATTTAGAACGGCGCGCAAACAGTGCGATGCAGATATTGATAATCTGCACCGTAACGAGCACGCAATCATGCCGGCAGAGCAGCAACAAAAACTAGAGGCCGAAGTTCAGATTATTATCAAAAAATATGGATTTGAGCAGGAGTTCGTTACGACTTATCCGCAATACAAGGCTCTCATAGCGACCGGGGTTGGGGCGCATCATGCAGGACAGCTTCTGATCTGGAGGCTTCTTCTTGAGGAGTTAATGTCACGCAGCATGCTACGCATGATGGTAGCAACTGGAACGGTTGCGGCAGGGGTAGATTTTCCAGCTAGAACCGCCGTAATAACTGCACACAGCAAGCGTGGCTCAGAGGGCTTCAGCGTGCTCTCTGCCGCTGAATTTCAACAGATGGCGGGGCGAGCAGGGCGAAGGGGTAAGGATAAGGTAGGGGTATGCCTAATTACTCCCAGTAAGTTCTCGGATGCACGGGTTCTGCTTGAGGTCTCAAAGCGACCACCTGAGCCACTTAAGTCAGCATATTTTGCAGCGCCCTCAACGGTGCTCAATCTTCTTAAGTACCGTAACGTTGACGATCTGGAATTTACTGTAGAGCGTAGCCTCGGCGCATTCATTAACCGACGCGATGCCGGCAGATTGCGTGAGGAAGCGATTAACGAGCAAATGGAGATCGAGGGTGATTTAGAACTTAAGGGTGAGCCTCGCAAAAAAGCGGACAAGCGGGTTCGCAGAAAGTTGCGCGAAGCCGACGAGATTGAGAAAAAGCAGGAGACCTCACTTGAACTCTCACTTGATGGTCTACGTAAGCTTGGGTATGTCGATGGGGGCAGCCTAACCGATAAGGGATATTGGGCGGCGGAGCTCTGTACGAGCCTAGTCCTTCAACTTGCTGAGTGTATCGAAGATAAGCTGTTTGATCAGTGTGCGCTCTTTGAGTTGGTGGGGCTTATCGCCAGTATCGCAGGGGATCAACATAGACAGTATTTTAAATTAAAGAACAATCCTATTAAGCCTGAACTATTCACCAAGATCGGGACAATTGTGCAGCGTATTAGGGACAACTATCATGGGCCGGGTGCAGTCGATGTAGCGGTATTGCCGGATGCCGCTCTAACCGTTATCACATGGATGGACTCGGAGTCGTGGGTGGAGTTCTCTGGTTTGCTAAGGTTATCTGGAGTTGCAGATGGCGATGTGGCGCGCCTGGTCAGTCAGACCGCTGATCACCTTAACCAAATAACCCGCCTTGAAAAAACCCATCCTATCCTGGCGCAGTCCGCCAAGGTGGGACGCAGCAGACTACTGCGCCCGCCGTTCTCGGAGAGTCTGATTACGACGTAATAGTTATTGGGTCATCCTTTTTCATGGTCGGCCTAGAGTCCAGCGGTCCCAGGGGCTCACGCCTCAGCGAAGCGCTGAGAGCGCCGTTCTCCAGAACGGCTAGGTATAAATGCTCAGGTGGGCGATCCGGTAAGGCTGGACATGAGCAGCGTAAGTAACTATTCCGAGAATCAGGCCGTGTGAATAGTAACTAATCGCAGCTCG
>Ga0114970_10001162_pt1 | contig 19637 bp, 17 predicted proteins | sample M_140205_XF_Meta_FD_87030 | JGI IMG/M metagenome (GOLD analysis project Ga0114970, IMG submission 87030) | Freshwater microbial communities from Lake Montjoie, Canada to study carbon cycling - M_140205_XF_MetaG | ecosystem: Environmental > Aquatic > Freshwater > Lake | place: Lake Montjoie... | reverse complement strand
GAGCCTTGTGTTCCGCCGCGGGGGCCGGCGCCTTGCTCTCCACTTTGGGTTCGTTCGCCTTGAGCGCGGTCACGACCGGTGCGGGGGGCAGTTCCTCCGTGCGGAAAGACGGTTGGGCAGAGGCCTGTTCACCAGTCATGGCAGGAAGCGGTTCGTCGGCGTCGCCGGGCTGCCTCTGCACGACCGGTGCGGCGGGCTTCGCCGCGGTGGTCCCCCCGACCTGCGCAATGCGCTCGGTGAGGCTCGAGCTCAGCGACGTGCTCTTTCTCGAGTTGATGTTGTTGAAGGCCCAAATACCTCCCACCGCGACGACGTGAAGTATGAGCACGACCATGAAGGCGTGGGACAACTTCATGTTCGGTTCAGCATCGTCGTAGTAGTCATCCTCTCCGCCGCGCATGGTGCGCGCCGAGGCGCGGACCACTTTGCGGCTGCGGGGTCGGGCTGTCATTTTGCTGAATATCTGCAGTTTCATGGTGTTGTTTTGTTTGGTTTGAGTTGGGTGGTTAGCTGACGGAAAAGATCGCCGCGCTCCTCGTAGCTGCGGAACATGTCGAAAGAAGATGTACCCGGGGAAAAAAGGACGGTGTCACCGGGCTGCGCCAGCTGGCGCGCTGCCAGCACGGCTTCGTCGAGAGTCGATACAGGATGGCAGCCTACCGACCCCTCCCAATCTCCGGCGATGGAGCCGCGCATTTCGCCGATCAAAACTGCGGCGCGTGCGCAGCTTTTCACAAGCGAGGCCACGGGAGCGAAGCCAAAGCCCTTGTTCTTGCCTCCGGCGATCAGAACTACACGCCCCGTCTGGCCTTGCAGGGCTTGGGCCAAGGCGTCGAGATTGGTCGACTTGGAGTCATTGACCCAAGTGACACCGTCCAGCTCGCGCACGAATTCGCAACGGTGCGGAGGGGGGCAGTAAGTGCGTGCGGCGGCAACCATCCCCTCGACCTCAGCGCCCAAACAGATCGCCGCAGCGAATGCTGCCATGAGATTCTCCGCGTTGTGCGGACCCCGCAGGCGGGTTTCGGACATGGCAACAAGAGGCTCATGTCGATGCATGATGACATCGCCCTTCATCGTGAAGTCAGAAACCGCATTGGGTGCGGCCGAAAACGTGACGCGCTGGGCGCGCAGCGCGGGCAGATCAAGGCTGGCGTTGACCACGGCGAAGTCATCAGCCGTCTGGCGATCGAAGACGTGCATCTTCGCAGCGAGATAGGCATCGACGTCCGGGTAGCGGTCCAGATGGTTTGCGCTGAAATTGGTCCAGACCGCCACCCGGGGACGAAAAGTGTCCATGGTCTCCAACTGGAAAGAACTCACCTCGACCACGGCGGCGTCGAGGCTAGCGCTCCTCGCGGCCACCTCGCTGAAGGGGACGCCGATGTTGCCGCAGGCCTCGGCGTGCAGTCCGGCCGCGTTGAGCAACGCGGCGGTCAGTCCGGTGGTGGTCGTCTTGCCATTCGTTCCGGTGATGGCAATGACGGGACATCGGCAGCTCCTGTAGGCCAGTTCGATTTCGCCGAGGAGAGGGATGCCGGCCTCGACCGGCCTCCGCGCGAGCGGCACCACGGGATCGATCCCGGGGCTGAGCACCGCGAAGTCAAAATCCTGCACGCAGCGCAGCGCGTCGTTCCCCAAAACGACGCGTGCGCCACGCGAGGAAAGTATTTCGGCCGCCGCCCGCCGCGGCGCAGGATCGCCGGAGTCGAGCACGGTGACGGAGGCCCCGCTGTCGAGCAGCAACCGCGTGGCGGCCTCGCCGCTGCGGCCGAGGCCGAGCACTGCAACATGTCTTCCTTTGTAGTCCATGAGGATCACCGCAGTTTGAGGGTGGCCAGCCCGAGAAGGGCGAAGATGATGGAGAGGATCCAGAAGCGAACGATGACGGTGCTTTCTTTCCAACCGCTCAGCTCGAAGTGGTGGTGGATGGGCGACATCTTAAAAATACGCTTGCCGGTGGACTTGAAACTCGCGACCTGCAAGATGACCGAACTGGCCTCGAGCACGAAGACACCGCCGATCAGAGCGAGGAGAAGTTCCTGCTTACACGAAATCGCGATCACGCCGAGGAGCCCTCCGATGGCCAGCGATCCCGTGTCCCCCATGAAGACGCGGGCGGGATGGCAGTTCCACCATAGGAAGCCGAGCGATGCGCCGACCAAGGCCATGCAGACCACCGCCAATTCCCCGGAGAGGGAAACATAGGGGATCTGCAGGTAGGTGGCGATCTTGCCGTTGCCGGCGGTGTAGGTGAGGACGGCGAAACCGAAGGCGACCGTGGCCGTGCAACCGGCTGCCAGACCGTCGAGCCCGTCGGTCAGGTTGACCGCGTTCGAGGCTCCGGCAATGACGAAGAGGTAGAAAATGAAGGCCAAGAGAAATGGCACGACAAAAGGGAAGACAACCGGAAGGTTGATGACGGGATCCTTGGCGAAAGGAACGTAAGCGGTCCATGGTTGTCCCTGCACGCAGACATCAAAAAGAAAGTAGCCGGTAAGCACGGCCGCGAGGAGGCATTGCAGCGCGAACTTCAGCCTGCTGCTGATTCCGTCCGACGATTTTTTGGTGACCTTGAGGTAGTCGTCGACGAATCCGAGTCCGCCGAGGAAGAAAACGGTGAAGAGGCACAGCCAGACGAGAGGATTGGTGGGACGAGCCCAGAGGAGGGTGGAGACGATCACCGCACCGAGGAGCAGGGTACCGCCCATGGTCGGCGTGCCGGCCTTGGCGCCATGCAGTTCGTGGAGGCGGTTGACCTCCTCCTGGGTGCGGATGGGTTGACCGAGCTTGAGCGAGACGAGGCGGCGGATGACCCGGTTGCCGAAAATGAGGCAGAGGATGAACGCGGTGACACCGGCGGCCAAAGAACGGAACGTGATGTATTGAAAAACGTTGAGGCCCTTGAAGATTTCGGTCTCCGCCCCAGTCCCGTAGCCGCTCAGAAAGTGGAGGTAGTATAGCATCAGGCGAAATCCTCCAGCACACGTTCCATGCGGGCGGAGCGACTGCCCTTGATCAATACAGCATCACCGGGCACAGCCATCTTGCGCAGAGCATCGGCAGCCTCTCGGGTATCAGCAGTGCGCCGCACCTCACGGGCACCGGCGGCTTCGGCCGCGTCGGCCAGCGCTTCGGTCTCCTCCCCCACCACGATGAGAAAATCCGCGGACTCGGCCGCGGTGCGTCCCACGCGGCGGTAACCTTCCTCGGCATACGAACCCAGCTCTCCCATCCGCCCGAGGACCGCGATGCGACGCCCGCCCCCGGGCAAACCACGCAAAGCGTGCAGTGCGGCGTCCATCGAATCAGGATTGGCGTTGTAGCTGTCGTCGAGCACGGTCACGCCGCGCACGTTGAGACAGGCGAGGCGCCCCTTGGAAAGCTGTGTTGTTGCCAGGCCGGAGGCGCACTCGCGCAGGGATAGGCCGATTTCGACACCCGCGGCCACGGCCAGCAGGGCGTTGCGCACCATGTGCTCGCCGGTCACAGGCAGGTGCGTTGCCACTTTTTCATCTCCGCTCATCAACTCGAAATCCAGACCGTCGCAAGCGGGCCGCACATCCTCCGCATGCAGCGGCGCGCCCTCGCCGGCCAGAACAACCCGCGCCCTGGTGCGTGCGGCCAAGGCTGGGGTGAACTCGTCACGCGCCGGCAGCACGAGAAGATCGCCCTCCTTGAGAGCTTCACCCAACATGCCTTTTTCCTGCGCAATACCCTCGCGCGAACCGAGGAACTCGATGTGCGCCACGCCGATATTGGTGATGATCCCGATGTCGGGTCGCGCGATACGCGCAAGCGCGGCGATTTCGCCCGAATGATTCATGCCGATCTCCCAAACTGCGATGTCGTGGGCGGTATCCGCCGCGAGGATCGTCAGGGGAAGGCCGATGTGATTATTCAGGTTACCTGACGTCTTTGTGACATTAAAACGAGTGGCCGCGACCGATGCGGTGAAATCTTTGGTGCTCGTTTTGCCATTGCTTCCTGTGATGCAAATGACGCGCGCCTTGATCCTGTCGCGGTGCCACGAGGCGAGTCTCTGCAGTGCGGCGAGCGAATCAGGAACCATGACAAGCGGGAAACCCGACGGCGCACCCTCCGGAACTCGCTCGACCACCGCCGCCGCCGCTCCGCCGGCCGCCGCAGCGCCCACGAAGTCGTGACCGTCGAAGTTTTCTCCACGCAGCGCCCAGTAGAGTTCATCGGGTTGCAGCGCTCGGGAGTCTTTGACCACCGAAGTGACCGTCTTGGCTCCGTCGCCCGCGGCGAGATTGCCGCCGCACGCGGCGGCCAACTGGTGCAGGGAGATTGGATCCATATTCACGCGGCTTTCTCCCTCAGGGCGGCGGCCGACTCCGCCACGTCGTCGAAGGGCACCTTGCGATCGGCAAATTCCTGATACCCCTCGTGTCCTTTGCCCGCGACAAGAACGATGTCGCCCGGTCCCGCCATAGCGATGGCGCGGCGGATGGCACTCCGGCGATCGGTGATCACTTCGTGGTTCTTTCCGCGCAAAGCGGCGGTCATCTGGTGGCAGATGGCCTCGGGATCCTCACTGCGCGGGTTGTCGGAGGTGATAATGCACCAATCCGACAAATCCTCGGCCGCGCGCGCCATGGGCGCCCGCTTCGAGCGGTCGCGGTCGCCGCCGCAACCGAAGACGGTGACGAGGCGCGCCGGTTCGAGGGAGCGCAAAGTGCGCAGCACATTCTCCAGGGCATCCGGCGTGTGCGCGTAGTCGACAAAAACACGGAACGACTTGGGGCCGGGCACCATCTCGAGCCGACCGGGTACCTGCGGGGCGCTCTTGAGCGATTCGACAGACTTTCGCACATCGTGGCCCAGCGCGTGCATGGCCGCCACGGCCGCGAGGGAGTTGTAGACGTTAAACGGACCGAAGAGCGGCAGCCGAACCAGATAGCTCCGGCCCTCGAACTGCAGAGTGTATTGCGTGCCGTGGAAGTCCGTGCGGAGGTCGGCGGCGCGGAACATCGCCCCGGCGGACTGTCCGTAGCTGACCGTCGTGACGCGCGGCGCATACTGGTCGAACAACCTCCGGCCGTGGCGGTCGTCGATATTGATCACGGCTGACCCGCGTTTGCGAGTCTGCGAGGCGATCTGCTCGAAAAGTAGGGTTTTGGCAGCGTAATAGTCCTCCATCGTCCCGTGGTAGTCGAGGTGGTCCTGCGTCAGGTTGGAAAAAATTCCCGCGTCGAATTCCACCTGCTGCACTCGACCTTGATGCAGAGCGTGACTCGACACCTCCATGACCGCGGCGCGGCAGTTGATGTCGCGCATCTCGCGCAGCAGGCGCTGCACGTCGTCCGCCTCGGGCGTGGTGCGCTCGGCCGGCAATTCGCGAGGGCCGATGATATAGCGCACCGTGCCGATCAATCCGCACGGCCGGTTGGCGCGATCGAGAAGGTGCTTGAGCAGAAAAGAGATGGTGGTTTTGCCATTGGTGCCGGTGATACCGGCTGTCTGCAGCTGGAGCGAGGGATGTCCGCAGAAAGCGGCGGAGACCGCGGCAAGCGCCGGGCGCGGATCCAGCACCCGCACCATCGTCGCGCGCGGCACCTCGATGTCCCCCGCGGTGAGGACGGCTACAGCCCCCTTTTCCACGGCCTCGAGCACAAAGCGCACTCCGGCATCGCGACCCGGTGTCAGGCTGGGCAAGGCCGCGAAAAGCGTGCCGGGTCCTGCCAGCCGCGAATCGTGCGTCAACGCTGTGATTTCACGATCGACCGGACCATCCACGGTGAAAGAGCCGGCAGGCAGAGAGGCTAGAATTTTGGAGAGCAGCATGGCTCAGTTGAGATCCCCGCTCGGTGTTTTAGCAGCAGGCACCTGCGCGATAATGGTGCCGTCCGTCTTTTCCTCTTGGGCCGGCAAATCCAAATGGTGCGCCATCGCCGCGCCGATGCGCGCGAAGATAGGTCCGGCGATGGTGCCTCCGAAGGTAGATGTACCGGGCGTCCGCGCGTTGTCGACCAGCACGATGCCCGCCACCTCGGGATCGTCCGTCGGGAAATAGCCGGCGAATGAAACAACGTATTGCCCAGGAGAATATCCGCCCTCGGGACTGACCCTCTGCGCCGTACCGGTCTTGCCGGCCACCGGATAGCCTGGGATCGCTGCGAGCGGCGCGGTCCCCCCTTCGCTGACCACACCGCGCAAGGCCGATCCGACCTTCGCGGCGGTTTCCTCCGAGATGACCCGCCGCACGACCTGCGGGTGCATAGACAGTACCTCTTTCCCCTCTTGGTCGCGGACCGAGCTCACGATCTGCGGGAGCATCATATTGCCGCCATTGGCGATGACCGACATGCACATGACGCTCTGCAGCGGGGTGACGGCCACCTCATGGCCCATCGGAACGCGCGTGATGGAAAGCCCGGACCACTGGTGGACCGGATGGACCAGTCCGGGGATCTCGCCTGGCAGCCCGAGTCCGGAGCGATCCCCGAATCCGAAGCGGCGGATGTATTCGTACAAAGTATCCGCTCCGATATGCATGCCGATCTTGGCGCAACCGATGTTGGAGGATTTGACAAGGATATCGTGGACCGAGAGCGAGCCGTAATCGTGCACGTCGCGGAGAATTTTCCCGCCGTAGGCAAACCGTCCGTTCTCGCAATAAAACTGCTGCTCCGGCGTGACGGCATTTTCGTTGAGAGCGGCGGAGATGACGACGAGCTTGAACGTCGATCCCGGCTCAAACATCTCGAGGATGGCGCGGTTTTTTGTCGTCTCGACGGGCGCGTCGGCATGGTTGTTAGGGTTGAAGGCGGGACGCGTCGCCATGGCGAGCACCTCGCCGGTGCGAGGCCGCACAAAAACAGCGGTGATCATGTTCGGGTTGAGGCGCTGGTAGGCCTCGTCCAACTCGCGCTCGACGATGTCCTGCAAACCCATATCGACGGTCAACTGCACCGTCATGCCGTTCCGTGCGGGACGCTCGACGCTGCGGTAGGCCACGATCTCGCGGCCGGTGCGGTCGCGCTCGGTATAGACAAACCCATCCTCGCCCCTCAGGTAGGGGTCCATCATCATCTCGATACCTTGGATGCCGCGGCCATTGTGGTCGAGAAACCCGAGGACATGCGACAGCATGTTGTCGTTGGGGTAGTTCCTCTTCGGTTCGTGTTCGAAGCCGACGCAGCGAAGGCCGGCAGCGGCCAGTTCCTCCTTCAGCTTCGCCCTGGTCTCCGCCGAGACATCTTTCTGCACGACCACGTAGGGCCTCTTGGATGCGATGCGCTCGGCAATCTGCTCGGCAGGAAGGGAAAGGCATCGCGAGAGGATCTCGGTGAGTTTCGGCCGCTGCCCGTCTTTGAGGACCTTGGCGTCCACCACAACCTTGTAGATAGGCACGTTGTCGGCGAGGACCTCGCCCTTGGCATCGACAATTTTGCCGCGCTCGGCGGCCACGGGATTTCGCTTGGCAGTCGTATCAGCCGCCACACGGGCATATTCCTCGTGTTTGCCCACCTGCAAGTGGACGAGACGCGCCGAGTAGGCGCTGAGAACCAGGGCCAGCACGATGCAGACCAATCCTGCGCGCCGGTGGGGTCCGGGGCTCATGGTATGACCTCCGGGTTGCCGGCGGACAGAGCTGCCGAAGCGGTCTGCGGACGCAACCGCACCAGACGCGCGTCGGCGACCGGCATCATGCTGATGAAGCCTTCTTCACGCCGACGTTCGAGCGCAGGGCGCGCAGTCATCCTGATGATCTCGCCGCTGGCCACCTGGAGTTTTTCGTCCAGATCCCGCACCGCCTGCTCAAGATCGCGGCAGAGATTGCCGTCAGCCTTCAGCTTGTGCGTCAGGTTCACGTAGCAAAGACCAAGCAGACCTATGAGAGCCACGCCACAGAGCCAGCGCATAAGCGGCCCGAGTGGCAGGGCCTGATCGTTGAGCCCGCGATTCAAACCGCCACCTCCTGCTGCCCGGACAGCATTTCGACCGCGCGCATCCGCGCCGAGCGGGCACGCGGGTTGGATTGCAACTCCCCCTCCGACGCTTCCAGCGGCTTGCGGGTCAGATCGCGGAAACGCCATGCCGGATTCGGTCGCGGAGCGGGCCATTCCGGACGGTCCAGCCACTGCTCGCTGCCGGCCCGGAAGACCGATTTGACCAGCCGGTCCTCGAGAGAATGGAAAGTGATGACGACGAAACGCGCGCCGGAGCGAAGGAGCGAAGGAAAGCTCTCCAAGGCGCAGCGCAGCGCGCCGAGTTCGTCGTTGACGACGATTCGCAAGGCTTGGAAAACGCGCGTGCCGGGGTGGATGCGGCTGCGGCGGGGGAGAATTCTCTCGAGCAGTGCAGCCAATTGCCCTGTGCGCGCGAAAGGAACACGGGCGCGTTCAGCCACGATCGCTCGTGCAGCGCGGCGCGCGTGAGGCTCATCGCCATATTCGCGGAAAATGCGTGCGAGATCGGCTTCGGACGCGGAGTTCACCAAATCCGCGACAGGCTCTCCGCTGCTGTCGTCCATCCGCATGTCGAGAGGACCGTCGTGGCGGAAGCTGAAACCCCTCGCGGGCGTGTCGAGCTGGTGCGAAGAAACCCCGAGATCGAGCAGGGCCCCGTCGAAGGGGGCGGCTACGAGCACCGCGGGATTCTCCGGGGCGTCGGCGAAGTTGGTGTGGACGCCTAGGAACCGGTCACCGAAGCAAGCCAGACGCTCTCCAGCTTCTGCCAGAGCCGCACGATCCCGGTCGAGAGCGACGACCCGTGCGCCTGCGGCGAGCAAAGACTCGCTGTGGCCTCCGCCGCCGAGCGTCCCGTCCAAGTAAATGCGGCCGGCTTGCGGCGCGAGCAGACGGATCACCTCTTCGCGCATGACCGGCTGGTGCCAGACCGCGGAATCAGGGCTTCCGGTGCGAGGAAGGTTTGCGGAGACCGAACTGCTCATAAATTGTACGGACGCGGAGGCGGATACAGGTCGCGCCCTCCGCCCGTCCCCCCGCGTCTTTTTTTGCGGAGAAACCGAAGGCGAACTTGCGGCCGGTTTTTGCCATTCTTGGTTGTGGTTGTTGCGGGGGTTTCGGGGTGTTCGTGGGGCAGAAGCTACAAGCCGACTTCTCCCGCCACCCGGCGGAAGACTTCTTCTTCTTGGGCTGTCGAATCCGCCCAGCGTTGGGTGTTCCAAATTTCCATCCGACTATGGCTGCCGATGAGCACCACTTCGCCGTCGAGGCCGAGCCGGCGGCAGTAGTCTTCGGGCAGCAGGATGCGGCCCTGCTTGTCGACCGAGACGAGTTGGGCCAGAGCGTAAAAACGGCGGATAAATTTCCGGCGATCCGCAGGACTGATCGCCACGTTGGATTCCACGTCGCTCTTGACGCGGTCAAACTCGTGCGGCGGCAGGATCATCAAAAAATTCCCGGCCGGATCAGGCACCGCAAAAAATTCTTCCTTCTCCTCCACTCCGCGCCAACGCGAGGGGACTGTCACCCGGTGCTTGGCATCAACCGCGTGCCGAAATTCCCCCGCATAAACCGTGTGAGCTGAAGAAATTTTGGCCATGATCAGGGTTGTGGAACCATATCGCACCACTTTCCCCCACTTTAAACCACTTGGTCACGGGTGCCGTCAACCCAATAAGGGATGTTTTTTGATGATTTTCAGGGATCAGTGAGCAACCTGATAACGACCCCAGACACCTGCCTCCTCTTCTGGGCGGGCTTCCAGGCTTGAGCCCGCGGGCGAACTTCTCCACCTTGATTGCCTGCCCGCTCACCATGTCATTTATTGAGTCTGTGTTCGGCCGTCTGCGGCGGCATCCGAAGAGGATCGTTTTTCCGGAAGGGGAAACACGGCGCGCCGTGCTGGCGGGTCGGCGGTTTTATGAGTTGGGCCTCGGCGTCCCCATTCTCCTGGGCCGCCGGGCCGTGATCGAGGAAGTCGCCCGCCGCGAGCGGATTCCCTTCGACCATCTGGGCGTCATCAACCCGGAGACGTCGGGCGAACTTCCGGACTTCTGCCGCTTTCTGGAGACGCTCGACCGCTACAAGAATTTCGGGTTGTCCGATGCGCGCTCGCTGCTGCTCAACCCCAACTACTACGCGGCCATGATGGTGCAATACGGCCGGGCCGACGGCGTGGTCGGCGGGCTTGAGTCACCGACCGCCGCGTTGCTGCGCCCGCTTTTGCGCGTGGTCAAGCCCTCGAGCGGACAGCACTTGGTGAGCAGCTGCGTGATCACCGACACCGGGCGCGAGGACATCGGACACCATGGCCTGCTCGTGATGGCTGATTGCGGGGTGATCCCCTCGCCCGACGTCGAGCAGCTCGCGGCGATCGCGCTGCAGGCCGGCCACCTTTGCCGCCAACTGACGGGCGAAACACCGCGCGTGGCGATGCTGAGCTACTCGACCCGGGCGAGCACTATGACACCGGGTACGGAAAAAATCGCGGCGGCGGCAGCGCTCGCGCGGCAGCAGGCACAGGCGCGGCATCTGCACATCGAGATCGACGGCGAGCTCGAGGCCGACGCTGCGCTGCTCCCCGAGGCGGCTCGCGCCAAATCGGTGCAATCTTCCGTGGCTGGAAAAGCGAACGTGCTCGTCTTTCCTGATCTGCACAGCGGCCACATCGCGGCCAAACTTGTCGGCATCCTCGGCGGCCGCGCCTACGGGCAAATCATCACAGGCCTGACCAAACCCGCGGCCGACGTCTCGCGTTCGGATGATGTCGAAACGGTCGCAGCAGTCGCGGCCATCGTCGGACTGCAGGCGATCGAGATGCGACGACTGCAGGAAATGGCGGAAGAGGAAAAAAAAGAAAGAAAACCGGGGCGCGCTAGTCGGGCCTGATTTTTTCCAGGATCTCTAGCGTGCGCCGCACGTTTTCGGCGAGAGAGCACTGCGCTGCGGCTACGCGGCACGCGTCGGCCGCGGCCGCCGCGCGACCCTCCTGCTGCCAGAACCGCAGCGCGGCGGCGAGGCCCGCGATATCGTTGGCCGACTCGACAACAGAGCCGTTGACCCCCTCGCGAAGGATTTCCGAACAGCCGTTGGAACGCGTCGTGATGACCGGGCGCCCCATAGCGAGCGCCTCGAGGCACGCGTTGCTGAACGGATCGTAAACGGTGGGCAGAATGAACACGTCGGCCGCAGCGAGCACGGGGCGGACATCCCGCTGCGGCCCGAGGAAAACCGAATCTGCCGCCGGCCGGGAAGGAGGACGACCGCGCCCGGCCACGATGAGTTTGCTCCCGGGCAATGCGGCCTTGGCCATGGCGGGAAGAGCGAACCGAAGTCCCTTGCGTTTCCAACCGGTGCCGGCGAACGCGGCCAAGAAAGCGTCCTCGGGAAGACCCAGCGCGCGCCGCGCCTCGAGTTTCCCCGGCGCACCCTGCGTGTAGTTCTCCGGCACGCCGTTGCGCACGAGGTGGATGCGATCTTGCGGGTAGGAAAAAAATTTCGGGACCTCTTCGCCGACGAGGCGAGAATTCACGATGACCGCACCGGTGTGCTCCACCGAAAAACACAGCCGCTCCAACTTGTAAATATGCTGCTGCTTGCGTGCAATGAGTCGCAGCCAAACCTGCCAGAAGGGATCGTAGCGCAGACGGCGACGCATCCACGCGACATGGACCCCGTCGCCGGCGCGATAACAATCCGCCGAGATCAGACGCTCCAAGCTGAAGACGATGCCATCGCCCCAGGAGCGGCGCCATCGCTCGACGGACCTCGCGAAGTCCCAAGGAGTTTTACCGAGCAGGACGGTCTGCGACATGCCAGCGCGCGCGTCTTCCGGCCACGGTCGGTCGGTGACGAGGATGAGGTGGCGGCCGGAGCGGCGGGCCTCCGTGGCGAACCTCGCCAAAAATTTCTCCGCCCCTCCGGTCGCCGAGTAACCGCGGCGGACCAGCGCGATCGGTTTGGGTGCATTGGGGCCTGCCCACCCGACGCTCATAGCGCACCTCCCAGAATTTCAGGATACGCGGCGGCGGGTTCCGCTTCGCTGGATTCTTCGCCAGCCTCGTCGGCGAGGGGTCCCGTCGTTCCGGCGAAAAGAACAAAGCCCTGGTCGAGTCCGGGTGCCGGCAACAAGCCCCGCCAGCCCGCCAACCCCGGAAAAGGCGCCGCGGGTGCCGGCCAAGCGGACTGATCCATGAGGGAAGACTGCTCGTCGTTGGCCATCGAGCGAGCATCCTCTCCTCTCGCCGCCCAAGCCTCAAGCTGGACCCAGCCGTGCGGCTCAAACTCGAGCCGGAATGGCGGCATGTCTTGGCCTAGCGCCACGGGCAGCAGGCCGCGCCAACCTCTCATCTCCCCGAATCCCACTTCGACAAAGTCACCCAAGCCGGCAAGGGGCTGGTAATCGAACTCGGCTCCCGCCGGGGCGCCATTTTCCGCGGCACGGTATTGCGAAAGTAGCGCCGGAGGTTTCTTCGTCCGAGTGAGCTGCGAATATTCAAGGATGCCGAGGGCAATCGATTCGGCCAGACGGTCGCGCCAGGACATGGATTGAAGTTGCTGCGCATCCCGCGGGTGGCTGAGGAAACCGCACTCGACCAGGACCGCGGGGACCGTGGCACGGCGCAGCACCGCGAAACGCGCGCGCTTCATGCCGCGGTCGAACATAGGCACGCGCCCGAGCATGGCGTGGTAGATCGCGCCGGCCAGCGCCTCGCTGGCATGGTCCAAACGGTGGCCATTCTCCGCCGAAAAACTGCGCCTTGTGAGGAAGGAGTCGTTGCTGTTGGGCGCGCCCCTCGGGGTGAGTGTGTAGATCTCGAACCCCGTCGCCGCCGAACTGCGCCGGCCCGCATCGTTGCAATGGATGCTGACGAAGATCGTGCCGTCGCCAAGGCGGCCGGCGAGCGCCGGGCGCGTCTCGAGCGTGATGAACTCGTCGCGGCTGCGTGAGATCGCAACACGCAGACCGCCTGCCGTCAGGTGCGGACGAATGCGGCGGCAGAGATCGAGGTTGTAATTTTTTTCCGAGCCCCACTGGTTCACAGCGCCGCGATCGTGGCCGCCATGACCCGGATCGAGCAGCACGGTGCGCACCGGCTGAAGGTTCGGGATGTGGCCGGGGCGCACGGCGGGATCGATCGTTTTGGAAAGATCCATGCGGGAAACGAAAAGCTGCCCGCCGAAAACCAGGAGCGGGAAAGACAGCCAGTGCTTGACGCCGTCAATGCGCGCCTCGCGCGATCCCTGGGCGAATTGCAGCCGCCGGGCATCGGACTCCAGTGCGACGCCGCGTTCGCCGAGAGGCACCACGCGCATCTTGTAAAAACTCGCGACCTGTCGCAGCGGAATGTAATCACGACCACCCAAGGTCTTGATCTCCCAGCCGGCGCGCGCGCCCGGCAGGAGCAGGAGCAGCACCAAGGCACCGAGCAAAAGCGGGTGCGGCGCGTGGAGAATGGACCGTGAGCTGGCGGGCATCGAACGGAAGAAGGCGGGGATCAAGAGGCTGCACCGGGCAAAAACCGGAGGGGCGCACAAGGCGGTTGGCGCGGGCAAGTGGGCGGTGCGGCGGGGCGGCTTATCATGCGGCACAACAACGTAGCCGATCGAGCGCGGAGCAACAACTCCGCCCTCACCGAGCATCGCCCTCCGCCGGGGCGGTGCGTCTGTATTCCTCGATGACCTTGGTAGCGGTGTGACCAAGAAAGGCAGCGACCATGACGGTGACCAAAAGACCTCCACCCCAGAGAACGTAGTCCATCGCGCCGGGCACCGACTCCCCCCTCATAATGCGGATGCCGAGCTGCCCGAGCGTGCCGAAATAGCAGTACAGAAATATGCCAGGCAACCGTCCGAGGGCGACCCATTTGAGGCAGGTCCAGAACGGAACCTTCGTGATGCCGTAGAGGTAGTTGAACAGGCTGGTCGGAAAAAGCGGGTTGAGCTGGCTAAAAAAAATGATGCGCGGCCCGTGCCGGGCGATGGCGCCGTCCAACGCGGCCCAGCGCGGATCGCGCAAGATCTTCTCGCGCACAAAGCGACGCCCGAGCTTGTGCCCGATCCAAAAAGCCAGCGCCGCGCCGAGAACATTGCCGATGAGCACCAGCAGTGTTCCCCACCAAAGACCGAAGAAAAAACCTCCGCCGAGGCTGAGCACGCCGCCCGGCAGAAAAAGGACTGTCGCCACCACGACCAGCAGCGGATAAGCGACGATACTGATTGCGCCCCACTGCCGCACGACGGTTTCGGTCTCTTGCACTGCACCTAGAAACGGGGCGGAATGCGCCAGCCAGGCCAATGCGACGACCACCAGGACGGCGACAAACGTCTGCACCAACGTTGCCTTGGTCGCGGAACGCATGGGATCAGCTTGTGGATCGTCGCCGCCGCACTAGCCAGACGGAAACGAAAAACATCAAAGCGGCGAAGATCGCCGACACCAGCATGCCGGTGCCGTAGGACGGCAACAGACCAAGCTGGGCGCCGTCGCCGTAGAAGGCGCGGCGCACCGCGGCGGTACCGTAAGCCACCGGATTGAACTGAACCACGTAACGCACCCAAGAATCAGCCGCCGTCGGGAAGAGTGCTCCGGAGAGCATCCACAGCGGCATCAGGAAAACGTTCATGATCGCGTGGAAACCCTGCGTAGAGTCGAGCGGCCAAGCGAGAAGAAACCCGAGCCCGACCAAACCGAAAGCGACAACCAGCAGCGCCGGAATCAATCGGGCGAGAACGACTGCATCGAACGGCAACCCTGCCAGCGGAGCCGCGAGGCAGAAGAGCAGAGCCTGACCCGCGGCAAGCGTCATGCCGCCAAGAAATTTGCCCAGCACGATGGCCTCCGGCGCGACAGGCGCCACCAGCACGCCCTGCAAAAAGCCTTCGCGGCGGTCTTCGATCACCGAGATGGTCGAGAAGATCGCTGTGAAGAGGAGAATAAGGATGACCGTGCCCGGAAAAAAATAAGCGAGATAGGTCATGTCCGCCGGAAGTCCGGGCAGACGGAACCCGGGTCCCACGCCCGAACCGATGAGCAGCCAGAAGACCAGCGGCGTGGCCAGAGCACCGATGATGCGGTTTTTCTGGCGCAGGAAGCGGACAATTTCCCGCCGCCAGAGCGCGAGGGCGGGAAGCCACAAATGAGTGTGGGATGGAGTCGTCATGATTTGCGGCGCTTGCGCGAGGGTGGACCGCCCTCGAAGAATGGAGCGCCGAGGCGCTCGCCGGTCAGACGGACAAAGACATCTTCCAGCGTGGGGCGTCCCGCGGTGACCGAGAGAATCTCACCCGGGAACGCCTCGACGATGCGCGCAACTTCTTCGTGGGCCTTGGGGATTTCCAGCCGGACCGTATCGTCGCGCACCGCCGCCGCCCAGCCGAAGCGGGCCGACAGTTGCTCTGCCACCACATCGGCATGTCGGCAGACCAGGGTGAGGACGTCCGCGCCGATCGTCGCACGCAGGGCATCCGGCGTGTCGCTGGCCATCAATTTCCCCCGGTGCAGAATGGCCACGCGACCACAGCGCTCGGCCTCGTCCATCAGGTGCGTGGTCAGAACGGTGGTGATGCCGAACTTCCCGCGCAGTTGCTCCAAGATGCTCCACAGGTCGACGCGCGCGACCGGATCGAGGCCGGTCGAAGGCTCGTCGAGCAGCAGCACGCGCGGACGCGAGAGCAGGCTTTTGGCGATCTCCACCCGACGCTGCAGGCCGCCCGAAAGATTTTTGACAAAGTCGCCGAGACGGTCTTCCACGCGAAGCGCCGCGCTCAGCTCGCGCAGACGCTCCTCCAGCAGGGCACCGCGCAATCCGTAGAGGTTGCCGCCGTAGCGCAGGTTTTCCTCCACGGTCAGGTGGGGATCGAGGCTGGGCGACTGGAAAACGACGCCGAGCGAACTCCGCACGGCGGCGGCTTCGGAAGTCACATCGTGGCCGCAGACGCTCGCTGTCCCGGACGAGCTCGGAAGCAAGGTCGAGAGAATGCGAAAAAGAGTGGTTTTTCCGCCGCCGTTCGGGCCGAGCAGGCCGAAAATCTCGCCCTCATGCACGGCGAAGGAAACGCCGTCGAGCGCTGTCCTTTCGCCGAAAACACGCCGGAGGTCCTCCGTCTCGACGGGGTGGATCATGGCTGCGCGAGCGGAGCGGGCATCTCGTTTGCTGGAAAAATTTTCGTGCTGACCGGAGCCCCGGACGGGCGGGCGCGCAGCAGGGGGTAGAGGTATCCGCAGGTAACGACGGCCAAGCAGACAAGCAGGACCGGCGGCGCGGGGAAAATGTTCGGTTTTTCGTCGTCGGCTCGCGGCATCACGGGAGCATCCTGCCATGCTCCGCTGCTTGGCAACGTAATTTTCCTTGGGCCTGACCACCCGGAGAGTGCACCATGCACACTCTTTTGCCATGCCCATCGACCTGCCCATCACGGAATTGCTCTCGAGCGGACGGCCTCTGCTCTCGGTCGAATTTTTCCCACCGAAGAACGAGGAGGGCGGGGAGCAACTGCTCCGCACCGCCGAGGCCCTGCGTCCGTATCGACCCGATTTTGTCTCGATCACCTACGGAGCAGGCGGCACGACGCGCGAGCGGACGTTCCGCTACGCGAAAATTCTGCGCGAGGACTTCGGTTGGCTGGTCATGCCGCACCTCACCTGCGTCGGCTCCACCCGTGGAGAACTGCTCGACATCGTCGCCGGCTACCATGCGGACGGCATCAGGAACATCATGGCCCTGCGCGGGGACCCACCCAAGGGAGAGAACGAGTTCGTCCCCTGCCGCGACGGGCTTCGTTACGCCAGCGACCTCATCGCTCTCATCCGGGCGAATTTTCCCGATATGTGCCTCGGCGCCGGGGCCTATCCGGAAAAGCACCCGGAGGCAGCATCGATGGAGGAGGATCTGGCGCATCTCAAGATCAAGGCCGACGCAGGGGCTTCGTTCCTAACCACGCAGTTATTTTTCGAAAACGAGCACTATTTCCGCTTCCTGGCGCAAATCCGGGCCATGGGGATCGATCTGCCGGTCGTGCCCGGCTTGCTGCCAGCTCTCTCGCTGGCTCAGGTGAAGCGCTTCGGCCCGATGTGCGGATCGTCGCTGCCGGTCGCGCTGGTGGAACAGTTGGGGGTAGTGGAGGACAATGCCCGCGCCGCGGAGGCTGTCGGCGTGACATGGGCCTACCACCAGATGCGTGAACTCTTGCGCAGCGGCGCCCCGGGCATCCATCTTTACATTCTGAACCGCCCCGCCTCCGCCATCACCCTGGCCCGCTCGCTCGAGCGGGCAGCATCCTGAGACCGGAAATTTTTGCCATGGAAAAAGACATCCCTGCCAACCCGCTGCGAGCGGACCTCGTCAGCCGCGCCGTGGCCGAACCGTGCACGCTCGTCATCTTCGGTGCCACAGGCGACCTGACCCGCCGCAAACTCATCCCCGCGCTCTACAACCTTGCCGCGGACGGCAACCTGCCGTCGGGGCTGGCAGTGGTCTGCTTCGCACGCCGCGACAAAACGAGCGAGGGATTCCGCGAAGAGCTGGGAGAGGCGACGCGCAAATATTCACGCAGGCCCGTCAACGAGGAGCTGTGGCAGCAATTTGCGGCCAATATTTTCTACCACCGCAGCAGCTTCGACGAGGCCGGTGGCTACGCTTCGCTCGCGGTGGAGCTCGAGGAGATCGACGAGCGGCTCGGTACCCGCGGCAACCGGCTTTTCTATCTCGCCTCATCTCCGACCGAGTTCGATATCATCCTGGAGCACCTGCGCGGCAGCGGCCTGAGCCACGCGAAGCCGGGGTCCTGGGCCAGGCTGATCGTGGAAAAACCCTTCGGCACCGATTATCCCAGCGCGCAGCGGCTCAACACGGCGGTGGCCTCCGCGTTTCCCGAGCGCGAAACCTTCCGCATCGACCACTACCTCGGCAAGGAGACGGCTCAGAACCTCATGGTGCTGCGCTTCGCCAATACGGTCTTCGAGGCGCTGTGGAACCACCGCTACGTCGAGAATGTCCAGATCACCGCCAGCGAGTTGCTCGGCGTCGAGACACGCGCCGGCTATTACGAAAAATCCGGCGCCATGCGCGACATGGTGCAAAACCATCTTCTGCAGCTGCTCTGTCTCACGGCAATGGAGCCGCCGACCGACCTCGAGGCCGATGCGGTGCGCGACGAGAAGGTGAAGGTCCTGCGGGCGCTGCGGCCGCTCACCGGCGATGCCGTCGCGGCCAACGTGGTGCGCGCGCAGTACACCGGAGGCTTTATCAATGGGCATGATGTCCCCGCCTACCGCCAGGAACCCGGTGTCGATCCGGATTCTATGACCGAAACCTACGTGGCCCTGCGCCTGCACATCGACAACTGGCGGTGGGCCGGTGTGCCGTTCTTCATGCGCGTGGGCAAACGTCTCCCCAAATCCGCCACCGAAATCGCCATCCAGTTCCGCGGGACGCCGCCAGTGCTCTTCAACCGCGAGAGCCAGCTGCGCGACGCCAACGCGCTGATCATACGCATTCAGCCGGACGAGGGAATTTCCTTCCGCATGGCGGCCAAGTTGCCGGGTGCGCTGCTGCAGATCGAACCGGTCAAGATGGATTTCCATTACGGGACATCGTTCGGCAAAGCAACGCCCGAGGCTTACGAGCGGCTGCTGCTGGATGCCATGAGCGGTGACGCCACGTTGTTCGCCCGGCGGGACGAAGTGGAGCACGCATGGCAGTTTGTCGACGGGATCCGTGCGGCCTGGCAGGACGGCTCGGCCCCGCGTCTCGATTTTTACGCCGCGGGGACATGGGGACCGCGCGAGGCGGACGACTTGCTCGCGCAAGACGGCGCAGCTTGGCGGCGATTGTGACTGTTTCATCGACAGTCGAAAACATCTCGCCCGGCCTGCGCGTCGAGGTGGGAGAGATCGACAGGAAACTGGGCGAGCTGTGGAGCGCGTCGGAGGCGGGAAAGGTCCGCGCCTCACTCATCAATCTCGTCATCTACAGCGAGAGCAAAGATGCCATCGCCCTCAACACGCCGCTGCTGGCCGGGCTGGCTGCTGACCACGCCTTCCGCGCGCTCTTGGTGCAAGCGGATCCATCGGCGAACGAGACGAAGATCGAGGCGTGGATCACCGCGCACTGCCACCTGCGCGAGTCAGGCGGCCAAAAAGAAATTTGCTCCGAGCAGATCACCTTCCGCCTCCACGGCCCCGCGGCGGGGCGGTTGCCGAGTATCGTGTTCTCCCACCTCGACTCCGACCTGCCGCTCTGCCTGTGGTGGCAGGGACCCCTCCACCCGAATCCCGCGCCCGATCTGTGGGCGCAGGTGGACAGGATCATTGTGGACAGCCATTCGTGGCCCGATCCCGCCGGCCAGTTCTCCACGCTGCAGGAGATCGAGTCCATCGGCCGCGGGCGGTGCTCCGTCTGCGATCTGACCTGGACCCGCGCATTTCACCTGCGCTACGCGATCGCGCAGATTTTTGACCACGCCGCGGCGCGGGAACATCTTTCGCGGATACGGCACGTCGAAATCCGCTACGGTGCGGGCCACTGCATCACCGCGCTCGAGTTGCTCGGCTGGATGGCCAGCCGGTTGGGCTGGCAACTGGTTACGATTTCGGACCAGCCAGTTTTCCGGCAGCCGGATGGGCAGGAGGTGCGCTGCACGCTGCACGACGGTCTGTCCGGCGAATCATGCGTGGGTGACGTCCGCTTCGATTTGGGCGAT
>Ga0114970_10001161_pt1 | contig 19648 bp, 18 predicted proteins | sample M_140205_XF_Meta_FD_87030 | JGI IMG/M metagenome (GOLD analysis project Ga0114970, IMG submission 87030) | Freshwater microbial communities from Lake Montjoie, Canada to study carbon cycling - M_140205_XF_MetaG | ecosystem: Environmental > Aquatic > Freshwater > Lake | place: Lake Montjoie... | reverse complement strand
CCCGAATCAGGTTCGCCTCGGCCCGTCCCCCGAGGAACGCGCGATGGACGACCGCGGCTGGGTCGAGCTCGCGCACGCGCCCGAGCTCACCGAGCGCCCGCTGCCTGCCGAGGGTTGGCCGGTCGGGCCCACGATGAAGGTGCTCTCGAGCAGCGAGCAGACGGGCGCCCTGACCGGCGAGCTGTTCCTCCCCGCCGGCTACCGCCGTCCTGCCGGCCACACGCCGGTGCAGATCGAGTGGCTCGTGCTCGAGGGCTACGTGCGCGTGGGCACCACGATCCGCAGCTACGGCTACTACGAGTTCAACCCGGCCGGCACCGACCTCGAGGCGCTCACCGTCGACGAGGGCGCGAAGATCCTCTTCCTCTCCCGCTCCCGCCCCGACTTCATTCCGGCGCCTGGCCCGAACGGCGTCGAGGGCCGCCTCCAGATCGACTCCGAGGCGATGCCGTGGCAGGGGACGCACATTCCCGGCCCGCCGCCCGGCATCATCCTCAAGCTGCTGCGTCACGTTCCCGAGACGAACGAGATGACGTGGATCTGCGCGAACCCGCCGCGCTGGGACTACCCGCTGCTCGAGTTCCACGACTGCATCGAGGAGCTGTACCTGATCGACGGCGACATCTGGCTCGGCAACTGCGGCACGATGCGGCCCGGCTCCTACCTGTGGCGGCCGCCGTTCATCACGCACGGCCCGTTCTACAGCCGCACCGGCGCGGTGCTGTTCGGCTGGGTGCCGTCGCTGCTGGTCAATCACTTCCCCGACGATCCGCGCCGGACGGTCGAGGAGAACATCGCGACGTACGAGAGCAGGCAGCGCGAGGCCGCCGCAGGAGGCAGCTGAGCATGGGTCGCCAGCACATCGAGTTCCACCAGTCCTACGAGGTCGAGCGGGTGCTGCACACCGAGGGCCCGCTCGCGGGTGCGGTCGAGCAGCGCCAGTCGGAGGACGACGAGACCGGGGCGTTCACGTCGGTCGTCACCTTCCCGGCCGGCTGGCAGGGCGACTGGTCCGGGCTCGACCGGCCAGTCGAGCTGTTCGGGTTGCGCGGCGCTGGCACGCTGGCCGGGGCCGCGTTCAGCGCCGGCTTCTACGCGTTCACGCCGTCGGGCGCGACGGGCGCCACCTACACCGCGGTCACCGAGACGCAGGTGCTCGTGATGGTCGAGGAGGTCGCCCCGGCCGTCGGCGGCGGCCCCGAGATCCAGGACACGAACGCGATGAAGTGGGCCGATCACGGCGTGCCGGGCGTGCCGCCAGGCCTCGTCATCAAGCTGCTGCGCGTGGACGCCGAGCAGGGCGACTGGACGTGGATCGCCGCGAGCCCGATCGGCTGGCAGGAGGACCGCGCGGAGATCCACCCGACGGTGGAGGAGGCGCTCGTGCTGCAGGGCGACGTGCTGCTCGGTCACCGCGGCGCGATGTCGGCGGGCTCGTACTTCTGGCGCGTGCCGAACATCGAGCACGGCCCGATGATCACCCTGGACGGCCACACGATCTTCTTCCGCACCAAGGGCGGCGGCATGGCCGTCACCTGGGTCGAGGTGCCAGGCTGGAAGCAGCTGGTCGACGACTACCGGGCGCAGAAGCCGCTGTACCGGGCGCCTGCCTGACCGACCGAGCGGAAAACCGTCGGGCGGGGCCCCGTGCAGGAGCCCCGCCCGACAGCCGCGTTACTTGAGGGTCTTGAGGTACGCGACGAGCTCCAGCAGCTGGCTGTTCGGGATGATGCCGCCCCAGTGCGGCATGCTCGTGATCGGCGCCTTGCCGATGATGCTGCCCGAGCGGATGATCGCGATGATCTTGGCGTCGGTGAACTCCTTGCGGAAGGCCGTGCCGGTCAGCCCCGGGATCACCTTGTCCGGGGCGAGCGGGTTCGGCACGCCACCGAGCCCGTTCGGGCCGTGGCAGTTCTCGCAGCCGTAGCGCTGGTAGAGGGCCATGCCCGCAACCGCGGGTCCCTGGTTCGTCGGCACGGGGATCGGCGTCGCGTAGTCAACCGCTGGCAGCCCGGCCCGCAGGTAGGCGACGAGGTCGGCGATCTGCGTGTCCGAGATGACCGTGCCCCAGACCGGCATGTACGGCTTGTTGGGGTTCGTAGCCTCGCCCACGCCGTGGTTGATGATCGAGCGCATCTGCGTGGCCGTGAGCACCTTGGCGAACGGGCGCAGGGAAGGAACGTACGGCGAGATACCACCCTGGCCGTAGTAGTTGTGACAGGCCGCGCAGGCGAAGCGCACGAAGAGATGCGCGCCCATCGCGACCTGAGGATCAACCCTGGGAGCCGCAGCGCTGGCCGTCTGGCGGCCGCCTGCCAGGCTGCCGGCGGCGAGTGCACCTGCGGCAAGCCCTGTCACAACGAGGAGGAGTGCTAGCCGTTTCATGCTCCGATCTTGTTCGCGCGCGCCACCCCCGGCAACAGGGGATCTACCGATTCGGTTCGCTCGACGGGTGAGCGTAGGATCGGCCCTGCACATGCACGAGCAACGACGGAGGAGGCAACGATGAGCACTGCATTCGGCCTGGAGGGCAAGGTTGCACTGGTGACGGGCGTCGGCTCGCAGATCGGCATCGGCCGCGCGATCGTGAAGGCGCTCGCGAGCGCCGGCGCGATCATCGCGGCCAACGACGTGATCGCCGACGACCTGGCCACCACCGTCGCCGAGCTGGAGGGCATGGGCGCCGAGGTCTCCTCGCACCTCTGCGACGTCTCCGACCGCCACGGCGTGCGGGCGATGGTCGCCGCCGCCGAGCGCAGCCACGGCCGCATCGACGTGCTCATCAACAACGCCGGCATCGCCAAGGCGGCCAAGCTGGTCGAGATGACCGAGGAGCAGTACCAGCGCACGCTGAACGTCAACCTGGGCGGCTGCTTCAACGCCTCGCAGGCGGTGGCGCCGCTCATGATGAAGCAGGGCCACGGCCGGATCGTCTCGCTGTCGTCGCTGATGGGCTCACCGTGGGGCTGGGCCGAGCACGTGCACTACAACGCGGCGAAGTCCGGCATCGAGGGTCTCACCCGCGGCCTGGCGATGGAGCTGGGGCCGTACGGCATCACTGCGAACGCGGTGGCGCCCGGCTTCATCTGGACGGCGCAGTCCACCGCGATCGGCGACTCGCTCGGCCCGGCCGGCCTGGAGATCGTCAAGGACTACATCCCGCTGCGCCGCGTCGGCGACCCCGAGGACATCGCCGACGTCGTGCTGTTCCTGGCATCCAACCTGGGCCGCTACATCACGGGCCAGACCATCCTCGCCGACGGCGGCATCACGCTGGGCGACCTGCGCAAGGCGTTCGAGCCGTTGACGGGGAGCTTCCGCTAGGCCGCGCCCCGCGGCCGCACGCTACGCCGGGTACGACCCGAACACCCGCAGCTCCGCCGTCTGGCGGCGCGTCTCGACCAGCGTCTCGGCAATGACGTGGTCGAGCGGGTGACCGGCCAGCACGCAGTCGAAGCGGTAGCGCCAAGGCGTCTGCGGGATCGGCCTCGAGACGAGCTGGACGAGGTCGATCTCGTGGCGCCCGAACGGCTCGATGGCGCGGTGCAGGGCGCCCGGCCGGTGGTCGGTGACGAACGCGAAGGCGGTGCGCCAGTCGCCCGCCGGCCCGTGGCCGGCGCCGGCCCCGTTGCGGTCGAGCCGCGTCGAGGTGGCCAGCGAGACGAAGCGGGTGTACGCCTCCTTGTGGTCGCCGACGTCCTCGGCCAGCACGTGCAGGCCGAAGAGCTCGGCAGCGCGCAGCGGGGCGATGGCAGCCTCGCTCGGGTCGCCGTGCTCGGCGACGAGCTGCGCGCCGTAGGCGGTGGTCGAGGCGGCGATGGCGGTCGCCCACGGCATCGACGACAGCAGCTCGCGGCACTGGTCGATCGCCTGCGGGTGCGAGCGCACGGTGAGGATCTGCTCGAGCGGCAGCGGCCCGAGCGTGAGCAGCGCGTGCTTGATCGGGATCACGGTCTGGCCGTGGATCGACAGCTCCTCGATGCTGTACAGCAGGTCGTGTGTCTCGGCGACGGGGCCGGCCAGCGAGCTCTCGATGGGCAGCACGGCGTAGTCGACCTCGCGCGCCGCGGCAGCGCGCGCAACCTCGGCGAAGGTGCGCAGCGTGACGAGCTCGGCGTGCGGGAAGAGCTTCTCGGCGGCGACGGCGCTATTGCTGCCATCTCCACCCGGGTATGCGACGGTGACCATCGGTGCCTTTCAGAGGGAAGAGCAGCCCGGGAACTCAGCTAGCCGGCGCGCGGGCGGGGACGAGGGCGCCGGCTAGCGCGCAAACGCGCGCGCAAAGCCCGTAAAGGCGAAGAAGCTGCTGCGCGGGGCCAGGCTCATCGCGGCGAAGCGTAGCGCACGACTGTTCCCGTCTGTGGCTCCCAGCGCAGGTGCTCGCCGGCGGTGAGCCGCACCGCGCCGACCCAGCGGTCGAGGCCGCAGGCAGCGACGGCGTCCGTCTGCCCGCCGAGCACGGCGCGGCCAAGCGCGGAGAGGGCGTAGGGCGTCGTGTCTGCCCCCGTCCCGGCGTCAGCAGCGGCGCTTGCCGCTGCGCCGCCATCGAGCAGCGCTGCCAGCCCGCGCAGCCGCGCCCGCAGCCAGACATCGCCCAGGAACGGCCGCTCCTCCAGCGCTGCCTGCGCCGCGAACACCTCCTGGAAGCTCTCGGCGCCGGCCTCGATGGCGAGCAGCGCGAGCCGCTCCGACAGCGCGAGCCCGTCGGTCGTCCACGGCAGCTCCTGGCGCAGACGCAGCGGCACCTCGTCGAGCCTCCCGTCGCGCAGCGCCTCCCACTCCGCGGCAAGCGTGGCGACCAGGAACGCGGGCAGCTGGCGCCGCGTCCCCCACAGCTCGGCAACGTCGGCGCGTCCGCGCTCGTCCACCTCGATCAGCATGCCCGCCGCCCGCGCGGCGACGAGGCGCGCCGCCACCTGGCCAAGCTGCAGGCGGTCGTAGAGGTCGCCGTCGAACCACAGCACGATGCCCTCCTCCGCGGCGAGCGCCGCGTCGAGCCGCTCGTCACGCGCCTGCAGGGCCGTCTCGATCGCAGCTGCGTCGCCCTGGCCCGCCGCCGAGAGGAATGCGGCCCGCGACGCACGCAGCCAGGCGTCCCCGCCCGAGGGCACCGGCCCCTCGTGCAGCACGTCCCGCCAGGGCAGGAGGTCGCCCGCAGGCACGTGGCCAGCCGCCTGCGCGGCAGCGATGCGCGTCGCGAGCAGGTCGCCGTTGGTGACGTGGAGCATCGGTCAGCCGCGCTGGTGGAGGCGCCGGGTCGGGCCGCGCGGGCTAGAAGCCGAGCGCCGCGAGCACGGCGTCGCCGACGTCCGACGTGGACGCGGTGCCGCCCTGGTCGGGCGTCTTGACCGTGTCGATGGCGTGCAGCACGGCGGCGTCGAGCTTGCGCGCCCACTCGTGCTCGCCCAGGCCGTAGGCCAGCAGCAGCGAGGTCGAGAGCAACATGGCCGCCGGGTTGGCAATGCCCTTGCCCGTGATGTCGGGCGCCGAGCCGTGCACGGGCTCGAAGATGCCGGGCGTGCCGGGCTTGCCGATCGACGCCGATGCCGCCAGGCCGAGACCGCCGCAGAAGCCTGCCGCCTCATCGCTGAGGATGTCGCCGAACATGTTCTCGGTGAGCATCACGTCGAACTGCGTCGTGTCCAGCACGAGCTGGAGGGCGCAGTTGTCGACGTAGATGTGGTGCAGCTCGACATCGGGGTAGTCCTTGGCGACCTCGATCACGACCTCGCGCCACAGCCGCGACGTCTCCAGCACGTTGGCCTTGTCCACCGAGTGCAGCTTCTTGCGGCGGGTGCGCGCCAGCTCGAAGGCGGTGCGCGCGACGCGCTCGACCTCGTGAGCCGCGTACTCGAGGATGTCGTAGGCGGTGCCGTCCTCGTGGCGGCCGCGCTTGCCGAAGTAGATGCCGCCGATCAGCTCGCGCACGAGCAGCAGGTCGATCTTCCCCGACTTCGCGGGGCGCAGGTTCGCGTACACGCCGAGCTCCTTGCGGAGGGTCAGCAGGCCAAGCTCGGGGCGCACCTGCTTGCCGTCGAACTCCGGCAGGCCGACGGCGGCGAGCAGCACGGCGTCGCAGGCCTTGCAGGCGGCGAGCGTCTCGTCGGGGAGGGCCGCGCCAAGCGTCTTGATCGCACCGCCGCCGAACGGGCGCGGGTCGAGCTCGAGACCGAGCGGCAGGGCACGGAGGACGCGCTCGGCCTCGGCCATGACCTCGGGGCCGATGCCGTCGCCGGCGAGAGTAACGATCCTGGGCATGTCCGAGAACCTACCGGTCAGACGGCGATGCCGAGCCGGTCGAGCAGCGCGTCGGCGTCCGGGGCGATCAGGATCGGGTTGAGGCGATGAGCGACCGGCTCCGGCGTCTTCAGGCCGTCGCCCGTCACGAGCAGCACCACGCGATCGTGCTCGCCCAGCTCGCCGCGACGCACGGCCTCGCGCAGTGCCCCGAGCGTCACGCCCGCGGCGGTCTCGCCGAAGATGCCTGCCTGCTCGGCCAGCAGCGCCATGTTCGGCCCGATGTCCTCCTCGGGCACCGAGTAGATCTGGCCCCTGGTCAGCTTCGCGGTCTCGACGGCGAGGTCGCCGTCGGCGGGCGAGCCGATCGCCAGCGAGCGGGCGATCGAGTTCGGCCGCACCGGCACCACGCGCTCGCCGCTCTCGAAGGCGGTCTGCACCGGGTGGCAGCCCTCGGCCTGGCCGCCGTAGATGCGCGGCAGCGTGCCCGAGACGAGGCCCAGCTCGATGAACTCGCCGAAGCCCTTGGCAAGCCGCGCGTAGAGCGCGCCCGAGGCGATGGGCGAGACGACAGCGGTCGGCAGCTCCCAGCCGAGCTGCTCGACGATCTCGTAGGCGATCGTCTTGGAGCCCTCGGCGTAGTAGGCCCGCAGGTTGGTGTTGACGAAGCCCCACGGCAGCTCGAACGAGAGCTCGACGTTGAGGCGCGAGCAGTCGTCGTACGTGCCCTGGACGGCGTAGAGCGTCGCGCCGTAGACGGCGGTCGCGAGCAGCTTCTCCGGCTCGAGATCGGCCGGCACGAAGACGACGCCCTCGATCCCCTCGGCGGCGGCGCGCGCGGCGACCGCGTTGGCGAGGTTGCCGGTGGAGGAGCACGCCAGCGTGTCCATGCCCAGCTCGATCGCCTTGGCGCACGCAACCGCAACGACGCGATCCTTGAAGGAGTGCGTCGGGTTGGCCGTGTCGGTCTTGATGAACAGCTCGCCGACGCCGAGCGCGGCAGCGAGGCGCGGAGCGGCGATCAGCGGCGTCATGCCGGGCGCAAGCCGCGGGTTCGCAGGCGCAGCGACGGGTAGCAGGTCGGCGTAGCGCCAGATGTTCAGCGGGCCGGCCTGGATCGAGGCGCGACTGATCGTCGCGCGCTGGGCGGCGCGGTCGTACACGGGCTCCAGCGGCGCGAAGCACTTGGAGCAGACACCGACGGCCACGAGCTCGTGCTCGGCCGAACAGCGACGACAGCGAAGAGAAATTGCGGGCACGTATGGCTCCTTCCGAACTGCGCTCGACACATCCATCCGGGATTGGCACCTCGCTCTATTGAGCAGGTTGCCGAGGCGTCACAGGGCCGGTCCCTAAGCCTCTCTTGATGCGGAGCGAGTCGAAACCCGCGTCCGTTGCTACGTGATGATAGCGAAATGATCGACGGGTCTGGGCGCCACTGTAGGAGTGGCGCCCAGACCCGGACAGATCGGTGCCGCGACGCAGGGTCGCGGGCGGGCGGTCGACCTAGAGCAGGTCGCGGCGCGGGCGCGTGACAGCGCCCTCGCTGGCCGATGAGACGAGCGCCGCGTACTTGGCGAAGACGCCGCGGGTGTAGCGCGGCTCCGGCTGCTTCCAGCTCCGCATGCGCTCGGCGATCTCGGCATCGCTGAGCTCGACGCGCAGCTCGCGGTTCTCGACGTCGACGACGACGATGTCGCCCTCCTGCAGCGCGGCCAGCGGGCCCCCGCGGTAGCACTCCGGCGACACGTGGCCGACCATGAAGCCGTAGGTGGCGCCGCTGAAGCGGCCGTCGGTGATCAGCGCGACCGAGTCGGAGAGGCCCTCGCCGACGATGGCGGCGGTGACGTGCAGCATCTCGCGCATGCCGGGGCCGCCGGCCGGGCCCTCGTAGCGGATGACCACCACGTCGCCCGCCTTGATCTTGCGCGCCTTGACGGCTGCGAACGTCTCCTCCTCGGAGTCGAACACGCGGGCCGGGCCGCGATGCAGGTTGCGGTCGTGACCGGCGAGCTTGACGACGCAGCCCTCGGGGGCGAGATTGCCACGCAGGATCGCGATGCCGCCGCGCGGCTTGATCGGGTTGTCGATCGAGGTGACGACCTGCTGGCCGGGCGTCTCCTTGGCAGCCGCCGCGATCTCGGCCAGCGTGCGGCCGTCGACGTTGCGCGTCGTGCCGTCGAGCAGGCTCTTCTTCAGCAGCTCGCGGGCGATCAGCGAGACGCCGCCGGCGGCGTAGAGGTCGGTGGCCATGAACCGGCCGCCCGGCTTCATGTCGACGATGACCGGCGTCCGCGCCGAGATCTCGTCGAAGTCGTCGATCGTGAAGGGGATGTCGAGCTCCTTGGCGATCGCGATCAGGTGCATGACGCCGTTGGTGGAGCCGGCGGTCGCAGCGACCGACGTGGCCGCGTTGAAGATCGCCTCGCGCGTGATGATCTCGCTGGGCAGCGTGTTGTCACGCACGAGCTGCATGACGAGCTTGCCCGACTCGTAGGCCGCGTCCTTCTTACTCAGCTCGCTGGCCGGCACGCCGTTGAGCCCCGCCGGCGAGATGCCGAGGAACTCGAGCGCGGCGCTCATCGTGTTGGCGGTGAACTGGCCGCCGCAGCCGCCGGCGCCGGGGCAGGCGACCGACTCGAGGTCGTGCAGCTCCTGCGGCGTGATCTTGCCTGCGGCGTGCGCGCCGATGCCCTCGAAGACGTCCTGCACCGTGACGTCCTTGCCCTTGTAGACGCCCGGCGCGATCGACCCGTTGTAGAGCACGAGGCCCGGCACGTCGAGACGCGCCACGGCCATCACGCCAGCCGGGATCGTCTTGTCGCAGCCGACGATCACGACGACACCGTCCATCAGGTGGCCGGCGACCGCGAGCTCGATCGAGTCGGCGATCACCTCGCGCGAGATCAGCGACGCGCGCATGCCGATGGTGCCCATCGTGACGCCGTCCGAGACCGAGATGGTGTTGAGCTCCATCGGCGTGCCGCCCGCGTCGCGGATGCCCTGCTTGACGTGCTGCGCCAGCATGCGCTGGTTCAGGTTGCACGGCATCGTCTCGATCCAGGTCGTCGCTACGCCGATGATCGGCCGCGCCAGGTCCTCGTCGGTGAAGCCGGTGCCCTTCAGCATCGAGCGGGCGGCTGCGCGATCGGGGCCATCGGTGAGCGCCGCGGAGTGGCGCTTGGCGGGATCGGACGGGCGATCGTACGGGTTCGAGCTCATGCCGGGATCGTAGAGGCTGGCCGCGCCAGGCGCGGAACCGGCGGGAGCACCGCCGGCGCGCGTGGCGCTAGGCGCCGGTGGCGATCGGCAGCTCGGCGCGGTGCGACCAGTCGCTCCACGAGCCGACGTACAGCCGCGCGTCGTCCCGGCCGGCCTCGTGCAGGCGCAGCAGCGTCACGCACGCCGACACGCCGGAGCCGCAGTAGGCAGCGACCTCGGCCGCGGGGTCGAGAGCGGCGGCGAGCACAGCCTCGGGGATGGCCGCAGCGGCGTACGGCGCGTTGAGGGCGCCCGGGATGCGGCCCTTGCGCGGGTCGCGGGGCTCGACCTCGCCGCGCCAGCGCTCGGGCGCGCGGGAGTCGAGCAGGAGCAGGGGTTGCGCCGGGGTCGCGCCGGGGTCGGCGCCCTGGGCCGCGGCACCCTGGGCCGCGGCACCATGGGCCGCGCCACCTGCAAGCCGCGCGGCGATCTCGTCGGCGGTGATCGTGTCGCCCGTGCGAGGGCGCGCGACGAAGGCCGGTGTGGCGGCCGCGGGTGCGGGCTCCTCGCCGGTCGCCAGAGGGCCACGCCAGGAGCGGAGGCCGCCGTCGAGCACGGCGACCGCATCGTGGCCGTAGTGGCGCAGCGTCCACCACAGCCGGGCGGCGCCCGACAGCAGGCCGTCGTCGTAGGCGACCACGGTGACGCCCGGCCCGATGCCGTTGCGGGTCATCGTGGCGGCGAACTGCTCGGGGCCGGGCAGCGGGTGGCGCCCGTGGCCGGTCAGCGTCTTGTCGCTGAGGTCGTGATCGAGATCGAGGAAGACCGCCCCGGGGAGGTGACCCTCGAGGTAGCGGCGGCGCGCCGCGGGCGGATCGTCGAGGTCGAAGCGGCAGTCGGCGAAGACGTAGCGCACGGAGACAGCCCCTCGCTCAGGCCAGAGCGCCGGCGGCGGGGCCGGGCTCGGCGACGGGGCCGGCGCCGGTGGCTGCGACCGAGAGCGGCAGCACGCGGGCATCGGGGAAGCGGGCTGCGAGCTCGGCAGCGACACCCTCCGACTTGCCCCGCCGCGCCCACACGATCACGGTGGGGCCAGAGCCGCTGATCGTGACGCCGAGCGCGCCCGCCGGCAGGCTCTCGCGAATCGGCGTGAACAGGGTCGCCGTGGCGGCGCGGTACGGCTGGTGCAGCCGATCCTCGAGCGAGGCGGCGAACAGGCTCTCGTCTTCGGCGGCGATGGCGGCACCGAGCAGGGCAGCGTGACCGGCAGTGATGGCGGCGTCCTGGAGCGAGACCTGCGCCGGCAGGGCGCCACGGGCGGCCTCGGTCGAGACGCGGTTACCGGGGACAACAGCGATCGGCGAGGCGGGCAGCCGCTCGGCGATGCGGGCGATGCGGAAGCGGCTCTCCTCCAGCCAGGCGAGCGTGACGCCACCGGCGAGCGCGGCGGCCAGGTTGTCGGCGTGGCTCTCCAGGGTGAGCGCGTGCACGAGCAGCTGCTCGGGCGTCAGGTGCTGGCGGGCGACGTGCATGCCCGCGGCGAGGCCGACGGCGATCGTCGCGGCGGAAGAGCCGAGCCCGCGCGCGAGCGGCACGCGGTTGATGAAGCGGAAGCTCCAGCCCTCGACCGGGGCGAGCAGCGCGAAGGCCCTGAGGCCGAGGTGGCCGTCACCCGCGGCCTGCAGCTCATCGGCGCCCTCGCCTTCGACGGTGACGTGCGGTCTGCCCGCGACGCGCTCGACCAGCTCCAGCTCGTTCCAGAGGTCGAAGGCGACCCCGGCACAGTCGAATCCCGGGCCGAGGTTCGCCGAGGTGGCGGGGGCCCGGAACCTCACTGCGCGGCTGCTGCGATCGCGTCGGGGTCGGCGTCGACCTTCATCGGCGGCGGCGCATGCCGGTTCGCGATGTCGGGATCCTTGAGGCCGTGGCCGGTGATCGTGACGACGACGCGCGCGCCCTGCAGGTCGGTGCGGCGGCGGAGGAAGGCCAGGCCGGCGGCAGACGACGGCTCGCAGAAGAGGCCCTCCTCGCGGGCGAGCTCGAGCCAGGCGGCGACGATCTCGTCGTCGGTCACCGAGAGGATGTGCGCGCCGGACGCCTCGACCTGGGGCCGATGCACCGGCGTCGGGATCTTGATCGCGCTGGCCAGCGTGTTCGGCCGGTCGTTCGACTCGATGGAGTAGAGCGGCGTCGTCAGGCCCGACTCGGCAAGACCCTTCACGTAGGCGCGGGTGTTACCACCGCCGCCGTACGGGATGACGAAGGCGTCGGGCGCCTCGCCAAGCTCCTCGATGATCTCGAAGACCGCGGTCTTCTGGCCCTCGATGCGATACGGGTTGAGCGAGTTGACGAGGGCGTGCGTTCCGCGCTCGGCCAGCTCGCGGGCGCCGGCGAGGGCCGCGTCGAAGTTGCCGCGCACCTCGAGCACGCGCGCTCCCAGGGCGCGCGTCTGGATCAGCTTGCCGCCGGCGATCGCTCCCTCGGGGATGAGGATCAGGGCCGGCAGGCCGGCGCGCGCAGCATAGGCGGCGGCCGATGACGAGGTGTTACCGGTGGAGGCGCAGATGACAGCCCTGGCACCACTCTCCAGCGCGTGCGAGACGGCGACCGTCATGCCGCGATCCTTGTAGGAGCCGGTCGGGTTCGACGCCTCCCACTTGAGGTAGAGATCGACGCCGAGCAGCTTGCCGAGGCGCGGGCAGTGGAGCAGCGGCGTCGAGCCCTCACCCAGCGAGACCACGGGGGTCGACGCGGAGAGGGGCAGGCGGCTGCGGAAGCGGTCGATCAGCGCGGTCACGAGCGTGAAGCCTAGTCCGTCCGCCGGGGTAGCGACGGCGGGAATCGGTGCGAGAATCCGCGGACGAGCGCCTCAGCCTCGGCAGCCGACCTCCGCTTCCTCGCTGCAACGGCCCTGGCGGGGCTGATCCGCAGCCGCACGGACGCTACGCCCAGCCGAGGCCGGCGACGCCGCGATCCGAGATCACGGGGAACGCCGTCGGGGCCGAGCGAGTCTCGGGCAGCGCACCGATCGCGGCGAGCGCGGCGAGCACCCTGCCCTCGGGCGCGTCGTGCAGCACGACGTGCATGCCGGCGCCCCCGTCCTCGGGTGTCTGGATGAAGCGCGAGATCGAGACGTCGTGCGCGGCGAAGCGCTCGGCCACGCGGGCGAGCACGCCGCTGCGGTCGTCGACGCGCACGTGCACGTAGAACGGCGCGGCGAGCTCGCCGGCAGGCAGCTTGCTGAGCGTGCGCCAGGTCGAGTCGTTCTGGAGGAAGCCGGTGCCCTGGGTGCCGATGATCGACACCATGTCGGCGACCACGGCCGAGGCCGTCTCGACGCCGCCGGCGCCGGGGCCTTCCAGCATGATCTCGCGGATCGCGTCGCCCTGCAGCATCACGGCGTTGAAGGCGCCGCCGACCGCGGCGAGCGGGTGCTGCCGGTCGACGAGCGAGGGCCTGACGCGCACGTCGTAGCTCTCGCCGACGAGAGTCGCGGAGCCGACGAGGCGCACCACCATCTGCAGCTCGCGCGCCGCGGCGACGTGTGCGGGCGTGATGCCGGTGATGCCCTGATAGTCGACGTCGCTGAGCATGATCCGCGAGCCGAAGGCGACCGAGGCGAGGATCGCCATCTTCGCGGCCGCATCGGCGCCGCCGACATCCTCGGTCGGATCGGCCTCGGCGTAGCCCAGGCGCTGCGCTTCGGCGAGCGCGCCGGCATAGTCGGCGCCGCCCTCCATCGCGCTCAGCATGAAGTTGGTGGTGCCGTTGACGATGCCCAGCACCCGCTGCACGTTCGTCACGATCAGCGACTCGCGCAGCACCTTGATCACGGGGATGGCCGCGCACACCGACGCCTCGAAGCGCAGCTGGACGCCCGCCGCCTTCGCCGCGCCGAACAGGTCTCCGCCACGCTGCGCGAGCAGCTGCTTGTTGGCGGTCACGACGGGCTTCCCCGCCGCGAACAGGTCGCGCAGGTAGCCGGCCGTCGGATCGAGCCCGCCCATCACCTCGGCGACGATCTGGATCGACGGGTCGTCGCGAATCTCGGCGAAGTCGGTGGTGAGGATCGAGCGGTCGGGCAGCCAGCCGCGCGCCCGCTCCGGGTCGCGCACGAGCGCCTTGACGACGCGCAGCCGGTGACCGGTGGCGCGCTCGATGTCGTCGGCATTCTCGGTCAGCAGCCGGTGCACGGCCGAGCCGACGGTGCCGTAGCCAAGCAGGGCGACGGGGACGTCAACAGCGCTGTGATTGACGGGTGCCACGGGCGCCATGCTACTTCACGCGTGGAAGCGACCCGGCTAGACAACGGCGGGTGGCGCCGCCTGCCGACGCTTCCGGCAACGAGCAGCGGCCCCGTCACCGGGGCCGCCCACTCGTACCGTCTTCAGCGAAGCGCGCCTCGCGGCGCCGCCCCGTGCCTAGCGCTGCATCAGCGCGCGGAGGGTCTTACCGACCTCCTCGAGCTTCTGGCCCTTGGCCTCGGCGCGCAGCTCGTTGAGCGTCTTCTCGCCGTTATTCATGTCCTCGATCCACTGCTTGGCAAACTCGCGCTCGCGGATCTCCGACAGCACCGTCTTCATGTTGTCGCGCACGTGCTGGTCGATGATGCGCTTGCCGCGCGTCAGGTCGCCGAACTCGGCGGTGTCGCTGATCGAGTAGCGCATGTAGTCGAGGCCGCCCTCGTACATCAGGTCGACGATCAGCTTCAGCTCGTGCAGGCACTCGTAGTAGGCGATCTCCGGCTGGTAGCCCGCCTCGACGAGGGTCTCGAAGCCGGCGCGAACCAGCTCGGCGGTGCCGCCGCAGAGAACGGCCTGCTCGCCGAAGAGATCCGTCTCGGTCTCCTCGGTGAACGTCGTCTCGAGCATGCCGGCGCGGTTGGCGCCGAGGCCCGCCGCGTAGCCCATCGCCTTGGCGCGGGCGTTGCCGCTCGAGTCCTGGGCGACCGCGAAGAGCGCCGGCGTGCCGAAGCCCTCCGTGTAGATGCGCCGCACGATGTGGCCCGGGCCCTTGGGGGCAACCATGATCACGTCGTGGTCGGCCGGAGCAACGATGCGGCCGAAGTGGACGTTGAAGCCGTGCGCGAACAGCAGGGCAGCGCCCGGCTTGATATTCGGCTGGACCTCGTCCTCCCACACGGTCGGCTGCGTCTGATCGGGCACGAGCAGGGCAATCAGATCGGCGTCCTTGGAGACCTCGGCGGCCGTGCCGACCCTGAGGCCAGCGGCCTCGGCGGCAGCGCGCGACTTCGAGTCGGCGCGGAGGCCGACGCTGACGTCGACCCCTGACTCCTTGAGGTTCAGCGCATGGGCATGACCCTGGCTGCCGTAGCCGATGATCGCAACCTTCCCGAGCAGGGAGATGTCGCCTTCGCGGTAGACCGTCGCCATCGAGATCCTTTCGTTCTTCTGACTAGACGTGGTGTTTACGAGGGGTTGGAGCCGTGGCGGAGGTGCGGCCGAGGCCAATGCGGCCAGTGCGCGCCATCTCCTTCACGCCGTACGGGCGCACGAGCTCCTCAAACGAGTCGAGCTCCTCCGGAGATCCTACGACCTCGAAGATCATCGCGTCGGCACCGAGGTCGGCGACGCGCGCGTGAAACACCTCACCGAGGGCCACCAGCTCGTGGCGCTTGTCGGCGGGGGCGTGCACCTTGATCAGGGCCAGCTCGCGCTCGATCGCCTCGCCGGGCTCGAGCTCGCTGACGCGGAGCACGTTGACGAGCTTGTGCATCTGCTTCTCGATCTGCTCGATCGAGTGGCGCTCGCAGTCGACGCGCAGCGTGATGCGCGAGACGTCGTTGCGCTCGGTGGGGCCGACCGACAGGCTCTCGATGTTGAAGCCGCGGCGGGCGAACATCGTCGAGACGCGGGCGAGGGCGCCCGGCTTGTTCTCGACGAGGACGGAGACGGTGTGCTTCACGCCAGCGCTCCCTGCGGATCCTGGTACTCGAGCATGTCGATCGCGGCGGCACCGGCGGGGATCATCGGGTAGACGCCCTCGGCCGGGTCGACGCGGCAGTCGATGACGGCAGTGCGGCCACAGGTGAGCGCCTCGCCGAGCGCCGCGTCCAGCTCGTCCTCGTTGGTCACCGTGAAGCCGGCGGCGCCGTACGCCTCCGCGAGCATCTGGTAATCCGGCACCTGGTGCGTCAGGTGCACCTGCGAGCGGCGCTCCTCGAAGAAGAGGTTCTGCCACTGGTGCACCATGCCGAGGTAGCCGTTGTTGACGAGCACGACGACGATCGGGAGCTTCTCCAGCGATGCGGTCGCCAGCTCCTGGCAGGTCATCTGGAAGCAGCCGTCGCCGTCGACGCAGACCACGGTCGCGTCGGGACGGGCCGCCTTCGCGCCGACCGCCGCGGGGATGCCGAAGCCCATCGTGCCGAGACCGCCCGAGGTGATGAACGAGCGCGGCTGGTTGCACAGCAGGTACTGCATCGCCCACATCTGGTGCTGCCCGACGCCGGTCGTGAAGATGACGTCGTCGCGGTCGCCGGTCTGCGCCTGCAGCGCCTCGAGCACGGTCTGCGGCTTCATGAAGTCGCCGCCGCTGGCCTTCGTGTAGCGCAGCGGGAACTCGTCGCGCCACTCCCTGATCTGGCGCAGCCACGGCTCGGTGCGCGAGGTGGCGCCGGCCGACTGCAGCTTGCGCAGCTCGCCGGTGATGTCGTGGAGGATCTGCTTGAGCGGGCCGACCACCGGGACGTCGGCGTGGCGCAGCTTGCTGATCTCGGCCGAGTCGATGTCGAGGTGGATGATGTCGGCGCCCGGCGCAAAGGCCGAGAGCTTGCCGGTGACGCGGTCGTCGAAGCGGGCGCCGACGGCGACGAGCAGCTCGGACTTGTTGACGGCGTAGTTCGACCACTTGGGGCCGTGCATGCCGGGCCAGCCCATGAACAGCTCGTGCGTCTCGGGGAACGCGCCCTTGCCCATCAGCGTCGTGACGACCGGGATGCGCCAGAGCTCGGCGAGCTCCTTGATCTCCTGGACGGCGTCGCCGTTGAGCGTGCCACCACCGACGTAGAGCACGACCTTCTCGGCGGCAGCGATCCGGGTGGCCGCTTCCTTGATCTGGCGCGGGTGGCCCTTGGTCGGCGGCTTCCAGCCGGGCAGGTCAACCGAGTCGGGGTACTTGAAGTTGATCGCGGCTTCCTGGATGTCGCGCGGGATGTCGACGAGCACGGGGCCGCAGCGGCCGGTCGAGGCGATATGGAAGGCCGCCTTCATGATCGACGGCAGCTCCTCGACGTCCTGGACGAGCCACGAGTGCTTGACGATCGGCATCGTGACGCCGGTGATGTCGCACTCCTGGAAGGCGTCGGTGCCGATCAGATTGGAGCGCACCTGGCCGGTGATGCAGACGAGCGGCGTCGAGTCCATCCACGCATCGGCGATCGGCGTGACGAGGTTGGTGGCACCGGGGCCGGAGGTCGCGAAGGCGACGCCGACCTTGCCGGACGCGCGCGCAAAGCCCTGCGCCATGTGGCCGCCGCCCTGCTCGTGCCGGGCGAGGACGTGGCGCACCGTGGTGCCGCGCGCCATGGCGTCGTAGATCGGCAGGATCGCGCCGCCGGGAATGCCGAATACGGTCTCGACACCCTCCGCCTCGAGAGAACGCAGGACGGCATCCGCCCCGACCATCTTCTTCGAACCGCTCACGCGATCACTGCTCCTCTCTGCGTTTGCCCCGCCTGTGGGGCCTGTCCCTGCATCTGGTGCGACATCTCTGGCTCTCCTCCTGCCTCCGTGCTGCCTGCGGGCGCACCGGTGGCGGTGTTGTCGGGGCGTCTGCGCCGGTCGGCGCGTGGTCGGCAGCTCTCCCCTAAGCGGGGAGAACAATCCCGATGAGGAGCTGGCCGAGACCGTCGACGCTCGTGGCGGCTACGCCACCTACGTTGGTCAGAGAGTCGGTCTCGAACTGCGCCACAGTCTATGAAGTGTGCCGGGAGGAGCAGTGTCCCGTCAAGGACGGGTGTACGGAGGCGGCGGGAGCGGCGCGCCGTCCACCTCAGGCGCCGGCGAGCAGGCGGGCAACGACGGCGTCGCCAACCTCGCTCGTGCGGGCCGTCCCGCCCACGTCGCGCGTGCGGATGCCCGCGAGCGAGACCGCCTCGACCGCCCCCATCAGCCGGGCAGCGGCCTCGGGCTCGCCGATGTGCTCGAGCATGAGCACGGCGCTCCAGATCGCAGCGATCGGGTTGCCGACGCCCTTGCCGGCGATGTCGGGCGCCGAGCCATGGACGCTCTCGAAGAGGCCGGGCTCGCTGGAGCCGGGCTTCGTGTTGGCGCTCGCTGCTGTACCCATGCCGCCCTGGATGGCGGCGGCGATGTCGGTGAGGATGTCGCCGAAGAGGTTCGACGCGACGATCACGTCGAGCGAGCCGGGGTTCGACACCATGCGCGCGGCCAGCGCGTCCACGAGCACCTTCTCGACGGTGACGCCGGGGAAGTCGACCGCAACCTCGCGCACGATCTCGTCCCAGAGCACGTAGCCGAAGCGCGACGCGTTCGACTTGGTGGTCGAGACGAGGCGGCCGCTGCGGGTCTGCGCCAGCTCGAACGAGTAGCGCACGATGCGCTCGATGCCGACGCGCGTGAAGACGGCGGTCTCGATGCCGACCTCGTGCGGGTGGCCGGTATGCGAGCGGCCGCCGACGCCGGCGTACTCGCCCTCGGTGTTCTCGCGCACGAACACCATGTCGATGTCGGCTGCGGTGCGGTTGGCGAGCGGCGTCGGGATGCCCGGGAGCAGGCGCGCCGGGCGGACGTTCGCCCACAGGTCGAGCACCTGGCGGATCTTGAGGATCATCCCCCAGAGGGCGATGTGATCGGGCACGGTCGGCCAGCCGCAGGCACCCATCAGGATCGCCTCGTGGGCGCGCAGCGTCTCCACCCAGTTGTCGGCCATCATCTGGCCGTGCTCGAGGTAGTAGTCGGAGCCCCACGGCAGGTGCGTCCACTCGATCTGCAAGCCGAGGGCGTCAACGACCTTGCGGGCTTCGGCAACGACCTCCTTGCCAATGCCGTCGCCGGGCAGGAGCGCGATGCGATGCGTGGTGGCCATGCGCGGGATCCTAGAGGGTTCGTGACGGCCACCTCGCCGGGCGAGTTCTTACGCGCCGCTGAACACTCTCTGACGATCCCCTGCGATCGGCCCCGCCGGGGCAGCGGGGGCCGTAGAACGGAGGCGACCCGCCAAGCCTCACCCGCCCAGGAGACCCACATGCAGCTCAGCCGCCCCACCTTTGCCGCCGCCGCCACGGTCGGTGCCGCACTCGCTCTCTCGGCCGGCGCCCTGGCCGCCCCGGCCGCCCGCACCGCCACCCCCGCCGCACCTGCCGCCGCCACGACGATGGCCACGATGCTGCACGCCCCGGTCGCGCCGCCCGTCATCAAGCTGGCGACCTCCAACCTCGGCGCCGTGATCGCCACCAGGAAGAAGCTCGGCCTCTACGTGTGGGACACCGAGAAGGACTTCAAGGTGCACTGCACCGCCGCCTGCGCCGCCAAGTGGCCGCCCGTCCTGCTGATGAAGGGCGAGAAGGTCAAGGCGATGGTGCACGGCCTGATGGGCGAGTTCGGCACGATCACCCGCCCCGACGGCTCGACGCAGCTGACCTGGAACAAGCAGCCCGCCTACACCTACGTCGGCGATACGGCCGGCGTCGTCAAGTGCGACAACACCGACGGCTGGCACGCGGTGCGCGCGGCCTGAATCACCTGCACCCGAAGCATGTCCGGGGAGGGCGGCTGCGGCTGCCCTCCCCGCTGCAACTCCGGCACTGCGGCGGCACGAAGCCGACGCTTTTTGTCGTACACTATTCGGCATGTGCGAATTCGCGCTTCTGCTCGCAAGCACGGCATTCACGATGACGGCACCGACGTCGTGATCCACGCGATGCGCCTCCGATCCCGCTACAGGATGCTGCTGCCCCACCATGACCACTGAGGGCAATCTGCACACGTCAAACGGCATCGCCCTCACCGAGGAGCTGCTGGACGAGCTCGTCGCCGAGGCTGAACGCGGCTACGGCATCAAGGAGCTGCGCCTCGTAGGCCGGCCGCCGCTCGGCGACGGCCCATCCGAGCTCGTGCAGGTGCGCGTCGACCCGGCGCTCCGCGAGGCGCTTGCAGCGCGCGCCACCGGCGACGCGACCACGACGAGCGAGATCGTCCGCCGCGCCCTCCGCGCCTACCTCGACGTG
>Ga0114970_10001160_pt1 | contig 19660 bp, 18 predicted proteins | sample M_140205_XF_Meta_FD_87030 | JGI IMG/M metagenome (GOLD analysis project Ga0114970, IMG submission 87030) | Freshwater microbial communities from Lake Montjoie, Canada to study carbon cycling - M_140205_XF_MetaG | ecosystem: Environmental > Aquatic > Freshwater > Lake | place: Lake Montjoie... | reverse complement strand
GGCGAGAAAGCCGATATCCTGTTCTGGGTTGGCTGCATGGGATCGTTCGACGATCGCGCCAAGAAGATCACGGTGGCGTTCGCGCGTATCCTGCAGGCGGCCAACGTGCGCTTCGCGATCCTCGGCCAGGAAGAAACCTGCCACGGCGATCCGGCGCGTCGCATGGGCAACGAGTACCTGTATCAGATGCTCGCCAAGGGTGTGATCGAAACGCTCGACGGCTACCACGTGAAGACCGTCGTCACGTTCTGCCCGCACTGCTTCCACCAGATGGGCAGTGAGTTTCCGGATCTCGGCGGGAACTACGAAGTCATTCACCACACCGACTACATCGAACGGTTGCTCGACGCCGGACGCGTGCCGCTCGACACCGAGCACGGTCAGCGCCTCAAAGTGGCCTATCACGACTCCTGCTATCTCGGCCGCTACAACGACATCTACGATGCGCCGCGCAACGCGCTCAAGCGGGCGCTGCCGATCATGGAACTCGTGGAGCCGCCGCGCACCAAGAGTCGCGGCATGTGCTGCGGCGCCGGTGGTGGTCGCATGTGGATGGAAGAGAACGTCGGTAAGCGCGTCAACGTGGAGCGTAGTGAAGAACTGCTGGCCACCGGTGCCGATCAGATTGCCGTAGCCTGTCCGTTCTGCATGACGATGATCACCGATGGTGTCACTGGGGCGGGGAGCAGCGTGCCCGTGCTCGACATCTCCGAAGTGGTGGCGTCGCGGTTGTTGCCCATCGTGGCCAGCGCTTAGCGATTAGAGCTCAGCGCTGGCCCTCGCTCGGCCGGTGGCGCAAGCGCATTACCTGAATCTCCTGCTTCACCGGTCCTTCCTCGAACTTCGTCGTGACCGTGTCGAAGATCTCGAGCCCGACGTGCACGAGATTGTCGCGGAACATGGGCAACGCGAGACGGCCGGGATCGGCCACGATCGCCACGCCGTCGGGGGCCAGCGAGCGGGCCATGCATTCGCCCACGAGAATCGCGTATTCCTTCTCGTACAGCACGTCGGCGGCCATTACCACCTCGAAGACGCCCAGATCCGTGGGCCATTCGCGCCAGTTCACCATTCGCACCGTGGGCTCGTGCCCCAGATTGCGCGCGGCGTTCCCTCGGGTCACATGTAGCGCGTCCTCGTAGTAGTCGGTTGCGGTGACCTCGAACCCGCCCAGCATGGCGCCCACCGTCGCGAGGCCGAGTCCGCAGCCCATTTCCAGCAACCGTCGCCCGGCGCCCGCCTCGCGCGACATCGTGGCCGACAGCACGCGGGCCGACGGCCAGAGATCGGCCCAATACGGCAGGCGTTCGTCCATCACGTAGTCGGCTTCACTGATCAGATGATCGGCGTTCTCCGGCTTCACGAGCGTGACCGCGCGCCCTCCGACGTCGACCGTTTCCGTGGCGAGTGAAAAGCAGCGTCCGAGCGCCTCGTCGAGCGCCTCGCCATGCAGATCGGTCAGGATCGGTCGGGTCATGTCGTCATCAGGGGAACGTCGGGCAACAAAATCGCGGTGAGGAGCATGCCGGGCTCGGCGCGAGACACGTCGGGCGGAATCACCAGCAACGCGTTGGCGAGGGCCATCGTGCGCAGCAGGTTCGATCCCTGCGCGCCGGCCAGTCGAGCTTCGGGCACACCGTCGGCCCCGGCCGATACGATCACGCGGAGGAAGTGCGTGAGCGGTGCCGGTGTGTCCGCGCTCTCGACAAAGCGCACGGGCACGCGCAGCGGGCGATGGCCGGCGTGTCCGCCCAAGAGCCGAATCAGCGGCCACGCGAAGAGCGCGCCGGTCACCATCGTGGACACGGGGTTGCCGGGCAGCCCGATCCATGGCACGTCGCGTACGGTGCCGGTGCCGATCGGGCCGCCGGGGCGGATCCGTGCTCGCCAAAAAGTTTGCCGTCCGCCCAGCGCCGTCAGCGCATCGCGGGTGTAGTCGTGCGCACCCACCGACACACCGCCGGTGGTGATTAGCAAATCACAGCCGTCGTCGAGGGCGCCGGAGAGCGCGTCGGTCAGGGCGCGAAGGGTGTCGGGGACCAGTGGCAACGTGCGCACCTCGGCCCCGGCCGACCGGAGCAGCGCCGGGAGGGCATAACTCGTGGACGACACGATGCGCTGTCCCGCCTCCACCTCGTCGAACCGATCGAGCATGACCAGTTCGTCGCCGCTGGACACGATGGTCACCCGCGGCGCGCGATACACCGACACCGTGTGCGCACCGATGCTGGCCAAGACACCCAGGTGAGCAGCACCGATCGTCGTGCCTCGCGCGAACAGCTCACTCCCCGCCGCGACATCTTCACCGCGCGGCCGCACGTTGGCGCGACCGCTGGCATCGCGATCGCCGAACACGGTCACCTGATCGATCCCTTCGTCCGTGTCTTCGATGCGAATCACGGCGTTGGCGCCCGGCGGCATCGGTGCTCCGGTCATGATCCGCAGCGCTGTGCCCTGTTGCACCCATGGCAGCGCGGTCGCGTCGGCACCGGCGGCGCTCATGCCCAGCACCGGCAGCACGCGCGGCGCGTCGCGCGTGGCACCCATCACGTCGGCGCGCTGCACGGCGTAGCCATCCATACCGGCATTGTCCCACGGTGGGAGCGCGACGTGGCTGCGGACCGGCGCCCCGAGCGCGCGGCCGAGCGCCTGCGCGAGTGCGACCTGTTCCGTGTCGGTGGTGCGACCGTCCGCCTGCAAAAGAATGGCGTCGAGCGCTTCGTCGAACGAGAGCGGCACGTGCCCCGCCGGTGGCAACGGATTCGTCAACGCGGTGCGCGCGGCGCGATGCCGCCCAATGCACGGCCGGCCAGCGTCGTCACCAGCAGATCCTGCACGCGCTCCACTTCCCGCGCCGGCACCGTGAAATTGTTGCTCAACATCGAGAACATGATCAACCGGCCATCGGCTGTGGTGACGTATCCGGAAAGCGCGCGCGCTTTGTCCAACGTGCCGGTCTTGGCGCGGGCATTGCCCGCCGCGGGCGTCCCCTTCATGCGGTTTCCGATGGTGCCATCCACACCGGCAATGGGCAGTGCATCGCGATAGGTCGCGAACGACGGCGACCGGCGCATTGCGTCGAGCACCTTCACGATGGCCCGCGGCGTCACGTAGTCGTGGCGCGAGAGACCGCTGCCGTCGCGGTACGCCGCGTCGCTGGTCGAGACGCCCCATCCGGCCAGCGTCCGCACGCCTACGGCGCGCGCACTGTCGGCCGACCCGTCGCCGCTGGCGAGTAGGCCTGATGTGCGGAACAACAGCTCGGCGATCTGGTTTTGCGACGGCTTCTGCATACGGCGCAGCACGTCCGAGAACGGCGCCGACTGCAGCACAACCACGGTGTCGGCGGCACGACCGAGCGTGTCCGCCTTCGCCACCGGGCGTTCGGTCACGCGAATGCCACGGTCTTCGAGCGACTGCGTGAGCGCTGCGGTGTAGGCATCGCCCGGATGGCGATACGACAGCGTGATCGAGGCACTGTCACCCAGCGCCAGCGTGCCGGTCACCACGACCCGATCACCGATGCTGTCGTACACCGCCTCGAGACGGGGCGGACGCACGGCACCCGCGGCCGATGGCACAGAATCGCCCGTCGTCGCCTGCACCAGCAGCCGAGGATACGACCGCGTGGGCGCGCTCGTGACCGTGACTGCACGTCCCACCCGCGTAGCCGCGCGGGCCTTCAGCACCAGCACCCCTTCGTTGAAGAGCAACTCGTCCACCGCCGCGCTGAAGGCGATGTCAAAATCGTCGTAGGCCCAGCCGAATCCAGTGGTCGGCCCCGCAAAGGCGTCGCCAACGGCGCGGACATGACCCGTGATGCGCGTGATACCGCGGGCGGCTAGTGCCTCACGCACCGGCGTGAACGCGTTCATCGCCGACCCGCCATTCAAGGCATCGCTCACACTCGGATCGCCGCTCCCCGACACCAGCAGATCCCCGTGCCACGTCTTCCCGCGTTGCAGGCCGTGCAGCAGCACCGGGGTGCGCCACCGATAGTCGGGGCCCAGCGTCTGCAGCGCGATCGCACCCGTCAACAGCTTTTCATTCGATGCCGGCATGAACAGCTTGTCGGCGTCGTTGCTCAGAATCGTATCGCCACGCTCGGCGTCCACGATCAACAGTCCCCATCGTGCGTTCCGCCACATCGGCGCCGTGAGCACGGAATCGACGATACCCTGCAGGATGCCCTGAGTGGTCGCCGCCGACACCACCGCGACGGGCATCGTGACAGGGGGAGGGAGCACTGGCGGTGGCGTGTCGATTGCGGCACGCGAACTGCGCGCGCATCCCGCGGTCAGCACAGCACCGAGTGTGAGCGACCACACCGTCACACCGAGTTTCGAATGCACGATCAAGCGTCTACCTCGTAGGGGAGGGTGAGTGACGTGCGCAGCGCGCCGTTAGCGGAACAGCGGCAGCGTGACGCCCACCGTGACGGTGCGCGAGCCGCGCCACGCCGAGCGGTTGCGCGTATCCGTCAGTACCGACGTGGTGTCGGACGCCTTCACGAAGTAACGGTCGGGATAATCGAACTGCCACATGAAGTTCGTGAGATCCACACGGATCATCGGACCCTTTCGCGGCAGGTAGCGCAGGCCGAGGCCGTACGAGAAGGAGAACTTCGTGCCGAATCGATAGGAGCCGGTGTCGGCCGCGGTGAAATCACTCACGACGCCGGCGCCCCCGTTCAGCGACGGAATGAGCCGATGCCACGTCTTCTTGCCCGTGAGCGCCAGGTCGAGGCCGCCGTCGAGTTGGTGCGTCGTCACGCCCGGCGTGCCGATCACGCGTGTGGCGAGCGGGTTCGTCGGCTGCAGCAGCTTCCGCTCGGATGGGGCGACCACGTAGCGCACGTACAGCGACGCCGGCCCGCCGATGGCGATATCGTAGCGCAGCGCCGCCGCGTAGGAAGACTTGGGCGCCACATCGGCCGGATCGCGTTTCATCGCCATCCACCCACCCATGATCGACAGATTCTGTCCCAACTTCACGTCTTCAAACGGGCTGTTGGCCGGGAGATGTCCGACCTGCGCGGCAACGACGGCCGGCATTACGCTCGCCACGGCGACGAGGCTGACGCGGGCGATGGACCGCCGCACGCGGACGATGAACGCGGACGACGAAAACAGGGGAGGCAGCGGCGAGCGCAGAACGGCAGACAAAGCGGGCATCACACGGTGGCTGAAGGCGAGCGATCGCTCAGGTCGCGCAGATCGCGACCCGTGATTTCGGGAGGGAAGGTAAGGCCGAGCAGCGCGAGGGCCGTCGGCCCGACGTCGCAGAGGGCACCACCGTGACGCAGCGGGACCGTTTCGTCAGGGTCGAGCACGACGAGCGGCACCGGATTGGTCGTGTGCGCGGTGTGCGGCTGATGCGTGACCGGATCGACCATCACATCAGCGTTGCCGTGGTCGGCGGTGATGATCAACCGCGCGCCACCCTGCGCCGCGGCGTCGAGGATGCGACCGAGGCACGCGTCCACCGTTTCCACTGCACGAATGGCCGCCGGGATGGAGCCGGTGTGACCCACCATGTCGGTGTTCGCGAAGTTGCACAGCATGAAGTCGTGCGTGCGGTTGGCGAGCGCGTCGCAGACGATGTCGCAGACGCCGGCCGCACTCATTTCCGGTTGTAGGTCGTACGTCGCGACTTTCGGACTGGGCATCATCTGCCGCTCTTCGCCGGCAAACGGGGCATCCCGTCCGCCGTTGAAGAAGAACGTGACGTGCGGATACTTCTCCGTCTCGGCGATGCGCAGTTGCGTCAGACCGGCGTCGGCGATCACCTCGCCGACGAGGTGGCGCATCGACTGCGGCGCAAAGGCCACCGGGAACGGGAACGCGTCGTCATAGCTCGTCATGGTCGTGATCGAGAGCGACGGGCGGGCACCGGTGTCGAAACCAGTGAAGTCGGGCATGGCGAGGGCGCGAAGCGTCTGGCGCATCCGATCGCTACGATAGTTGAAGCAGATCAAGGCGTCGCCATCGCGCATCGGCGCGAGGGCTGCACCGTCTGGGCCCGACATCACGTACGGCTGCACGAACTCGTCGGTGGTGCCCGCGTCGTACGCACGCTGCAGGGCCGCCAGCGCATCAACTTCGACCGGCGCGTCGCCACGTACGGCGGCGCGGTACCACAAGCCGGTGCGTTCCCAGCGATGGTCGCGATCCATGCCGTAGTACCGTCCGGACACCGACGCGAGCAGGGCGCGGTCTCCGATGGTGGTGAGCGCCGCGCGCAAAAAGTCCATCGCCGACTGGGGCGGGGTGTCGCGGCCGTCGAGCATGGCGTGCAGCACCACCCGTTTCACCCCGCGCTGCTGCGCCAACGCCACCAGCGCCATCAGGTGGGCGTCGTGCGCATGCACGCCACCGTCACCGAGCAGTCCGAGGAGGTGGAGCGTGCCGCCGGATGCGGTGACGCCATCGCAGGCCTGCACCAACGCGGGGTTCTGGAAAAAACTGCCGTCCTCGATCGCGCTGCCAATCCGCACCAGATCCTGCATGACAATGCGTCCGGCACCCAAATTGAGATGACCTACCTCACTGTTGCCCATCTGGCCGTCGGGAAGTCCAACGGCTCGTCCCGAGGCGGTCAGCAGCGTGCGCGACGTGTGCGCCCAGATGCGATTCCAGTTCGGCGTGTTCGCCATCAGGATGGCATTCGATTCACGGTCTTCCCGGTAGCCCCAGCCATCGAGAATGATGAGGGCAACGGCACGTGCAGGTCGCGCAGTCATCAGGCTATGGGGTAAGCTGGAAGTGTGCCGGCGGTGCCACTGGGCGGGGGACCGTCCACGATCCGGTTCAGGATCGCTTGAGCATGTCGAATTGACGAAATCTACTGGACGCCGCGACCGCCACACCACCGCCCGCCCGCTGTTCTCTCCCCAACCAAGCTCCGATGCGCGTTCGTCGACGTACGCTGCTGCTGGTTCTCCTGCTGCTGGCCATCGGGCTGTTCGATGGCTTTCTGGTGCTGCGCCGGTCGCGATATCGCGAGGAAACGGCGCGCTTGCGGACGGGCATGTCCACGCTCGAGCGCACCCGCGCCGATGCGATTGTCACCGCGCAAGCCGATCGCGCCGCCTTGATGCTCGAGCTCATGCGCCGTCAGGCCGAAGGGGACGATGGCTTGCACCTCGCGATCAATACGGATTCGGCGTACCTCGCGCTCGATCGCGGGGCCGCCCGCCTACGTGTGGTCACGGCCGAAATCGGTCCGGAGCGTCGGGTGGGCCGGGTACCGGACACCATGTATATGGCGATCCCCCGCGGCGTCCGGGCCATCCAGCGCCTGCTCACCGCGGCCGACCGCTACGAGTTCCCGGCCTGGGTGTGGGTGGATCGTGGCCTGCCGGTCCCGGCCGTTCGCGCCGACAGTGGATGGGCCGGTCCGGGGGCCATCGTGACCACCGGAGGCACCCTCATCTACTCGCTTCCGGCCTCAGGGCCGCTCGCCGACAGCAGTTACGTGATGCCCGGCAGCATTCGCGTCCCTGCGGGTGATCTCGCCGCGATACGCGAGAATCTTTCCTCCGGCATGCGGGTCTACTTCTTCTGATGACCGCCACGACCGTCTCCCCCAGCCGCCCGTCGATGGCCGGTCGCCGCACCGGTCGCCGCACCGGTCGCCGCACCGGCTGGCGCGGTGCTCCCCTCTGGCTCCTCCTGCTGGTGGTGGTCGCGCTCGTCCACTCGGCGTGGCTGGTGCGGCTCACCCTGCGCGACCGCTTCGAACGCGACGTGTCCCGTCTGGTCTTCAACGACAACAGCGAAGCGCTGGAGCAGGCCGAACTGCAGGCCGGCGCCGCGACGGACAGCCTCCGGTCGGTTCTCGACGATACCCCCGCCACGCCGGCCGCCGAGTCCGACTACCTCGTGGTCTCCATCGCCGACCGCCGCGTCTGGTACAAGCATCGCGATAGCGTGCTCTTTACGGCGCGGGTCGCCACCGGCTCCGGCAAGCAGCTGGTCATCAAGGGCAACGACAAGGTGCTTCGCTTCGAAACGCCCCGTGGCCGCCTCACGGTGCAGCGTCGGGATTCGGCCCCCGCCTGGATCCCGCCCGATTGGCACTACCAGGAACAGGCCAACAAGCGCGGGCTCGGCCTCGTCCAGCTCGTTCGTGGCGTCCCGCTCACGCTCCGTGACGGTTCGCAGATCATCGTGCAGGGCAACGACGTCGTCCGCCGCGGCGCCGACGGCTCCATCCGCCCGCTGACCGCCAGCGACGGCCGCGAAATCGTCGCTGACAGCAGAATTGTGATCCCTCCGTACGGCACAAACCAGCGGAAGTATCCGAATGTGCTAGGAACCCACCGCCTCTACCTTGGCGATGGCTACGCCCTGCACGGCACCAATAACCCAGCCTCCATCGGCCAAGCCGTGAGCCACGGTTGTGTCCGATTGCGGAACGAAGACATCGCCGTGCTGTATAACCGAGTCGCGGTCGGCACTCCGGTCTACATCTACTAACGGCCGGGTCGGCTATATTTCCCGATGGTCGCTCGATCGTCCTTGCACTGAGCGACAAACCCGATTCCGTGACCCAGCACTCTCTCGAAACACCGCAGGCAGCCCGGGAGGCGTCATCCTCCCCGCGGCGCCCTCAGCAGGCAAGATGGACCCGGCTCGCCTATACGGTGGCCGGCGCGTTCGCGTGCGCCGGACTCGTAGCCTTCGCCCGTCCCGGGTATGCCGCGGCCACGGCGGCGCACGCCGCGAGCCGTGTACCCACGCGATCGGCTACCGCGCGGCCGCGTATCCCGCTGCTCGACTCCCTTAAGGGACGGAGTCGCAAGCTCCGGGCCCGTTTCCTCAGCCCGACGCGGGCCGCCGGTATTCCGTTGCTCCGCGAGCTGTTTGGAGACTCCGCCGTGTCGCGCGCTGGCGTGTATGCCGCCAACGATACCGATGGCGCTTTCCATTTCATCACCATGCGCCCTTTCGCCGACAAGGTGAAGGGACGCATCGGCCGCTATCGCATCGGGTTCTTCCCGAGCGAGGAGCGCGCCGTACGCACGGCCGCATCCAGCAATCCCGACGGCTTCCTCGAAGTCACGGCGCTCAATCAGGATACGCCGATTTCCGAGCACTTCCGCTTGCGCGATTTCCTCACGCACGATCAGGTCACGGTGTGGCCGAAGTATCTCGTCTTGCGCGAGCCGCTGGTGGACAAGCTCGAGTTGGTGCTGTCCGAGTTGCGCGACATGGGTATCCCGGCCAATCGGCTTCGGGTCATGTCGGGCTTCCGCACCCCGCAGTACAACCAGCAGGGCATTGGCGCCGGTGGACGTGTGCAAGACAGTCGGCACCAGTACGGAGATGCCGCCGACGTCTACGTCGTCAACGGCGATCGCGACTGGATGAGCGATCTCAATCGAGACGGTCGCATCGACGCGCGCGACGCGAAAGTCCTGGCGCAGGCCGCCGAGAATGTGGAACGCGAACATCCCGACCTCATCGGCGGTGTCGGCATCTACCACGCGACCTCGGCTCACGGCCCATTCGTGCACATCGACGTGCGCGGCACACGGGCGCGCTGGGGGGCGATGTGATCCGTCGCCGTGTAGCACTGGTGCTCAGTGGGACGGCCGCGATCACTGCCGCCATCCTCTATCAGCCGCCGTCGGCACTGCTCGCCGGCTCATCCGCCGAGAGTGCCAAGCGGGCCGTGCCGGTCGTGGAAGCGGCACCGGAGTCGCGCGGTGTCAGTGGCGACGTCCAGATGCACTTCGTGCGCGCTGGTGAACGCGTGGCGTTCCCCGTGCAGGTGCGTGGCAACGCAGAAGGCTTCACGTATCAGTGGATCGAAGTCCGGAGCAGCAATTCGGCCGACGTCGCGCGCCCGCTACGTGGCGACACACTGCTCGCCCCACTCACGCCGGGCTTCTACGAACTCGCCGTGACGCGGGACGGCGTCGTGCAGCGGATCACCGAGCCGCGCCTCGCGGTGCTGGTGCCCTTCGAGCTCAAGCTCGGCAGCACGCTTAATGGCTATCAGATCGGTCGCTATCCCTCCGAGTGGGGGCACGACGAGCAGGCCGAGCGTCCGGCCGGTTTCGCCGAAGTGCGTGAGGCCGATCTCGATCTGCAACTCACGCGACACATCAAGGTGCGCGACTTCGTCACGCACGATCAGCAAACCGTGTGGCCGCGCTACGTGGCCGTCGATCCGCGCGTGCTCGACAAGATCGAATTGGTCATGCGCGAACTGGCCCGTCGTCGCGGCGAAGAGCGCATGGATTTCGACGTCGAAGTGCACAGTGGTTTCCGCACCCCGACGCACAACGCCGGCGTGGAAGGCTCCGCACGCGATTCTCGTCATCTGTACGGCGATGCCGCTGACGTCGCCATCGACGCCGACGGTGACGGCAAGCTCACGATCTTCGATGCCTATCGTGTCGAACAGGCGGTGGATTGGGTGGAGCGGTTACACCCTGAGCTCGCCGGAGGGCTTGGCGTGTACAGCAGCCGACGCTTTTCCACGCCATATTGCCATATCGACGCGCGCGGCGAACGGAAACGCTGGCGCGGCTGAGCCGTAGGGCAGGGCAGCCATCCTGTCCCGCCCGAATGTGCGTCCGAGAGGCGCCGGAGGTTCGATGAACCCGTACGTCCGCGATCGCATCAATCGCAAACTCGATACGCTCTCTGATGAGCGCCTCTATCAGATTCTCGACTATGTCGAGTTCTTGGAGTCCAAGTACGCCGAGAAGTCGGCGCCCGTGGCGAATGTGTTCACGCGATTCGCCGAAGGAGTAGAGGACAAACTGCGCGCCGGCGGCGTCGCGGTGAGCACCGTCTCCGAGACCATGGGCTTCCTGAACAAGGCGATGGGCGTGCTGAACGGCGTCGCGCAGACCACCATGACCGTGGCGGGCGACGTGGTGAACGCGGCCAAGACGGCCGCCGATCAGGTGGGGGCGCCTCCGCCCGCCGCGCCGAGCGCGCAACCTGCACCCCCGGTTGTGCCGCCGACACCGCCCAGCGCGGCGGCGTAGCGCAATCGCCGAACGCGCGCTGGTAGCACGCTGTCGGCACGCTGTCGGCACGCTGTCTTGAACCTGCGGCACCGAGGGGCCACATGACCACGGAACAGCACGAGCAGCTGCCGCCGGAACCGGCGCAGGAGCGCCATTTCGCTCGCCTGGCCCGTGAGCGCGAGGCGGACCGCCGTGCCGGCCGTCCGGAACGTGGCCTGTTCACCGGGCGTGGACCCAAGGAGACCTCGCGTCCGGAGGAGACCTCGCGTCCCGAGGAAGAGGCCCCGCATCGGTCGCGTCGCCCTCGTCCGGTACCGGAGGATGAGGAACCGGCGGCCCGTCCGCAGACGGGCATGAAGCGCTCCGTCGTGCGCGCGATCCGGCAGATTCCCTCGTACGTGCGGCTGCTGGTCGGGCTGGTCACCGACCGTCGGGTCTCGACGTTCGACCGCGTCCTCGTGCTGGCCGCTGCCGCCTACATGGTGTCGCCGATCGACTTCATCCCCGATCTCATTCCGTTCCTTGGTGAGGTCGATGACGTGTTCCTGCTCATGACCGCGTTGCAGCGTTTGGTGGCCAACGCGGGGCGCACCGTGCTGCTCGATCACTGGCACGGCGCCCCCGACGAACTCGACGACGTGAACCTCGCGCGGCTCGCCAGCGCCGCCGGATTCTTCCTGCCGGCGCGGCTCCGTCGTCGCTTGCGGAAAATGGCAGGGCGCTGACCGCTGGACAGCGCTGCGGAGGCCGTCTACTCTTCAAGATGGCACCCTCGACGACCGAACACCTGACGCCGCAGCATCCGCCCGCCGCCGACTCCACGTCGGCGAGCGGGCTTTCGCGTTCCCCGACCAGTTCCCACACCGGCAGCGCCACCACCGGCGCGCGGTCGCTTTCGCGCGTGCGCGACGATCTCGCGCTCACGTTCGACGATGTGCTGCTCGCGCCGCGTCATTCGACCACGCACCCGCGGGAAGTGAGTATCGCCTCGCGCTTCACCCGCGGCATCACGCTCAACGTCCCCCTCGCGTCGGCCGCGATGGATACCGTGACGGAGAGCGAGATGGCGATCGCGATGGCGCGGTTCGGGGCCATTGGCGTGCTGCACAAGAACATGTCGATCGACCGGCAGGCCGCCGAAGTGGATCGCGTAAAGCGCAGCGAAAGCGGCATGATCCTGAACCCGATCACCCTCTCGCCGACGGCGTCGCTTCGTGAAGCCGTGGCGCTGATGATGCGCTTCAAGATTTCGGGGGTGCCGATCGTCGACGCCACCGGCTTGCTGGTCGGGATTCTGACCAACCGCGACCTGCAGTTCGAGCGCGATCTCGACCGCCCGTTGCGCGACGTCATGACGTCGGAAGATCTGGTCATCGCCCCCATCGGCACCACGCTCGACGAGGCGGAGCGCATTTTGGGCAAGCATCGGATCGAGAAGCTGCCCGTGGTCGATGAGCACGGCGTGCTCAAGGGTCTCATCACCGTGAAGGACATCCATAAGCGTCGCCAGTATCCCGACGCCAACAAGGACATCCACGGCCGCCTGCGCGTGGCCGCCGCACTGGGCGCCGGTGGCGACTATCTCGATCGCGCCCGGGCGCTTATTCAAGCGGGCGTCGATGTGCTGATCATCGACACGGCGCACGGACATAGCGAAGGGGTGCTGCAGGCCACGGCCAAGGTGCGCGAAGCCTTCCCCGACGTGCAACTGGTCGCTGGCAATGTGGCCACCCGGGCCGGTGCCGCCGCGCTGGTCGAGCGCGGGGTGGACGCCGTGAAGGTCGGCGTCGGACCGGGCTCTATTTGCACCACCCGCGTGGTCACCGGCGTCGGGGTGCCGCAGCTCACCGCCGTCATGGATGCCGTCGAAGGGGCCGGCGACGTACCGGTCATCGCCGACGGTGGCGTGAAGTACTCGGGGGACATCGTGAAGGCGCTCGCCGCTGGTGCCTCGAGCGTGATGATGGGCTCCATGCTGGCGGGAACCGAAGAGAGCCCCGGGGAGTCGTTCCTGTTGGAGGGACGCCGCTTCAAGATGATCCGCGGGATGGGTTCGCTGTCGGCGATGCAGGACGGATCGGCCGACCGCTATTTCCAGGACGGTGAGATGTCCCCCAAGAAGCTCGTGCCCGAAGGCATTGAGGGTCGGGTGCCGTACAAGGGCGCGGTCGGCGACGTGATCTTCCAGATGATCGGCGGGCTCCGTAGCGGCATGGGGTACGTTGGCTGCGGCACGATCGAGCTGCTGCGCACGGAAGCGGAGTTCGTGCGCATCACGACGGCCGGTCTGCGCGAATCGCACCCCCACGACGTGACCATTACCCGCGAAGCCCCGAACTACTCCCTGTAACGTTGGGCGTTTGACCCATGCCGGCGCGTCTGCTCAGCGCCGGCGCTGTTGCCGAGTCGCCGAGGACCGCATTCGCGATATGACGCGCAGGCGGTCCACGGCGTATCCTTCCATCCGACGTCCTGCCCCCACCACGCATGTCGGCGCCGCCGATATCCGTGTCCCACCCCACCCTGTCCCCACCCCCCGACCGATGGGAATCTGGTCCAAGAAATCCATCACGGCGCTCCGCGCCGAGGCTGCGAGTTCCGAGGGCGGCCTGAAGCGAACACTCGGCGCGCTCAACCTGACGATGCTGGGCATCGGTGCCATCATCGGCGCCGGTATCTTCGTCCTCACCGGTACCGCGGCAGCCAACTTCGCCGGCCCCGGCGTCTCGCTCTCCTTCGTGTTGGCCGGCCTTGCCTGTCTCTTTGCGGGACTGTGCTACGCCGAGTTCGCGTCGATGATTCCCATCGCCGGCTCCGCCTACACCTATAGCTATGCCACCATGGGTGAAGGCGTGGCGTGGTTTATCGGTTGGAACCTGGTGCTCGAGTACCTGTTTGCCGCGGCCACGGTGGCGGTGGGTTGGTCCGGGTACTTCAGCGCCATGCTGAGCAGCGTCGGCATTCATGTGCCGGCGGCGTTCGCCTCGGCCCCGTTGACGGTAGAGAACGGGCATCAGGTGGTGCGCGCCTTCACCTGCGTGGACACGACCACCGGTTCGACACTGGTTGATGCGGCTACGAAGGCCGCCTTTGTCGCACGCGACGCCTGTACGGCGGCGGGTGGTGAGGTTGTGAACGGCCTGATCAACCTGCCGGCGATCCTGCTCATTCTCGCGCTCACCATGCTGCTGGTGCGTGGCGTGCAGGAATCGGCCACGTTCAACAACATCGTCGTTGCGATCAAGATGGTGATCGTGCTGCTGGTGATCGGCTTCGGCTTCATGTACGTGAATACCGACAACTGGCATCCGTTCATCCCGGACATGGTCACGAACGCCGACGGCAGTACGAAGTACGGTATGTCGGGCGTGTTGCGCGCGGCACCGGTGGTGTTCTTCTCGTACATCGGCTTCGACGCCGTCTCCACCGCGGCGCAGGAAGCGAAGAATCCGCAGCGTGACCTGCCGATCGGCATGATCGCCTCGCTGTTGATTTGTACGGTGCTCTACATCCTGATGTCGCTCGTGATGACTGGACTGGCCCCCTACACGGCGCTCGGCGTCGCGCACCCGGTGTCGGCCGCCCTTGAAGCGGTTCCGCAGCTCAAGTGGCTCGAGTATCTCGTGAACATCGGCGCCGTGGCCGGACTGTCGTCGGTCGTGCTGGTGATGCTCATGGGCCAGCCGCGCATCTTCTACACGATGTCGCGCGACGGCTTGCTCCCGAAGATTTTCGCCAAGGTGCATCCGAAGTATCAGACGCCGGCGGCGTCCACATGGATCGTCGGTCTCATCGCGATCGTCATTGCCGGCTTCTTTCCGCTCGGCCTGCTCGGTGAGCTGGTGTCGGGCGGTACGTTGGCGGCCTTTGCCACGGTGTGCATCGGCGTGCTCGTGCTCCGCAAGCGGTCGCCGGAGCTCGAGCGTCCGTTTCGTACGCCTTGGGTGCCGCTCGTTCCCATCATGGGCGCCGGTGCCACGATGTACATGATGTATCAGCTGCCCGGGCTCACGTGGACGCTGCTCGGTGTCTGGACGGCCATCGGCATGACCGTCTACTTCGTGTACGGCATGGGGAACTCGAAGATTGGCAAGGCGGATAAGGCAAGCGGCGCCAAATGAGTGATGGCGTGCTGACGGCGTCGACGATCCGTCGCGACGCGATCGAGGCCTGGTTTGCAACGCTGCGACCCGGCATGACCGTGGCGCTGTCGACGCATATCAACTCGGACGGCGACGGGTGCGGATCGGAGACGGCGTTGGCGCGCCTGCTGGCCCAGCGGGGGATTCACGCCCGAATTGTGAATCCCACGCCGTGGCCGGCGATGTTCAACTTCCTCCTCGGTGATGACATCGAGGAGGCCAGCGCCCGCGGGGCCGCCGCCCTCGACGGCATCGACGCGCTGATCGTGCTGGACATCAATGACATCCGCCGACTCGGGCATCTGGCTGAAAAGGTGCGTGCGCTCACGGTGCCGATTTCGGTGGTCGATCACCATGTGGCCGGCGATGAACCGGTCGGCCAGATTGCCGTGGCCGACACCGCCGCCTGCGCCACCGGCGAGTTGGTGTTCGACATCGCCATGACGCTCGGTCTCGAGGTCACGCCGGCCGTGGCGCAATCGTTGTACGCGGCCATCCTGACCGACACGGGCAGCTTCCGCTTCAGCAACACGTCACCGCGGGCGCACTCCATCGCGGCCGCGCTGTTGGCGGCCGGCGTGAACCCGGAAGAGATGTACCGACGCATCTATGCGCAGGTGAGCGTGGGGCGCCTGCAGTTGCTGCGCGAGGCCTTGGCCACGTTGCATGCCGATCCGGAGATCGGGCTATCGTATATCTCGGTGGCCGCCGGTGCGATGGAGCGTTTCGACATCACGAGCGAAGAACTCGACGGGATCGTGGAGCACCCACGGTCGATTGCCGGCACGCGGATGGCGATGTTTTTCCGCGACCTCGGGCACGGCAAGGTGAAGGTGTCGTTCCGCAGCACCGGCTCCGTGGATGTGCAGCAGTTCGCGCGTCGCTACGGCGGTGGTGGCCATGCGAAGGCGTCGGGGGCGTTGCTGACCGGGCATCTGGCGGAGGTGCAGGAGCAGGTGGTGGCAGACGCCCGGGCGTATCTCACGGGCGGGGACACCGCCGCGGCGTAGGGTCGGGTAGGGTAGGGTCGCCTGCGCCGCGTGCTATTTCCGCGATTTTTGCTTGGCGATCTCGCGTGGGGAGAGGGTGGTGCTGGACAGTGCCACGATCAATGACGTCTCCGGACCGATAGCCGCGGCGACGAGTCGACCGTTCGGCGCAATCGCCAGGGCGGTGGGAGTGAAGGGCAGTCGGCGCGAGTAGAGATATGCGCCGTCGCTGGCTCGGTAGTAGTCGAGGAGTTGGTGCGCATGAATCTTGGTGGCTCCCGCCTCGACGATGACCGTGTCTCCTCGCTGCATGGCACCGCGAGCAATTGGGCTGACCTCTGTGGTCATCGTGGTCTGCGTCGCGATCTGCTTGGCGGTGCGCTCGAGCCGCCGCTGTTTCGTGGTGACCACGGCCTCCTCGCCCGCTTCGACGTACGGGAATCGCCGAGCCGCGCCATTCAACGCGATGCTGTACCATACGCGGCCAAAGAACGGCGCCAGGGCCAGGGACTCACCAGCGCACGCGTCGGCGATATAGGCAGAATTGGCGAACGATGGAGCGTTCTGCCGCGCGGTGGCGACCGGCAGCGAGGTGCGCGCGAGAGTGTGTCCGCTACTGTCGATCAATGCAATGGCCCGTGTGGCGCCAAGATACTTCACGCGGATGCGTCCTCGTGGCAGGAGACACATCGTCTCCACCGCGGGGCCATCGGGCACGAGCGTGGTCCAGAGAAATCGTCCGGAGTCCGAGTAGACGGTGAGCCGACTGGTGGCTGCGTCGAGCACACCCACATGTCGCGCGGTCGCCGCCACCTGTATGGGCTGCTTGAACTCTCCTGGACCTTCACCGGTGGCCTTGAGGACGAATCGCTTCGCGCCCGACGTGAGATCGAACGCGTGCACTTCACGGGTGCCTGCGTCGAGCACGACGACCACCTGGTCGGTGATGGCGATGGCGCGCGGTTCGACCAGGAGGTCCGGATCCTTGGTTCCGCCGCGCACCCACTCCCGGATATAGAACGAATCCGCGTGGAAGCGACGGGTCGTGGGTGACCGCTGTGCACGGACCGGGGTGCTGCTGATCGGTGCACTGACGATCAGGGCCACGATCATCCCGGCCAGCGCGCGTGGCGCTCTGCGAAAGGTCACAGGCATTCAGAGTTCCTCGATCCAGGTGAGTCCTTCGATGATGCGTCGCAGTCCGGCCACTTCGCGCGAAGAGCGCGGACTCTGCGTCGTGAAGCGCACGCGCCCGTCTTGATCGAGCACGAGCAGGGCGGGCGTGGTGGTGTGACCGAGCGACGCGAATTGCTGCACGACCGCTGATGGGGCGGCGCGCAGGGGGATAGTGCCGGTCCACGACGGCAGTGCCGCCCGGATGTGCGTCGAGTCAGACACTGGGCCGACATACCAAATGACGGCCAGCTGGATGTGTCGCGCTGTCGATCCGCGATGCAGCACATGCAGCATGCGCAGATTGCCGGAGCAATCGTGGAGTTGCAGGAGGACCGCGGCCTGCACGGCGGTTGTCGCCCGTGCACCCGCCGACGGGGTCGGCGTTGCCGCGTGCGTGATCTGACGCATCGCGCCGGTGAGCGTGCGCTGCGGCATCGCTCGCGCGACGTCGTATCCGACGCCGGCGAGCGAGACCACAAGCCCCGCGACCACCCAGTGCCACAGGGTCGGGGCGCGATGCATCAGTCCTCGCAGAGCTCGACGTTCGCTTCGAACCCGTCATCAGACGTTCCGCTCGTTGGCACGGCGCTGCAGGTCTTGTACGGACCGCCGGTGGTTGCGCCGGAAGGAGCCGTCCGGTCTTTATACAGCGTCTTGTAGCCGGTGGAGCAGTTGGTCTGCGTAAACTTGAAACCACCACTCTGCAGGAACACGTTCAGGTCGAATTGGATGGTCGTCTCGCAGGTGGTGATCGGCTGCGAGCCGCAGGCCGTGAGCGTGCCCATCGCGCATGCCGTCGACGTCACCGTCGTCGTCTGCGCCCGGGCGCGCGCCACATCGACCGTGGCCACTGTGAACAGCAACGCGAACACGCCGAAGGCGGCGCGGGGAATGGTCATCATCATGACAAACCTCGGGATCTATCCGTGAAGTGGCGCGCCGCGGAGTGCGTCGCACCGGTCGCCGCGGCCCGGATCCGCGCGACGGAGCCACCATAGCCCCCCCGCGTCATCGCACTGTCGTCCAATTACTGCCGACATGGCCATTCCACCGCCCGCTGGCCGTCGCGAAGGTCATGCCGCCGCTTGGAGCACCCCGCCAAGGCGCCTACTTTTCAGGATGTAGTCATCCCGACACCCCGACTCTCCAATGCAGCCTCTCATGGAGCGGATCACCGGCGCCCTCGCCGCGGTCCGCAACCCCCGTACCGGCGCCGACGTCATGGCCGCCGACATGGTGCGGGATATCGCCACCACGGTCGACGGCAAGGTGCGCCTTACGCTCCTGCTCGCCGCCCAAGACGACGCCACACTCGTGCGCGACGTCCGCCAGGCCATCGAGGCGCTCTCGGGCGTGTCTGATGTCCGCGTTGATGTGCGCGACCCCGCGCAAACCGAACCCACACCGGCGCGCCGCGCGCCGACGGCCGCACCGCCAGCCATGAATCAGCCGCAAGCGCCCGCCAGAGGCGTTGCCACCGGTGGCATGGGACGCGCCCTCCCCGTCATGGATGCCGCCCCCAAGGCGCCGCCCAAGGTCCCCGAGCCGGTGGCCTATCCGCAGCTCGGCCGCATCATTGCCGTGTCGTCGGGCAAAGGCGGCGTGGGCAAGAGCACCGTGGCTGTGAACATCGCCGTGGCGCTCGCCAAGATGGGTAAGCGCGTCGGCATCATGGACGCCGACATCTACGGCCCCAACCTGCCGCTGATGCTCGGCGTCGATGCGGCACCGTCAGTGGTCGATGAAAAAATTATCCCGCTCGAGGCCTACGGCATCAAGGTCATGTCGATCGGCTTTCTGATCGAGAAGGAACAGCCGGCCATCTGGCGCGGCCCGATCGTGATGAAGATTCTCACGCAGTTTCTGAAGGACGTGGCGTGGGGGCAGCTTGACTACTTCCTGGTCGACATGCCGCCGGGCACCGGTGACGCGCAGCTCTCGCTCGTGCAGGCCACGCAGGTGCACGGCGCCGTGATCGTGACCACGCCGCAACAGGTGTCGGTGGGTGACGCGCTCCGCGGCGTGAAGATGTTCGAACGCACCGCCGTGCCCGTGCTCGGCATCGTGGAAAACATGTCGTACTTCGAGAACCCCGAAACCGGCAAGCCGATCGCCGTGTTCGGCACCGGCGGCGGCGCGCGCTTGGCCGAAATGTGCAACCTGCCGCTCATCGGTCAGGTACCGCTCGATCCGCGGATTCAGGAAGGCGGGGATACCGGACGTCCGATCGTCGACGCCGAGCCGACGTCGCGCGCCGCGAAGGAACTCGAAGCGATCGCCCAGCGTGTCATGGAGCGCCTTGTCGGCATCTACGGCAGCTGAAGTCGATGCGCCACGCGGCGCACTCGTCGGGGAGCCGTTAG
>Ga0114970_10001158_pt1 | contig 19688 bp, 24 predicted proteins | sample M_140205_XF_Meta_FD_87030 | JGI IMG/M metagenome (GOLD analysis project Ga0114970, IMG submission 87030) | Freshwater microbial communities from Lake Montjoie, Canada to study carbon cycling - M_140205_XF_MetaG | ecosystem: Environmental > Aquatic > Freshwater > Lake | place: Lake Montjoie... | reverse complement strand
GGTTACATGAGACCCTTGAACGAGTTAGAGCTACCGGAATCGGTGGGACTAAGCCCATCTCCGATGCCATCTACCACGGCACGAGAGGCAACACCCGCTGAACATCGCGAAATCAGGCGTTTTGAAGGTGAAAACAAAGGTTTTGCCGAGCGAATGGCTGCGGCATTAAATCATGCAGTTATCACTGAGGCGGCAAAGGAAACAAATGTCAGATAATTGTGGAGACTGTCGGTTTTTCCGAAACCAGCAAGTTATGGGCGTATGCCGTTTGTACCCTCAGCAGCAAAATAAGCACGAATCTGATTGGTGTGGTCAATTTAAGGCAATAGAAGTGTTGTCTACATACGACATAACCACTGACCAGATTACTGTAGTCCCCCAAAAGCGCAAATACACAAGGAGATCAAATGATCAAGCCGTTGCGTGATAGGGTGGTGGTAAAGCCGATTACCCGCAATTTATCGGACATAATCTACGTCAACAACAAAGAGCCGTTTAATGAGGGAACGATTGTGGCAGCAGGCCCGATGGTAACTCAGGCACAAGTTGGAGACTTCATCAAGTATGGAAACGGGGATTACCTTAACTGGCCTGTACACCGTATTGATGGACAAGACTATCAAATCATTCAAGAAGCAGACATTTGCGCTGTTGTGGAGGCTTAAAAATGGCAACTAAACCTGGCTTGTACGCCAACATTCATGCAAAACAAGAGCGCATTGAGCGCCAAAAGGCTGAGGGTAAAACGCCAGAACGTATGAGATCGCCAGGCGCAAAGGGCGCACCTACTGCCGAGGCATTCAAACAATCCGCAAAGACTGCCAAAAAGAAATGAAAAAGCACGACAAGCCCATTGAGCATAAGACCACGGGTAAGGGTAAAACCTATAACCCAACAGAAAAGGGTGCTGGAATGACGGCAAAAGGTCGTGCTGAATACAACGCAAAGAATAACGCAAATCTCAAACCGCCTGCCCCCAACCCCAAAACTAAAGCAGATGCTGGTCGAAAAGCCAGTTTTTGTGCAAGAATGGAGGGAGTAGTTAAAAACGCCAAAGGCCCAGCGGAAAGGGCAAAGGCATCCCTTAAAAACTGGAACTGTTAAAGGAACATCATGTCAAACTCAATTGCAACAGGCGTAGCTTACGCTGACCCAGAATTCACCACTTGTTACGCAACCCAAGAGATCGGTTATTCAACTGCTGCTCAAGGTACTGTAACTCAAGCCACAGACAAATCCACAGGCGTGACTTTGAATAAGTCTGCTGGTCGCATCACAATGAACAATGCGGCATTGGCTGGCGGTGCTGCTGTGTCTTTTATCCTGACCAACAGCACAATTTCTATCAACGATACGATCATTGTGAATATCTCTAGCAACACTACTGGTAGCACTGCTGGCGCTTACACCACTTATGTTTCGTACTTGGCTGCTGGGTCTGCTTTGATTACTTTGCGTAATTTGACTACGGCTACTTCATACTCTGAAGCAGTGATCATCAATTTCGCCATTATTCACGGTCAATCATAATGCCGCTGATCAAATCAATGACACCAAAGGCAATGAGTAAAAACATTGCCAAGGAGATGGAAGCTGGCAAGCCACAGCGTCAAGCAGTGGCAATTGCATACAGCGTAAAGCGTGAGGCTGAAAAGGCCAAAAAAGCCAGCCCCAAAAAGAAATGACAGAAACTGCCGATGCAAAGCGCCCAGTAGGTCGCCCAACCTTATATGACCCCGCATATTGCGATAAGGTCATTGAATTAGGGCGCATCGGCAAATCTGTTGAACAAATTGCGTCAATCTTAAATGTTTCATTAAGAACAATGTACTCATGGCGTGATGCACACGAAGAATTTTTGCACGCCTTGGACGATGCTAAGACTTATGAGCAGGCATGGTGGGAAGAACAAGCCGCTGCTTACATGGTTGAGAACAAAGAAAGTGACCGATTGAATGCTACGTTGTGGTCAAGATCAATGGCGGCAAGGTTTCCAAAGAAGTATCGGGAAAGCACAAAGCAGGAAATTACGGGTGCAGACGGTGCGCCACTGCTTACGGGTATTCAGGTGACATTTGTAAAGCCAAATGAGTGATGTTGCTAGTGCCATTGCCAATGCTGAATTTCCAATCAAGCTGCAAGGCTTATTTCAACCGTCCCGCTACAAGGTAGCCTACGGCGGCAGGGGCGGTGCTAAGTCATGGGGCATTGCTAGGGCGTTACTGATCAAAGGCGCTAAAGACCCGTTACGCATCCTTTGCGCCCGAGAGTTTCAGACCAGCATCAGAGATTCAGTCCATAAGCTGTTGTCAGACCAGATCGAATCGCTTGGCCTGCTGGGTTTTTATGAGATCACGCAGAACAGCATTAGGGGCAAGAATGGCACAGAATTCGCTTTTGCTGGCTTAAAGAACAATATTGCCAACATCAAATCTTTTGAGGGCGTAGATATTTGCTGGGTTGAAGAAGCCCAGACCACAAGCCGCCTAAGCTGGAATGTGCTGATCCCTACCATTCGCAAACAAGGTAGCGAAATATGGGTTTCGTTTAATCCTGAGTTAGAAGCAGATGAGACTTACCAGCGGTTTGTGCTGAAGCCGCCTGAAGACTGCATCCAGATCAAGATCAATTGGTCAGATAACCCTTGGTTTCCCGAAACCCTGCGGCTGGAAAAAGATGCACTAAAAGAACGGGACGAGGAAGCCTATAACCAAGTCTGGGAGGGTTTATGCCGCCAGACAGTGGACGGTGCAATTTTTGCCAAGGAAATGCAGCAGGCCGAGAAAGAGGGGCGCATCACCCGTGTGGCTTATGACGCAACCAAGCCAGTTCATGCGGTCTTTGATTTGGGCTGGTCGGACAGCACCGCTATCTGGTTCTTGCAGTTTGTGGGCATGGAGACCAGGCTAATCAGATACATCGAGGACAGCCAGAAAACCATCAGCTACTATCTAGCAACCATGCAAACCTACGGGTATGTGTACGACACTATCTGGTTACCGCATGACGCTGAGAACAAGACACTAGCAGCCGCTGGACGGTCAATTGATGACATTGTGAGGGCGGCAGGGTACAAGACCCGCATTTTGCCTAAAGTCCCGATTGTGGACTCAATCAACGCCGCTAGAACAATATTCCCAAGCTGCTGGTTTGACCGTGAACACGCCGCCGATGGCCTAGCTTGCCTGCGCCACTACAGATATGAGGTAGACGTAGACACAGGGCAATTCAGCAGAACACCGCTGCATGATCATTATTCGCACGGGGCTGACGCATTTAGGTACATTGCCCTTATGATTAAAGAGCCTGCAAAGCGCAAGAAACAAGAGCAGATTGCCAATGTTGGCAACTGGATGGGCTAGTGCGATAATTTAGCTATGGAAAAAAGGACTAGAAATGTCTGACTATCAAGCACAAGCATCAAGTGCCGACACACGCATCAACGAAGCCATTAAGTTTTGGCGGCTGAGTAATGAAGCTGACAGCATGAATCGAGCCGAGGCGCTAAACGATATTAAGTTTGCCGCTGGTGATCAATGGCCTGTTGAGATACAGAACAGCCGAAACGTAGAAGCTAGACCGTGCTTGACTATCAACAAGATTGATGCTTACATTCGTCAAGTCACCAACCAGCAGCGCCAGCAGCGCCCCCGTCTAAAGGTACAAGCTGTTAATAACTTGGCTGATTACAAGGTTGCCCAAGTCATTGAGGGCATCATGCGTCACATTGAGGTCAACTCCAATGCCGATACCGCCTATGACACCGCCTTTGACTATGCCGTGCGTATGGGTTGGGGCTACTGGCGCATCAATACTCGATACACCAGTGAAGATAGCTTTGATCAAGAAATTTACATTGATACTATCGACAACCCGTTTACCGTCTACTTTGATCCCAATTCTGTGCTGCCTGATGGGTCAGATGCCGAGCGTTGTCTTATTACAACAGTACTGGACAAGAAGATATTTCGGGAAATGTACCCTAATGCAGATGACGGGGCATCGTTTACCCAACGGTCTACAGGGGATGACACTGCAAGCTGGGTAACTAAAGAAGATATTCGCCTTGCTGAATACTTTTATGTTGAGCGTGAAAAAGCCAAGTTGTATTTGCTGAGTGACGGGACAACACACTTTGCCGACTCAAATACATTTTTTGAACGGGTAGAAGCCGCAGGATTGACTGTGCTTGACCAACGGGAATCGTTCCGCAAGGCCGTTAAATGGGTCAAGATGACCGCAATGGAAATTATTGAGGAGAAGACTTGGGCGGGTAAATATATCCCCGTTGTGCCTTGTTATGGCGCACAGGTCATTGTGGACGATAAGCGCAAAAAATACGGTTTGGTGCGGTTTGCAAAAGACCCGCAGCGTATGTACAACTTCTGGCGCACCAGCATGACCGAGAGCATTGCCCTTGCACCTAAAGCCAAATGGCTGCTGGCTGAGGGACAAGACGAGGGGCATGAGAGCGAATGGGCGCTGGCTAACATCAAGTCAAGCCCTGTGCTGCGTTACAAGCAAAAAGACATTGACGGCGCACCAGCACCTATCCCGCAGCGTTTGCAACCTGAGCCGCCGCCTTTGGGCATCATGGAAGCCGCAGGCGCTATCTCTGCTGATTTGCAGATGGTGCTGGGTATTCTTGACCCTAATCAGTTGCCAAGCGGCAATATATCGGGCAAAGCCTTGGCTGGTCAGCAAAATCAGGTTGATCTGTCTAACTTCCACTTTTACGACAATATGACCCGTTCCATTCGACACACGGGCAAGATCATTCTTGATTTAATTCCCAAAATCTACGACACCCAGCGGGTTATGCGGATCATTGGCAGCGATGGTCAGCCAAGCATGGAGACTATCAACGAGCAAAAAACTACAGATGATGGCATTCAAACGGTGCTAAATGATGTGACTGTGGGCGAATATGACGTAGTGATGGACACAGGGCCAGGCTTTATGACTAAGCGCCAGCAAGCCGTTGATGCCTTGATGCCGCTGATGGCAAAGCCTGAATTGTTCAATGTGGCGGGTGACTTGGTGTTTAGGAATATGGACTTCCCTGGCGCTGATGTCATTGCCGACCGCCTAGCCGCCATGAATCCGCTGGCGCAGATTGACGAGAAATCCGATATACCGCCGCAAGTACAAATGGAACTGGCACAAGCCAAGAAAACCGTGCAAGATATGCAAAACCAGATGGCAGCAATGCAATTGGCGATGCAACAACGTGCCGATATTGAGCAAGTCAAGCAAGATGCTGAGACCAAACGGGAACTCATGCGCCAGACCGCCAAAGCGCACAACACCGAAACAATGGCAGAGGTTAAGGTTAATGACCAAAACACCCGTGCCATTACCAGCCAGAACAAGACTGAGATCGAGGCAATTGTTCAATTGTTGTTGCACCGCATGGATACAGGGCGTTTGAATGAGGAAATTGCCCGTAGAAATGCCGAGCAAAATCAGTATGCACAGTTTGCCGCCCAAGACATTGATATGGGACAAAGCCCATTGCTTGAGCCTCAACAGCCACAAGGCGCACCACCAATGGCGCAATGATTGACTGATTCATGATTTCGTGGTAAAAACCACAAAACCTTACCAGTTGGGTCAACTGGGTTAATTCTTAGGATAAAACCTATGTCAGAAGTACAGGAAGCACCACAAGTGCAACCAAGGCAAGCACAAACGGTGCTTACCAGTGAGAACATGGCTGAATTCACCGCCAAGAGGCTTGGGTTAGCTGATACTAGCGAGGCTGCACCAGCAGAGCCGCACAATCAGAGTGAGCCAACCGAGAGCGAGAAAGAGGCAACAGCGGTAGAGGATCGAAAACAGAATCCAAAATTGGAGAAAAGGTTTTCAGAGATTACCAAGCAACGTGAAGAAGCGCGAAAAGAAGCGCAACAAGAACGTGAAGCTAGGCAATCACTGGAAGCAAAGTTGCGGGATTATGAGGAAAAAGCAAAGCCTAAAGCCGAGCAAGTAACCGAAGATGAGCCGCAGCCAGAGCAGTTCTCCGATATGTATGAATACGCTAAGGCGTTGACAGATTATCGAGTAGATCAGCGATGGAAAGATGAGAAGCAAAAGGAAGTGCAGGCAAAGGTTCAAGCCGAACGAGACCAACTGATAAACACTTGGGCAAAGCGGGTTGACTCTGCAAAGAGCGAGATACCAGATTTTGAAGAAATGGTGGGTTCTGCTGATGTTGTTGTGAGCAACGAAGTGCGGGACGCAATATTTGAATCAGAAGTTGGCCCTCGAATCCTGTATCACTTGGCTGAAAATCCAGACATAGCTGAACAACTGCAAGGCATGACTTTGACAAGAGCCTTGGCTACAATTGGGAAACTGGAGGCAAGGTTTGAAAAGACTGACCCTCAGACAAAGCCTACTGTTGGAAGAAGTAAAGCGCCAGCGCCGATTAACCCAATCAAAGCGTCTGCAAACGGGCCAGTTACTGAACTTGACTCAAACCGTCAATTTCATGGCAACTATCAGGCTTGGAAAGCAGCACGGCTTGCAGGGCGAATCCGCTGACAACCCAAATCTTTTATAAGGAAATGAAATGAGCAACAATCTGCTTACCATCTCCATGATCACCAACGAAGCGTTGATGGTTTTGGAAAACGAGTTGACTTTCTCCTCTGAAGTCATGCGTAACTATGATGATCAATTCGCCGTTACTGGCGCAAAGATTGGCGCAACCCTCAATGTTCGCCGCCCTGGTCGTTTTATCGGTACATCTGGCCCTGCGCTGAATGTAGAAGACTTTAACGAAACTTCTGTTCCTGTAACTCTTTCTACTCAATTTCACGTTGACACCCAATTTACAAGTCAGGATTTAGCATTAAGTCTTGATATGTTCTCTGACCGTGTATTGAAGCCTGCTGTAGCTGCCATTGCCAACAAAATTGACTTTGACGGCACAACTGTAGCAAAGCTAAACACCGCCAACATCGTTGGTACTGCTGGCACACCTCCTACATCCCTGTTGACATACCTGACCGCCCAAGCCTACTTGGACGCAGAGGGTGCGCCTCGTGATGGTCGCCGTTCTTGCATTATTGAGCCGTTTACTGGCGCAACAATCGTGGACAGCTTGAAAGGTCTATTTGTGCCTAACACAACCATTGGAATGCAATATTCCAAAGGCATGATGGGTCGTGACTCTGCTGGTATGAACTGGAAGATGGATCAGAACATTTCTGCTCAAACTTTTGGTTCTTATGCTGGTACAGCCACCATCAACACAAGCACTGACACTGGCATTTTGACTTCTGGCTGGGCGCAAACTTCTGCACTTACCTTGTCGAAAACTGGCACATTCACTCCTAACGTTGGTGACACTTTCACCATCGCTAACGTGTATGCCGTCAACCCCCAGAACCGTCAAGCCTACGGCAGCAACAAGTTGCGTAATTTCGTTATCACTGCCATCAGTGGTAATGCCGTTACCGTTAGCCCTGCTCTTATCTCTGCTGGTCAGTTCCAAAACGTGTCCATCACAAGCCCTGGCGCTTCTGCTGTGACCCCGTTCAATGTTACTGGCGCAGTATCTCCGCAAAACATCGTTATGCACAAAAATGCTTTCACATTGGCTACCGCCGATTTGGAATTGCCTGATGGTGTGCATTTCGCTGGTCGTGCAAGCGACAAAGACTTGGGTTTGTCAATGCGTGTTGTTCGCCAATACACAATTAATAACGATTCAATCCCGACTCGTGTTGATGTGCTGTATGGCTGGGCTCCGCTGTACCCAGAATTGGCTTGCCGAGTGGCTTCCTAATCAACCCATTAAAAAAGGAAATTAATCATGGCTAATCCAGGCGCAGCAAGCACCACTACTAACCATCCATCGAACCTTGCAACCAACCAAGCCTTGCGCTTGATTGCCTCTGCACAATCGGTGAACCTTAACAGCGTAGGCGATACCGTTGCACAAATCCTAGTTTCAGGACGAGTCAGCGTTGCCTATGTGTTGTTGAGCAATGCAAGCACCAGCTTGACCACAGCAGCATTTGCGGTCTATACCGCCCCTGCCGCTGGCGGTACTGCTGTACTGTCTGCAACCACCCCCACAGGCGCTACTACAGCGGCTAAGGTTGTGAACACCGCAGCATCTTCAACCGATGCAATTACAGGCCAATACCTGTATGTGCGTAACACCACAGCCCAAGGCGCAGCCGCAACCGCTGATATTTTCATCTACGGTTACGACCTGACTTTCCTGCCTTAATCGGCATGAAGTAAATGAAAGAGCCGCCCTCAAAAGGGGTGGCTTTTTCTGTTTTGAAGCATATAATTTGATGAACTGAAAGGACAACCATGTCTAGCAATTACGCACAAATTTCGGCAACTACCTTGATCAAACAGCAAGCAGGCAAAGTCAAAGGTATTTTCTTCAGCGCAGCATCTGCAACCCCCACAATTGCAATTTACGATGCCCAAACTGCCAGCACCAGCGTTAAAGTAATTGACACTTTTACCCCTGTTGCAGCAACAAATTACAATTTTTTAGATGGAATTACTACTGAAAACGGCATTTATGTTGTGATTGGCGGCACTGTAAGTTGCACGGTTTACTACGAGTAAAACCTACAAAGTTTTAAGGAAAAATATGGCTGTCAATCTTTCAATGCTGGCTGGTGCTGGGGCGCAGTTTTTTGATAACAACGGCATCCCTTTGGCGGGTGGTCTTGTTTATACCTATGCCGCAGGAACAACTACCCCGCAAGCTACATACACAACCAGTGCAGGATCAATAGCACACGCCAATCCAATTGTGCTTGATTCTGCTGGTCGTACTCCATCAGGTGGGGAGATTTGGCTAACTGATGCTGTTGCATATAAGTTTGTTTTAAAAACAGCAACATCTACCACCATTGGAACGTATGACAACGTAACTGGTAATTCAAGCGGTATTTATGCGGCTTTTGCGGCATCGTCTGGTTCGTCTTTAGTGGGGTTTATTCAAACAGGCACAGGTGCTACAGCTACTACGGTACAAGCTAGGTTGCGTCAAACTGTAAGCGTTAAAGATTTTGGTGCTGTCGGCAATGGTACAACTGATGACACTACTGCAATTACAAATGCAATAGCTGCAACTCCTGTAGGGGGACAACTCTATTTTCCAACTGGAACATACAAACTTACATCAGAAATTGTCATTCAAAAATCAATAACTTTAAATGGTGACATAGGAAGATACGGCGATCTATTTGATGCAGATTGGACAACCACTGGTGGTGGCACAGTCATTTATCAAACTTCGTTAACAGCTAATGCAATTAGAGTTGAAAATGCGTCAAGTTTACAAAACATAATTTTCCAAGCCACCAATTTGGTAATTAGAGGTGCGTATGTTTCGCCTGGTGGTTCATCTAGTGGCAGTGGTTTGGTATTGAAAAATACCTACGCATCGGCATTACATTTTATTTTACGAAATGTTCAAGTTGGTGAAACACATGACTACGGAATTCGTGTAACAGGGCAAGTATATGGATGCCGAGCAGATAACGTAGGCACTTATTGGACAGGGAAAAATGGCATTTTGATTGATGCTGCACCAACTGGCACAGCAGCTTCTGAAATGCTTTGGTCTAATACCCGTGTATTTAACGCAGGAAAAAATGGCGCAACTGTTTCAGAAAAAATAGCGTTATATGTAAATAAACCTGTTGGCAGCGGCATTAGATTTGAACAACTTATATGTTCTGTCAACGATGGCCCTGCGGCTAGATTTATTGGTGAAGTACAAGTAGATGGAATGCTATGCGAATCAAATGACCGTGTTACAGGCAATAACTATTACATTGGAATTGGCGATACCGCCGCATCATCAACGTCTATTATTATTCGTGATTTAACTATATTGTTGACGGCAAATAGCCCAAGTGCATTAGGTTACGAGGGAAATGTTTTATATTGTGAAGCTGCTGTAGGAAACCAAACTAGGCAAGTGCTAATAGACGGGGTTCGTTTTAATGGCGAGATTAGAAATAATGTTGGCTATCACGTTAAAAACACAAGTAACCAGATATTGCAATATAAATTAGTGAATGTGACTTTGGAAACTGAGGGTGCGCTTTTAGTTGATGATAGTTCAGCATATTCAATAATTAACCAATGGAATGCTACATCGGCATTTTCTGCGTATTTAAGCGCAGGTGGTACAGATGTAACTGGTGACGGCACAGTTTACGCCCCTGTATGGGACGCTGAAAGTTATGACGGCGAGGGTGTATTTTCTACATCAACGGGAAAGTTTACTTGTAGATCAGCAGGAAACTATCAATTTAATGTTGCTTTTCAATTAACTGGAATTGATACCGGTCAAGACCGAGGGTTTATTTATTTAAGAAAAAATGCATCGACTCTTATTGCTCAAGTATTGTTGCCAAGTCTTGTTGCAATTAAATCTGGAACAAGTCGTGCCAATATTTTGAGTACATTTAATGTCGCGTTGGTTCGTGGTGATACGGTTTATGTTGAACTTGAAGTTGGTGGCGGTAGTAAAACTCTAGATATTGCTGGCACTGCAACAAACGCAACTTATTTTGCTGGTAGTCGTATTTATTAAAAATGGCTAATACCAAAATATCAGCCTTAACTTCAGCTACTACGCCACTGGCGGGTACTGAGACTTTACCTGTTGTTCAAAGTGGTGTAACTACAAAAGTTACGGTAGATAACTTGACTGCGGGGCGGGCGATTAGTGCATTATCAGCAACATTGACTAATGCTTTGTTGGCAACAAGTGGTGGTACAGGTTTAACTACTATTCCTACCAATGGTCAATTGCTAATTGGTGATGGTACAAGTTATACATTAAACACACTTAGCGCGGGTACTAACATTTCAATAGTTAATGCGTCAGGCACAATTACAATTAGCTCTACTGGGGGCAGCGGCTCAGGAAATGCTTACGCTTGGTTCATAAGCACATAAGGAAAATTATGTTAGTCCTAGACACAACATCAAAAACAATTACCGCAGTTTTATCTGCTGCGCCAGCGACAAACCAACCTAACTATGTTGTAGCTTGGGCAGACAACAATGGCACAACTTTTACAGAAGGTGCATCTGACGGAACTACAAATAGTACTACTACTGTAACAATGGTGGCTTCTCCTGCCGCATCTACCCGCAGAGTTATTAAGTCAATTTATATTCAAAACACCGATACTGCACAAGTAACAGTAACGGTGGGTTATTACAACGGAACAAATACAAGGGTTCTTGCCAAAGTCATACTTAATATAGGCGACACATGGACAACAGATGCCACATTTGACCCTAATGGGCAGCTCAAATATGTGTTTGGTTCTGTAAACGCAGCAACCCAACTTATTAACCAAGTGCCGACAGCTAATGGTGGTACTAACTTAAGTTCATTTACCGCAAATGGCATTGTTTATGCCTCATCTGCAAGCGTCTTAGCTACAGGTAGTGCGCTGGTATTTGACGGTACTAATATGGGTATAGGTGTTACGTCACCTGCGGCATATTTATCATTAAAAAATGCAAATACTGCTGATAAAGCAAACTCCCTTAGATTGTTTGATGCTTCAGGAACAAACGGAAACAATTACGGTTTTGGCATGAATAACTCAACTGGTGAGTTTTCATATACCGCTGGAACTTCTGGCTTTCACACTTGGTATACGGCAAATACAGAACGTATGCGTATCAACTCCACAGGTGTGGGTATAGGCGTTACTCCAGCAGTAAAACTTGATGTACTAGGAACAATCCAAGCAGCCGCAGCAGCTACACAAGATGCAGTGCGTCTTGCTGGTAGGGCTGGTGGTACGGGGACTTATGCGGTAACCCTTACGCCAACAACATTAACTGCAAGCCGGACGTTAACACTGCCAGACGCTACAACTACTGTTGTTGGAACTGATGCAACTCAAACTCTAACAAATAAAACTATCAACAATGGAATTATTACTGGCACACTTACCGCTGGCGGTTCGGTTGGTACTAGCATTCAATTTTTGCAATCTACTGGAACAGGTGTTCAATGGGCGCCTCCAGTTGCTGTTTTAGCAAGACAAACTGATGTTTTTACCAGTGGAACAGCGGCAACTTACACAGCGCCTACATATACTCAATGGGTAAAAATTACCTGTGTTGGATTTGGTGGCAATGGTGGAGGAACAACAAGCCAAAGGGGTTCGGGTGGCGGTGGCGGTGCTGTAGCAATTAAATGGGTTGCTATGACCGCTGGGCAAACTTTAATTTATACAGTTGGGACAGCAGTTACTTCAACTGTTATATCTGGAACTTTAACAATAACCACTATTACTGCTGGAGGTGGTAATGCTGGTTTTTCTACAACTTATGCAGCAAGTGCACAAGGCGGCGGTTCTGGTGGTTCTGCCTCTGGTGGAGATATAAATATTAACGGTGGAACAGGGGGAACTTCTTATGGTTCTTCTACGGCAGTAGCAACACAAGTTTCAGGAGTTGGCGGTAATTGTCCTGGCTTTGGTAGTGGAGGTACTAATACTGCCGCAGCAATTTCAAACGGCGGCAATGCTCAAGGCTATGGTGGTGGTGGTGCGGGTAGTATAGGTAATACCAGTGTTGGTGTAGGCGCAAACGGCGTTATTATTTTTGAAGCATATTAAAAGGTTAATCATGGTAACAATTTGGACAATTACACAGCTTGAACACAAAATAGCAAATAAATTTGTGACTGTTGCACATTGGACTGCAACGGCAACAGATGAAGGCAATTCATTGTCTATCTCTAGTGTTTGCGGTTGGCCTGAAGGCGAGCCTACCATTCCCTATGATGAACTTACACAAGATATAGTTTTAGATTGGATTTGGGCAAATGGTGTAGATAAAGATGCAGTAGAAGCAAATTTAGCTAACCACTTTGAATTGCAAAAAAATCCCGTCAGTGCAATTGGCTTGCCTTGGTAAAAAATATGAACTTACCTCAATTACCCCAAGACAAAGCCAATCATCTGGCTTACGGCGCTTTGACATTTTGCCTCGTGTTTCTGGTAGCGCATTTCCTGTTTCCAGCCAATCAAATTAAATTTGCTTGTCTGATTACAGTTATTTCAGCCGTTGGCAAGGAAGCCAGTGACGCTTGGATCAATTGGAAAGCCACTGGCAACCCAATGAAAGGGCCGCACGGGGTAGAGTTGCTGGATGCAGTGGCTACAATTTCCGGCGGTGTTTTGGCTAGTTTGCCTTTGCTTATATTGCAAATCCCAATAATTTAAGGATTAAAAATGACTCAGCCAATTGACATTATCACCCGAGCCATGAAAGACATTGGCGCTATTGCTGCTGGTGAAAATCCAACGGCTGATGAAGCGCAAGACGGTTTGGATATGCTTAACGATATGTGCGCCCAATGGTCAAATGAAAACATGATGGTTTTCTATCGCACAGAATTGATTTTTCCAACCGTGCAAAATACAGTGCAATACACATTAGGGCCAGGCGGTTCTGTGGGCGCTACTTTTACGGGATCAATTGCTGCCAACGTCTTGACCGTTACAGCCATTACCAGTGGTGGCATCACGATGGGTATGACCTTATCGGGTGCAGGCGTTACCGCTGGAACAACTATTGTGGGCTTTGGAACAGGTGCAGGCGGCAACGTTAAGGAAGCTGGTACTTACACGGTCAGTATTTCGCAGACGGTCTCTAGCACTACGATTAGTTCCTATTATGAACGCCCATTGACCATTGAATCAGCCTTTGTGCGGGTTGCTACAACACAAGGTGGGTCTAATGTTGCTGGTGGATATTTGGACTATCCTGTGGCTATTCTGAGCCTTGAGGAATACGAATCTCTTGGCATTAAACAACTAAATGGCCCTTGGGCAAAGATGATCTACTATATGCCTGCCGAAACCCTTGGCACGGTGTATGTGTTTCCCAACCCGTCACAGGGTGAATTGCACTTGTTCACGCAAACCATTTTTAGGCAATATCAAACCATCAACGACACAATTACTTTGCCACAAGGCTACAACATGGCTTTGCGGTGGTGTCTTGCTGAACGTTTGATGCCGATGTATGGCAAGTCAAGCCAAACGCAAATTGCATTGATTACCAGTTATGCAGCACAGGCAAAGGCTACGATCAAGCGTACCAATATGAGACCGCCGCAAGTTTCTCGCTACCCAGATGCGCTAATGATGGGTAAGGCCAAGGATGCTGGCTTCATCATGGACGGAGGGTTTAGATAATGCCAGACTTTGGTTTTGTCGGGGCTTCCTATGAAGCGCCATCCATCTATCAAGATGCACAAGAGTGCATTAACTTCTTTTGCGAGATTGACCCTACCAAACAACAGGGCGCAAGAGGGGTGGTGGCAATGTACCCAACGCCTGGCCTTGTCAAGATTGCACAGCTTTTTGTAGGAGAAGTGCGAGGGCTGCACACTTTATCAAACGAAGATTATTTGATTGCTGTTGCTGGAAGTATTGTCTACAAGGTTGATACCAGTTACACAGCTACCCAAATTGGGACTTTAGCCACCAGCACAGGGCCAGTTTCCATATCCGATAACGTCACCAATAACGGCATGACTGCTTACATTGTGGACGGGGTAAATCGCTATACATGGATTGAATCTACCAATACGTTTGCAACACTGGCAAGCAGTGATGGCCCGTGGAGAGGCGCTACGGTGGTTGATTCTATTGATGGATACAACATATATAACCAGCCAAATACGTTTAATTGGGCTTGTACTGACTTGAATTCAAGTTCATCTAGCCTAGCTTTGTACGGGTCAGCTAACGGTTTTCCTGACAACATTGTGAGCCTTATTGTTGACCGTAGACAAGTCTATGTGCTTAAAGATGTGACCACCGAGGTTTGGACAGATGTAGGCAATACGATTACGGGAATAACGACTTTTCCATTTGCTCGAGTGCCTGGCACGACCGTGCAATCTGGTGTAGGTGCGGCATTCTCTGTGGCAAGGTTTGGGACTTCTTTTGCCGCTGTCTGTAAAGATACCCGAGGCGACTCAACCATTGAAGCAATGGTTAATTATGAATACAAAAAGTTTTCTACCCATGCTGTTGAGCAATCTTTGACTGATGAAATAACCCATGATGCGGTAGCTTATACCTACCAAATTGAGGGTCACGAAATGTATGTGGTGACTTTCCCCTCAGTTGGTGAATATGGTCTGACTTGGGTTTACGATGGGTCAACCCAGCAATGGCACAAATGGTTGTCTTGGGATGCTGAAGAAGCTGTTTACAAACGCCATCGTTCAAATTGTGGGTGTTTCTTTAACAATCAATATATTGTTGGAGACTATGAAAATGGCAAGTTGTATTCAATCGAGAATGCGGTTTATACAGAAGATGGCGCACCTATTCGCCGTTTGCGCCGTGCGCCGCATATAACCACTGATTTGCAAAGACAGTATTTTGAATCGTTCCAGATTCAGTTCCAGCCAGGCGTTGGCCTTAGTACAGGTCAAGGTGATGATCCACAAGCCATGTTGCGCTGGTCAAATGACGGTGGTTCTACTTGGTCAAATGAGCATTGGGTAACCATTGGCAAGATTGGGCAATATGCCAATCGTGCGCTTTGGAGGCGTTTAGGCTACGCAAGGGATAGAATTTTTGAAGTAGTGATTAGTGATCCCGTTAAGGCTGTCATAGTTTCCGCTGAGTTGAAAGCAAGCGCAGGTGAAAATTAATGGCAACAATGCCAAACACCAATATCAACATACCGTATTCGGCATTTATTGACGAATCCACGGGCAGGCCAACTCAGGCTTGGTTGTTGTGGTTGATGAGTCCAAATTTCATTACGGTAAATCTTGGCTCGGCATTGGCGGTTACATCTGGCGGTACAGGGCTAACCACTATTCCAACAAATGGGCAGCTTTTAATTGGTAACGGGTCAGGCTATACCCTAAACACACTTGGCACGGGTGTTGGCATTTCAGTTGTCAATGGGGCAGGCACAATCACGATTGCAAATACTGGCGTTTTGTCATTCAGTGGCGGCACAACTGGATTAACTCCAGCAACGGCTACGACAGGCACAGTTACTTTGGCTGGCACATTAGGTATTGCCAATGGCGGTACAAACACCACAGCAACTCCTACAGCCTATGGCGTGGCTTATGGCACAGGTACGGCGTATGCGTTTACTGCGGCGGGGACAACAGGACAAGTATTAACGGCTACTACGGGCAGCGCACCTACTTGGGCAACGCCAGCAGGTGTCGCCGCGCCTGTCACCAAGACCGCCAATTTCACAGTCGCTGATTCTGACGTTTGGCTGATCAACAACAAGACAGGGTCAACTTGTACCGCAACTTTGCCAGCAGCTTCAAGTTGGTCAGGTAGGGTTTTGCGGTTTTTAAATTACCAAGCGCAAACACTTGTGTCGGCATCTTCCAATGTCGTGCCTCTGACGGGAGGGACTGCGGCTACTTCTATTTTGCTGGCAAGCACAGGCGATTCTGCTACGCTGGTATCGGACGGCACAAACTGGTTGATGACTCAGTACATACCTAATAACATCTTGTTGTTGGAATGATGATGACTTACAATCATATTAGTCCATTTGTTTTCATAAAGGAAATATTGTGAACCATGCTGAAATATTTGCCGCCCATGAGGGGCAATTTGATGCGGATTTAGGCACAATCCATCATTTTTCTGATGGTCTTTATGCAAAGCAAATGCGTATTCCTGTGGGATTTATTGCTGGTACTCATGCCCATAATTACAGTCATTTGAGTATTTTGGCAAAAGGGCGGGTAATTGTTCGCACAGATGATGGTGAAAAAGAGTACACCGCACCAGCCTGTTTAGAAATAAAATCAGGTGTTCACCACACCATTGAGGTTTTGGAAAACTGTGAATGGTTTTGCATTCATGCAACAGATGAAACAGACGCAACCAAAGTTGATGAAGTTTTGATTAGAAAGGATACATCATGCCGTTAGGATTTATTTCATCAGCAATTAATTATTTAGGGCCAACTGGATTAGCTACCCTTGGTTCTGGCGCAATGAGTTTACTAGGCGCTAACCAACAATCTAAGGCTGCTGAATCTGCTGCAAATACTCAATTGCAAGGCACGTTAGAAGCATCTCGTCAACAGCGGGAAATGTTTGACATTCTGAACAAACAGCAAGCCCCGTATCGAGAGGCTGGCTATGGTGCGTTGAACAAAATCAACACAATGTTGCCGCAATTCACTAAGACATTTACGCCTCAAGACTTAAATGCCAACCTTGCGCCTAACTATGAGTTTATGAAACAGCAGGGGCTAGGGGCAACTGCTCAAAACGCAAACGTGGCAAGCCCAGGCTCAAACGTTAATCTTGCTAAAACCATATTTGCTGAAAACTATGCAAAAAGCGGTTATCAGGATGCACTTACAAACTTTCGCAATCAGCAAACTGACATTTTCAATCGGTTATCTGGCATTGCTGGTATTGGTCAAACAGCCCAAGGACAAGCCCAATCACTTGGTTCATCAACAGGTACTAACTTAGCCAACCTTGCTACTGGCGGTGCAAATGCCATTGCTGGCGGTCAAATTGGTGCAGCTAATGCCCAAGCATCTGGTCTACAAGGAGTTGGAAATTCAGCACTGATGTATGCCTTGTTAAACAGAGGTGGTGGTAGCGGTATTAATTTAGGCCCATCACAAAACCCTGCAAGTTCATATCCAACTGATGCTATGGGTAATGTTTTACTTAATAGATAAGGATAAAAAATGGCCGACATTAACCCAATTACACCAGTAGCTGCTGGAATCCAGCCGCCACAACAAATGTCACTTGGTGACATGATGAATATGGCTCGAGGTGCTCAGGCGTATCAGCAAGCAGGACAAATAAATCCTTTGTTGTTGCAACAGCAACAGCAATCTACACGCATAGGAGAAATTGGATTAAGCGTAGAAGAACAAAAAAATATTGAACGCAAAAATATGCAAATTTTTTCTTCTGACCCTACTAATTTTCAAACTAATGGTCGAATTGACATTGATAAAATTAATGCCCAAGTGCCTAAACTTGCGCCACTTACTGGCTCTGATTACATTAAAAATTTTAGTGATTTAAGTACAGCACAAACGGCAGCAGAAAAAGCATCAATGGGGTTAACCCAAGACAATCGTAATTTAATTGCATCTACATTAGGAGTTGCAGGCCGTGCTGGTGTCACTAATCCACAAATGGCTATAAGTGAATTGAAAATGTTGGTAGATCAAAATCCAAACAACAAACATATAAAAAGTTTGGTTGAAGATGCCTACGTTCCTATTTTTTCCAAAATGCAACAAGGGCCACAAGTCACTGATGCGTTGATTAAAGCTAGTCAAGCCATATTGACACCAGCACAAATACAAGAAAGATTTGCACAACAACCAGGTACTTTGAATACTGGTGAACAGATTTTCCAAACAGTAACAACGCCTGGCGTTGGTAATATTGCGCCTAGAATTCAATTAGGCGCACAACCTTTGGCAGATATTGGAATACCGCCAACACAAGAAGTAATTGATCCAGTAACAGGACAAAAACGTTTGATTGGCCCTGCTTCCCAACGTGCTAATCAACCTATTGTTACCAACCTTGGCCCTGCACAAACAAGTTTGCTTGGCGCTGGTGGTTTAACCATTGCAGATGATTTTACAAAAACTGTTGCAGATGCAAAAGAAGCACCACAACGAATAGCCATATTCCAAAACATCAAAAAACTTGCACCTGATGCGTTTACTGGCCCAACCGCTGAACGCCGTCAAATGGTGGCTAGTTTTGCCCAAATGCTTGGAATGGATGTTGGAAAACTTGAAACTGCATCCACTGATGAACTGATGAAAAATACATCATTGTTGCAATTAGCTGGCGGTAACACCGATGCGGCAAGAGCATTGGCACAATTTGCAAATCCTAACAATAAGATGACAAAAGAGGGTATTGCAAGGGTTACAGATCAGTTAATAAGCATTGACAACATGAAAGTTGCAAGAGCTAATTATTTAACGCCTGTTCAAAATGATGCAGAGAAATATTCACAACGCAAGCAAGATTTTGATGCAATTTCCGATCCTCGTTTGTTCCAAGAAATGAGTCGTGAAGATGTAATTAAATTGCGTAAAGCTATGACCCCCGCCGAACAATCAAGAATGTCAGCCATAGTACAAAAAGCTAGAAGCATGGGAGTACTCAAATAATGGGAACATTGGCTGAACTTTGGGATAGCACTGCGCCTACGCAACCAAGCGTTAAAGGTTCGTCAAATCAAATTGCGCCTGATGTGCAGTCAAAACGTGACCAAGATGCACTAGCCCAAATTCAACAAGAATTAGGCGCGGCGCAAAAAAGACTTGCATCAGCTACTGATCCTCAACAAAAAATGATTCATCAGGCTGACGTTGCTGGATTGCAACGAGAGATTGCCGTTAAATCAAAAACAAAGCCAAGCGCCGTTGCACCTCAACCATCTGCTGCGCCAGCAACACCAAATGCGCCAGCAGCAAATAGCACAAATTTTGCTGACCTTTGGGATGCTACAACAGCACCAACAGCAGCCCCAACCCAAACAAGTACCGCAGGCGCTGGTCGTGGTTCTTATGAGGGTTATTCACCTACAGAAGAAGCGGCAGGCAAAACTAAACAAAATGTCAGCAACGTACGTCAGATATTTGGC
>Ga0114970_10001156_pt1 | contig 19730 bp, 14 predicted proteins | sample M_140205_XF_Meta_FD_87030 | JGI IMG/M metagenome (GOLD analysis project Ga0114970, IMG submission 87030) | Freshwater microbial communities from Lake Montjoie, Canada to study carbon cycling - M_140205_XF_MetaG | ecosystem: Environmental > Aquatic > Freshwater > Lake | place: Lake Montjoie... | reverse complement strand
GTGGCCCTGGACAAGTCGGACTTCATCGGGCGGAACGCTTTGCTCGCGCAGAAAGAGCGCGGCTTGCCGGCCAAGCTGGCGGCGCTGCGGATGACCGAAAAATCCCCCCCACCCCGCGCGCATTATCCGGTTCTGGTGAATGGAAACAACGTCGGCGAGACGACGAGCGGCGCGCTGGCCCCGTCCTTGGGCGAGGGCGTGGCGCTCGCCTATCTCCCGCCCGATCTCGCCAAGCCGGGACAGCAGGTCGCCATCGAGATCCGAGGGAGAAACTTTGCCGCGGTGGTTGAAAAGAAGCCCTTTTATCATCCATCATCCCCTGTCCAGACGTAAAGTCGCAGGTCCCAAATCAACATGAATGTTCCCGACAATCTGAAATACTCCGAGACGCACGAGTGGATCCGCCTGGAAGGCGAGACTGGCGTCGTCGGCATCACCGACCACGCGCAAGCCGAGTTGACGGACATCGTCTATGTCGATCCGCCGAAAGTCGGCGCGAAGGTCACCGCTGGACAACCGGCCGCGGTGGTGGAATCCGTCAAAGCTGCCAGCGACATTTATTCACCGGTCGACGGCGAGGTCATCGAGGTCAATGCTGCGCTGGCCGCCAACCCCGCGTTAGTCAATACATCGCCTTTCGCCGACGGATGGCTCTTCAAGATCAGGCTCTCAGACCCCTCGCAGATCGCAGCGCTCAAATCGCCGGAAGATTACCGCGCGCAAATCGCCTGATCCGTTCGATGAGCCATAACGCCGCGGACAGCCTGCCCCCTTTTGCCCACCGCCACATCGGCCCCGACGCGAAGGAGATCGACCGCATGTTGCAGGCGGTCGGGTGTTCCACGCTCGACGAGCTGATCGACGCCACGGTACCGGAGTCGATCCGCTTGCGCCGTGCGCTGGTTTTGCCCGCGCCGCTGGACGAACCGGAGGCCCTGGCGGAGATCCGGCAACTGGCCGAGGAGAATATCCAGCGCCGGAGCCTGATCGGCATGGGCTACCACGGCTGCCACACTCCGCCGGTGATCCAGCGCAACATTCTGGAAAATCCAGGCTGGTATACGGCCTACACGCCTTATCAGGCCGAGTTGGCGCAGGGCAGGCTGGAGGCATTGTTGAACTTCCAGACGATGGTGACCGACCTCACCGGCATGGAGATCTCCAACGCATCGCTGCTCGACGAGTCCACGGCGGCGGCCGAGGCCATGGCGATGGCCCACGGCATCAAGGACGATCGCAACAAGTTTTTCGTGGCGGACAACGTGCACCCGCAAACCATCTCGCTCCTGCGAACACGGGCGGAGCCGCTCGGGGTAGAAATCGTGACCGGCCCGTGTCACGAGGCGCCGTGCGGATCCGATTTTTTCGGTGCGATGGTGCAATACCCGGCCACCGATGGTGCGGCTGAGGATTACACAGAGCTCGCCGCAAGAGTGCACAAGGCGGGCACGCTCTTTATCGTGGCGACGGATCTGCTGGCGCTGACCCTCTTGCAACCACCGGGGGAATTCGGAGCGGACATCGTGGTCGGCAGCGCGCAGCGCTTTGGCATACCGCTGGGCTACGGTGGTCCGCATCCTGCGTTTCTCGCCACCATCGACGAGCACAAGCGGCGCCTGCCCGGGAGGTTGATCGGCGTCTCGAAGGATGCTGACGGCCATCCGGCCATGCGGCTGTCCCTGCAGACGCGCGAGCAGCATATCCGCCGCGACAAAGCGACGAGCAACATCTGCACAGCCCAAGTGCTTCTCGCTGTGATGGCCTCCATGTATGCGGTCTATCACGGCCCCGAGGGACTGACATCCATCGCACAGCGCACAACCAATCTGGCGGCAACGCTGGCCGCGCGACTGGCGGAGGCCGGACACCGTGTGCACCACCAGGCTTTTTTCGACACGATCCGCGTGACCCCGCATGGCGCCGGGGCTGCGGACCTCCTGCCGCGCGCGCGCAAGGCGGGATACTTGCTGCGTGATTTCGGCGACGGTTCGGTCGGCATCTCGCTGGACGAAACAGTGACCCTCGGGGAGGTCAACGCCCTGCTCTCCGTGTTCGGGGTGACCGGGGCCGCGGAAGAAACGGAGAACAGGCCACCCGCGCGGTTGGCGCGACGCACCCCATTCCTCACCCACCCTGTCTTCAACACGCATCACTCCGAGACCAAGATCATGCGTTATATGCGCCGCCTCGAAGGACGGGACCTCGCGCTCAACCACAGCATGATTCCGCTCGGTTCGTGCACGATGAAACTCAACGCTGCCGCGGAGATGATGCCTGTCACCTGGCCCGGATTCGGTTCGATCCATCCGTTTGCTCCGGTGGAGGATGCTGTGGGCTACGCAAAACTTTTCCGCCAACTCGAGGCATGGCTGGCCGAGATCACCGGCTTCGAGGCCATTTCACTGCAACCGAACGCCGGTTCGCAGGGCGAATATGCCGGGCTGCTGGTCATCCGCGCCTACCATCTTTCCCGCGGCGACACGCACCGCAATATCTGCCTCATCCCCACTTCGGCGCACGGAACCAACCCGGCGAGCGCGGTCATGGCCGGAATGACAGTGGTGACCGTCGCCTGCGACGAGGAGGGCAATGTTGATATCGGCGACCTGCATGCAAAAGTCGGCCAGCATGGGGCGAAGCTTGCGGCGCTGATGGTCACGTATCCTTCGACGCACGGCGTCTTCGAGGAGCAGATCCGGGAAATCTGCGGAATGGTGCACGCCGCAGGCGGCCAAGTTTACATGGACGGCGCCAATCTGAATGCGCAGGTCGGGCTTTGCCAGCCGGGCGCGATCGGCGCGGATGTCTGCCATCTGAACCTGCACAAGACATTCTGCATCCCGCACGGCGGCGGCGGCCCCGGCATGGGCCCGATCGGTGTCGCGCCGCATCTCGCGCCCTTCCTGCCGGGCCATTCCGTCGTGCCGACCGGAGGAGCGCAAGCCATCGGTGAGGTCTCGCAGGCACCATGGGGAAGCGCGAGCATCCTGCCGATCTCGTGGATGTATATCCGCATGATGGGTGCCGCCGGTTTGGCGCACGCAACCAAGGTCGCGATCCTCAACGCCAACTATATCGCCACGCGCCTCGAACCGTATTTTCCAGTCCTCTACAGAGGCAAGAACGGACGTGCGGCCCATGAATGCATCCTCGACGTGCGCGACTGGAAGGCGCGCGCGGGGATCGAGGTCGAAGATATCGCAAAGCGGCTGATCGACTACGGCTTCCATGCACCCACCATGAGCTGGCCGGTGCCCGGCACGCTGATGATCGAACCGACCGAGAGCGAATCTCTGGCGGAACTCGACCGTTTCTGCGATGCGATGATTGCCATTCATGGAGAACTGATCGCAGTCGAAGTGGGACGGATGGATCGAGAGGACAATCCGCTGAAAAATGCACCCCACACCGCGGAGTGCGTGACCGCGAACGAGTGGAAACACTCCTACTCGCGCGAGGTAGCGGCTTTTCCCCTGCCCTGGCTGCGGGCTAACAAATTCTGGCCGGCTGTCCGGCGCGTGGACAACGTCTACGGCGACCGCAATCTTTTCTGCAGCTGCACGCCAGTCGCATCCTCCACGTAGACTTCAGCTCTCGCGCCCGCAGGGAGGATTACGACGAAGTTTCGGCTGCAGCCGCTCGAGCATGGGGCGCACATAGCGACATCTTGGCCGCAATTTAGGTTAAGTGTCCGGGTTGGGTCGCGGGCCCGGAATGCCCGGCGCACCCGGTGCACAGAGCAGGCCAGCGGTGGACGGGGATTTTCTCCTCGCCCGGGGCGGCGAACGCAGAATTATTCTGTCAGAAAGCGAAAAGCCGGTTAAAGATAGTGCGTTATGTTCACTGGGTTAGTGCGAGAAGTCGGAGAAGTTATTTGGTTGCGGCGCACGGATCAGGCGATCCAGCTGCGGATTGCGGCGCCACGCACGGGGGTGCGCGCGCGGACGGGCGAGAGCGTGGCCGTGAACGGATGCTGCCTCACCGTCTCGGCCCAGCGAGACAAGCAACTGATGTTTGATCTTTTGGAGGAGAGCCTGGATCGAACCAATCTCGGGCAACTCAAGCCCGGGGACCGCGTGAATCTCGAGAGGGCCCTACGCCTGGACGGAAGGCTTGGCGGCCATTTCGTGCAGGGCCACGTGGACTGCACCGCGGAGGTCGTCAAGGTCACCGAGAAAAGACCGGACCTGCGCCTCGATATTGCGCTGCCGCCAGAGTTCGCGCGCTACGTCGCTTTCAAGGGCTCCATCGCGATCAACGGCGTGAGCCTCACCGTTTCGGAATTGGGCGAGAACAGCTTTGCCGTCTGGATCATTCCCCACACCCTGCAAAACACCAATCTGCGCAAATTGCACGAGGGGGACCCGGTAAATTTGGAGTTCGACGTGCTGGCCAAGTATGTTGATCGCTTGTTCCGTGCTGACGCCGCGGATTGATCGAAGTCAGGGAGCGCTCCCGAGGATCACCAACTGGTCACGGGACAGGGTTTATGCAATACCATGCCCACGCAGTGGGGTAGAACGAACCCGAGGTAGTCGGTGCAGGCCGGCTCGACTTGCCTGAGAGGCGGACCCACAATTTACCTATCACCATATGCACCGACGTTAGCGCATATTTCGCCTCCATTTACCTATAGGAAACGCATGATACCTCAGCACGGCACATCCAACGCGCAAAATAAAATCTCCGACACTCCGGGACACCTTTCTGAGAATGCTGACACCACGATCCAAGCGGCGAAAAACCGAAGGCCGCTGGTGATCGCATTCAGCCATGCAGTTTCTGAACTGCTGGTGGTCAAGTCAGTGAGGGCCTATGCAGATCTGCGGGCCAAAGAAATCGGCGGCATCGTGCTATTGCATGGAACCACGCAGAGCGGTGATCTCGCGCATCAGTTGGCAGAAGTTTCTGAGTGGATCGAACAAGGTGTGGACGCCATCGTTGCAATGCCTATTGAGGCGGCAGCGCTCCAACCGCTTGTTGCTCGGGCCCAAGCCAAGGGCATCCGGTTTCTCAGCTATGCTTTTCCGCTGCCAGAGAGCGATGGCATGGCGGGGTTCGACTCGCTTCTTTCCGGTTCGATGTGCGGAGCCGCTGCGGCTGCCTTCATCCGCGAGCAGTTTCCGGACGGCGGAGCCCAAGCGCTCGTAGGAGCCCTGGCGGCGACACCCCTTTTCGCCCCCCGATGGCTTGAGCCCATCAGCATGATCGAGGCCGCTGGCGGAAAGATCGTTGCGCTCGGAGACGGCGCCACGGTGGAAAGCGGCCGTCGACAGACGGGAGAAGCACTGCTTTCGTATCCCGAACTTTCAATCGTCATCGGAATCAATGATGAATTTGCTTTGGGTGCAGCCCAGGCTTTTGAAGCGGCTGGAAAGCATCCTGCCAGGTCATTCATCTGCGGTCAGGATGGTGCACCAGAGGGTCTGCGAGAGATCGCCCGAGGGCTTCACTTCAAGGGAACTGCCGCCATCTTTTTTGATCAGCTGGGCGCAGCAATCGTGGATATGTCGGTAAACGCAATCGAGGGGAAGCCGGCGTCGATCAGCATTCCATGTGAATACATTTCGCTGGCCAGACCTGCGCAGCTCGAGAAGCTAATCAAAGCCTTCGAAACTGTTACTGGCCCTCGATAATTTCCAACTGATCGGGCGTGGTGATTTTTACCTCGATCTGGCGGTCCTTGTATTTTTCCAGCGTGCCGCGAACTCGGACCTTCAGGTTCGTATATTTGTCGAACCCCTCGGGGAATTTGTCGTAGGCGGCACGGAAGACAATGGCTACGAAGCCAGATTTGCTGTCACCGAAATTGAGGAAAGTGATGCTGTCGTTGGGAGCCTTGCCGATCCTCTTAACCATACCTTCGACAACAACTTCGCTGCCGATTTTGGACTCCATCGCAGCGGTGTCTTCGGCGGGAATCACGGCGGCTGAATCCGTGGCATGCGTCTCGGGAGATGACGCAGCAGGTTGCTCGACCGCAGGTTGCTCGGCTGCGGGTTGATCGGCTGCGGGTTCTTCAGCGCGGACGAAAGTCAGTGCGAGGACGGTCGAAACCAGCAGGATCGTCAGTGATTGGCTGTTCATGCGGTCCTTATAGACTTCTCGCCCGCAGGCACAAGCGCCAAGTCAGCCGCCGACGTAGGACATCTCGACCTTTTGTTCCGGCTGGCGGTTTTCAGCCCGAAGTTCCGAGTAGCGGTCTTCCCGCGCCTCCCAAACGGAGATGAGGGCCGCGGACACCTGATCGTCAGAGCTACCGGAGCGGAGCAACCCGCGCAGATCGGTGCCACCGGAGGCGAAAAGGCAGGTCACGAGTTTGCCGTCGGCTGTGAGGCGCGCGCGATTGCAGTCGCCGCAGAAGGGCTCGGTGATGGACGAGACGAATCCGACTTCGCCTGGATGGTCGGCGTAGCGAAAGCGCCGCGCGACCTCGCCGTGCCATGCGGGCTCGAGCGGGACAAGGCCGAACGCCTGGTGCAGGCGCTCCCGCAAGACCGCGGCCGCAACAACCGATTCGTGGCGCCATCTGTTATGGTTTCCGACATCCATGTATTCAATGAAACGCAGCGTGTATCCCTCGGAGCGGCACCACGATGCCAGCGGCAGCACCTCCGTCTCGTTGACGCCCTGCTGCACCACGCAATTGATTTTTAGCGGCAACCCAGCGTCGGCTGCGGCGCGGATGCCGCGAAGAACATCGGCCACCGGACGGTCCGTCCCGCCGAGACGGCGGAAAAGAGCATCGTCGAGCGCATCGAGGCTGACCGTCACTCGATGCAGACCGGCGTCTTTCAAGGTGCAGGCCGCGCCGGCAAGCAAAAGACCGTTGGTCGTCAGCGCGAGGTCGGTCAATCCCTCGGCCTCGGCCAGCATGCCGACAAGCGAGGCAAGGTCACGTCGGAGCAGCGGCTCTCCGCCGGTCAGCCGGACCTTCCGCACGCCAAGGCCTATTGCCAAGCACGCCACCCGCGTAATTTCTTCGAAGGTCAGCACAGCTGCTTTCGGCAGGAACGGAAAATTTTCGCCGAAAACATCGCGCGGCATGCAGTAAGGACAGCGGAAATTGCAACGATCCGTCACCGAAATCCGCAGGTCGCGAAGCGGACGACCGAATTTGTCCAGCACGCCACTCATGCGTGGCCGAGAGGCCGTCCCTCCGGTGCATGCCGCGCGACCGGCTTTTGCCTCGCCAGATGCCACGCGAACATTTTCATGACGAACAAATGCATCGGCGCCTGGGTCAGGCGATAAAACCACCATGGCAGCGACGGGCGGTAGTTGAAAATGGCAGCCAGCACACTGCGGCGATCCGGACTCTCCCTGAACTCCAAACGCGCTGGCGCCCGTCCGTCCGCCGGAGCCGCTTCTCGCGTGAGCAGTCCGCCGGTGATATAATAGAGCGGACGATCAGGCGAGGAGCGGTCGCTGGAGTAGCCGAGCTCGAGCAAAGCGGGGCGCAGGCGTGTGAGTCGGAAGGCAAGATTCAGCCGGCTGTCCACCTTGACGCGGAGCACAAACTTGAAGAGCGAGGGAAGCCATCGCGCGTATTCCTGTGCGACCCAGATGGCATCGCGTCCGGGCGGCAGAGGGAGGCGTTGGATCGAGCAGACGTAGCGCCCCTGCTCGGATTGGCGGTCGCGACGCGCGAGGTGCGCTTCCTCGGAGGGAGTCTCCCCACCTCCGGACAGCGCCTCCTCGAGCGCGTCGTCGAAGGTTTGCGCGCTGATGCCAGCTCTCTCCTGCAGGGTCGGGGAATGCGCTACCATGGCGTGGCGAAGGCTCTCGACGAGCGGCGCGACCAGTTCGCGGTGCGCGCCGGTCACCATGCGGATGGCCAGCACGCTCAGTCGCGTTGGGATGAAGGGCAATGCAACGATGATCCGCTTGCGTTGCAGGCTGTCGGCAATGCGCCGCATGAGGTCGACATAGCTCAGCACCTCGGGTCCGCCGAGATCGAAGGCTCGGCCGAACATCTCCTCACGTCCTAGGCAAAAGCGCAGCAGTTCCACCACATCGCGCAAGCCGACCGGCTGCGTCATCGAACGCGTCCAGTGCGGGCACAGCAGCACCGGCGAGCGGCGGACGAGCCGCGTGACCATGCGAAAGGAGGATCCCTGCCGACCGATGATGAGGCCCGCGCGCAGGCTCGTGACAGGAACACCGCGTGCGGAGAGCACGCGTTCGACCTCGAGGCGGCTGGCCAGATGACGAGAAAGCTGCGCGTCGTCGGGGATGATGCCGCCGAGATAAACGATGTGCCTGATGCCAGCGCGCGCGGCGGAGCGGGCGAAGTTATCGGCAAGGATGAAATCCATATCCTCGAAGCGCGCCTGCGTGAGGCGAGCGGGCAGCATGGAGTGGACGAGATAAACCGCGCAGTCGGCACCGGCGAGGGCGCGCTCGGTTTGCAGCAGCGAAAACAAATCGCACTGCTCCCATCTCACACCCGCTATCGGTTGCATCTTGGAGCGGCTGAGCGCGACGACATCGTAGTGCACAGCGAGGACCGGGAGCAGAGCCGATCCGACAAAACCGGAGGCACCCGCCACGACGACGACAGGCCTGGTCTTCGTTGGCTGCTGGTCCATGCACTTCATGAAACACCGCCGCCGCGGCGAAACAAGCCTACGGACCGTCAGACCCGCGCGCAGAGGAGGAGGTAAATCCAGTTAGCAGCCAGGAGGATCACAGCAATCCAGCGCAATCCAGGCACGCGAAAGATAGCGGGACGGAGGGGTTCGAGACGGAAAACCAGAACCGAGGTCGCATAAAGAGCGAGGAGAAACAGACATGCCATGCCTGCCGTCGCGCCGGGATTGAGGGCAAAGGCACTTCCCCAAGCACCATGCAGAAGAAGAGAGGCTGCGCGCGTCCCTCCGCAACCTACGCAGGGAAGCCCGCTCAACGATTTCCACAGGCAGGGCCAGCCCGTAGCCCCGATGTGCAAGGAAAGAAGCAGGCCCGATCCGACCACGGCGCAGGAGGCTGCAAAAATCAGGATGAGACGCTCAGGGCCGGTGCGGATCCGCCATGGCAGAGGCGGAGGCTGGGCCGTGGACCGCACCTTGTTAATTTGCGGCGCCCATGGCCCCGCCCACGGCAGCGGCGAGGAGCAGGGCAGCTAGGATCAGTAACCCGCAGCATACCAGCGAAGGCAGCAGCACCGCAATGCAGGCGCGCCCCCGGCTGATTCCCTGCACCTGCGAGAGGCCGATGACCACAAGAACAAGATTCCAGATCGACGCCACGATCGCGCCGCAAATAGGAAGAAATTGCAGCACCGCTGTCGCGCCGCCCGCATAGCAGAAGACACGGAATGTCGCCTCAAAAGGCTTTTTTGCCCCGCCCACCAAAATGAGCGCAAGGTGCAGGAGGCCCGCGGAGATGAAGGCGGCCGCCGCGAGCATGAGAGGCAGGAACATGATTGCCCCGCCGATCACCATCGTGGAGGACATCATCGTGGCCAAAGCCTGCTGCTCGGGGGTGCCAGTGCCCGGGTTGATGGCGTGCAGCACGCTCTGGTAAGCGATGCCGGCCAGACCGCCGAGCGTTCCGGTCAGCACGAAGAAGAAGAGCGGCGCCCCGAGACCTCCCGCAGGCGGCATGGCGGCAAAGGTCCGCGCGGGTTCAAGCAGAACATCGCGGACGGTTTCCAACAGAGCGTTGACGAAACCTTTTTCCGAGCGCTGTTCCCACGGCACTCCTGCTGATGCAGTCGGCACTGGCGCGACCACCTCACCGCCCGCGACCTCGGGCGCCAATTCATCGATCACCTCCGACAGCGGCTTCCACATGGCCATACCGTCGCGCCAAGACAGATCCGTAGCCAGGAACCTGCCGTCGCGGTATCCGTCACGGACCTCGGTCGGAGTGAATTGTCCCAAGGACTGGCCGGCGCGGTTGAGATGGATTTTCATCTGTTTTCTTTGTGCCGCAAGCCACGCAGACGTCAATCACGGAATAACCAGCCTGCCGGCGGAGTTGATTTCCCCGGCGGGGGCGGTGAACATCATTCATGGCATTGACTACCAGCACACCTCTCGGTCCAGACTTCACGATCCCTGACTTTTCGCTGCCTGATGTCACAAGTGGCGATTACTTTTCTCCCGCGACCATCTGCGGTGAGAAGGGCGCGGTTGTTGCTTTCATGTGCCGCCATTGCCCCTATGTGGTCCACGTCCTGCCTGTGTTTCTGGAATTGGCGCGCGAGTACGGGCCGCGAGGCCTCGGTTTTGCCGGGATCAGTTCGAACAACAGCCTCTCGCATCCCGGCGACGCGCCAGAGCGGCTCCGGGAGATGGCCGAAGCCAACAACTTCCCCTTTCCGCTCCTCTACGACGAATCGCAGGAAGCCGCGCGCGCTTTCCACGCGGTCTGCACGCCTGAGTTCTACGTTTTCGACACCCTTGGCAAGCTGCGATACCACGGCAGGCTGGACGGCAGCACGCCGGGCAACAACGTACCCTGCACCGGCGAGGACCTCCGCACGGCGCTCAACGCACTGCTCGAGGGCCGGCCCGATTGCTCCCCGCAGCACCCCGGAATGGGTTGCAACATCAAGTGGAAGTAGGTCCGCCCCCCGGCCTAGACATGCCTGCCAGCTCACGCAAAAACCATCCGACGCACCACCATGGCGTTTTTCGCTTGCGCTACGGACACCCCATCCCTTTCGGCGCGAGCATCGTTCCCGGCGGGGTGAACTTCTCCGTTTTTTCCGCGCATGCCACGGGTTGCACACTCGTTCTTTTTGAAAAGGGCGCGCAGCGCCCCTTTGCGGAGATTCCCTTTCCTCCCGAGTTCCGCCTGGGCGACGTGTTTGCCATGACGGTGTTCGACATCGATCCGCACGGCATCGAATACGGCTTTCGCATGGACGGTCCGTTCAACCCACGGGCGGGGCACCGGTTCGACGCACGCAACATCCTGCTCGACCCGTTCGCCCGTTCCGTCGGCGGCCGTGAGGTGTTCGGTGCGCCGTTGCCCGCGCACGACATCTTCCCCCACCGCGGGCGCATCCCGCACAATGATTTCGACTGGGAGCACGACCGGCCGCTCGACTTGCCCGTTTCGCAGTTGGTCATCTACGAGCTGCACGTGCGTGGTTTCACGCGCCACGCCTCCTCCGGAGCCACGCAACCGGGAACTTTCGACGGCCTGCGGGAGAAGATCCCCTACCTCAAGGAACTGGGTGTGAATTGCGTTGAGCTGATGCCCCTGTTCGAGTTCGACGAGCATGAGAATTTGCAGAAGAACCCAGAAACCGGTGAGCCGCTCTGCAATTACTGGGGCTACAGCACGCTGGCCTTCCGGGCACCGAAGTCAGGCTACGCAGCGCGGGCACCACGGGGCGACGAGGTCAACGAACTGAAAGACCTCGTCAAGGCGTTCCATATCGCTGGTATCCAAGTGATCCTCGACGTCGTCTTCAACCACACCGCCGAGGGCGACACCTCAGGACCTGTCATTTCTTTTCGCGGCTTGGACAACAAGACCTACTACATCCTGGCTCCGAACGGCGACTACCTCAATTTCAGCGGTTGCGGCAACACGCTCGACTGCAACCATCCGGTGGTGCGCGACTTCGTCCTCGACTGCCTGCGTTACTGGGCCGCGGAATACCACATCGACGGCTTCCGCTTTGATCTGGCCTCGGTCCTCGGACGCGACTCTCAGGGCGTCCCGCTATCCAACCCGCCGTTACTCGAATCGATCGCCTTTGATCCTCTTCTCGCCCACTGCGAACTGATCGCGGAGGCGTGGGATGCCGGCGGACTCTATCAGGTTGGCAACTTTCCGAACTACGGGCGCTGGATGGAGTGGAACGGTAAATACCGTGATGCGGCACGACGCTTTCTGCGCGGGGACGACAATTCTGTGGCTGAAATGGTGCAACGCATCTTGGGTTCGCCTGACCTCTATCAGGAGGCGGGACGAAATCCGTCGGCCTCGGTGAACTTCATCACCTGCCACGATGGTTTCACTTTGGCGGATCTGTTCACCTACACGCAAAAACGCAATCTGGAGAACGGAGAGTCAAACCGGGATGGCGGTGACGACAACCTCTCATGGAACTGCGGAGCGGAAGGCCCGGCCGCGGATGAGGAGATCATGGCACTGCGGTTGCGCTGCGCGAAGAACGCGATGACGCTGCTGCTCGTCAGTCAGGGCGTGCCAATGCTCACGATGGGCGACGAGATGGGTCGCACGCAGCGGGGCAACAACAACCCTTACTGCCACGACACAGACTGGAACTGGCTGGATTGGACGCTGGAGCAACGCAACGCCGGGCTACTGCGCTTCGTCAGGCTGCTCGTCACCTTCCGACGGAAGCATGCCGGCTTGCGCCACGAAGACTGGTTCACCAGGCTGGATAAAGAGGGACATTGTCGCGCCGCCATCACCTGGCACGGTGTGGAACCCAACACACCCGACTGGGGCGAGCACAGCCACTCGCTGGCATTCATGATCACCGGGGAACCCGACCGCGAGAGCAAGACCGGAGAATTTTTCTATGCTGCCTTCAACATGCACGACGGCCCACTGAATTTCCGCCTGCCCGCATTGCCCTCGGGTGCTCGCTGGCGCCTGCTGGCCGACACCGCAAAGCCGTCGCCCGAAGACATCCACAAGCCGGAGGACGCTCCCCTCCTCGGGGACGCGCCGCAGCTGAGCCTGCTCGCGAAAAGCGTCGTCCTCTGCCTCGCGCGCCGCGAATGAAACAACGAGCCATCATCATCTGCGGGCTTGTCCTCGCGTGGGGCGCGGTTCGGGCGGCTGCGCCGCACACGATTGAACACAATCTGGTCCCTCTTGATAAGGTGGCCCCGCCTGCCTTGCCTGAGGTCCGCTATGCCACTCGCTACAATTTCACCGGCGAGAAACTCTACCCCTTCCCCCGCCTCTGGCTCCACCGCAGTACGTGCCGCGCGCTCTCCGCCGTGCAGTCCGATTTGCGCAAGGCTGGATACGGCCTGAAGGTTTTTGACGCATACCGTCCGCTGGCCATCCAGTGGATGATGTGGAACCTCATTCAAGACGAGCGCTACGTTTCCAACCCGTCGCAAAATCGCGGCCGCCACACCCGCGGCACGGCGGTCGACGTCACGCTGGTCGACGCCACCGGACGCGAGGTGCCGATGCCGAGCGACTTCGACGACTTTACCGACAAGGCCCACCGAGACTATGCGGGTGGCACCGCAGCGCAGCGTGCGAATCGCCAGATCCTCGCCGCCGCGATGGCCAGACGTGGCTTCATTCCTTATCCTTTTGAGTGGTGGCACTTTGATCTTCGCGGCTGGGAGCAGTTTCCTGTCCTCGACATTTCGCTCGAGGAACTCGCCCGCGGCACCAAGACCACGGTGCCGGCACCGTAGCGTATCGACCCGCATGGCCATCAACTCACGCGCGCCGAGGACCGTGGAGATCATCGGAGGAGGTTTGGCTGGACTCGGATTGGGCCTCGGCTTGCGGCGGAGAGGCATTCCTGTCTGCATCCACGAGGCTGGGCGCTATCCCCGTCACCGCGTGTGCGGCGAATTCATCACCTCGCTGGATCCGGCCACAGTCGAAGATTTGCAACTCGCGCCGTTTCTGCACGACGCGCGACCGGCGTCGAGCGTGACATGGTTGGCTCAGGAACGAACTATCCTGCGCCACACCTTGCCAGAACCGGCACTCTGCCTCAGCCGTCATCGACTCGACCACTCCATGGCACAGCGTTTCGTCGAGGCCGGCGGCGAGCTTCGCACTGGCTCACGGGCCGCGGAAGAGGAAGCGCGTCCTGGATTAGTCTGGGCGGCCGGACGACGAGGTGACACTTCGTCGCCATGGGTCGGGATGAAGCAACATGTGCGGGACATTTTTTTGCAAAACGATCTCGAGGTTCATCTGGGCCGCCGCGCCTACGTCGGCCTGACGCGGGTCGATGATCAGACGGTGAACGTGTGCGGGCTCTTCCATCGCGGTCGCGGGCCGGCGGCGCGGACGCTTGTTGCACAACTCGAACGTTCGGGACTCCATGGGTTGTCGCGCCGCATCGCATCGGCACAGCTGGTGCCGGAATCTTTCTGTGCGGTGGCAGGCCTCGCTTACGGGCGGCAGACAGAAGAGCGCGGACCGCTCCGCCTCGGGGACAGCTTCACCATGATTCCCCCTTTCACCGGCCATGGCATGACTGTGGCTTGGCAGGGCGCTGCCGCTGCGCTCCCCTCCCTACAGGCATGGGCGGAGGGCGACGGGGATTGGAGTCGCGCCGTCGGCCGAGCACGCCGCGCCGTCGGCGAGCGAGTCGGTGCGCGTTGCAGCCGAGGCCGAATGCTGCACGCGTGGCTGCTCCATCCGCAGACGCCGCTCATTGCGCGCCTGCTCGACCGCGCAGGCATTTTTCCCTCCTCTCTGCTTTGCCGCTTGCTTCACTGACCTAGCCGATGTTTCTCCGTGCCCTCGCCACCGCAACGCCTCCGGCGACATTCTCGCAGGATGAGTGTCTCGCTCTGGTGCGCCGCTCGCCAAGCTACCAAACGCGATTGGATCGTCGCGCCAGACTGACCCTCTCACAGATTTTGCGCGGGGACTCGGGCATCGCGGCGAGGCAGTTTGCCACCAGCGACGTGGAGCGGCTCTTTTCTTTCGATGCGGACGAACTCAATGCCGAGTTCCGGCGGGCTGCGCCGCTCCTGGCCAGCGAGGCACTCGAGTCGGCACTCGACCGCGCCGGAATCGACCGACGCGAGCTTGACGCCCTGATCGTTTGCACCTGCACCGGATACCTTTGCCCGGGCGTGAGCAGCTACGTGGCCGAGCAGACAGACTTGGCGAGCGATCTTTGGTTGCAAGACATCGTCGGACTAGGCTGCGGCGCAGCCATCCCCATGATGCGCACGGCAGACGCCATCCTCTCCGCCGACCCTCGCCGAACCGTGGCCTGCGTCGCGGTCGAAATTTGCTCTGCGGCCTTCTATCTCGACAACGATCCGGGCGTCATTGTCAGCGCATGCTTATTCGGAGACGGCGCGTGCGCCACAATCTGGCAAGGGCACCCCGGGGAGGTCGCGATCCGGTGCCATAGCTTCGACACCACGCACGATCCGGCGCGGCGGGACATGATCCGGTTCGAGCAACGCGGGGGCAAGCTGCGCAATTTGCTCGATCCCTCGGTGCCCGCTCTGGCGGCCGTCGCGGTGAGCCAGCTTCACGCGCGGACAACAGGCACCGCAGCGCGGAGTATCGGGCGCGTGATCTCACACGCAGGAGGCCGCGATGTGATCGACGCGATCGAAGCGCAGTTGCCGGCCTACCGGCTCGACGACGCGCGCGAAGTATTGCGCCGCCACGGCAACATGAGCAGTCCCTCCGTTCTTTTCGGCCTGGAGCACGCGCTCGCCGCGGCGCGCCCCTCCTCCGAGGAGGACTGGTGGATGGTTTCCTTCGGCGCAGGATTCAGCGCGCACTCCTGCCGCGTCTCGGCGGGCTAGAACCTGATGGGCGGCGGCTCGGGGATGGAGACCTGGGGAAAATCAAATTCGACCGCTTCCTTCACCCCCGCCGCCTCGGCCTTGCGTATCTCCGCCGGGGCGGACGCAGACGGGGCCTGGTCACCCGCGGGCGAGACAACGGCGACGGCGACCGCCTCTGCGACTGGGACGTTCGCGTTGTCGGCATCCATGATGGCGGGCGTGATTGTGTTGTAGGGGTCTGCGCCTCCGACTACCGGGGAAGACGAGACATTGACGGGAGCAATTTTACTCAGGTCGACGGCGACAGCGGCCCGGGGCCACTCCTCCTCGGTAAATTCCTTCACGTAGCTCTTGAGGCCGCCTGCGTGGATGCTGCACTGGGATTTCGGAGCATGGCCGACACGCACATACTCTGCGTATGAAGTCGATTCGACCGAATTTTGTCCACCGGGCGCAAACATCCTCTCCGTGCATTTGTCCGTAGCGAGTTCCCCGGAGACGCGGCAGATGTCCACCTGCTCCACGCTGACCGGAGCCTTCATCGGCGCCGAAGGGAAATCCGCGCGCGAGGCGTTCATCACGTCGACCCAGATCGGAAGCGCGAGATCCTTGCCGAAGGCGCCGCGATAAATCTGCCGCGGCCGATCGAAGCCGACCCACACGCCGCACGTAACCGCATCGTCGTAGCCGAGAAACCAGACGTCGGTGAAGTTGTAGGATGTGCCCGTTTTTCCAGCCGCACCCGCCACGGCCAGGCCGTAGTCGGACATTGCCAAACTTCCCGTGCCGCGCGAGATGACATCCGAGAGCGTGCTGTGCACCTGCCACGCGGTGCTGTCGGCCACGACTTTTTTGCGCTCGCCCTTGTAATCGTAAACGATGTCTCCATCGGCCTCTTCGATACGCTGGATGATGTGTGACTGCGCGGGACGCGTTCCTGCTCCGGGGAAAATCGTGTAGGCCATGACCGCCTCCTCGAGGGTGACTTCGCTAGAGCCGAGGTAACTGTTCGCGTAGGGACGTAGCGGGGATGCGATGCCGGCCTCGTGCGCCAGTTTGCCCACGGCGTCCAACCCGGTCTGGAAACCGACCCTCACGACCGCCCCGTTCTTACCCCTGACGAGTGCCTCGCGCGCGGTCACATCGCCCTCGTATTCGTTGTCCGCCCGCTCCACGCCCCACTCGCCGAGAATGCCCGCGCCGCCACCGAGCCCAACCAGACGGTTGTCCAGCGCCCAATCCTGCACGACGGTCCCGGGGAAAAGCCCCTTCTCGAAGGCCGCCGCGTAGACGAGCGGAACAAAGGCCGTGCCGAGCGGACGCCGCCCCTGCACGCTCCGATTGTATTCGCTGTGGAAAAAGTCACGACCGCCCACCATGACGAGAACGCCGCCGGTCTTGTTGTCTAGGGTCAGGATCGCGCCCTGCAGGTATTCGGGTTGCTGCGTATTGGAGTCACCCGCTTTGGGTGGACTCGCCTCGTAGCGCTGCCGGAACTGCTCGAAGGTCTGGTTGGCGTAGCCGGGGCGCCTTTCCACCTCGTCCAGCTTGCGCCGCAGGGCTTTTTCCGACTCAAGCTGCATGGCTGAATCCAGCGTCGTGAAGATACGGAAGCCTCCGTTCATGGCGCGGTCGTAGCCCAAAGAATTGATGGCCTGCTGACGCACGTAATCCATGGCGTAGGATTGCTTGTTCGGGTCGGGCCGCCGGCGGACGACGAGGGGCTCGGCCACCGCCTCCTCGTAAGCCTTGGATGTGAGGAACCCCATCGAACGCATCTGCCCGAGGACGAAGTTCCGGTTGTCCTGCGCCGCCTCGCGATTGGTCCATGGCGAGAGGCTGTTGGGGCTTTTCAGCAGTCCCGCGAGCATGGCGGCCTGCCCGGCAGTGATGGATGCGGCAGGAACCCCAAAGTAGCCGCGCGCCGCCGCCTCGGCGCCGTAGAGACCGCCGCCGAAATAGACGCGGTTCAAATACAGCTCCATGATTTTTTCCTTGGGAAAGTTTTCTTCGATGCGGTGGGCCAGGGCGATCTCGAGCAGTTTGCGACGGTAGGTTCGCTCTTTGAGGTCGAACGAATTTCTCGCCAGCTGCTGCGTAACGGTGCTGGCACCCTGGCGGATGCGGCCGGAGGTCCAGTTGGCAATGGCCGCGCGCGCGACCCCGAGGTAATCGACGCCGTCGTGGTCCCAGTAGCGCTGGTCCTCGGTGGAGACGACCGCCTGCACTAGCAGTTGCGGGAGTTTGTCATAAGGAACCGGGTCACGGTTCTGGATAAAAAGCTTCCCTATCAAGCCGCCTTTGCGGTCATAGATGAGGGAGGCGGACTCCATCCGCTCGAGCCTCTCGAGGTCGAACTGCTTGGCCATCGAGACAAACTCCGCGCGGACGAGGAAAAAAAGTATCGTCCCGACACCGGCGGCCGCGACGGCTGCCAGGACAGGAAAAAGGACTAACCAGCGCCAGAGACGCCCTCTGCGGCGGCTTGGCGGCGCGGTCTCCCAAGAGTATTTGCTGCGTGGCATCGGGCCTCGGAGTGTTTTCCACAGATAAGTCCTGCTGGCAACGACAATGGAACGCCCCCGCCCGGACAACTGGACATGCAATCTACACCATTGCAGTCTAATTACCAGCATGTCGGACCCGAACCCTTCTCGGACCACTGTTCTCTACTGGGATGGCGACTGCGACTTCTGCCGCTGCTGGGTGGATCGGTGGAGGGCGGTCACAGGCGCGAGGGTCGACTACCGGCAACTGCAGGATGCCGTGTCCCCGGAAGTCGTCGCGGCGGCGGGCGGGCTTCCTCCCCAGCGCATCGTCTTGGAGGAGGGCGACGGATCACTGAAGACGGGCGCGCAGGCCGCGCTCGCGGCGCTGGCTCCCGATCACGCCGGGGCCCGCGGATTGCTGCGCGCCTACGAAGCCGTGCCGCTGGTTCGTCGTGCGGCGGAATCCGGATACCGCTGGATCGCCGGGCACCGCGGGTTCTGCGCGCGGATGACCGGATTGCTGTGGGGTCAAGACCTGCGGCCGCCGACTTTCGGCATCGCCGGCTGGATTTTCCCGCGCGCGATCGGCCTGATTTTTCTTTGCGCATTTCTCTCGCTTTGGACGCAGGTCGGAGGGCTGTCCGGTTCACGCGGCATTCTGCCTGTGGCGCAGGAACTGGAGGCGGTTCGCAACCTCTACCGGTCGGCAGGAACGCCGACGGCCGCGTTTTTCCAGGTGCCATCGCTTCTTTGGTTGGGCAGTTCTGATGCGCAGCTGCACGCGTGGCTCGCCGTGGGCACCGCGGCATCGCTCCTGCTTCTTCTCGGTCTGTTCCCTGCTTGGTCGGCCCTGGCGGCATGGGCCGTCTATCTGTCTTTTGCCGCCGCGGTCCCGGTGTTCCTGAATTTTCAATGGGACGCGCTGCTGCTGGAGGCCGGCTTGCTCACCGCGTTCTGCGTCCCTTGGTGTGCGTATCTCTCGCGGGGAAGGAGCGAACCGTCCCGCCTCGGCCGGGCGCTGGTGTGGTGGCTCCTCTTCCGCCTCATGTTCGAGTCGGGCGTGGTCAAGCTCCACGGCTTCGATGCCGCGGGGCGCAATGCGTGGCTCGACGGGACGGCGCTCGATTTTCACTACTTCACCCAGCCGTTGCCGGTGTGGACAAGCTGGTGGTGCGCCCAGCTTCCCTCGTGGTTTCACCGCATCTCGATCGGCGTCGTCTTTGTGATCGAACTGGTGCTTCCGTTTTTCATCCTCGGGCCGAGACGACTCCGCATGACGGCGTTCTGGGGGTTTATCTTTCTCATGGCCCTAATCATGGCCACCGGGCACTACGGTTTTTTCAACCTCCTCACGCTCGCGCTCTGCATCTCCCTCGTGGATGACGCGTGCTGGCCGCAATGGCTACGGAGGCCTTTCGCCACGGGCCGGCCGGCAACCGTGCCAACGCGCGCGGTCGGGCTGCAGCGGAAAACGCTCCCGTATTTCGCCGTGGTCGTTTTTATCGTGACAGGCAGCCTGCTGCTCGTCGTCCTGCGCGTTTGGCCGATGTCATGGGCCGCTCCCGTGGTTGGCCCCTTCCTGCCGCTGCGGAGCACCAATTCCTACGGCCTCTTCAGCGTGATGACAACAGAGCGCCCGGAAATCACGATCGAGGCCAGCGCGGATGGCGCGCATTGGGATCCGTATGTTTTCCGCTACAAAATGGACGCGACCCACGCGCGGCTGCCCTTCATCGGCACGCACATGCCGCGTCTGGATTGGCAAATGTGGTTTGCGGCCCTG
>Ga0114970_10001154_pt1 | contig 19761 bp, 17 predicted proteins | sample M_140205_XF_Meta_FD_87030 | JGI IMG/M metagenome (GOLD analysis project Ga0114970, IMG submission 87030) | Freshwater microbial communities from Lake Montjoie, Canada to study carbon cycling - M_140205_XF_MetaG | ecosystem: Environmental > Aquatic > Freshwater > Lake | place: Lake Montjoie... | reverse complement strand
GGCCAGCATGGCGATGATCGGGCCCTTGTCGTCGCTGGCCGAGCGGGCGCGGATGCGCACGGCGGGATCGATGGTGTCGCCCTTGGCCGGCATGGCCACGGCATCGGTGGCCACGCTGTTGGCGTAACGACGCAGTTCGGGGGTGAACGGATCGCCGTTCCATCCACCGCCGGCCACTGGCTGTCCATCGTAGTGCGCATACATCACGATGGTGCGCGTGGCGCCGGGCGTTTTCAGTTCGCCGAACAGAGCGGGGCTGCCGCCGGTGGGCGCGACGAGGGGTCGCATGGCCACGCCGCGCTTGGCGAAGGCCGTGGTCAGAAACTCGACGTTGCGGCGGATGTTGGCGCTGTCGGAGGCCACGTTGGGAATGGCCATCAGGGCGAACGCTTCGTCGAGGATCTCGCGCTCGTGGGCTCTCCGCCACGCGTCGACGGCGGGACGGAGCGATTGCGCGTGAATCTGGGCGGGGGTGGCTGCGGAGAGAGCAGCCACGGTGAGGGCGGACGCGGCGAAAAGACGACGGAGGGAGATCATACCGAAAGCTGCGGCCGGTGAGGCCGCACCGCTACGAGGGCGGTCACGAGCCTCGCTACCCGCGGACGACCAGGACAAGGCACAACATCAACAGAATCGCGGCGGGCACTGATTTCGTGGCAGGATCTTTGATTCGGATATGCATCAAGATTGCTCCCGCCATCAGCACGACGACCGCTCCAGCAGCGGCACGCACCGGCAAGGGCCACCACAACCCGGCCAGCATGATGATCCCCGCGATCACCTTAATGGCGCCGACGAGGTAGAAAGCGGCACCAGGAAGGCCGTACGCGGCAAATTCCCCACGCAGCGTTTGTGCGCTCCCGCCGCGATAAGCGGTACCTTGAGCCGAACGCAGCACCCATACGTTCAGCAACCCCACGCCGACGATCAGCTGAAGAAGAGCATCGAGGGTCAATGCGGGCATGTGCGATATCCGCTGTGGAGGAGTAAGGGAGAGAATGCGGCACCCACGGCCGGCGGCGCGTATCCATCACGAGCGATCACTCTGATAGCCGAACGTATAGTCACGTGCGCCGCATGATAATAGCGTACCACATTTCGACGGTTCTGTCGATTGCGTTGTTCATGGGATACGGCGCAACGTGCCTGTTCGCGAACGGCATGGCGGCAGAATTCGAGCGGTTCGGCCTGAGTCGATTTCGCCGCCTGACGGGCAGTCTCGAAGTACTCGGTGCCCTTGGCCTGCTGGCCGGATATCAGATCCCGCTGCTGCAGCTCTTCAGTGCGGCAGGACTCGCGCTGCTGATGCTCCTCGGCGTGGCCACCCGGCTGCGCGTGCGCGATTCCGTGCTGGAATCGGCACCGGCCGCCGTTTTACTGCTCGTCAATGCGTACATCGCCTGGTACGTCGGGCAAACGTGGCTTTCATCGGCGTAAGCGCTCGTTGAACTCGGCTCGGCAGATGGGGGCGTGATAACGATGGTGTCGTGCTGGCAGCATCCGCGGCCCTTTCCGCGCCAATCCGCGGTGAGGCAGTTCCCCGTCGACCGCTGAAGGAACCGCCTCACCGTTGATCAGCACGAATGCTCACTGATGCAAGCACGGCACATCACCCCGCTCAAAACTCCGCGCTCAGCGTCGCGAACAGCGCCCGTGCCGGCAGCACGAAGTAGCGCACCGTCCCCGTCCCAGACACCGCGCCGCTCGCGAACTTCTGCGTGTCGCCTAAATTCGCGCCACGCACCGTGAGCGCATAGCGGCCGAGCGTAGCCCGCGCCGACGCATCGACCGTGTAGTAATCCGGCAGCACGCGATCGGCACTGCTGGTGTTGTCGAGGAACGCCTTCGATTGATACCGGCCTTCCACGCTCAGCATGAAACGGTTCGTGGGCGATACTTCAATGCGATGCGACGAGATGAACGCCGGCGTGAGCAGTGGCGTCACGTTGCGTCGCACCACCGGCGTGCCGCGCGACGAATCGGTGAACTGCGCGATGCGGTTCTGACTCCACGTGGCATTGCCGGCCAGCACCACACGCGAGATCCCGCGATACGCCGCATCGACTTCGATACCACGGCGATAGCTGTTGCCCACGTTCTGTCGCAAAATCGATCCCGACGCCGTGGGCGCGCCGATACGCGCGATGTCGTTGCGGAAATCCATGCTGTACAGATTGGCCGACAGCTCCATCGTGGCGCGCGACCACGTGATGCCCAGCTCGGCGTCGCGCACCGACTCCGGCTTCACGCGCCTAAAGTCGCCGTAGTCGGCCACGTTACCGCTGTTCAGGTCATCATCGCCGGCAAAGAGGTCGTTGCGGGCCGGCTCGCGGCTCGTGATACCGTACGACGCGTAGGACGCGACACCCGTAGCCAGCTGGTACGTGACACCGGCCTTCGGGTTGAAGAACAGCCAGTCGATGCTGCGCTCGTCGATGCCGGCGTTGGCGTCAGGCTCGTAGCGAAACGCGGCATAGCGCCCCTGCAGGTCGGCAAACCAGCGGGCTTTTCCGGCATCGAGCGACAGCTTGGCGAAGGCGCTGGCGTCCTGCTTGTGGCCGGTATTGTCGTACAGCGTGGTGGACGGCTGCAAGTAGCCGCGATGTGCGCGCCGGTACGTGTTCGCGTTGATGCCGGTGTTCACGCGCAGCGCTCCGCGCTCCACGTTGTATGCACTCGTCACGCCATACCACGTGTGCGCCAGGTTGAACCGATAGCGATCGGGCAACGCGATGTAGTCGTAGTTACCGCTGGCCGAGTTGCGGTACACCGTGGTGCTTGCCGACCCGCCGTTCTGCAACGCGCGCGTGTACGCCAGCGACACCATCTGCTGTCCGAACTTGTCGCGCTCATCGGGCTGCAACGGATTGTAGCGGCGATTCGCCTGTAACTCGTCGAGCGTCGCACCGGTATACGACAGCGTGTCGGCCAGCAGTCCCACCAGCGTGGTCAGCTTGACCACGTCGCGCGCGCCGAACCAACCGGCTCCCACGAACGCCGAGCGGCCCATGACACCACTGTGATCGCGGTAGCCATTGGTACGCAGCGCACTGGCGCGACCGTACACGGCGAATTTGCTGGCGGTGAGCCCCGAGTTGAACGACGTGCTCACGCGTTGCGCGCCGAACGATCCCATCTGCAACTGCACGTCACCACCGGCATCAGCGCGCGCCACTGGCATGGTTTCGAAATTCACACTGCCGGCGAATGACGCCGTGCCGGCGGTGCTCGTGCCCACACCGCGCTGCACCTGCACCGACTGCACGTTCGACATCAGATCGGCCAGATTGGCGAAGTACAGCACCTGATCTTCCATGTCGTTCAGCGGCACGCCGTCGAGCGTGATGTTGATGCGCGTCTGGTCGATGCCGCGCAGCCGCAGATAGCTGTAGCCCCAGCTGGTGCCGGTTTCGGTGTGCGACGTCATGGAGGGCGCCGCATTCATGAGCAGCATCGGGACGTCCTGCCCGAAGTGACGCTGCGTGATGGCGGCGCGACCGATGGTGGTTTGCGAGATCGGCGCCTGTTCGTTGGCACGGATGGCGCGGACCAACACGCCTTCGATGTTGCGAGCGGAGTCGGTCGTGGCGGCCACCGGAGCGGTCACCTTCGCGCTGTCGGGACGGGATTGCGCGCCGAGCGTGGCGGTGGTGGCAGTCAGAAGGGTGGCGCTAAGGGCAGCGCTGAGGGTAGCGACACAAAGTCGCGGCGCGCGCCATGGGCGCGCGATTGCGTGCGGATACATCGATTGGACTCCCTACGCCGGTACGAGCCGGATCAGGTTCTACGGGACTCTCTCAGCCAACGCGCACTGGCGGCGCCGGCACCCCGGTCATGTGGGGAGAACCCTAATTAGCTTTCCATCTCATGACCAGTACGGAGTTCCACCTCCTGTCCGAGCCCTGCGCCTGGCTCGTCGCGCACGGGAGCTCCTGCCCGGAGCTCTTCGGCTTCATCACGGGCGTGCTCAACGTGTGGCTCATCACGCGTGAGAACATCTGGAGCTGGCCACTCGGCGTGCTCAACGCCGGCTTCTACGTGGTGGTGTTTGCCCGCACCGGTCTCTACTCCGACACCGGGCTGCAGGTGGTCTATCTGCTGTTGTCGCTCTACGGATGGTGGCACTGGCTACGCGGTGGGACGGGCCAGCAAGCGGTGGTCGTCACGCGCACACCGCGGCGTACGGCGCTGCTGATGGTCGCCATCGCGCTCGTGTCGTGGGTGACGCTGGCCACGATCACCCGCCGAATGCCGGGCGCCGCGCTGCCGTGGCTCGACGCCGCGCTCGTATCGATCAGTCTCGTGGCGCAGTACCTGATGACGCGCAAATTCCTCGAGAACTGGCTGCTCTGGATCGCGGTCGACGTGGTGTACATCGGTCTATTCATCAACCGGCAGCTCCCACTCACGGCGATTCTGTACGCTGTGTTTCTGGTGCTCGCCATCATTGGCTACGTACAATGGCATCGATCGGCGACGCGGACGCAGCTCGCGAGCGAACGCACGAACTGACCCGTATCGTCCTCACGGGCTCGGAGTCGGTCGGGAAAACCACGCTCGGCCTACAGCTGGCCGCGCGCTACGGCATCACGTGCGTACCCGAGTTCGTGCGCGACTATGCCGCCGCCAAGGGCGCGCCGCTCGACGATCGCGATCATGGCGCCATCGCCACGGGGCAGATGGCGCTGGAAGACACGCACATGGCCGCCGCCATCGCCCGCGGTGACACGCTGCTGCTACAGGACACCGACCTGATCAGCACGGTCGTATACTGCCATCACTACTTCGGCCGCTGTCCCGAACTCATCGAGCAGACGGCGATGGCGCGCCGCGCCGCGCACTACCTGCTGCTCGAAATCGACGTGCCCTGGATCCCAGATGGTATCCGCGACCGGGAAGCACGCCGAGTCGAGGTACAGACCCTCTTTCGCGACACGTTGGCGCGATTTGACGCGCCGGTTACCGTTGTGCAGGGCACGTGGGAGACACGGTTTGCCACGGCTGCCGCACTGATCGACGCCTTGTAACCCGCCGATCTTATTCAACAGGAGACACCACCATGGCTGACAAAACGCAGAGCTTCGCCAACCACGCGAAGTACATGCCCATGTTCCATTTCTTCGCCGCTCCGCTCTCGATGATCTTCCTGATCTGGAGTGCGTGGCGGGCGATGACGATCCGAGACGTCGAGACGCACTACCTGCTGGTTGGTGCGCTGGCCTTGTTTGGGGCGGTCTCGATATCGCGGCTCTCGCCGATCCGCGCGCAGGACCGTCTGATCCGCCTCGAAGAGCAGCTGCGCTATGCCCGTCTGCTGCCGGCTGATCTCACCGCGCGGGCACACGCCGCATTTGCGCCGCGCCACTACATCGCCCTGCGCTTCGCGAGCGACGCCGAGCTGGCGACGATGGTCGAGATGGTGGTGAAGAATCCCGCGCTCACGGGCAAGGAGATCAAAGCCCAAATCAAGACCTGGCGCCCTGATCACTTCCGCGTATAACTGTCCGGCGGTGTCGCGCGCACGTCTACGCGCGCGACACCAACACTTCCACCGGTAGCCCACCGTTCGCGGTGCGAAGTACCGCATCGAACGTGAGCCGCGTCTGCGCCGCCAGCGCACGATCGGGCACCAGCATCCCGAGTTGCCATCCGCGACCGCCGGCGCGCACGACATCGCCCAGTCGCGCATACAGTGATCGCAGATCGGCGCCATCGCTGATGCGCAGGCCGTACGGCGGGTTGGTCAACACCAATCCGCCAGAGCCGATCGACTCCAGCGACGTATCCGACAGCGGCCCCTGCTCGATCACGAGATCCTGCAGCACGCCCGCGCGCTCGGCGTTGGCCACGGCGGCCTTGCACGCACCCGCATCGCGGTCACGCATTACGATCGGCGCGCCGACCGACGGCAGCGCCACCGCCTGCGCCGCCGCGCGCACCCCCGCGCGCGCACCCACGTGCATCGGCGCGTCGGCCCCCGGCCACAGCTCCATCGCGAACTCGCGCCCCAATCCCGGCGCCATACGACGCACGCGCAGCGCCGCTTCGATACCGATCGTACCCGATCCGCAGAACGGGTCCACCAACGGCACCTCGCCGTTCCAGTCACAGGCCGCGAGCATCGCCGCCGCCAGCGTCTCGCGCAGCGGTGCCTTCGCAATAGCCTGCCGCCAGCCGCGTCGGTGCAGCAGCGCCCCCGAGCTGTCGGCGCTGATCGTGCATCGGTCGTGATCGAAGCGCACCACGATCAACTGCGTATTGCCGTCGTCGTCCTCCTCGTCATCCTTGGCCCGACCGAGCGCTTGCGAGCCCTTGATGCTGTTGGTGATGCCGCGCGCCACACGCTCGGCCACCGCATCCGAGTGATACAACCGCGACTTGCGACAGGTCACGCGCAATCGCACGGCCGCACCGGGCGAAAGCACGAGGTGCCACGGCACACGCGAAGCCATCTTCTCGAGCGTCGCGAAATCCCGGGCCTCGAACTCGGCCAAGCGCACCAGCACACGGCTGGCCAGTCGCGACCAGAGGTTCACCGTAAACAGCTGCTCGGCGGTGGCATTGAACGACACACCAGCCGGGCTGACGTCGCGGGGGGTGATGCCCAGCGCGATGCACTCGGCGGCAATTAGTGGCGCGAGACCGGGAGCGGCGATCGCAAACGCATCAAAACTCGCCGTAGCGACCGGGGACCGGTCCTTCGCCTCCCGCATCGATGACATGCTCAACCTCTTGGTGACCCCAACGGTGTCCGCGGCCCCCGCTTGCGCAGGATCAGACGCAGGGCAAACAGGACGGCAAAAACGGCGGCATAGATCATCGGCTCGGCGAGATCCTTCTTGACCGCCCAGAGGAAGTGCACAGAGCCGGCGACCGCCGACACGTACACCAGCCGGTGGAGCTGAGTCCACCGCTTGCCGCCAAGCGTCCGGATGGACCACTTGGTTGACGTCAGCGCCAGTGGGATCATCAGCACGAACGCCAGCATCCCGACCGTAATGTACAGGTGCTTCAGCACGTCCTTCACGATTTCCGGCCAGTCGAAGAACTGGTCGAGCACGATGTACACGCTGAGGTGCCCCATCGCCCAGAAAAAGGTGGCAAGGCCGAGAAAGCGACGCTGCGCCACCAGCCAGCCCCAGCCGGTGAGGCGCATAAGCGGAGTGACCGCCAACGAGGCCGCGAGCAGTCTCAGCGCCCACTTGCCAGACGCGTGCTCGAGGGACTCGATTGGTTCGGCACCTAACTGATCCAGCAGGAGCTGCGCAACCAGTGCGATGGCGGGCACGATTACGAGCAGCCAGAGCGCAGGCCGGATCAGGCGCCGAATCGGCGATTCGGCGCGTGAGAGCATCGACCGCATGTCAGGGCTCAGTAGTACTTCCGCAGATCCATGCCGCTGTACATGGACGCCACCTGCGCCGCGTAGCCGTTGAACGGCAGCGTCGGGATCTTCAGAAACTGCCCAATCCGACGCTCCTTGGCCTGGCTCCAGCGCGGATGATCGACCATCGGATTGACGTTGGCGTAGAAGCCGTACTCGCTGGGATTGGCGTCATTCCAGGTCGTGTTGGGCATCTTGTCCGTGAACTTGATCTTCACGATCGCCTTGATGCCCTTGAAGCCGTACTTCCACGGCACCACGAGCTTAAGAGGCGCCCCGTTCTGGTTCGGCAGCGCCTTGCCGTACATGCCGGTGGCCAGCAACGCCAGCGGATTGTTGGCCTCGTCGAGACGCAGCGCCTCTTTGTACGGCCACGGCAGCACGGCCCGGGCCTGCCCCGGCATCCGGCGCGGATCGTACAGCGTGGTGAACTCCACGAACTTGGCACCCGGCAGCGGTTCGCACCGCGCCACGACATCCTTGAGCTGCACGCCCTGCCACGGGATCACCATCGACCACGCTTCCACGCAACGATGGCGGTAGACCCGGTCCTGCACCGGCAACTTGCCCACGAGTTCGTCGAACGAGTACGGCCGGGGCTTCTTGACCATCCCCTCCACGTTCACGGTCCACGGCATCGGCTTGAAGTCCTTCGCCTGATCCTTCGGCTCCTCCTTGCCGGTCCCGAACTCGTAGTAGTTGTTGTAGCTGGTCGCGTCTTCCTCGGGCGTCAGCTTGTCGTCCTGCTGCAGCCCCGGGAAGGCGCCCGCCGTACCGCTATCGAAGCGCATGGCCTCGAGCGCCGACGGCGCCACCAGTCCACTCAGCGCCAGCGCCCCGGCTGTGCCAATAAAGGCCCGGCGGTTCTGGTAGACGGTTTCCGGCGTGATCTCGGAAGACTGGATGTCGTCGGGACGGCGAATCAGCATGGGCGTCGGTGTCGGAGTAGAGGGTGCATACATTCTAGCGGCGAGCACGTGGTTCGGTTCCCTTAATTTATCGCCGGATGCGGTCTGGTCCGGTCCCCTCCTGCGATTCGTCCCCATGCGATACACCACGCTCGGCTCCACCGGGATGTCCGTCTCCCGTCTCTGCCTCGGCTGCATGAGCTACGGCACCCCAGCATGGCGCCCCTGGGTGCTCAGCGAGGAGGACGCCCGCCCATTCTTCCGGCGCGCCATCGAAGCCGGCATCAACTTCTTTGATACGGCCGACATGTACGCCCTCGGCATGAGCGAGGAGGTCACGGGGCGTGCGCTGCGGGAGTACGGGCGCATGGACGAGATCGTGCTGGCCACCAAGGTCTACCAGCCCATGGCCGCGGGCCCGAACATGAGCGGGCTCTCCCGCAAGCACATCGTGCAGGGGTGCGAGGCCAGCCTCCGGCGTCTGGGCGTGGATACGATCGACCTGTATCAGATCCATCGCTTCGATGCGAACACGCCCATCGAGGAAACGCTTGCCGCCCTCGACCACCTCGTGCAGTCGGGCAAGGTGCGCTACATCGGCGCGAGCTCCGGCTGGGCATGGCAGTTCGCGCGCGCCCTCGGCACGTCGGAGCTCAAAGGCTGGTCGCGCTTCGTGAGCATGCAGAATCACTACAACCTCCTTTACCGCGAGGAAGAACGTGAGATGATTCCGCTGTGCGAATCGGAGAAGATCGCCGTGCTCCCGTGGTCGCCGCTGGCCCGCGGCATCCTGGCCGGCACCCGCAACGCCCTCGACGATCGCACGTCCACCACCCGCGCCGCGCACGATGCCTACGCGGTGGGGCTGTACGAAGGCGACAAGGATTGGGAGATCGTAGACGCCACGCGCGCGATTGCCGCTGAACGCGGCGTGCCGATGGCGCAGATCGCCCTGGCCTGGCTGTTGTCGAAGCCCGCCGTGACGGCACCGATCATCGGCGCGACCAAGATGTATCAGCTCGACGAAGCCATCGGCGCCGTCGACATCGTGCTGTCAGCCGACGAGATCACGCGACTCGAAGCATCGTATCGCCCGCACGCGGTGAAGGGGCACGAGTAGGCGCACGATCAGAAGGAATCCGTTACATAATCGTGATACGCGAGCAGCGCGTCACAAGATCGTGCCAATTCCGTCAAGGCGATGGATACGCGAAGCCGCGTGACCATTTTTAGTGCGGTGTCGTGATGGATCCCGCCAACTAAAAACCTCTGGACGATGGCTGCTCAGCGTATCGGAATCGTACTCATGAGCGCGCTCGGCGACATCACCTTGGGGTTGCCCGTGCTCATGGCGATTCGTCGTGCGCGGCCGGACGCGCGCATCTCGTGGATCGCGCAGCGTGGGCCGGACGTGCTCCTGCGGGGGCACCCGGCGATCGATGAGCTCGTGCCGTTCGACCGCTGGACTGGGCTGTCCGGGTATATGAACATTCATCGACGACTCCGGACGAAGTCGTTCGATGTCGTGCTGGATCTGCAGACGGCGCTGAAGGCGGGCATCGTCACGGCAATGATGCGCGCTGAAACCAAAATCGGATTCGACCGGGCGCGCGCCCGCGATGGCAACTGGCTCTTCACGAACCACCGCATTCCGGCTGCTCCGCGCGCGCACCTGGCCGACCAATTTCGTGAATTCCTCCCCGCCATCGGCGTAGCCGACGAGCAGGTGGAGTACGGGCTGACTCCCTCGTCCAACGCCCGCGCCGAGGTGGCCGAGATGCTCGGCGACGATCCTCGCCCGTTGGTGAGCATCGTGGTAGCCTCCTCCAAGACGTACAAGAACTGGGCGCCCGATCGCCTGGGTCAACTGTGTGTCGAGCTGGCGCGGCAGTACGGGATGCGTCCGGTGCTCGTTGGCGGGCTCTCCGACACCGAGCAGTGTGCCGCCGCGATGATCCTGCGACGGACCGCCGCGGTCCTTCCGCCGGAGGATCGGCCACTCGTGGCACTGGGGTGTGGCATTCCCAACTTGCTGGCAATCCTCGAGCAGTCGGCGTTGGTCGTCAGCCCGGATTCCGGTCCACTGCATATGTCGGTCGCGTTGGGGCGGCCGGTCGTCGGGCTCTACGGCGCAACGAATCCGCAGTTGGTAGGGCCGTATCGGCGGTTCGGTGACTTGGTGGTCGACCGGTATCACTCGCCGGGCGAAGCGCCGGCGTTCCGTGCCTCGCGCCGCCTCGACGGCATGGCGCGCATCAGCGTCGATGACGTGCTGGAGCGCGTCGAACACTGGAGTCGGCACTACGCGCGTTCGTCGACACCGATCGAGCGGCGGGAGCCCATCGCCGTCTAAGACAGGGAGGGCGCGGCGCGGCGGCTCAGCGGCGCGCGTTGGCCGACGACAGCACGGCCTCGACGGCACGGACCACGCGCTCGACCGGTAGCTCGCGCATGCACCGAAAGTGTCCGAGTGGACAAACCGCCGGCCCGTGCGCGTGGCACGGCCGACACTCGAGTAGCGGGTGTTCGACGACCTGCGCATCCGTCGCCAGCGGCCCAAAGCCGAACGCGGGCACCGTGGGCCCGAAGATGGACACCGTCGGCGTGTTCATCGCACTGGCGAGATGCAGCGGAACCGAATCGTTGGTAACCAGCGCCTGCGATTCGCGCAGCAGCGCCGCCGTGCCCAACAGGGAGAGCCGACCCGCCGCGAGGATGCTGTCGGGTGCCGCCGCGATGATTGGCGCGCAGAGCGCGAGGTCGGCGGTGGATCCGATCACGGCCACACGGAAGCGCGACGCGAGTGCCTGCGCGAGTTCCGGATAGTACGGCCAGCGTTTGGTGCCCCACACCGAACTCGGTGCGAGCACAATCAGCGCACGGTCGTCGTCGGTGCCCAGAATCGCCCGCGCCTGCGCCGTATCCTCTGGCGAGGGGCACAGCACCGGACGTGGCACGACGGGTGACGACGGGCGTCCGGTGGCGGCGGCCAAAGCCAAGCATCGCGCCGAGTAATGCAGCGCTCCCCCCCATGGCACCACCTGCGTGTAAAGCGCCCGCCCCGACGCGCTGCGCCAGCCCACGCGAACGGGTACACGTGCCAACCACACCAGCGCTGCGGATCGCCACGACTGTTGCGCGAGGTAGGCGTGGGTGGTGCCGCGCGCCGACCCGTCGGCGCGCGTGCGGATCGCCTGCGCCATTCGGCCGATGCCGCGCAGACCCCGGTCGCGCCCTCGTTTGTCAAAAACGATGACGTCGCGAATGGCCGGATGACCGAGCAGCAGGGAGGCGGCATCAGGACGCACCAGTACGTCCACCGGTCCGCGTTCCGCCAGCGTGGCGATGAGCGGCGTGGTCAGGACCGTGTCGCCGAGAAAGCTGGTCTGCACTACGAGCGAACAGACGGCGCTCACGAGCGGCTCACGAGTGGAGCCGGCTGGCGATCGCCTCGCGATACACAGCTTCCGTTCGTGCCGCGGTGGATTCCAGCGTGAACGCGCGCCGCACGTGCGCGCGGGCGGCCGCGCCGACGCGCTGCCGCAGCGCGGGCTCGACCAGCGCCGTTTCGAGCAGGCGGGCCCACGCGAGCGAGTCGAGCGGCGGTGCGATCCAGCCGGTTTCGCCGTGGCGTATGAGCTCGGGATTGCCGCCGGCATCGGAGGCCATGACCGGGACTCCCAGCGCCATCGCCTCGAGCAACGCCTGCGACAGTCCCTCGATGCGCGACGGCAACACGGAGAGTGCGGCGTGGGCGTACAGCGGCAGGGGTTCAGGGACGAGCCCAAGGAACACGGCCGTGTGCCGGTCCGGGAGCGCGCTCGTCAGCGCACGCAGTTCGTTGTCCGGCTCAACGCCCGCGAAGACGGCCGCGACCGGGGTCGAGACGTGCGGCAGCGCGCGCAGCAGCACTCCCTGATCTTTGCGCCGCGCCACCATGAGCACGACCGCGCGCGGTGCCAGCGGCGTCATGACGTTCGCGGCGAACGACAGCGCGTCGCTGCTCGGCGGGCGATCGACCCGATCGAGCATGATGCCGTTGTGCACGATGCGGAGCCCGCGATTGGGATGGCCGCGACGCAACAGCCCGTCGCGCACCGCCTGGCTGACGGCGATGGTGCGATCGGCAGTGTAGCCGGTCATGAGGAGCTCGGGAAACCATGTCAGGGGCATGGTGCGTCGCGTAAACACCAGCGGCATTGGCGCGCGCCCTTTCCATCGGAGCAGGGTGCAGGCGCGCCGATCCGCGGTGGCCTGAGGATTCACCACATCAAAGCGGTGCGCGCCGAGCAGCGACTGCAAGGTGCTCGTTAGCCGCGGCAGCGACGTGAAGTCGAGCGGCGGGCGCGCCATGCCAAGGTCGTTACACAGATGATCGAGCAGGCAACCGGCCGCGCGGCCGACGGTCACGTGGTGGCCACGATCGCAGAGATGCCTCGCCAGACTGGCGACAGACATCGTCGAACCGGCGATATTGCCGCCATCGCTGAGCAGGAGGACCGATAAGGCGTCGAGCATGTCAGGATCGTAATCGCACGGCGCCCCTGCCCGAAGGTGCCCACTCCAACGCGTCGTCCGAGCCACTTCTGCCACCCGCCCACAACCACGCCCCGGACGCCTCGGGGTTCGCCCGTCCGCTCCTGCTGCTGATCGGCGCGACCTTTCTGCTGCGATTCGCGCTGGCGGCATTCATGGACCTCGGCGTGGACGAGGCCTATGCGTTGGCCGTAGCGCGCCCGCTGCAGGCGAGCTACTTCGATCATCCGCCGATGGTCTTTTGGCTTGTCGCGGGGATGGAGCGAGTAACTGGAGGTGATGCGGCGGCGCTACTGCGGCTGCCGTTCCTGCTCTGCTTTGCGGTCACGACGTACAAGATCGCCACGCTCGGACGCACGCTTTTTGGACCGCGCGCCGGGTTGCTTGGCGCGGTGGTGCTCAACCTCACTGGGCTGCTTGGCTACGCCCACGGTTCCTGGATCGTACCCGACGGCCCCCTGCTCTGTGCGCTGGCCGTGGCGGCCGATGCGTTGGCCACGCTGATCTTCGTGCCCGCGACGGATCGTCGCCGCGATGGTTGGTATTGGCTCATCGTCGGCGTCGCCGCGGGAGCGGCCGGGCTCTCCAAATATCACGCGATATTCCTGCCGCTCGGCGTGCTGGGATTTCTGGCGACCACGCAACGGCTGGCGCTGTTGCGTTCACCGTGGCCGTGGCTGGCCGGTACGATCGCCGCCGCGATGTGCGTGCCCATCGTGACATGGAACATGGCGCACGACTGGGCGTCGTTTCGCTTTCAGCTCGGGCGAGCCGACAACCGTTCGACCGGGTGGTCGATCGAACCCTTTCTGCAGAATGTCGCCGGACAGATGGGCTACATCTTGCCGTGGGTGTGGGGGCCGCTGCTGTGGGCGGGCTGGCACGCCGCGCGTCGAGGCCTGCGCGATGAGCGCCGCTGGTTTCTGCTCTGCCTTGCCGCAGGACCGCTGGTGGTGTTCACGCTCGTCACGTTGGGGGGCCGACGCGCGTTGCCGCACTGGCAGGGTCCCGGCTACCTCTTTCTCGCGCCGCTCCTTGGCGCCGCGCTCGACGAACGGCTTCGCCATGGCGCGACCTGGCCGTACCGCTGGATGCGCCAGTCGGCCATCGCGGTGTGTGCGCTGGCCACCCTGCTGGTAACGCAGACGCGATTCGGCTGGATCACGAGTCTGGCGCCCTCGCTCTTCCGGCGCGGCGATCCGTCGCACGAGGCACTGGCATGGACCGCGCTGCGCTCGGCCGCGCTGCGCTCGGCCGACGCGCGTGTGTCCTTCATCGCCACCACGCATTGGATCGAGGCCGCGCGTGTGGGCTCGGTGTTGCGCGGTTCGCCGGCCGGTGACGCACCGCCGTTGATCGTCCTCTCGGACGACACGCGCCACTTCCGGTTTCAGCACGATCCGTCGGCATTTGCCGGGCGCAGTGGCGTGCTGGTTCGCCGCGCGCGTGAGCAATCGCCCGACTCGATGCTGCGGCGCCACTTCACGGCACTCACGCCCATCGCGCGCGTGCCGGTGCGGCGCGCTGGGATCTGGCAGTTCGACCTGGAGGTGTATCGCGCGGAGGGACTGCGGTGGCCGTAGCGGCCGGCGGGGCCTTCTTTTGTCGGTAGTCTCCGCCGAGGTCGCCCGCTCAGAAGCTGAACGTCAGCTTGGCAAAGTACAGCGTCCCGGAAAAGCCCATCTGGACGGCGTCCCAGAGCCCACCGGTCTCGGTCTCCGTGTCCTGCTGCGTGGGATAGATGTTGAACAGGTTCGCGCCGCCAATCGTCAGGTTCACGTGGGATGACACGCGCCCCGTGAGGCTCACGTCTGCAGTCGTCTTGGCCGCGTAGATGTCTTCCGTGCCGAGAAAGTCGATGAGCGTGACCTTGCCGAAGCGCACCACACTGACTCGGGCCTCCACGCGATTCAGGAGATAGTCGAACCCCATGACGATCTTGCTCTTGGGAGCCGACGCCAGCAGGAAGTGCTGCTCCCGCGCGCCGAAGTAGATGTCTTCTTTGCCGGCGAGTTTCTCACTGGTGCGGACAGTCCCCAGCGTCATGTCGTTGACGTTGGCGGCAAGGGACGACTTCACGATCCCCGTGCCGAGCGGCCGCTGGTACGTCATGACCACATCGAGTCCGTTGGTCTTGGTGTCCAACGCGTTGGTGAAGAACTGGGCAGCGCCGACGCCCAGCACTTTCAGGTCATCCCCGATCGCCGCATCCGAGTCCTCGAAGGCGCCCGTCAGCACGATCCGGTTCTTGATGTCCACGCGGTAGGCGTCCACGGTCGCCGAAAAGTTTCCGGCCCGGGCCGTGAAGCCGATGCCGACGTTGTTGGCCGTCTCTTCGGTGAGGGGTGGAATCCCCAGCGTGCGCGTGATCGGGCTGCTGTTCCGGGCGATGAGCTTGTCCACCACCTCGCCGCTGACGACGTCGGTGAAGGTGCTGTTGAAGTGGACCTGGGCCAGCGACGGCGCCCGGAATCCCGTGCTCGCCGACGCGCGGATGGAGAAGCCGTCGCTGAGCGCCATGCGCCCGGCAAGCTTCGCGGTGGTCGTGCTCCCGAAGTCGCTGTAGTCCTCGAAGCGGAGGGCACCGCTCAGCGTGGCCTTCGGGGAGACGTCCACCTCGGTATCCAGGTAGAGGCCGATGTTGGTCCGGGTCTCATTGAGTACGTTGGACGGCTGGAAGCCCGGGAAGCCCTGCGAACCTCCGGGGCGACCCAGCTCGTTCACGGGGACCACGTTTCCGTTCACGACTTTTTGCGCGATGCCGTAGTTGCGGTAGGAGGCTTCCTCGCCGGCGAAGATGTTGTATCGATCAACGCGCGACTCCGCACCGAACGCGACGTTCAACCCGTTCGCGGCCGTTGGAAAGAAGCGGGTGAAGCCGATGCCCGTCGTGTTTTGCGAGAAGCCCAATCCGCCGGCGTCGAAATGCGTGGGCGACTTCTCGAGAAGCGACGCGTTGAGGGTCCCATCCACCAAGTAGTGAAAACGGTTGGCCCCGAACGTGTTGTTGAGATCGAGGTCCCACTCGCCGACCTTGGTCTGCACGCCGACGGAGAGCGACTGGTCCGTGATGTCCGACAGGATGCGGGGATCGAAGCCCGTGGGGTAGATGGCCGGCACGTTCCGGTCGGAATCGGCGTCTCGCGTCCACGCGTAGGCGTCGGTCTTGCGCAGGCTCGCCCCGCCGAATGCGTAGAGGGTGGCTCCTGACGCAAGGGGAATCCGCGCGTTGACGAAGGTGCCGAAGTTGTCGGCCGCCGCGTCGCCGAACTGGCGCCGATAGATGTCGAAGCCGCTCGGGTTGGCGGGGCGGTTGGTGCGGTCTTTCGACAGGTACTCCGCGGTGGCGTTGACGAAGCCGCCGTCGCCCACGCGGAAGCCATAGTTCCCGCTGAACTGCACCTCCTGGCCGTCCCTCGACCCGGTCGACAGCACGTCATACGACGACGGAGGCGTGGCGTTGCGGAAGCCGCTCGTGAGGCTCCCGGAGAACTCGTCCACCGACGATCGCAACACGATGTTGATCACCCCGGCAATGGCATCAGACCCGTATTGCGCGCTGGCTCCGTCGCGGAGGATCTCGATGCGCTCGATGGCACTCGCGGGGATGGCGTTCAGGTCCGTCCCCGTGTTCCCGCGCCCGCGCGACCCGAAGATGTTGATGTTGGCCGACTGATGCCGCCGCTTGCCGTTGATCAGGACCAAGGTCTGGTCGGGCCCAAGCCCGCGAAGCGTGGCGGGGTCGACGTGGTCGGATCCGTCGGCACCGGACTGGCGATTCGCGTTAAACGAGGGGGCGAGCTGCTGCAGGATGGCGTTCACGTCGAGGCGACCGGATGTCTGCGTGACCTCCTTCACGTCGATGACATCCACCGCCACCGGTGTCTCCACGGACGTACGGCTGGTACGGCGGCTACCCACGACTTTCACCCCCTGCAGGCTCATGCCGGGCTGCAGCACGACATCCAGTGCGGCCCCGGACAGCGTGATCTCGCGGGGTTGGTAGCCGAAGCGCGAGAAGACCAGCGTCGCACTGGGGGAGGCAACGACAACGGCGAAACGGCCCTGTGCGTCGGTGAGGGCGCCGGACAGCGTTCCCTTCTCCTGCACGCGCACGCCGGACAGGAGCGCCCCGGACGGATCCTTGACCAACCCAGTGGCTCGGGCCGCCTGCCCCGCGGCTATCGAGGGCATGAGCAGGCAACTCAGGAGCAGCGAGATGCCAACAGTCCTGAGGGCGGTCGCCATAGAAATACTACGCATGATGCACTCCCGAGCGGCACTGACGAAGAACTCCGGCGCGGTGCCGGAGCCACGGCGTTCCCACCTAATCCAGCGTCTTCGAAAAGCGCCGCACCGACACCACCAACAGCACGAATGCCGAAACGGTCAGCACGCCGAGTTGTGTCCACAGATCGCGCATACCCACGCCCTTCAGCAGCACGCCGCGCAGGATATCGAGAAACCACGTGAGCGGCAACGCCGCGCCGACCCACTGCGCCGGCTCGGGCATCGCGGCGCGCGGAAAGATGTAGCCCGACAGCAGGATGTTGGGCAGCATGAAGAAGAAGCTCAGCTGCATCGCCTGCACCTGACTGCGCGCCACGGTGGAGATGAGCAGCCCCACGCCGAGACTGGCCACAATGAACACCAGTGCCAATGCATAGAGTAGCACAAGGCTGCCCATGATCGGAATGTCGAAGAAGATCACACCCAGGGCGAGAATCACCGACATCTGCACGTACCCCACCAACACGAACGGCACGAGCTTCCCGAGCATCAGACTCGTGCGACTGATCGGCGTGACGATCAGCTGTTCGAGCGTACCACGTTCGCGCTCCTTCACAATCGCGGTGCTCGTAATGAGCGTCATGGTGATCGTGAGCAGAATGCCCACAATGCCCGGCACGATGAACGTCGCGCTCTTCTGCGCCGGGTTGTACCAGGGGCGCACGCGGATTTCGACCGGCGGCCGAATCTTGTACTGCGTGGCCAGCAGCTGCGCCCCGCGGGCCTGCGCCGCCAACTGCGCGCCCGAGATCGCCGCGCCTGAGCTCTGCGGATCAGCGGCGTCGATGAGCATCTGCGCCACGCCGGTGTGACCACCACGGATGTTGCGCTGATACTCCGGCGGAATCACCAGTGCCACGCGCGCCGCGCCACGCTCGATCCACCGTTTCGCCGCCGCCCGATCGGGCACCGCAGCGACAAAGGTGAAGTTGTCGGTGTTGGCAAGCACTTGAATCAATGCACGACTCTCGCTGGTACGCGATTCATCCACCACCACGGTCGGCAATCGTCGCACGTCGGTTTGAATCGCGTATCCGAACAGCAGCAGCTGAATGGCCGGCAGCGCCGTCATCATGGCGAATGTGAGTCGATCGCGACGCAGCTGCAGGAACTCTTTCCACAGCATCGGCCACACCGTCCACCGTCGCACCCGCTCGGCGAGCGCGCTCATGACGGCCTCGTCGTGGCCACGCGACCCGCCGCCAGCGCCGCATCGGCTTCATCGCGCTGCTGCAGCATCACGAACACATCTTCGATCGTCTCGGCGTTGAACTGCTTCACCACTTCCGCCGGTGTGCCAAGTCCGATCAAGTGCCCACGCGACAGAAAGGCGAGTCGCTGACAGCGCTCGGCCTCGTCCATGTAGTGCGTCGTCACCAAAATCGTCGTGCCTTCGCGCGCCAGCTGATAGATCGTTTCCCAGAACGTGCGACGGGCCGCCGGATCGACACCGGCCGTTGGCTCATCGAGAAAGACCAGATCCGGGTGATGCGCCGTGGCGCACGCCAGCGCGAGCCGTTGCTTCCAGCCGCCACTGAGTGTGCCCGCGCGCTGATGCAATCGCGAGCCGAGCCCCAATGATTCCACATGATCGGCCAGTCGCCGTTCGCGGTCGTGTCCCACGAGGCCGTACACCGACGAATAAAAGCGGAGATTCTCCGCCACCGTGAGTTCATCGTACAACCCGTAGCGCTGCGACATATAGCCGATGCGTCGACGCACGCCTTCCGTGTTCGTCTCCACATCGAGACCGGCCACTTCCGCCGTACCACTGGTGGGCACGACCAGCCCGCACAGCATGCGAATCGTGGTCGTCTTGCCCGACCCGTTGGGCCCGAGCAAGCCGAACACCTCGCCGCGCGCGATCTCGAGATCGAGCCCGGCCACTGCCACCAACTCGCCGTACGCCTTCCGCAACGCGCGTGTCCGCACGACCGCCGGTCCAACCGTGGCGCCAACGGCGTTCACGGGATCGCTCACTTGGCAGGGCGTGGCAGCAGCACCGAAATCGGCATGCCGGCACGCAGCCGCTGCGTGCTGTCGGCGAACTCCACTTTCACGCCGAACAACAAGTCGGCGCGCTCCTTGTCGGTGAGCGCCACGCGTGGCGTGAACTCGGCCCGCGTGGCGATGGCCGAAATCCGTCCGCGGAACAGCGTGGAGTCTCCATCGAGGCGTGCCGACACCGAATCGCCCGCGCGCAGCGTGGGCAGCACGAACTGCGACACATAAATGCGGGCCCACGGGCGCGACGGCTGCGCCACCGTGATGGCGCTCTGGCCGGCGGCCATCACTTCGCCCGGCTCCACGTTGCGGCTCGATACCACCCCCGCCACCGGCGCGATCAACACCAGGTCGTTCGCGGTGGCACGCCAGCCGTCGGCGGCCGCCTGCGCCCCGCGCGCCTCGGCGGCGGCGGCCTGACGCCGCTCCGTGCGCGCGCCCTCCTGAATCAGCCGCAGCACCTCGCGGGCGGCATCCCGACGGCCGGCGGTCACCCGGGACGAGGCCCGAACGGCATCGAGCGAGGCCCGACTTACGTCACCCTTGGCCGCGAGTGGCTCGAGTCGCACGAGATCGGCCGCCGCCCGATCGGCATCCGCCTCAGCGGCCCGGAGTTCGGCTTGAGCGCGGCTGATCTCG